>Ga0209344_10000346_pt1 | contig 86682 bp, 87 predicted proteins | sample Cruoilmetagenom6_FD_187293 | JGI IMG/M metagenome (GOLD analysis project Ga0209344, IMG submission 187293) | Oil polluted marine microbial communities from Coal Oil Point, Santa Barbara, California, USA - Santa Barbara Oil Seep Sample 6 (SPAdes)... | ecosystem: Environmental > Aquatic > Marine... | reverse complement strand
TGAGGAAACGTTTTTAGATCATGGCAGGCTCACCCTGAGCGAAGTCGAAGGGCGGGCCGGGAGACGATCAAGCTCGCGCCCGTCCTTCGACTTCGCTCAGGATGAGCGCTACAAAGCAGATAAATGGAGACGAGAATTCATGAAACTTTACCAGAGCCCCAAGGCCCCGAACCCCGACCGCGTCGTCTTTTTCCTGCGGGCAAAAGGCAAGCTGGACACGGTCGAGATGATCGACGTGTCGATCATGGACCAGGAACACAAGACGGCCGAGTATCGGAAACTGTCGCCCTATGCCCAAGTGCCGACGCTTGTGCTGGACGATGGCACGGCGATTACCGAGAGCCGGGCGATCTGCACCTATCTCGAAGGCGTGTTCCCGGAGCCGAACCTGATGGGCGAGGATCCGAAGGAGAAGGCCCTGATCGAAATGTGGGACCGCCGCATCGAGCTGATGTTCTTCATCCAGTTCGCCGGCTGGTTCCGCAACGCGCACCCGATGATGGCGCCGTTGGAAGTGCCGCAAAGCCCGGAAGCCGCCGCCAAGGGCGAGAAAGCGGCGCGGGCAATGGCCAGGCGTCTCGACGCGCACCTTGCGACGCATGAATTCGTCGCCGCCGACCGTTTCTCGATTGCCGACATCACGCTCTATATCGGCTGCGGGTTCTGCCGCGTGATGAAATGGGAGCCGCAAAAGGAGCATGAGCACCTTGGCCGCTGGTATGATGCGATGACCGCGCGGGGGTTTGCGAAAGGCTAGGCCCTCCGCAAACCGGCCGGCCCGGATCAGGCGTTCTTGATCGACATGCCGCCATCGACCGGGATGTGCACACCGTTGAGGTATGACGCCGCCGGCAGAACCAGCGACAGGGTCATGTTGGCGACCTCTTCCGGAATGCCATAGCGGCGCAGCGGCACGCGACGCTTGGCGTAGATTTCCTTGTGCTCGTCCGGGATGCCAGCGGTGATGCCGGTGATGATCGGGCCCGGGCAGATGCTGTTGACCGTGATGCCTTCGCGGCCGAGGTCGACGGCGAGGCCGCGGGTCAGGCCGATCACGCCATGCTTGGCGGCGACATAGGGCGAGTTGCCCGGCGTCGCGCCGAGGCCTTCGGTCGAGGCAATGTTGACGATACGTCCCCAGCCATTCTTGCGCATATAGGGCAGGGCGGCGCGGATGGCGCGCTGGTGCGCGGTCAGCATGACATTGATGCTGGGGCCCCAGCTGTCTTCATAGCTTTCCTCGCCAATATCGGCCGCCTTGGCGAAGCCGGCATTGTTGACGAGGATGTCCATGCCGCCGAAATGCGCCGCCGCATTGTCGATGACGCGCTTGATCGCGGCCGCGTCGGACACGTCCATTTCCCAGCCTTTGACATTTTCGAAGCCGGCATCCTTGATTTCCTTGACCACGGTATCGACGTCGCCCTGGCGCAGGTCGGTGACGGCGACATTGGCGCCTTCACGCGCGAACAGGTGCGCGGTCGCCCGGCCCATGCCGCTGGCGGCGCCGGTGATGAGGGCGGTCTTGCCTTTGATCGAACGGGAAAGTTCCTGATACGGGATCTGGCTCATGTTTTCGGCTTTCTGTATTTGATCGTTCCGGAGAAGTTGAGGACGGGACGCCCGTCAGCGGTGATGATGCCGCGCACGAATGTGATCGAGCGGCCCTGACGCAGCACTTCACCGCGGGCTTCCATATATTCGCCTTCGACGGCGCCATCGAGGAATTCCGAGTTGAAGGCAACGGTGACGCCATAAACGCCTTCGAGGCCGTTATGGGCGATGGCAAACAGGGAGAAGTCGGCAAACGTCATCAGGCAGCCGCCGTGCATCACGCCGCCCGCATTCATGTGCTTGCGCTGCGCCCGGAACGCCGCCACGGGGCCTTTTTCATCCTCGTTCAGGTAAAAGGGTCCGGCGGCCTCGTGCTCGAACGGCTCCTCGGGCCAGGTCTTCCAGCCCTTGAATTCGCCTTCGGTAACTTCAGTTGCGATCATTTGCGTCTTGTTCCTCCCTTTTGGCTTTGATACCGCACGGTCACCCTTCGACAAGCGTGTCGCAACGGCATATCATTGTTTCTGACAATAATTTACGGGAGTTTCCGATGGCCTTTGACGCCGAAATCCGTGCCGCCCTGATCGAGCAGGTGCGCCGGTTCGTGACCGAGAAATGCGTGCCGATCGAGGCTGACGTGGCCGACAATGATGCCGTGCCGCAATCGATTGTCGATGAGATGAAGCAGCTCGGCCTGTTCGGCATTGCCGTTCCGGAAGAGTTTGGCGGCCTCGCGCTGGACATGGAAACCGAATGCCTCGTGGCCTTCGAACTGGGCCACACGTCGCCGGCCTTCCGCTCTGTCGCCGGCACGAATATCGGCATTGGCAGCCAGGCTTTGGTCCTGTTCGGCACCGACGCGCAGAAGGCGAAATGGCTGCCCGGCATTGCCAGCGGCGACCTGATCGCCAGTTTTGCCCTGACCGAGCCGGAAGCAGGATCGGACGCGGGCAGCCTGACCACCAAGGCAATCCGCGATGGCGACCATTATGTGCTGAACGGCACCAAGCGCTACATCACCAATGCCAACAAGGCCGACCTGTTCACGGTCATGGCGCGGACCGATCCGTCCATGCCCGGCGCCAAGGGCGTGTCGGCTTTCGTGGTCGAGCGCAACACGCCCGGCGTGTCCGTCGGCCAGCCGGAAAAGAAGATGGGCCAACAGGGCGCGCATATCTGCGATGTGATCTTCGAAAACGCGCGGGTCCCGGTCGAGAACCGGCTTGCGGGCGAGGGCGAAGGCTTCAAGGTGGCGATGAGCGTGCTCGACAAGGGCCGCTTGCATATCTCCGCCGTGGCGACCGGTGTGTCCGAGCGACTGATCAAGGAAATGGTCAATTACGCCCTTGAGCGCAAACAGTTCGGCAAGCCGATCATGGACCACCAGCTGATCCAGGCGATGATCGCCGACAGCCAGGCCGAGACTTATGCCGCCCGCTGCATGATCCTCGATGCAGCCCGCCGCCGCGATGCCGGCGAGGATGTCACCATGCTCGCCTCGTGCACGAAACTGTTCGCCACCGAGGCGTGTGGCCGGGTGGCGGATCGCGCCGTTCAGGTATTCGGTGGGGCCGGCTATGTCACCGACTATGGCATCGAGCGCTTCTACCGCGACGTCCGCATCTTCCGCCTGTATGAAGGCACGAGCCAGATCCAGCAGATCATCATTGCCCGGGAACTCGCCCGGGCCGCAAAGGCAGGAAAACTTTAATGTTCGAACATGACCCGACAGATCCGCACGAAGTTGGCCTGAATGCGGAACGCCTCGAGGCGATCCCCGAATACTTCCGCGAGAACTATATCGAAACCGGCAAGCTGCCCTGCATGGCGACGCTCGTGTCGCGCGGTGGTGAAATTGCTCTGGAAGACTATTCCGGCACGACCGAGATGGGCGCAGGCGAGCATATCGGGCCGCACACGATCTTCCGCATCTATTCGATGACCAAGCCGATCACCTCGCTGGCCGCGATGATGCTGTTCGAGGAAGGCAAGCTACGCCTCGATCATGATGTCAGCCGCTACATTCCCGAATTTGCCGACGTGATGGTGTGGGACGCCGGCGACAAGGACAGCTTCACGACCCGCAAGCCGGATCGCCCGATGAAAGTGCTGGACCTGTTCACGCACACGTCGGGCATCACCTACGGGTTCATGATGCAGCACCCGGTTGATTTCCTGTACCGGCAGGAAAAGATCGGGCGGCCGGACGAGACCCTCCAGGCCATGGCGAAGCGGCTTGCGGCGCTGCCGCTGCAATGCTCGCCCGGCGACGAGTGGTGGTATGGCCATTCCATCGACGTGCTGGGCGCGATTGTCGAGATCGTGTCGGGCATGGAGCTGGACGAATTTTTCCGTCAGCGGATCACCGGCCCACTCGGCATGCATGACACTGAATTCTGGGTGCCGGAAGAAAAGATCGACCGTCTCATGGCCTGTTACCAGAAGGATGCCGAAACGGGCGAAACGACGCTGGCAGATGGCGGCGGGGCCGCGTCGAAGCTCTACACCAAACGCCCGACCCTGTTGAATGCTGGCGGCGGCCTTGTGTCCACCTTGCGCGATTATCACCGTTTTGCGCTGATGCTGCTGCGCGGCGGCACGCTCGACGGCCAGCGCTTCGTCAGCCCGAAAACTGTCGAGTTCATGCGCCAGAACCATTTGCCGGGCGGCAAGACGATGCGCGATATGGGCAAGTCCATGTTCACCGAAGTGATGGCCGATGGCGTCGGCTTCGGCCTTGGCGGGTCGGTCGTGGTCGATGTCGTGGCGGGCCAGCAGCCCGGAAGCGAAGGCACGTTCAGCTGGGGCGGGCTCGCATCCACCTTCTTCTGGATCGACCCGGAAGAAGAGATCATCGCGATCCAGGCCACACAATTGATGCCATCCTCGACCTATCCGATGCGCCAGCAATTCCAGCAGCTCGTCTATGCGGCGATCGACTGGTGAGCGAGCCGGGCCACAATGCCGTGCGTGAAGCGATCCTCGCGCTGACCGCCGAGTGCGGCGTCGGCAAGACGATCAGCGCAGAACAGGCAGCCCGCGCCGTGAGCGAGGAGAACTTCCAGCGCGTGCTCAAGGATGTGCGCGCTGAAGCCGTTCGCCTCGCCAAGGCAGGCACGATCACGATTTATCGCAAGGGCAAGCCGGTCGAAACCCTGGATGCGTTCAAGGGTGTCTACCGGCTGGGCCTGCCGCCGGCATAGGCGTATGGCCAGGTCGCCGGACCCGTTCCACGACTTCGTGACCGACCTGTTCGCGCCACTGGGGGACGTCCGTATAAAGCGCATGTTCGGCGGCGCCGGCGTCTATGCGCAGGGTGTGATGTTTGCCCTCCTGGCCGATGACGTGATCTACCTGAAAACCGACGCCGCTCTGCGGGCCGCGCTGGAGGCTGAGGGTGGCGAAGCCTTTGTCTGGGAGCGCCCGAGCGACGGCAAACGGATGGAGATGGGCTATGTCAGCCTGCCATCTGCCGCGATGGACGATTCCGATGACGCGAGCGCCTGGGGTCGGCGGGCTTTGTCGGTTGCGCTGGCTGCAAAAAAACCCAGGCCGACGAAGAAGATTCAGGGCTGATACGGCGCGCCATAGCGGCGCAGTTCAGTTTCAACATGATCGCCCTGCATACGGACGACATAGAGCCGGTCATACTCTGCAGCTTCGTCAATGTCCGTGCCCGGTTCACCGCCCAGGAATTCTACCAAAGCGGGCGTTGTGTTGGAATGTCCGACAACGAGCACGATGCCAGACGTCTCTTTCAGCTTGTCTGCAAATGCCGGCAGGTCGGACGGATCGTAAAGCGTCACCGGAACCGAGACGGTTTCGGCAATCGGCGCGACCGTTTCCCGTGTCCTGGCATAGTCGGTGGAATAGATGCGAACGATGCCCGCATCGCCAAGCGTTTCGGCGAGCACGTCGGCACGCATGGCGCCGGCAGGTGTCAGCGAGGGATCGTCACCGGCCTGCTTCTCGGCGTGGCGCACCAGATAGATCGTGTGTTCGGGGGGCGGAGGAGCAGAGCACGCCGCCAGCGTCAACAAAGCAGCCGCAAAGCCGATCAGGCTGCGCCGCGACAAGCTCATGCGACTTGCGGCCTGACCAGGGGTTGGTCGAGTGAAAATGCGTAGGGACTGGACCCATTCTGGCGCAGGTGCGTGAGGCGTTCCCACCCGTCTTCCATCGTGAATCTCTCCTCTTGGGGCGCCCACCACATCACGAATCCGGGGCCCTGACTGCGATCAAGCTGGTCCTGCAGGCGGCGCATGCCTGCGGGGTGCGTCCGGCCATTGTAAACGAATGACCGCATGTCCTCTAGCGAGGCCCAGCCGGCCATTGTGCAAACGTCCGGGACGCCAAGGTCTGTCGCATAGGGAAACGCGTCTCCCAGGTCACGCCAGCGGCCGTCGGGCTGGCGCAAACCGTGGCGATGCCAGTGGATGCCTTCGAACGTATCCGCGTCGCCGAAAATCCGGGGAAGGATCGCAAGGAAGACGTGCACGAACTCATTGTCGAAAGTGAACGCGCCTGTCGGTCGCGCGCAATTGAAATGGATAAGTCGATAGTCCATGCGTACATTCGCCCCCCGGCCCTGATGCGTCAGGCGCAACCTGTCATGGTTGCCTTACTCTATTCTTAATCGAATATAATTTTATTCAATCAAAGGATGATTATTTGCCCTTGAATTCGGCTTTCCGCTTCTTCAGGAAGGCCATCACGCCTTCCTGGAAATCATCCGTGCGGCCAGCTGTTCGTTGGGCGAGGCGCTCGGCGCGAAGCGCGCCGTCGAAATCGCCATCGCAGGCGGCCCAAACCAGTTTGCGTGTCAGGGCCAGCGCCTGGGTCGGCCCCTCGGCGAGTTGTTGGGCAATCTGTTTCGCCGTGTCCATCAAGGCGTCGTCTTCGACCACGCGATTGACCAATCCCCATGACATGGCTTGTTCGGCCGGAACCTTTTCCCCGAGCAGGGTCATTTCCATGGCGCGTGTCCGTCCGATGGTGCGGGCGAGCAGGTAGGTCGAGCCGCCGTCGGGCACGAGACCGATGCGCCGGAAAGCCTGCAGGAAATAGCCGCTCTTGCCGCAGATCACGAGATCGCCGATCAGGCCGAGCGCACAGCCGACACCAGCGGCGGCGCCATTCACGGCGGTGATGACGGGATGAGGATGGTCCTGGATGGCCAGGATCAGCGGATTGTAGTGCGTTTCAAGTGCCCGTCCGGCGTCGGGTTGTGAGCCGGGATGGCTGAGTGAGCTGCCGCTTCCGGGATTGGCGCCAAGATTTGCGCCCGAGCAGAAGCCGCGTCCCTTGCCTGTCAGGATCGTGCAGCGCGCTTCCTTGCTCGCCGTTTCGAGCGCGTGGAGCAGTTCCTGCGCGGTGTCGACGCCGCAAGCGTTCATGGTTGACGGATCGTTGAAGCTGATGATGGCTGTGCTACCGTCGAGTTCGTAGGAAATCTTTTCGTAAGCCATCTCGGTTCTCTCTCTGATTTGTCTGGCGGCAATCTAGTCAGTATGGGCCGGATGTGAACGCCTCACGCAGCGGCAATGCATTTCGCTTTGTTAAGCGCTGAACGCAGGCTACACTGTTCATTAGCAAGAACAGGCAATTGGGAGAAATTGGCATGGCACTCGACAGCGCAACCGGCAGCGGCATGGAATCCATATTGACGCGGCAAAAGGCGGCGAACCTGCGCGACGGCATCCCGTCAGCCGCCCGGCGCATCGAATGGCTCGACAAGGCGATCGACCTGCTGGTGACGCATGGCGATGCCTTCAATGATGCCATGTGCGAGGATTTCGGCCACCGTTCGAAAGACCAGTCCGGCTTCACCGACATTGTCTCGTCGATTGCCGCCCTGAAATTTGCCAAGAAACACGTCCATAAATGGATGCAGCCTGAAAAGCGGAAGGTCGAGTTCCCGCTCGGCCTGCTCGGCTCGAAAGCGCAGCTCCAGTTCCAGCCCAAGGGCGTGATCGGCGTGATCAGCCCATGGAACTTCCCCGTGAACCTCACTTTCACGCCGCTGGCGGGTGTGTTCGCTGCGGGCAATCGTTGCATGATCAAGCCGTCGGAATTCACCGAAGCGACATCGGAGCTGATGAAGTCGGTAATCGCGCAGTACTATGACGAAGATGAGGTCGCCGTCATCACCGGCGGTCCGGAAGTCGGCGCCGAATTCACCAAGCTGCCATTCGACCATATCCTGTTCACCGGCGCGACGTCGGTCGCCAAACATGTGATGCGGGCTGCTGCGGACAATCTCGTGCCGCTCACGCTGGAACTCGGCGGCAAGAGCCCGGTCATCCTTGGCCGCTCGGCCGACATGCAAAAGGCGGCCAACCGCATCATGGCGGGCAAGACGCTGAACGCGGGCCAGATATGTCTCGCGCCTGACTATGCCTTCGTGCCGAAGGAGAAGACGGCGGAATTCACCGCCGCCGCAACCAGCGCCGTGCAGAAGATGTTCCCGTCCGGCCTGAAGGACAATGACGATTACACTTCGATCGTGAACCAGCGCCACTATGACCGGATCATGGGTTACCTGGAGGATGCTCGGGCCAAGGGCGCCGAAGTGATCGAGATCAACCCGACCGGCGACAATTTCACCCAACAGCCGCATCACAAGATCGCGCCTCACATCGTCGTCGATCCGACGGACGACATGACCGTGATGCAGGACGAGATTTTCGGCCCGATCCTGCCGATCAAGTCCTATGGCGAGACCAGCGATGCGATTGCCTATATCAATGCCAATGACCGCCCGCTCGGCCTGTACTATTTCGGCGAGGATTCCGCAGAGCGCGACACCGTGCTGAACAATACGACCTCGGGCGGTGTCACCGTGAATGACGTGATCTTCCATGTCGCGCAGGAAGACCTGCCATTCGGCGGCGTCGGACCGTCAGGCATGGGCAGCTATCACGGCCGCGAAGGCTTTTACGAGTTCAGCCACAAGAAATCGGTCTATACCCAGACCGGCAGTGAAATGCTGGCCATGATCCGTCCGCCCTATACAGACGCTTTCCGGAAGCAGATGAAGTCCCGCCTGAAGCGTTAATGCATCCAACGTCGCGGGAATCGCCTATATCGTATATGGTGGGCAGTTCCCGCGCGATCCGTCGCGCTTTTGGTACAGGCGAGTGAATGCTGAGTTCGGTTGAAGGCTTCAAGTCGGTGGTTCTGGACCAGCTCGGCGAAGGCGTCATTATCGCCGATGCCGACGGCCGCATTATCAGCGTGAACCGGGCGGCCGAAGAGATTCACGGACGCGCCAATCTCGATGTGCCGCCCGAAGATTATTCGGAAAACTACGAACTCCTCACGATGGACAATTTGCCCTATCCGCCGGATGAGCTGCCTCTGGCGCGCGCCGTCCAGAGGGGGGAATCGGTGATCGAGGCGCCGTGGAAAATCCGGCGGCCGGACGGCTCTGTGGTCATCGCCGTCGGGACAGCCCGTCCGGTACGCAACGCCGCCGGCGAGCAGATCGGCGCCGTGCTGACGATGCGGGACGATACGCTTCGGGTGAAGGCGGAACAGGCCTTGGTGGAAGCGCTCGAAATGAAGGACACGCTCCTGTTCGAGATCAATCACCGCGTCCGCAACAGTTTGCAGATCGTCTCGTCGATTGTCGCCTTGCCGTTGAAGCGGGTGGAAGACGAAATTGCGCGTGAAACGCTGTCTCTCACACAGCAGCGCATCGAGGTCATTTCGGCCACCCATCGCAGCCTCTACGAACTGGGCAAGCATGACGAGGTCGATTGTATCGCCCTGTTGCCCGACCTGTGCCGTTCCGTGGTTGAAACCTATTCGGTCCGCGAGGCGATCGAGCTGGTCTGCGAAACGCGCGGCGAAGTCGTTCTGCCGGTCGGCAAGGCTGTATCGGTCTGCCTTGCGGTGACGGAACTGGTTACCAATGCCTGCAAATACGCCTTCAAGGGGCGCGACCCAGGAAAGATCAGGCTGTTTCTGGATGGCGCATCGGATCGTGCACGGATCGAAGTCGAGGACGACGGTGTCGGCATGCCGGAACAGTCAGAGGACGACGCCGCAAGCGGTATCGGCATGATCCTGATCAACTCGCTGACCAAGTCCCTCGCGGCAGAGGTCAGAATCGCCTCGGGATCATCGGGAACACGGGTGTCCATAATTTTCGACAAGCCCGAACCGACGCCAGACCTGTCGCACGCCCTGGTCGTGAACCGTCGCAACAAGGGCCTCTGAGCCTTCGCTGCGCCCGTTGTCGTTCTAGCGTTTCAGGAAGGCAGGCACGTCGTCGCCGAAACCTTTGACGCGTTCAGGCGCCGGTGCCAGGATCGGGTCGTCATCCTTGCGCTTATGGTCGCGCGGCGGACGGCCACCACGTGATCCGCGTTCGGCGCGAGCCGGCTTCTCGGCCTTTTCCGGCTTTTCAGACACTTCAGCCTTTTCAGCTTTTTTCGCTTTTTCAGCTTTCGGCGCGCGTTCGCGCTTTGGCTTTTCATCGGGCTCGGGCTTCGGGGCATCTGCGGCAATGTCAGTCTTCGAAGCATTGCTGCGCGAGCGCCCGCGTTCGGGGCGTTCACCGCGGCCACGCGCGCGGCTGCTACTGCTGCCGCTACGACCACCGCTACTGCGTCCGCCCCGGCTGGAGCGGTCTTCCGGCGGCAGGTTCTCGAGTTCCTCGAGCAGGCCTTCGGGCATGTAGTCCTCGACGTCCTGCTGGATCATCTTGAGGACGAAGCCCCAGGATTTCTCGTCGGCCGGCGACACGATGGTAAAGCTTTCACCTTCACGTCCGGCACGGCCCGTACGACCGATCCGGTGGACATAGTCCTCGTCTTTCGGCGGCGGCGAATAGTTGAACACCTGACCGACATCGGGAATGTCGAGACCGCGCGCGGCGACATCCGAGGCAACCAGCAGCTTCAGGTCGCCGTCACGAAAACGCTGCAGCACTTCTGTACGGAAAGCCTGCGGCAGGTCGCCATGGATGGCGGCCGCGTCATGGCCATGCTTTTGCAGCGAGGCCGCGACGATATCGACTTCGACCTTGCGGTTGCAGAACACGATGCCGTTCTTGACGTCGCGGGATTCGATGACACGGCGCAGCGCAGTACGCTTGGCCTTGGCATCATTGGTCGGAATGTGGACCACGTGCTGCGTGATCGTCTTCGCAGCGTCCGTCGGGCGGGCGACTTCGATCTTGACCGGGTCGCGCTGGAACGTCTTCGCCAGCCGCTGGATATCGGTCGGGAAGGTCGCCGAGAAAAGCAGGGTCTGCCGCTTGGCCGGAATCTTGGAGACGATCTTCTCGATGTCGGGGATGAAGCCCATGTCGAGCATGCGGTCGGCTTCATCGATGATGAGATAGTCGACGCCCATCAGCAGCAGCTTGCCGCGTTCAAACTGGTCCATCAGGCGGCCAGGGGTCGCGATCAGCACGTCAACGCCGCGCTGCAGCAGGCCTTCCTGTTCCTTGAAGCTGACGCCGCCGATGAGCAGGGCCATGGTGAGCTTCAGGTGCTTGCCGTATTTCTCGAAATTCTCGGCCACTTGGGCGGCGAGTTCGCGCGTCGGGCAGAGGATCAGGCAGCGCGGCATGCGGGCCCGGGCCCGTCCGCGCGCCAGGCGGTGGATCATCGGCAGCACGAAGGCCGCCGTCTTGCCGGTGCCGGTCTGGGCGATGCCCGTGACGTCACCGCCTGCGAGGATGTGGGGGATGGCTTCCATCTGGATCGGCGTGGGATGTGTATATCCCGCTTCTTCCACAGCCTTTAGTACGTTCGGCCCAAGGCCGAGATCTGCAAATGTTACGTCGTTCAAAGTGTTTCCAGTCCAAGGATTGTTGATAATACCCGACGCTGCCCGAATGGCAGCCTTGCCGGGCGAATCCTGAGCCCGGAGCGTCTGTTGCGCTGCACATAATGCAAAAACGCCCACCAGTACAGGTGGGCGTTTCAGTTTGCTTGATTTTGCCGAATGCGGGCCTGTGCGGCTAGCCGAGGTTCTTGTTGGCAAAATCCCAGTTGATCAGGTTGTTGATGAACGCGTCCATATAGTTCGGACGGCTGTTCTGGTAGTCGAGATAGTAGGCGTGCTCCCAGACATCCATGGTCAGGAGCGGCGTCACGCCGGCTTCCGTCAGCGGAGTCTCTGCGTTTGGTGTCTTGGTGATGGCCAGTTTGCCATCCTTGAGCACGAGCCAGGCCCAACCCGATCCGAACTGGCCGCCGCCGGCTGCCTTGAAGTCCTTCACGAACTGGTCATAGCCGCCGAGGTCGCTGTCGATCATGGCAGCGATCTTGCCGGTGGGCTTGCCGCCGCCGCCCGGTTTCATCGAGTGCCAGTAGAATGTGTGGTTCCACACCTGGGCCGCATTGTTGAACAGGCCGGCGTTGGCCTTGTCGCCGGCGGCCTTGTTGATGATCTCTTCGAGCGGCGCTTTCTCGAGGTCGGTGCCTTCGATCAGGCCGTTCAGGTTCGTCACATAGGCCTGATGGTGCTTGCCATGGTGATAGTTGAGGGTCTCCTCGGAGATGTGTGGGGCGAGGGCTCCACGTCCGTACGGGAGGTCGGGAAGGGAAAATGCCATGTCAGCGTCCTTTCTTGCAGATGATTGACTGGTGTATCAGCGCGTCTTCCCACATATGGGTTCCATGTCAAACGAGACCAGCCCCTTGAGTAAAACACAATGGAAGGCGATTGACGCCCGTGTAAAGCGGGTCGACGAAGATCGCTGGATATCCAGTCGCTTTGCGCCCGAGATATATCGCAACGCCCTGACGGCACTTTATGCGCTGACTTACGAGCTGGCGCGGGTCCGTCTTGCGGTCACCGAGGATACGCTGGGCGCCATCCGGTTCCAGTGGTGGCGCGACGCGCTGAGCGAGATCGAAGCGCAACAGGCCCCCCGGGCGCATGATGTCTGTCTCGCCCTGAACGAGGAAGTTGCCTGCCAGCGGCTGAAGATCGGTGCATTGCAGAAACTGGTCGACGGCTATGAGGCCGCCTTCGAAGCCGAAGACAGGTCACGCGAGCCGGAAGCCTGGCTGGCAGCGGTTGCCGCGAGCGTTCTGTGCGGCGCCCATGGCTGGGGAACCGGGATACAGGATGTGGCGCCGGCCTATGCCGCGACGCGCCGCAGCGACACCAAGGCCTTCGGCCCGCATGTCGCGCCTGCGCCAAAGCTCATCCGGCCGGCAATCGCCCATTTCCGCTTGCGCAAGTTCTACTGTGACGGTCGCAATCCGAATGCGGTCACCAAGCGGCTCAGCATCATGAAGGCGATGAATACCGGCGAGGTGTAAGCCTACTCCGCCGGCACCAGGGCCGCCTCGCCAGCCAGCCACGCATCGACGTCTTCCAGCGCGCGCACCGCCTGGGCCTTCTTCTTGGCCCGGCCCTTGTCCTTGCCGCGCAACCGTTTGCCGTCCTCGCCAACTTTTGAATAGTCTTCGATGTCCGGGAACAGGCCGAAATTGATGTTCATCGGCTGGAAGGTCTGCTTGCCCTGCAGGTGGCCGCCAGTGATGTGCAGCACGAGCGCGCCGAGTGCTGTGGTCGGGGGCGGAGGTGCAAGCGTGCGGCCGAGGCGTTCGGCGGCAGCGAAACGCCCGGCCAGCAGGCCCATGGCGGCGCTTTCGACATAGCCTTCGACGCCGGTGACCTGGCCGGCAAAGCGCAGGCGCGGCATCGATTTCATGCGCAGCTGCTGGTCGAGCAGTTTCGGCGCGTTCAGGAACGTGTTGCGGTGGATACCGCCAAGCCGGGCGAACTCGGCCTTCTCGAGGCCGGGGATCATCCGGACGATTTCGGTCTGGGCGCCATGCTTCAGCTTGGTCTGGAAGCCGACCATGTTCCACAGTGTACCGAGGGCATTGTCCTGGCGCAGCTGCACCACCGCATGGGATTTTACCGTTGGGTCATGCGGATTGGTCAGGCCGACCGGCTTCATCGGGCCGAAGCGTAACGTCTCGCGCCCGCGCTCGGCCATGACTTCAATCGGCAGGCAGCCTTCGAAATAGGGCGTGTCCTTTTCCCAGTCCTTGAACTCGGTTTTCGGCGCCGCAATCAGGGCATCGAGGAAGGCGTTGTACTGGGCTTCGTTCATGCCGCAATTGATATAGGCCGCCGTGTCGCCGCCGGGCCCGGGCTTGTCATAACGGCTCTGGCGCCAGGCCACATCCATGTCGATCGAGTCGAAATAGACGATGGGTGCGATGGCGTCGAAAAAGGCGAGGTCGCCTTCGCCGGTATGGGCGTGGATTGCTGCGGCAAGCGCCTGCGAGGTCAGCGGGCCGGTCGCGATGATCACGCTGTCCCAGTCTTCGGGCGGAATGCCGGCGATTTCCTCTCGCACGATGGTGACCAGCGGGTGGGCATCCAGTTTCGCCGTAATGGCTTCGGCAAATCCCTCGCGGTCAACTGCCAGCGCGCTGCCGGCGGGCACCTGATGGTCGGCAGCCGTGGTGATGATCAGGCCGCCTGCGCGGCGCATTTCCTCATGCAGCACGCCGACCGCGTTGGTCGTGTGGTCGTCGGAACGGAAGGAATTGGAGCAGACAAGCTCGGCCAGCTGGTCGGTCTGGTGAGCCTCGGTGCCCTTCACGCCGCGCATTTCATGCAGGATGACCGGCACGCCCGCGCGCGCGATTTGCCATGCCGCTTCTGATCCGGCCATGCCGCCGCCGATGATATGTATGGGTTTATCGATGCTCATGAGGGGGACATGCGCAGGCCGGTCCCGCGCGTCAAGATGGTGTTTGCCGCCAGCGGCCTTGGGCGCTAGGTGTGTCAGCAGTGAGGAGCCCGGGAATGGACGCAAAACTGCCAGTCGTGGAGATCGTCGTTGAATCCTGGCGGCTCGCCGTTCGCGCGCTCGTGCCCAGCCTGCCATGGCTCGGCCTGTTGATGGCGCTCGCTGGCCTGTACCGGCTTGTCCTCGGCATGGACTTCGACCGCTCCGCGATCGTCGCGCTCAACCTGCTGGCGGCTGTGTTCTTTGCCGGCGTAGCATTTTCCCTGCACATCTACCGGGCCATGCTGGGCGCTCGGACGGGCAAGTACCTGCATTTGGTGCACGTCAATCTGGCTGTGTACGTGGTGGTATTGTTTGTCGGGGTGTTCATCGGGTTCTTCCTCCTGATCCTGCCGGGCATCCTGCTCGAAGCCTCGGGCCGGACCGACCTTGCCGCAGATACGGCGCCGGCAGTCGTCCAGGCAGCTTTCATGGATATGCTGCCGACAGCCTATGGCGCGGTGTTCCTTATTGCCTGCGCGCTCGGCCTGTGGGCGCTCTGCTTCCTTGTCGTGCGGCTCTTGCTCGTGGGGGCCGCGACTGTCAGCCGGGACGAATCCATGGTCTTCCGCACATGGCCGTGGACCAAGGGGCATGCATTCCGGCTCAGCCTCGCTGCGCTGGCCACGCATGTCGCGCCGTTTGCGCTGGCCGTGGCAGTCAATGCGGCGCTCAATCCCTTGCTCGGGACCAGTGCCGCCGGTCTGTTTGTCGGCGGCGCATTGGGCATGCTGCTGCTCGCGCCGTTTATCCTTGCCGGTCACGGCCTCGCGGTGGCGGTGCTGCCGCGCCTGATGCCTGATCCGGACGAGGCCTCGGAGATTGCCTCTGTCGAGTAAATCGCCTTAGTCTGCGCTAGTCGATTGGGGAGGGTGGGATTTTGCCAACACAATTCTCGTTTGAGGGGGCGCTCTCGAATGCCTTTCGCGCTGCGCATTTCCGCACGTTCCCATGGGTCTATGCGACTGTGTATGCGCTCATCGTGGTGCTGTTTTGCCTGGTGGCTGCCTTACTGTCGCGCGACGCGATGCTCGAATTCATCCAGGCGATCGAAGCCTTGGAAAATGCCAATCTCGACGAGTCCGATCCGCGCGAAGTCTTGGCGCAGGTCTTTGCAACCCTGACGCCATTCTTTCCCATTGCGATAAACGTCACGATCGGATCTTGGGTCGTTTGGGCCGTGTTCGAATCCGCATCCCAGCGCCGCTATGTCCGGGACGAACGATTTTCGCTCCGGCTCGGTGCTGATGAATTGCGGATGATGGTCGTCGGACTGTTGTGGAGCCTGCTGAACATTGCCTGCTTCCTGCCCATGCTGTTCGTCCTGTTTGGTTCCGGAACGTCGCTTTTCAATCAGGTTCTTGACGGTCAGTCAGCGGCCAGCATGGAAAATGAAATTATCGTGTCGGCGTTTGGAGCGTTTGGCCTGATACTGCTGCTGTTTCCCTTTTACGTCTTCTTCGCAACGCGCCTGTCGCCGTGCTTCGCAATGACGATCAAGGACCGCAGGATCGTGTTCTTCGACGCGTGGAATGTGTCACGCGGGCGCTTCTGGCCCATTCTGGGAGCCTTCCTCATTATCGCGGTCGCTGGCAGTATTGTCGCCAGCGTCGTTGAACAGGCGTTCCAGTTCGGGTTGGTGCAATTCATGTCCCGCTTCTCGAACGTCCAGTCGGGTGAAGAGCTTATGCAACTGCTCTACTCGGCAGAATTCCTCCTTCCGACGGGGCTCTATATTTTCGCCAGCATGTTCATGTCCGCACTTCAGCAGCATTTCAATGGTGGCCCGGCGGCCTTCGCGGCGCGCCACGATCCGCGTGGGGGTGTCGACGATGCCGCGCGCATGGCTGTGTTCGATTGACCAGGGAGAGAATGCCATGACGAATCTCGATTTCAGTTTTGACAATGCGTTGTTCCATTTCAGGCGCACCGGCGGTCCGAAGGGGTTCCTGCTCAAATACGGCGCAACCTATGCCGTGCTTTACCTGCTGCTGTCTGCGGTGAACCTCTGGCTGCAGGCGCCCCTTTTCGGATTGATGTTCGATCCGGAGATGATCAACGACCCGGTAGCCATGGAGGCCGCCATGGCGGGCCAGATGGGCCGCCTGATTCTGAGCTACTTGCTGATGCTTCCGCTCGGCCTGGCCTTCTGGGTGCTGTTCGAAGGGGCCAACCAGCGCCGTTACATGCGGGCGGAAGACTTCCGCCTGCGGCTGGGGGCCGACGAGTTGCGCCTGCTCGTTGTCGGGCTGATCTGGTTCGGCCTGTTCATCGCGCTCTATATTGGCACAGTCATTGTGATGATTGTGCCCTTTGGCATCATGGCCGCGATGGGCACCAGCGAGGGCGCCGTCCTGGGCGGGTTTCTGGCGGTCGTGCTCGTGATCGCCTACATGGTTTTCGCGCTCTGGCTGGCGGCGCGGTTCTCGCCCGCCGCCGCCCTCACGGTGCGCGACCGCAGCATCCGGTTCGGAGAGGCCTGGCGCGTGACGAAAGGCAAGGCCTGGACCATTGTCGGCAGCTGGATCGTGCTGATGCTGATCATGATGGTCGTATTCTTCGTGCTCTACATGATCTTCGCGATGGTCATGGTCGCGGCGCTTATGCCGGTGATGGGCGGGCTCGAGGACGATCCGTCAGCCATCTTCTCGGCGATGGTCGCGCCCGGCATCATCATTCCGGGGGCCATCCTGCTGGTCGGCCTCATCTTCCTCCAGGCCTGCTGGATGCACATCTTTTCCGGGCCGGCCGCACTGGCGGCGCGGACCGACCCGCAATGGGCCGAAAACCCGGCGATCGACGAGACGTTCGTCTAGGCGGGACCTATTTGGCGGCGCTTGCCGTTTTCGGCTTGCGCTTGGCGGCAGGTTTCGGCTTCGCCTTGGCAGCCGCCTTCTTCGCGGTGCCGGCCTTTTTCGGTGCCGCCGGTGTCTTTGCCCGTTCGCGCTTGTTGCGCGCGGCGCGGCGCTCGTCATGCCGGCGGAACGTCTCGGCGAGGAACTTGCCGGTCCAGCTGTCAGTATTGGCCGCAATGTCTTCCGGCGTACCGGCTGCCACCAGCTTGCCGCCGCCATCGCCGCCTTCCGGGCCCAGGTCCAGCACCCAGTCGGCCGTCTTCACCACGTCGAGATTGTGTTCGATCACAACCACCGTATTGCCGGCATCGACCAGCTCATGCAGCACTTCGAGCAGCTTGCGCACATCGTCGAAATGCAGGCCCGTCGTCGGCTCGTCGAGAATATACAGCGTGCGGCCCGTCGCCCGTTTCGAGAGTTCCTTGGCCAGCTTCACCCGCTGCGCCTCGCCGCCCGACAGGGTCGTCGCCTGCTGGCCGACTTTCACATAGCCGAGACCGACCTGCACCAGCGTATCCATCTTGGATGAGATGGCCGGCACCGCCGAGAAGAATTTCGCCGCGTCTTCCACCGTCATGTCCAGCACGTCGGCAATCGACTTGCCCTTGAACAGCACTTCCAGCGTTTCCCGGTTGTAGCGTTTGCCCTTGCAGGTCTCGCAGGTGACATAGACGTCCGGCAGGAAGTGCATCTCGATCTTGATGACGCCGTCGCCCTGGCAGGCTTCGCAGCGCCCGCCCTTGACGTTGAAGCTGAACCGCCCGGCCTTGTAGCCGCGCGCCTTGGATTCCGGCAGGCCGGTGAACCAGTCGCGGATCGGGCCGAAGGCGCCGGTATAGGTCGCCGGGTTCGAGCGCGGGGTACGCCCGATCGGGCTCTGGTCGATGTCGATCACCTTGTCGAGATATTCGAGGCCCTGAAGGCTGTCATAGGGCTGCGGCGGGCTCGACGCGCCGTTCAGCTTGCGGGCCAGCGCCTTGTACAGGGTCTCGATGATCAGGGTCGACTTGCCGCCGCCGGACACGCCGGTGATGCAGGTGAAACTGCCCAGCGGCACCGTCGCGGTGACGTTCTTGAGATTGTTGCCGGTCGCGCCCGTCAGCGTGATCTTGCGCTTGGTCTTCTCGACCGGGCGGCGCTTCGGGATCGGAATCTCGCGCGTGCCGTTGAGATAGTCCGCCGTCATGCTTTTCGGGTTGGCCAGCACCTGGTCAGGCGTGCCCTCGGCGATGATCTCGCCGCCATGCACGCCGGCGGCCGGCCCCATGTCGATGACATGGTCAGCGGTCAGGATCGCATCCTCGTCATGCTCGACCACGATCACGGAATTGCCGAGGTCGCGCAGCCGTTTCAGCGTTTCCAGCAGGCGGGCATTGTCGCGTTGGTGCAGGCCGATACTCGGCTCGTCGAGCACATAGAGCACGCCGGTCAGGCCCGAGCCGATCTGGCTGGCCAGCCGGATGCGCTGGCTCTCGCCGCCCGACAGCGTGCCGGAACCACGGCTCAGCGTCAGGTATTCGAGGCCGACATCATTGAGGAAGTTCAGGCGGTCATTGATCTCTTTCAGGATGCGCGACGCGATCTCGTTCTGCTGCTTGGTCAGCGTCTTCGAGACCTTGCCGAACCAGTCGCCCGCATCCTTGATCGAGAATTCGGCGGCATCGGAAATATCCAGTTTCGCAATCTTCACTGCCAGCGCCTGCGGCTTCAACCGCTTGCCGCCACAGGCCGGGCAGGGTGCGGCTGACTGGAACTTCGATACTTCCTCGCGCACCCAGGCGGAGTCGGTTTCGCGATAGCGCCGCTCGAGGTTCGGGATCACGCCCTCGAACGTCTTCTTCACCTCATAGCGCCGCATGCCGTCATCATAGACGAAATTGATCTCTTCCTCGCCGGTGCCGTGAAGGATCATCTGCTGGATGTCTTCCGGCAGCTTGTTCCACTTCTTCTTGAGGTCGAACCGGTAATGCGTCGACAGGGCCTGCAGCGTTTGCGTCTGGTAGGGTGATGTCGACTTGGCCCAGGGCGCGATGGCGCCGTTCAGCAGGTCCAGGTCGTTGTCCGGAACGATCAGGTCGGCGTCGATCTTCAGCTGGTTACCCAGCCCGTCACAGGTCGGGCAGGCGCCGAACGGATTGTTGAACGAGAACAGGCGCGGCTCGATTTCCGAAATGGTGAAGCCCGAGACCGGGCAGGCGAAATTGGCGCTGTACGTGATCCGCTTCGGTTCGGTCTCGCCCTCTTCAAGATCGGCATATTCGGCCAGCGCGATGCCCTGCGCCAGGCCCAGCGCCGTCTCGAAACTCTCGGCGAGGCGCTGCTCCATGCCTTCGCGCACGACGACGCGATCGACCACGACGTCGATGTCATGCTTGAACTTCTTGTCCAGCTTGGGCGCGTCTTCCAGTTCGAAGAATTCGCCGTCCACTTTCACGCGCTGGTAGCCGTTCTTGAGCAGTTCAGCGAATTCCTTGCGGTACTCGCCCTTGCGGCCGCGGATCATCGGCGCCAGCAGGTAGAGGCGCGTGCCCTCGGGCAGGTCCATCGTCCGGTCGACCATCTGGCTGATCGTCTGGCTCTCGATCGGCAGGCCGGTCGCGGGCGAATAGGGGATGCCGACGCGCGCCCAGAGGAGACGCATATAGTCATAGATCTCGGTGACGGTGCCGACCGTCGAGCGCGGGTTGCGGCTGGTCGTCTTCTGCTCGATCGAGATCGCGGGCGACAGGCCTTCGATGCTTTCGACGTCCGGTTTCTGCATCAGCTCCAGGAACTGGCGCGCATAGGCCGACAGGCTTTCGACATAACGCCGCTGGCCCTCGGCATAGATCGTGTCGAACGCGAGCGAGGATTTGCCCGAGCCTGACAGGCCGGTCATCACCACAAGCTCACCGCGCGGAATGTCCACGTCGATATTCTTGAGATTGTGTTCCTTGGCTCCGCGCACGCGGATGAAAGGGGATTCTAGTCGGGCCATGCAGAAAGCTCGTTACGGTGACGAAACAGGATTGGGCGAGTTGCTAGGCTCTATGTGTGGCGTGAGTCCAGCTTGACCACAAGAACAAAGTGTGAACATTTGCGACTCGCTGCTTTTTTAATCCCGGCCTGTGGAAAAACGGCTGGGGAGGCGACAGGCGAGCCCGGTCGCGTTAGAAGAGAACAGATTCGATAACGAAACAAGACTGAGCGGAGATGGATACATGGCAGGATCAGTGAACAAGGTCATTCTTGTTGGTAATGTGGGGCAGGATCCGGAAGTCCGCCAGTTCCAGAATGGTGGCCAGGTTGCCAGCTTCACGCTGGCCACGTCCGAGACGTGGAAAGACAAGGCGACCGGCGAGCGCAAGGAAAAGACGGAATGGCACCGGATTTCGATTTTCAGCGAGGGGCTGGTCCGTGTCGTCCAGAACTACGTGAAAAAGGGCTCCAAGCTTTACATTGAAGGCCAGCTGGAAACCCGCAAATGGCAGGACAAGGACGGCCAGGACCGCTACACGACGGAAGTCGTGCTGCGCGGCTTTGGCAGCACGCTCACCATGCTCGACAGCGCCAGCGATCGTGGCGGTGCCCGGTCCGGCGGCAATGATTTTGGTAGCCAGCAGGGCGGCGCGCGCAAGATGAGCGGCCCGGCCGAAAGCTTCAGCCAGGATCTCGACGACGAAATCCCGTTCTAGGAGGCGTCTGTGCATCGCAGGCTGTTCCAGTCTTCGCGCGTCGCCAGTGGTCTGGTTCTGGCCCTGACGGCGTGCCTGCTGGCTGCCTGCATGACATGGACCCCACCGCCGCCGCTCAGCGCCAGTGTGGCGGCGGTCGGCGTCGATCCCGATACCTCAACACTGGTCGTCTACCGACTGGAGGACGAACGGGCATGGATCAGCAATGATGTCCGTGCGGAGAAACGCTTCACGCCGGCCTCCACGTCGAAGATTCCGCACACATTGATCGCCTTTGAGGCCGGTGCCGTGTCCGGCCCGGACGAGGTGTTCATCTGGGACGGCCAGAAACGCTTTGTCGACAGCTGGAACGAAGACCAGACCTTTGCCGACGCCTTCAGGCGCTCCACTGTCTGGATCTACCAGGCCGTCACGCCGCGCATCGGCTCTGCCGCGCTGCACGACTGGCTGGACCAGTTCCATTACGGCAATGCCGATGTCGGCGCGCCGGAAGACGTGTCGCAATACTGGCTGAAAGGCCCGCTGGCGATCTCTGCCGAGGAACAGGTCGTTTTCCTGTCCCATCTGGCGCGCCGCACATTGCCGCTGACGGCCCGCACCTATGAGCAGGCCGTTCCTTTAATGGTGATGGAGTCCGGCGCAGGCTGGACGCTTTACGGCAAGACCGGCTGGAAAAGCGTCGAAGGCGAGACCGATATCGGCTGGTTTGTCGGCTGGCTTGAGCAGACAGATGGGGAACAGCCCGGAACCTATGCCTTCGCTTTCAATATGGACATGACCGATCCGGGCGCCGACGTGCCGAAACGCAAGGCCGCTATCATGCGCGCCCTGTCCGACCTCGGAGCATTGCCCGCCGCCGAATAGGCCATGTCAGCCCTGTCAGCCTTCGCGAATCCGGTCTGCGGCCAGACGCTCTGCCAGCGCCATGCCGAACGGGTGCGAATAACCGGTGGCCTGCAGGCGCGTGGCCGGGAATACGCAACGGCCCAGCGGCAGGCCGCGTGACAGGCTCTTTGACTTCAGCCGGTCGAACAGGTCGTACACCCAGAGCGGGCTGGCCAGTTTCGCGCCCAATCCGCTGCGCCCTGAAAGGGTTTCCAGCCGGCTGTACAATCCGCTGTAGGACGTATCATACCCCGTCTCGTCAGACAGGTTGAAGGTCTCCACCCGGCCCGGCATGTCCGCCGGTTGAGACAGTCCGCGTTCCATCAGCCAGATCATCGCGGCCGCCACATCGGCGATATAGACGAAATGCGTATGCCGCCGCGCGCCGATACTCTTGACTAGCGGATTCAGGTTCACCGCGCCGGCAATGTCGTCCACGTCGGCGACGACCGTCGGGCGCACCACGGCGAAATGCGTGTTCCGGCACGCCGCCTCTATGGCGTCCTCGGCTTTCACCTTGCTGCGGCCATAGGCGCGGATGCTGTCCGTGCCGCGATACTCGCTCTTCACGTCATGGGCAGACGTCAGCCGTGTCGTGTCCTCGTCCACGTCGGCGCGCGTCGGCGAACCGTAAACGGCGATGCTGCTGGCAAACACGACGCTGCGTATGCCGGCCGCCTCAGCTGCTGCGGCAAGTGCCGCCGTGGCCTCGACATTGACCCGCTCCATCCGGTCGATGCGCCAGATTTCGGCGCCGAGATGGATGACCGCGTCGCAGCCTGCGACATGTTCTGTAAAGTCGACGGACTCGCGCCAGTCATGGTGGCGCCACGTCACATCGCGGTCGGGCTCGCGCCCCTCTGCGCGGTCCGGGTTGGACGTCAGTGCGACGACGGCATGGCCTTTGTCCAGCAGCTGGCGCACCACATGCTGGCCGATCTTTCCAGACGCGCCCGTCACCAGGATGCGCTTGCCGGTCGCTGGCGCGGTTGCGGCATCCGTCGTCTGGCTCTCGGTTCTGGACTCGCGTTTCACGTCTCCGCCGAGATGGGCAGCGAGCCGCATCGCGAGCGCTACGCCGACAAATGTCGGGTTGGCATGGCCGGAAGTCGGCATCACCGAGGTCGAGGCGACGTAGAGATTCTGCATGCCGTGCACCCGGCAATCGGTGTCGACCACGCCAGCCGCCGGGTCGGCGGACATGCGTGTGGTGCCGATCTGGTGCAGGCCGTCGCGCGCCTGACGGAGAATGGCTGCGGCGCGCGCCTCTTCCGGCACGGAATAATCGATCGTGCCGATGCCCGCTTCGGCCACTGCTTCGGCGAGGACGGCGTGCGCCTTCAGCACGCCGTCGGCGTCGGCAGCGGAATAGTCGAAGTCCACCGCCACGCGCGGCATGCCCAGCGCGTCCACGTCCGGTGACAGGCGCACCCGGTTGTCCGCCAAAGGCGTCTGTTCGCCATGATAATACAGCGTGTAGCGGCCCTTGCGGTTCTTCAGGAACACAGACGGCCGTTTCGGCTTTTGCAGGAACATCTGCCGGAACACGTTGAATGCGCCCAGGCCGGTCGCAATGGGCGACCGCAATATGTTCAATGCATGCGACAGGACGGACTGCTTTTCCTCGCCGAGATAGAGGCGGCGCAGCGGCGCGTTGAGGAACCGGTTGCCCAGCGGCGATGACAGGACCATCCAGATGGCCGACAGGGCGCCGTTGCGGTGGGCCGGATCGTAGACCACCGGATTGCCGGCGCTGAACGTGATCTGCGGCAATTGGTGCGCGCGCTGTTCGGCTTCGGTCAGGGTGATGCGCCGGCGCTTGAACCGGTCGCCATCCATTTCATAGTCGAGAAATCCGTCGGAGGCGGGGTCGGCCAGCGTGATCTCGGCGATCTTGCCGCTGACATGGCCCATGTAATAGCGCCCCAGCGGCCCATCCACGCCGCCGAAAAGGGCGGGCCGGGTCCGTTGCGCCGCCAACAGCAGGCGCGGCGTCTGGACGCCGCCAGCGGCCACGACCAGGGTTTTGACGGGCAGGTCCGTGCGGCTCGATCCGTTGGCGACCGTGACCGCTTCGACCTCTGTCTCATCGGCGTTGAAGCGGAGTTCCACAACCGTGGCATCCAGCACGACGCAGATGTCGTCGCAGGCCTTCAGCCAATCGCCGTAGACATGCGCAATATTCGGGTTGGCGACCCAGCTTTCCAACGTGTCGCTGCGGACGCGGCCATTGTCGGGCCACAGGGGCGTGTCGGTGAAGTCGTCCCGGCAGCGCAGGAAGCCAGCGGCGTCTTGGTACCAGTCCGTCACGGTTTCCGCGCTGACCGGCCAGCCCGAATTGTCAATCCAGGGGCGGGCTTCGAAATCGATCGGGTCGAACGGCACGCAGCGCCCGCCCCATTGGTAGGAATTGCCGCCCAAAGCGCGGCAGCAGCCTTCTTCGAGCGGCACGTGATGGGCGGTGTCGAGCGCACCCGCCTTGCCGAGGTCGTTTTTCCGGTCGTCCGGCCAGTAATTTCCGGATTCCAGCATCAGGACCTTCAGGCCGCGCTGGACACAGGCATGGGCCAGCGCGAGCCCGATGGGGCCCGATCCGACAACGCATATATCGGCGTCCGGGAAGCCCTGGAAATCCTCGAATGTCACGATCATGGCCGCACGCGCCTTCAACCCGTCATGGATCTAGCAAGACGTATGCCATCAGACGGCGCCCGGCGCCAATTCATCCGGCCCGCTTCCGGCGTGTTTCCGGGCTTTTTCCGTGCATATGTTCGGGCTGTTTTTCGTGCAGGCACGCTTGCGTCTGCCAACTGCCAAAACCCCGCCAAAAGGGTGGCTTTCCTGCCCCCTGCCTGCTAGGGTTTTCTCAATAAATATAGGCGATTCGGGCAAGGTCCCCGCCGCACGAGACCGAAGACGCAGAAAGCCCCCTCATGAGTGACGACACGACGCCGCCGGACGAGCCGGAAACCCCCGAGAATGGCGGCCAGGGCAACCCGCCCCTCCCGGATGGGATCGAGCCGATTTCCATCGAAACAGAGCTGAAAAGCTCGTATCTCGACTATGCGATGAGCGTGATCGTCAGCCGTGCGCTGCCTGACGTGCGCGATGGCCTGAAGCCGGTGCACCGCCGCATCCTCTACGCCATGCATGTCGGCGGCAACACGCCGGACAAGCCATACAAGAAATCCGCTAATATCGTCGGCGCCGTGATGGGTAACTTCCACCCGCATGGCGACAGCGCGATCTATGACGCGCTCGTGCGCATGGCCCAGCCCTTCTCGATGGGCCTGCCCATGGTCGACGGGCAGGGCAATTTCGGCTCGATCGACAATGATCCGCCGGCCGCCATGCGTTACACCGAAAGCCGGATGACCAAGGCGGCAACCTATCTGCTGGCCGATATCGACAAGGATACGGTCAACTTCCAGGACACGTATGACGGGTCACAGCAGGAACCGATCGTGCTTCCGGCCCAGTTCCCGAACCTCCTGGTCAATGGCGGCGGCGGCATCGCGGTCGGCATGGCGACGAATATCCCGCCGCACAATCTCGGCGAAGTCGTGGATGCGACGCTGGCGGTGATCGAGGATCCGCTGATCGACGACGAAGCCCTGCTCGAAATCGTCCCCGGACCCGACTTCCCGACCGGCGGCCTGATCATGGGCCATGCCGGCAGCCGCAAGGGCCTGACTACCGGGCGTGGCTCGGTCATCATGCGGGCGAAGACCGATATCGAGGAGGCCAAGAACGGCCGCCAGGCCATCATTGTCACCGAAATTCCCTACCAGGTGAACAAGGCCGCGATGATCACCAAGATCGCCGAACTCGTGCGCGAAAAGCGCGTCGAGGGCATCTCCGACCTGCGTGACGAATCCGACCGCAACGGCATTCGCGTGGTTATCGAACTGAGGAAGGATGCCAGCGCCGAAGTCGTGCTGAACCAGCTGTTCCGCTTCAGCCAGTTGCAGACCAGTTTCGGCGTCAACATGCTCGCCCTCAATGGCGGCCGCCCCGAACTGATGAACCTGCGCAAGGTGCTCGATTGCTTCATCGCCTTCCGTGAGGAAGTCATCGTTCGCCGCACCAAGTTCGAACTCAACAAGGCCCGCGACCGGGCGCACGTCTTGGTCGGCCTTGCCCTGGCCGTGGCCAATATCGATGAAGTCATCCGGATCATCCGCCACGCGCCCGATCCGGCGACGGCCCGCGAACAATTGCTCGCGAAAGCCTGGCCGATCATGGACATGGGGCCGCTGCTCGAACTGATCGCAGACCGGCGTACGCGCTGGTCCGGCGGCGACACGATCTACCTGTCGGATGAACAGGCCCGGGCCATTCTCGACCTGCGCCTGCACCGTCTCACCGGCCTTGGTCGCGACGAAATCGGCAATGAAGCCAAGGGCTTGTCCGACAAGATCGCCGACTTGCTCGACATCCTGCGGTCGCGCCCGCGCATCCGTGAGATCATCAAGGCCGAGCTCAATGACGTGAAAGAGAAGTTCGCCGTTCCGCGTCGTTCCGAATTCGCGATGGGCGGCATCGACATGGAAGACGAGGATCTTATCGAGGTCGAGGACATGGTCGTCACCGTCACCCATGGCGGCTATGTGAAGCGCACGCCGCTCTCGACCTACCGGACCCAGCATCGCGGCGGCAAGGGCCGTTCGGGCATGTCGATGAAGGACGAGGATTTCGTGGTCAAGCTGTTCTCGGCGACCACGCATACCGAGATCCTGTTCTTCTCCTCGGCCGGCATGGTCTACAAGGAGAAGGTCTGGCGCCTGCCTGTGGGCGGCCCGAACTCGCGCGGCAAGGCGCTGGTCAACATCTTCCCGCTGGCCGCAGACGAACGCATCGAGAGCGTCATGCCCCTTCCGGACGACGAAACGGCACACGAAGTGCTCGACCTCATGTTCGCCACCCGCTCCGGCACGGTCCGCCGCAACAAGCTGGCAGACTTCACGCGGGTCAATCGCAACGGCAAGATCGCCATGAAGCTCGACGAGGGCGACGGCATCGTCTCGGTCAAGATCTGCTCCGAGCGCGACGACATCCTGCTGACCACTGCGCTCGGCCAGTGCATCCGCTTCCCGGTGACCGATGTGCGCGTCTTCGCCGGGCGCAATTCGACCGGCGTGCGGGGCATCCGTCTCGGCGCCAAGGACGAAGTGATCTCGATGGGCATCCTGCGTCATGTCGAAGCCAGTTCGGAAGAAGCGCGCGCCTATCTCAAGCACGCCTCGGCGATGCGCCGGGCCGCGACAGGCGAAGACGAGGAAATCAGCGAGGATGAGGCCGACGAAACCGTCGCCGAAGCCGCGCTGAGCGCCGAGCGGATTGCCGAACTCGGCGCCGCGGAGGAGTTTATTCTCACGATTGCCGATGACGGCATGGGCAAGCGCTCGTCTGCCTATGATTACCGCACCACGGGACGCGGCGGCAAAGGCCTCGTGGCCCAGAATATCTGGGGCCGGGACAAGAAGCAGGGGCCAACCAAGCAGGTGGCCCAGTCCTTCCCCGTCGATGATGGCGACCAGGTCATGCTCGTCACCGATGCCGGCCAGCTGATCCGCACCCCGGTCGACCAGATCCGCATTGCGGGCCGGTCCACGGGCGGCGTCTGGGTCCTGCGCACGGCCGAGGGCGAACACGTTGTTTCTGTTGCACGTCTTGTGGAAGACGCTGAAACCGATATGGATGAGGCTGACATGGGTGGACCGGACGAAACCGGCACACCTGACCCACAGGAATAGGTAACAGGGGGCGCCAGTGCATCGTATCGGACTTTACCCGGGAACATTCGATCCCCCGACCAATGGGCATATCGATATTTTTGGCCGGGCAATGAAACTGGTCGATACGCTCATTATCGGCGTTGCCATCAATGAGGCCAAGAAGCCGCTTTTCACGCTCGAAGAGCGCGTCAACATGGTCAAATACGAATGTGCGCGGTTCAACGGCCCCGGCATGGCGGAAATCAAGGTCATGCCGATGCATGGCCTGCTCATGAAGTTTGCCGAAGCCTGCGGCGCGCAGATGATCCTGCGCGGGCTCCGGGCCGTCCAGGACTTCGAATACGAATTCCAGATGACGGCGATGAACGAGCAACTGAATCCCGACATTGAAACCGTGTTCCTGATGGCCGATGTTAAGCACCAGGCGGTCGCGTCGCGGCTCGTGAAGGAAATTGCGAGCCTTGGCGGCGATATTTCGCCCTTTGTAAGTCCTGACGTGAAACGCGCCCTCATGGAGAAATACGGTAAATGAAGTTCGCTACATTGGTGATGGCCGCGTCCACCCTCTCGCTGGGTCTGGTGGCGTCTGCAGAGACGTCGACTCCGGTCGTGGCTGACGGGGCGGCCTCCGCCCCCGCGATGACGGTTGAAGCGGCGCAGGCTGACACGGCAAACTGGCGCGCCGTTGATCCGGAACGCCTGTTCATCTTCACAACCAACAAGGGCCGCGTCCTGATCGAGGCCTTCCCCGAAGTGGCCCCCAAGCACTACACCCAGTTCGCTGCAATCATCCGCTCGGGCGACCTTGACGGCACGACCTTCCACCGCGTGATCAATGGCTTCATGGCGCAAGGCGGCGATATTTTCGCGCTCAAGGGCCGCGAATCCGGCCTGCCGGATATTCCCGGTGAGTTCACCTTCCGCCGCAACCCGGCCGAAATGCCGCTCGATTCCGGCTTTGGCCCCCTCGATTCCGCTAAGAACGGCTATGTGAACGGCTTCCCGATGGTGACGCAGGCCTCGTTTTTCGCCGAAATGTCGAAGGACGGCATGGTTGAAAGCTGGATTCCGCATTGCCGGGGCATTGTATCGACTGCGCGCACGTCGGACCCCAATTCCGCCAATTCGCAATTCTTCCTGATGCGCGACACGTCGCACCATCTCGACAAGGAATACACGGCCTGGGGCCGCGTCGTTGAAGGTGAAGATGTCGTTCTCGCGATCAAGGCAGGCAAGGATTCGCTGAATGGCGAAGTCGCCCTACCAGACGTCCTGATGTCGGCCACCGTCGCCGCCGACCTGCCCGCGGCAGAGCGGCCCAATGTCTGGGTCGAACGCACGGACGGTCCCGTCTTCACGGCGAGTATTGCCGATGTTGCCGAGGACCTGGACGTGTGTGAGCGCCCGTCGGTCGCGGCCGTCGTCGAAAACTGACCGTCAGGCACCTTCAGCGGGCACAGTGAGCATGATGCCCGTGAATCTCGCCGACTTTCATTTTGACCTGCCGGAGCACCTGATCGCTCTGCGGCCCGCCGACCCGCAGGACTCGGCGCGCTTGCTGGTTGTGCATGGCGACGGGCGTCTGGAAGATGCCAGTGTGCGCGACCTGCCGCGCTACCTCTCGTCCGGCGATGTGCTTGTGTTCAACGATACGCGTGTCCTGCCGGCCGCCCTGAAGGGCGTGCGACCGGCGCGCAATGAGGCGGGCGCCGATGTTGCCTGCGACGTGAATCTGGTCGAACGCGTGGACGATCACACATGGCGCGCCCTTGCCCGGCCCGGCAAGCGCCTGAAACCCGGTGACCCGATCCACTTCGCCGAGGGTTTCCAGGCCACGATCACACAGCGCGTCGATGGCGGCGAAATCGAACTCGCCTTCTCGCTGTCCGGACCGGAACTGGAGCAGGCGCTCGACGCGCATGGCGCGATGCCGCTGCCGCCTTATATCGCGCGCCGGCGCCCTGCCGATGCGCGTGACCGGGAGACATACCAGACCAGTTTTGCCGGCGAGGACGCCGCCTCGGTCGCCGCGCCGACGGCCGGCCTGCACTTCACGCCGCGCCTCCTGTCGGAACTCGATGCGGCCGGGCTGCAGCGCGAAACGGTTCGGCTCCATGTCGGTCTCGGCACGTTCAAACCGCTCGAAGACGCGCAGATCACAGCCAACCGCCTGCACGCCGAATGGCGCCGGCTGACACCGGAAGCCGCCAGTCGCCTCAATACCGCCCGCGCTGCCGGACATCGCTGCGTGCCTGTCGGCACAACCGCGATGCGCACGCTGGAAAGCTGCGCCACGCCAGCCGGCCTGCTCGCGCCGGACACCGGCCCGACCGATATCTTCCTCAAGCCGGGCGATGCCGTGCGCGCCACCGACGCCCTGGTCACAAATTTTCACCTGCCGGGTTCCAGCCTGTTCATGCTGGTCTGCGCGCTGATGGGAACGGATGTGATGCAGGCGGCCTATGCCCACGCCATCGCGTCGGACTATCGCTTCTATTCCTATGGCGACGCCTGCCTTCTGTTGCCCTGACACCAAAACCCCCACGCGGTGGCGCAGGGGTTTTCCAGCCGGACCGGGTTTTATCTAGCGTATGCGGACGACAACGCGGGCATCCTTCGCCTCGAATTTCCGGCCACGATCATCGTAGCAAGACGTGGAATCATAGCGGACACGCTCACCGTCTTCCCACGTGTACTGGAAAGAATCGTAACAGTCATATCCGTTGTGCCGGGCGTTCCAGGTATGGTTGCGCCGCACATCGTGGCGCGTGTGCCAGCGGTCGGATTCATAGCTGTCATAGACGTAATGCTCGTGCGCGTGGCGCGTGCGGGTCGCCGCTGCGGACACCGACGCGGGCATCGACATCTGTTTCGACGCCAACACCGACACTGAGCCCCAGCTGGGCCGTGGCGGGCAGGATGGCGATGCTCGATCCGATGCCGAGCGCGCCGATAATGGCGAAATGTTTCAAGGATTTAATCATTGTCAGCTCCTTTGTGGCCTGCCGGAAGAACCGTTGGTCACACACAAGGTTCCTGACAGTTTCCCTCAAGCCTTTGCGGCCGGAGCCCCCGGTCCGCGCAATTCTTCCATCGTGCGGATCGCCTTGGCGGCCGTGATGCGGGCCAGGTGCCGGCCTTTCTCGTCGCGCCAGTCGGCTTCCACCAGGCCGGTCGTCTTGCCGCGGCTGACGAGGCGGCCTTCGATCGTGATCAGGCCGTGCGGCACCGGGCGCAGGATCCGCGTCTGCAATTCCATCGTGGTGAACCATTCGCCGTCTTCCAGCGCACTGGCCATCGTCATCGATACGATATGGTCCGACAGCCCGGCGACCCAGCCGCCAAAGACCCGGCCTTCATTGATGTCGCGCGAGCCGTCATTCGGCCATTCATACCGCGTGTAGCCGTAGGAAACCTCTTTCAGCCAGAGGTCGGGGCGGATGCCGAGATTCTTGATGCCGGGCGGGAAGTCCCAGGTGCCGTTTTTCAGACGGGCGAAGAATTCTGACTGCTGGGCGGAAAGTTCGGTACGGCTCATGCGAGGCGGGCTCCATTTGGCACCGGCAGGTCGGGCGAGAACATCACGATGGCGCCGTCTGCATCGGGAAACCCGAGCGTCAGCACTTCCGACATGAACTTGCCGATCTGGCGGGGCGGGAAATTGACGACGGCGGCAACCTGTTTGCCGACGAGCGTCTCGGGTGTGTAATGCAGTGTGACCTGCGCTGAACTCTTCTTGACGCCAACGCCCGCACCGAAATCGATCACCAGCCGCAAGGCGGGCTTGCGCGCCCCGTCCAGCGGGGCGGCTTCAAGGATGGTTCCGATACGGATGTCGATCTCGCGGAAGGTGGTGAAATCCGTTGGCGCCGCTTCCGGAGAGTCCGGTTCGTCAGTCAGGTGCATGTCGGGTTCAGCACGTCGCGCCGCCATCGACGACCATCATCTGGCCGGTCATGTAGGCGCCCGCTGCCGAAGCCAGGTAAACGGCCGCGCCGGCAATCTCGGCCGGTTCGCCGATCCGCGCCATGGGCGTGCCCGACAGGGCACTCTTCAGGTTCTTCGGATCTTCCCACAGGGCGCGGGCGAAATCGGTGCGGATCAGGCCCGGCGCGATACAGTTCACGCGAATATTGTCCTTGCCGTATTCGGTCGCCAGGTTGCGGGCGAGCTGGAAGTCAGCCGCTTTCGAGATGTTGTAGGCGCCGATGATCGGCGAACCGCGCAGGCCACCAATCGATGAGACGAGGATGATCGCGCCATCCTTGCGCTCGCGCATTTGCGGCATGCACATCTGGATCAGCCAGTGGTTCGAGATGATATTGTTCTGGAGGACTTTCTCGAACTGCTCGTCGGTGATGCCTTCCATCGGGCCGTAATACGGGTTGGCGGCGGCGTTGCAGACAACCACATCGACCTTGCCGAACGCCTTGTTCGTCGCGTCGACCATTGCCTGCAATTCGTCCTTGGACGAGATGTTTGCGGGCACGGCAATCGCCGTACCGTCACCGTGCTTCTTGTTGATCGCGTCGGCGACTTCCTGGCAGGGGCCGGGCTTGCGGGAGGAGATTGTCACCTTGGCGCCCTGATCGGCCATGGCTTCGGCAATCGCGCGGCCGATGCCGCGCGAAGATCCTGTAATGATGGCTGATTTTCCGGATAGATCAAACAGGCTCATGGCGCCGCTCCCTCGTTTTTGTATCTGGGGCGACGGTAAGGTCTGACGCGCCCAGCCGCTAGGGGTTCCCTAGCGAAAGGCGTAATTTAGCTGGCTTCGGGCGTTTTGTGCGGATGCGCCGGGCGCCTAGGCCAGCAGGTTCCATTCTTCCGCCAGGATTTCCGCGAGGCGTTCGGTCCGCTTCCGCACGACCTCCGGCGTCCAGGCGTCCTGGTCCATCAGGTCGCGGGTCAGGGCGAAATCCGCGCCGCCGCCACCGTTGAAATAAACTTCCTTCTTGGCCCGGTAATCGAGCCGGTCGGCCTTCTGGTTCACCTTGTTGGTCAGCAGCACGAAATTGCCGAGCGTGTCGCACTGTTCGCGGCGCTTGGCCGGGTCGGGCCAGGTAATCATCCAGTGGCTGTCCTCGTGCACATTGCGCGGCAGGACATGTTCGACCGTCGCGTCCGATTCCGGCGGGATGGTGAAGCCGCCATCCAGCGCCGCATTGAGGCGCAGCGCCATGGCGCGTCTCTGGCCGAATGTCGCGAACCGGCCAAGCAGGCGCTCGCGCACCTTGCGGGCTTCATCCTTCGAGATGGCGAAGGGGCCGTTCTTCGCGAGCAGCGTGCGTTCATTGGTCACCGCGTCGCTGACCTTGTTGAAGCGCTTGTTGCGCTGGTCCTTGTCGTGGAGTACCAGCTGGATGACGTAGCCGAGGCGTTCGAGGCCGGTAAAGAATTGCGGCGCTATCGGGGAATCGATCCCGCGCTCGACCAGGAATTTGAGCGCTGGCGCGCGCCAGCTCTGTTGCTCCAGCGCGCGCAACTGGTTGAGCTTGTCGGCGACAAGGGCGGCGTTCGGGCTGTCGGTCACTTTGGCGGTCGTGATCTGCCGATAGGCGGCAACATAGTTCGGCAGCATGTCGTCGAGGAATTTGCGCGGGTCGATTTTCGACAGGACAGCCTTCTGGAAACCGGCGACGAGATCCCCCTTGGGGGAGCGGTCATGGATTGCACGGATCTGGCGCAACAGGTCGTCAAAGGCGCCGCCACCGAGAATGGCCTCGTGTTCGGCCCAGCGTTCGGCATAGGTATTGGCTTCCTTGACCGAGAACTTGGCTTTCTGGAACAGCTCGGTCTTGATGATGTCATGTGCGTCGGGTTCCTTGCCGCGCGTGTTGAGCACCCTGAAGACCTTGAACCCCTGATCCTTGTCATTCACAACAACCCGCACCAGTGCGCAACCCGTCACGACGGTATCGGTCAGGGCGCGGCGCCGTTCGTCGGGCATCTGCTTCAGTTCCTTCAGCAGGGCGCTGGCATTTCCAACCATGCGTTGCTGGCTGTCGCTTTCGCCCGGTTCGTTCCGGAGCGTCTTTGTTGCACCCAGGCGCTGGATCGTGTCGCGGAAAAACGCGCCGTCCATATAGTTCAGCGTCAGGCGCCAGTTGGCCGCTTCGCCGAGCATCGGACGCGCGTCATCGGCAATCATGGCATGCAGCGCCGCGGCGCGCTCAGTGTCAGGTTCGAGGTCACGCAGCACAGCCAGAAGGATCGTCAAAGTGGTCAGGCGCTGCTGTCCGTCGACGATTTCGATCATGCCGGACTCGGCGCCGTTCACTAGGACAATCGCGCCGATGAAATGCGGGATGCTGCTGTCGGTTGCTTCAGCAAGGTCGCCGAGCAGGTCGAGGGCTTCGCGCTCTCCCCAAGAATAACTACGCTGGTAAGGCGGCATGCACAGGCGTTCTCCCTGTCCGAATAAGCCGCTTAGCGAGCTCTCCTGAGCTCGTACGCCAAGGTCCATTTCAATTCCCCTATACAGCCCTTTTCCCTAGCCCTTGCCAAACCCCATCACAACGCGGGATGAACGGTTGGCAATGTGTTTGGGCAAAAGTGTGACGGGAGAGTAACGGTATGCGCCTTGTGAGATTCGAATACGACGGTCAGGCGCGCTTCGGCGCCTTGCAGGCCACTTCTGTTATTCCACTAGCCGGGGATACGATGGAGGCTGCATTGACGGCCGACGCATCGGGTGAGGCTGTCCCTTTGAAAGACGTCACGCTGCTTGCGCCGGTCGCGAAGCCGGGAAAGATTCTCGGTATCGGTGTCAACTATGCGGCGCATGCGGCAGAGAGCGTCAGCTTCATCGACACGAAGAAGCCCGACGTCCAGAAATGGTTCAACAAACAGGTCACGGCGGTGAACGGCCCCTATGCCGACGTCCACCTGCCGAAGGTCTCCGAACAGCTCGACTATGAAGGCGAACTCGTCGTCATCATCGGCAAGCATGGTCGCCATGTGCCGCGCGAGCGCGCGCTCGAGATCGTTGCCGGCGTCACGGTCGGTTGCGACTATTCTGTGCGAGACTGGCAACGCGCCAGCCAGACCATGATCATGGGCAAGGGCTTCGACACGCATGCCGTATTCGGCCCGGCCATTGTCACCCTGGATGAGATTGACGACCTGTCCGCGCTCGAGCTGCGCACCTTCGTCAATGGAGAGCCGCGCCAGGTCGGATACGTGCGAGACCAGATCCATGACATCCCCGCGCAGATCGCGCACCTCACTGCCGCCTTCACGCTGGAACCGGGCGATGTGATCTTCACCGGCACGCCCTCTGGGGTCGGGGCAGGGCACACGCCGCCGAAATGGCTGAAGTCAGGAGACCGTGTCCGCGTCGAAATCGACTGCCTCGGCTTCACTGAAAACGAAATCGTAAGGGAACCGGGTGAGACCGTCATCTGGTAGACTGGAGCCCCCTTGCATGCGAATCATCATCCTGCTGGCAAGCCTCGCATTGGCAGCTTGCGGCGGACCTGCCACCCCCTTGCCACCCCCCGACCCCACCCCCTCCCAGATCACCAGCACGGACTTCGCATTGTTGCCCTGCGGACCTGCCACGGCCCCAAATCCCTGCGTTTTGGTGATGGCGGGTGGAAAGCGTGTCCTTTTTGGCACACCTGCCGGCGTGGCGGCGGATATGTCCCCGCAGGACCTCAGGAATCTCGATGCCGTGATGCTGTTTTCACTGCGCGGTGCCGACATTGAAGGGCTTGATGACGTGCGCAATGCCAGTTGGCGTGCCGGCCATGAAACGCCCCTGCGCGTCTCCGGTCCGGTTGGCACGAGCGAGGTCCTGTCCGCCATCAACAAGGCCTATGAAGTGTCGGATTCCTTCACTTTTGTCGAACAGGCACCGGCAGGCGGATTCAATGCTGCCAGCCTGAGGCCCCTGCCGGGTGAAAACGACACCAAGACGCGCGTCTTCAATACGGGAGACCTGGTCGTGACTCACCTGGTGAACGATACCGGCCGGGTCGGATACTGGGTTGATTATAATGGAGTTCGTGTTGTGATCGAACCGTGCGGCATGACCCAGGCGACGCAGTTTTCCGGAGAATCGCGGCTGACCGTAGCCTGCCAGGACGGCGCGCTGACCTGGCCCATTACGGACGTCGTCCTTGTCGACCGGGGCAGGGTTGAAACAGGCCCTGACGCCCCATAAAGCGACGGGGCCCCGCATCGCTGCAGAGCCCCGTTCTCCCCCGAGATTGCCCCCGCTCCGGCCAATAAAATGGCCACGGACCAGTGCAACTCGATGACCCCCGGGTATCGCCGCCCTTAACCTTTGTCTAGTCTTGGAAGACGTGTCATGAGTGTAACGCAAAACGCCTGTGATCTTGATGCAACGGTGGATCGTAACGGGATTGTCGGAGGTGGCAAATCAGGCCATTTCCACGCAATTCGTTAACCAATTGGCCGTATCTGTTAAGGTTGATGGATTGAATTGGGTGCTGAACGTATGACTTTTGTCTTGTTCCTGCTGTACATCGCAATAGGCAGTGGCGTCGGCTATGGCGTGAATACCTATGCGGGTCTCAGCCTGCCGCTGTCGATCGCCAGCGGGGCGATCACCTCGGTGATTCTCGCCCAGATTCATGTTCTCTCCGCCAGCAGCCGGTCGCGCCAGGAACTGGACGAGCGCATGGACCAGGTCGAGCGCCGGAACCGCGACACGGCAGAACGGGTCGATGTCATCGACGCGCGTACCGAAGCGGTCGAAGCCACGGTGAAGCACGAACTGACCGAGCGCCGCGACGCGCTGGTGTCCGAGATGAAACAACTCGAAGGCCTGATCGACCGGTTGTCGCGCAGTTTCGAATCGAAATTGTCTGAACCGTCCATCGTCTCGGCCGTCGCGCCGCAGGAAGATGCCGTACTGCGTGACGTGAAGGATGCGCTGAAGGATGGACGGGTAGACCTGCACCTCCAGCCCATCGTGTCGCTGCCGCAGCGCCGTGTGTCTTTCTACGAGGGCTTCACGCGGCTTCGCCGCCCGGATGGTTCGCTGATCCTGCCGGCTGAATTCCTCGATGCCGGCCGCCGCGCCAACCTGATGGGAATTATCGACAATTTCACATTGTTCCGGTGCGTCCAGATCGTACGGCGCCTGGCTGAGCGCGACCGCCGCGTCGGCGTATTCTGCAACATTGCGGCTTCGTCGCTGGAGGATACGGCTTTCTTCCCGATGTTCCTGCAATTCATGACCGAGAACCGCGACTTGTCCGGTGCCGTGATATTCGAGATCCGTGCCGACCAGTTTGAAACGCGATCACGCACGATGCGGGACAATATGGACCGGCTCACGGCGCTTGGATTCCGCTTCTCAATTGACCACGCAGCGGACCTTTCGCTCGATCTGCCGCGCCTCCAGGCTGCCGGCGTCCGTTTCGTGAAAATGAACGGTACGACCCTGATCGACCAGTTGCGCGATCCGCATGGTACGCGGCCCGTCTCCTCAATCAACCGCCGGGTTGGCGGTGAGGAAGTCAGTGCCGTCTTCTCGCGCTATGGCGTCACGATGATCGCGGAAAAAATCGAGGACGAAGCCAGCGTCGTCGAAATTCTCGAATACGACATCCCCTACGGTCAGGGCCACATCTTCGGTGCCCCGCGTCCAATCAAGGCGTCCCTCATGGAGGAGACTGCTCCGCCACAGGCATTGGTCGAGCGCCTGTCCAGCTTCGGCTGAGTGCCCGGCATCATTTCGCCCCAATCGCTGAGCTTAATACGCCTGTCCGGTTGAGACGGGAGTCGCCCAATGCGTTTGATTGCCTTGCCTGTTTTCCTGTTCGCATGTGTTTGCGCGGCATCGGCGCAGACGCCGCCCGACGTGTTGGCCGTCCGGGCCATCCTGCCTGATCCGCAAGAGTTCGAGGTGCCGCCCGCCCTTGAAAAGATCGAAGACCATTCGGTCGTCTTGCTGGACCTGACCATGTCGGTCGAAGCCTATCCCTCGTTTGAAAACGCAGACGGCAGCTACACATTGCTCGACGGCGATTGCGAATTTGGCCCGATGGACGGGGTGCGTATGATATCCGTACCGACCGGGTCCAACCATCTGCTCCTGAACATACGTCCGGGGGATCCGGCGCAGTTCGCCGCCAATAGCGTGTCCTGCGAATACATGCCCAGCCTGCAACTCGGTGAGAATATCGGCCAGGTTATGACGGTGCGGGGCTGTTATCTCGCGAACGCGCATTCCATTCCCACTGCTGCGCTCTATGTGCTCAATCCGCTGCCGGCGAGCGCCTGCGGCCTGACGCAATAGAATCGTCCGGATTGACCCTGACAGCGGCGCAGCCTAGGTCGCGGCGCATGACAAAACTCCAGTTCCCTCAAGGCCTGTCTGCGATAGCTCAAGATTACGATTCCATCCTCTGCGACGTGTGGGGGGTGATCCATAATGGCCGTTCGGCCTTTACGGAGGCCTGCGAGGCGCTGGTGAATTTCCGCGATCAGGGGGGGCGCGTCTGCCTGATCACCAATGCGCCGGTGCCAAAAGCGCAGGTGCTCCGCTATTTCGAGCCGCTCGGCGTGCCCTCAAACGCATTTGACGATTGCGTCTCGTCTGGCGATGCGACGCGCGCGGAACTCAAGCAGCGCCGCGACAAGACGATCTGGCGGCTAGGGTCCGATGACGGCTTCGAGCACGACAAATACCTGTACGATGGCCTCGACCTGAATTTCGTCGACAGTGCCGAAGCGGACCTGTTGCTTTGCATTGGCCTGCGTGACCAGGTCAACGACCTGCCGGGAGACTATACGGCGGAGCTCAAACAGGGCGTCGACCGCAACCTGCCGATGATTTGCGCCAATCCGGACAAGCAGGTGCGTGTTGGCGGCAAGCTATATTGGTGTGCGGGCGCGCTGGCCGAGATTTACGAAGACCTGGGCGGGACGGTCGTCTATCCCGGCAAACCGCACGCCGCGATTTACCGGCTGGCGGTGGAGCGCCTGCGCGATCTCGGCGCTGAGCCATCGCGCATCCTGTGTATCGGTGACAGTCCCGCAACCGACGTACGTGGCGCCCGCCTGCAGGGCTATGACAGCCTTTATGTCGGGACCGGCCTGAAGGAGCACGGCGCCGACTTCGAGCAGGAAGTGACCGACCTGCTGGCCGACTATGGTGAACAGGCCACTTACGCCATGACGGGCCTAAGATGGTGACGTGGGCATCGCCCGCGTGTAACGAACCTTTCAGATCAATATCGGAGACCCGAACGCATGAGCGAGTTCAACGGCTACAAGTACGAAGACATGGATATCGGAATGGCGCACGAAACCGTGCACACGATAACGGAAAATGACATCCAGCGATTCGCAGAAGTGTCGGGTGACTACAATCCCCTGCACATGAACGAAGAATTCGCTGCCAAGACCGTTTTCGGACGCCGCATTGCGCATGGCGCTCTGACGGCCAGCTATATATCCGGCATTCTGGGTAACAATCTGCCCGGCCCGGGCGCTATCTTCATCGGCCTGTCCATGCGTTTCAAACGTCCGGTTCATATCGGCGATACGGTGACAGTTCGCGCGGAAGTCGCCGAGAAGCAGGACCGGGGCAACCGGGTGACCCTGAAAGTGGAATGCACAGTTGACGGCAAACGCGTCATCACGGGCGAAGCCGAAGTGGTTGCGCCGCGCCGGGAGGCCTGATGGTCGTTTTTGCCGACTATCGCGGATTGCCGGAGAGTGCGCGGGGGGCGTCAATCGCGCTCGGCAACTTTGACGGGCTGCATGCCGGGCACCGGGCCGTGATCGACGCTGCCCGCAAGGCCGGGCATGGCAAGTTCTCCGTCGCGACATTCGAGCCGCCTCCGCGGGCCTATTTCCGGCCCAATGACCCGCCCTTCCGTATTTTCCGTCCGGAGCGGCGCAATGCCAGCATCCTCGCCGAGGGCGCGGATGCGGTGTTTGAGTTGCCGTTCAATGGCGAAATGGCGGCGATGACGGATGAGGCATTCGTGCGCACCGTGCTGGTCGAGGGACTGGGCGTGTCACACGTTTCCGTTGGCTTCGACTTCCGTTTCGGGCGCGGACGAATGGGGCACGCCGCACGCTTGTCCAGCCTGGGGCGGGCCCTCGGTTTCGGCGTATCAATTGTCGAGGAAGTGCTGGAACTGGGAACCAAAGCCTCGTCCACGGCTACGCGGCAGGCCCTGATGGCGGGTGAGCCGGAAACAGCTGCCGAAATACTCGGTGACTGGTGGGTCGCTGAAGGATTGGTCGAATCCGGTGAAAAGAACGGACGCACGTTCGGTTTCCCCACCGCGAACATCCACCTCAACGACCTGATCCACCCGCGCCATGGCATCTATGCCGTCCGCGCGCGAATAGAGGGAGACGACATCTGGCGCGACGGCGTCGCCAGCTTCGGACGCACGCCCACGACCGGGCTGCGCGACCCGCTGCTGGAAACGTTCATTTTCGACTTCGACCAGGACGTCTATGGCAAGTGGCTGGAAGTGCAACTGGTGTCGTACCTGCGCCCAGAACAGAAGTTCGAGAGCGTCGACGCCCTGATCGAACAAATGCACAAGGATGCAGCGGAATCGCGCGTTCGACTGCAAGCGGCTGCTTTCCCGCCCAACTAGCGCCTGATTTCCCCCGAAAACTAATATTGTCCGACGGAACTCCGGACCGTCTCCTGTGTTGGAATGCATATGCAGAAATTCATTGTGTCCCTTTGCCTGTCCGTTGCCGTGCAGCTTGGCGCGTTTGCCGAGGAAGCCGACACAAGCATTCGCGCGCCGGACATGCTGGTCGGTTCTGTCGGCGCCGGTGATTTGCACTTGCTGGTGGACGACATGGACGCGGATCTGACCATGACGGGGGTGAACGATCGGCAGGCGCCCTATGTGTTCGCGAAGTCCAGGCACGGCACGCCATTTGCCATCTACACGGCATGCGCCAACCCGGATGGCACGGACTGCCGGGGGCTGGAATTCCTTGCGGGTGTCTGGTCGGAGAAGTCGGTGGACGAAGTCAGCAAGGTCAATCAGGCCTATGCGGCCATTTCAATCTACAAGTCCGACCCGGAAATGGTGCACGTCTCGCGCTATGTCATTCTCGATCATGGCGTGACTTGGGCCAACCTGCTGGAAAACGCCGCCGTGTTCGAGGTGCTGTGTGAACATGTGACGGAAGACCTGTCGGATCAGGGGCCCGAAGCGGCCGAAGATGGCGCCAGATAGTGACAGCGCTGGCCCCGCCTGCTAGGCGAAAAGCATGGCACGGATAAGCTGCATTCGAATTAGACGCCCGGCGGCGCACTGACCCGGTTTGACGGGGCGGGCGAAGCCGGGAATTCATGCTGCAGAAGACCATCCAGAAACCCGTGGCAAAGCCATGGGAAACCCGTATCAGACACATAGATACCGCAAGAAGCCATACAGAGCCCCATGACCGATTCCCTGACTGACCGCGATTACCGCGACACGCTGTTCCTGCCGACAACCGATTTTCCGATGCGCGGCGGCCTGCCGAAGCGCGAGCCGGAATGGATTGCCCGCTGGGACGAGATGAAGCTCTATGGCCAGCTGCGCGCAGACGCCAAGGCACGCGGCGCGAAACAATGGATACTCCACGACGGTCCGCCCTATGCGAACGGGCATATCCACCTCGGCACGGCGATGAACAAGATCGTCAAGGACGTTATCGTGCGCAGCCACCAGATGACGGGCCATGATGCGCCCTACCTGCCGGGCTGGGACTGCCATGGCTTGCCCATTGAATGGAAGGTGGAAGAGGAATTCCGCTCGAAGAATCGCGGCAAGGACGATGTACCGGGGGACGAGTTCCGCGCCGCATGCCGGGCCTATGCCGAGAAATGGGTCGAAATCCAGGGCAAGGAATTCCGCGCGCTCGGGATCGAGGGCGAGTGGGACAACCCGTACCTGACCATGAAATTCGAGAGCGAGGCGACGATTGTCGCCGAGTTCCTGCGCATGGCGATGCAGGGCGCCCTCGTGCGCGGCGCCAAGCCGATCATGTGGAGCCCGGTCGAGCGCACCGCGCTGGCCGAAGCCGAAGTGGAATATTACGACCGCAAGGTGCCCGTGATCTGGGTGAAGTTTCCGGTTGGTGCTCCAATCGGGCTAAAATTAGGAGACCTCAGTGAAGCTGAATTAAAGGACGTCCACGCTCAAGTAGACGCCCTAAATGATGCTGCGGCAGTAATCTGGACGACCACGCCATGGACAATTCCTGCGAACCAAGCAATAAGTTTCAATCCGGAAATTTCTTACAAGCTGTACGAAGTGACGGAAGTTGCCACAGAAGAAGAACTAGGTTTCGCGCCATATGCTAAGGTGGGAGACAAACTCTTGCTGGCTGAGGCTCTCGCACCAAGTGTGTTCGAGGGAGCAAAGGTCAAAAGTCATACCCCGGGAATGGATATCTCTCCGCGAGTATTAGAGAGCCTTCAACTGTTTCACCCGCTTCAAAAACTAGACGGGAGCGACTTCTTCTCTCATCCCATCCCCATGCTGTCCGGCGATCACGTCACCGCAGACGCAGGTACCGGCTTCGTGCACACGGCGCCTGCGCACGGTGAAGATGACTTCAATGTCTGGGTCGAGTCCGGCCACACGACGCAGGACATCCGACAGATCGTGGATGCGGATGGCTGCTATACGCCAGACGTGCCGCGCTTTGCGGGCATGGATATCGTTCGCACAAGCGGCAAGAAGCGCGGCGAACCGGGCAAGGCGAACAATGAAGTGATTGCGGCGCTGGCCGAGAGCGGCAACCTGCTGGCGCGCGGCATCACGACGATCCGCGATGCGCACTCGTGGCGCTCTAAAGCACCCGTCATCCGCCGCGCGACGCCGCAATGGTTCATCTCGATGGACAAGCCGGGCCCGAACGGCAAGTCGCTGCGCGAGAATGCGCTGGCGGCCATCGACGCGACCGAATTCTTCCCGGCAACGGGCCGCAATCGCCTGCGCTCCATGGTCGAAGGCCGTCCTGACTGGTTGATCAGTCGCCAGCGCAATTGGGGCGTGCCGATCACGATCTTCGTCGACAAGAGCGGTCAGCCGCACACGGCGGCGTTGCCGGCCGACACGGCCAAGGCGCTGAACGAGACGATCAAGGCGGCGATTGCCAAAGGCGGGGTCGAGGCCTGGTTCGATACGCCGAAAGAGACCTTCCTGTCGGCGCACGGCATCGATTCGGGTGACTGGGAGAAAGTGACAGACGTGCTGGACGTCTGGTTCGATTCCGGCACGACGCATGCCTTCGCCCTGCGTGAGCGCGGCATCATCGACGCCGAGACCGGACAGGCCGATCTCTACATGGAGGGCTCTGACCAGCATCGCGGCTGGTTCCAGTCATCGCTCCTGGAATGCTGCGCGACGCGCGGCATGGCGCCTTACAAACAGGTGCTGACGCACGGTTTCATCGTCGATTCCGAAGGCAAGAAAATGTCGAAATCGATCGGCAACACGATCGAGCCGGAACAGATTGCCAAACAGTACGGTATCGAGATCCTGCGCATCTGGACGGCCTCGGGCGATTATACCGAAGACTTGCGGATTTCCGACGAGATCATCAAGGGATCTGTGGAATCCTATCGCAAGCTGCGCAACACGGTGCGCTACATGCTGGGCGCGCTGGAAGGCTATACGGCAGAGGAAGCCATCGCCGCCGACAAGATGCCCGGCCTTGAACGCTGGGTGCTGCATCGCCTGTCGGAACTCGATGCGCAGGTGCGCGCCGCCTATAATGTTTATGATTTCAAGAAGGTGATGAGCCTGCTGATCAATTTTAGCGGGGTCGACCTGTCGGCTGTATATTTCGATATTCGCAAGGACAGCCTGTATTGCGACCCGCGCTTTGAAACAGCCGAAGCCTGGGACAAGGCAACCGCGGTGTTCGGCAACCGGAGGCGCGCAGCCCGCACGGTGATGGCGGCGGTGCTGGAGCGGCTCCTCACCTGGCTGGCGCCGGTGATGCCGTTCACGATGGAAGAGGCTTTCCTCGAAAGCCACATCAAGGACAGCGCGGCCTCGGTGCACCTGCTGCAGTTCCCGGATACGCCTGAAGGTTGGCAGGACGCAGAGCTTGCAGCGCGCTGGGAGAAAATCTTCACCGTGCGGCGCGTCGTGACAGGCGCGCTGGAAGTCGAGCGGCGCGAGAAGCGGATCGGCGCTTCACTGGAATCCTCGCCGCGCGTGCTGATTGCCGACGAGGGGCTGATCAAAGCATTCAAGGGCGAAGATGCCGGCGACCTGTTCATCACCTCGGGTGCGGAACTCGTCCATTCGGCCACCGGCGAGGGCGGCGGGTTCACGCTGGACGATACGCCGGGCGTGGTCGTCTATCCGGTCAAGGCAGACGGCGTGAAGTGCCGGCGCAGCTGGAAATATTTCGATCCGGCGACAGCGGACCCGGCCTTCCCTGACATCACGCCGCGCGACGCGCTGAGCGTGAAGGCCTGGGACGCGACACACAGCTGATCGTTCACGGATTGTTGAGCGGACGCGCTCCGGCATTTGTTGCCGGGGCCTTGCTGCGCGTTTAGGTTTCCTCGCAATCATAACAATGATCGGGAGGGACAGATAATGAAATATCACGCTATCAGCCTGTTTGGAGCGGCGCTGCTGAGCGCCTGTGCGACACCGGTCGCGGAGGCACCAGAAGCCACATTGGTCGAGGCGCCCGCTGCGCCCGCTGACGTCGTCGTGGCCGAGACGGCTCCGGAAGCGGAAATTGTGGCCGCGCCAGCGGTGATTGATGTCGCGACAGTGTCCGCAGCGCTGGCGGCTGCAGATACCCGTTCTGACCAAGACAAGGCGCGGGATGCTAGTCGCAAGCCGGCCGAGGTATTGGCCTATCTCGGCCTCAAGCCCGGCGACACGGCGGCGGACTTCATTGCGTCGGGCGGCTGGTACACCGAAGCGCTGTCAATCGCAGTCGGACCGGGCGGTACGGTCTATGCCCAGAACAGCGAAGCCGCGCTCGCCCTGCGCGACCGGGCCTATGACAAGGCGCTGACGGCGCGGCTGGCCGGCGACCGGTTGGCAAATGTCGTGCGCAAGGACGACGAACTGACGGCGCTGACCATCCCTGCTGGCAGCGTCGATGTCGCGCTGACAGGGCTGAACTTCCACGACGTTTACAATGCTTATGGTCCTGACGCGGCGGTCGGGTTCCTGTCGGCTATCCGCAGTACGCTGAAACCCGGAGGGGTGCTTGGCGTGATCGACCATGTCGGGCTGCCTGGGGCCGACAATAACGACCTCCACCGGATCGATCCAGCCCTTGCGGCGGCATCGGCCGAGGCCGCAGGATTCCGCGTTGACGTGAACAGCGATATCCTCGCCAGCGCGGCTGACGATCACACGAAAAACGTGTTCGACCCGGCCGTACGTGGCCAGACCGACCGGTTCATTCTGAAGCTGACCAACCCCGAATAAGACAGGGCGGGGCGTCCTGCCTGACCGCAGGACGCCCGCACAGCGCCCGAACCTGCACAGAATCGCTTGATCGGCGGGGCGGGGTCTGCAATCTGCACGGCATGAAGTTCAATCCGGCAAATATATGGGCGCTGGCCCTGGTGCCTGTCGTGATCCTGGCCGATCAGGTGTCGAAATGGCTGATCCTGTCAGAGCCGCGTTTCAATGCGTTGCCCTGCCTGGATGGGACAGTTGCCTGCGGCCGGATGGCGGTGCCGGGTCCGATTGACCTGAGCATGTTGTGGAATCGGGGCATGAGCTACGGTTTCCTGCAATCCGAAGGGATCATGCGCTGGGTGCTCGCGGGCGTGATGCTGGTGATCGCGCTCGGCTTCCTGGTCTGGCTGCTGCGCGCCGAGGGATGGATGCTCAAACTGTCGCTGGCCCTGGTCGTCGGGGGCGCCTTCGGGAACCTGATCGACCGGGTGCGTTTCGGCGCCGTGGTCGACTTTATCGACGCCAATGCGCTGTTTTTCCCATGGGTCTTCAATGTGGCCGATGCTGCGATTAGTGTTGGAGCGGTCTTGCTGTTTGTCGACCAGTTCTTACTGTCGGGTCGAAAGCAGGCTAAGGCCTGAATATGAGTATTAAAACCGATGCCAACCCGAGGCGAGGACGCCCTATCATGATGAAACCTGTTCTTTTGATCGCAGCTGGGGCTGCCATGGCAGTGACGAGCGCCTGCAGTTCCGGCAGTGGCGGCGCGCGCACGCCTGACGAGTTTCGCGTCGTGACCAAAGCGCCGCTGATTATTCCGCCGGAATATGCCTTGCGTCCCCCGCCGGCCGGCGGCTCGCTGCCGGCTGAGGTCAATCCTGATCGCACCGAAGTCGCCACCGCCTTTGGTACGACTGTCGGCAAGGATGCCAGCAAGTCGGAGCGTGCCCTGGTGGCTGCCGCAGGCGCGAATGCCGTGAACCCGCTGGTCCGTTCCCAAGTCGACTATGAAGAAACCAAGACGATCCGGAAGTCGAGCGGAGTCGTCGACAAGCTGCTCTTCTGGCGCAAGGATAACCCGGAAGACATTGAAGCGGCCCGGGCAGACAATGCCACTGGCGGCGGCGATGTCATTATCGAGAAGGCCAGCGGCTCAACCCGCCTGAAGCTGCCGGGAACCTGATAACGCCATACAACGGACCATAGCGACGAATAGAGGAAGCATGCCCATGAAACGGATTATCACCGGAGGGCTGCTTGCGGTCGCTCTATTGTGCCCGGGCGCCATGGCTGACGAGGCCGCGTGGGCGCCAGAGACCTTCACGCTTGATAATGGCATGGACGTGGTCGTGGTGCCTGATCACCGCGCGCCGGTTGTCACGCATATGGTCTGGTACAAGGTTGGCGCTGTGGATGAGGCTGAGGGCAAGTCCGGCCTCGCCCACCTGTTCGAGCATGTGATGTTCAAGGAGACTGAGAATCTCGGACCCGAGGAATTCACCACGATCGTGCAGCGTAATGGCGGGCAGCTCAACGCCTTCACCAGCTGGGACTATACCGCCTATTTCGAGCGCGTAGCCAAGCCGCAGCTGGGCAGGATGATGGAGCTCGAGGCCGAGCGGATGGTCAATCTCAAGATCAATGACGATCCCGAGGGTCCCTTCATTTCCGAGCGTGACGTCGTCAAGGAAGAGCGCCGCCAGCGCATCGAGAACAATCCCGGCGCGATCCTGCAGGAACAGGTGCTGTCGACGCTGTGGAAGGGCCACCCCTACGAGATCACGGTGATTGGCGAGATGGATGAGGTCGCGGCCCTGACGCCGGAAGACGGCATGGCTTTCTACAAGAAATATTATTCGCCCGAGAACGCGATTCTCGTCGTCGCCGGGGATGTCACGACCGACGAGGTGCGTACGCTGGCCGAGGCGACCTATGGACAGATCGACCCGACCGGCACAGTGGATGGGACACGCAAGTGGGCGTCGGTGCCCCTGCTCACCGAGAATGCGCTGATCGTGCATGCCGATCCGAAGGTTCGCCAGCCCAGTTGGAGCCGATATTATTCAGGCCTGTCACAGTCACGCCAGAGGCGGGAATCCTACGCCCTGGACGTTGGTCTGTCCGTTCTGGGTGGTGGCATGACCAGCCGTCTCTATCAGGCGTTGGTTGAAGACGAGCAGGTCGCCCTCGACGTGAATACCTATGCATGGACCACGCTGCACGATGAAGGCCCCGCGATTATCAGTGCGAGCCCCGTCGACGGCGTGTCGCTTGACGAGCTCGACACGGCTGTCATGGCAAAGGTACGTGAGGTTCTCGCTGAAGGATTCACCGACGCCGAGGTGGTGCGTGCGCGCAATTCATTGGCAGCCAAGGCGATCTATGGTCGCGACAGCCAGTCGGCGATGGCCAACACGTTCGGGTCGACACTGGCGCTTGGTGGCACGGTGGACGATGTCCTGAACTATCCCGACGAGATCCGCTCGATCACCACGGATGAGGCCCTCGCTGCGGTGCGCAAAGTGTTCGGTGAAAACCGGCATTATATCGAAGCGGAACTGGTGCCAGCCGAAGGAGACATTTGAGATGACATACCTGAAGCTGATCCTCGGCGCAGCAACAGCGATCGCGCTGACCGCCTGCGTCTCCGAGCCCCTGCCGGCGCCGGATGCCCTTGTCGAAACCGTCGCCGAACCGGAGATGATCGTCGATGTTCACAAGGGTGACTTCGCCGAAATCCAGCAATTCGTGACGCCAGGCGGCGTGTCCGTCTGGCTCGTGTCCGAACCGTCTATCCCGATCCTGTCGCTGGAAATGGCCTGGAGGGGGGGCGAGACATCCGATCCCGAGGGCCTTGAAGGCCTGTCGGATTCGGTCGCCTACAACATGAATGAAGGCGCAGGCGATCTCGACTCGCTGGCATTCCAGACGCGGATGGAAGAGTTGAACATGAGTTTCGGCTGTTCAACGGGCAATGACTGGACGAGCTGTTCCAGTTCCATGCTGACTGAGAATGCGACGGACGCCATAGACCTGATCGCGACGGCCTTCGCTGCGCCGCGATTTGATGACGGCCCGTTCGCGCGCTTCCAGCGAGAGAACCTGATTGGCATCAAACAACGCGAAACCAGCCCGAACTGGCTTGCCCGCACAGCCACGGCCAATGCGCTCTATCCAGACCATCCCTATGCCCGCCAGACGAGCGTGGAGAGCATTTCCGCGCTCACGCCTGCGCTTGCACGCGAGCATATGCGAAAATTGATGGTCAAGGACCGGATGCTTGTGACGGCTGTCGGTGCCGTGATGCCCGAGGCGCTTGCGCTGATGATCGACAAGGCTGTGGAGGGTTTGCCGGACACAAGTGAGATTGACGCTGTGGCAGACATAACGCTGCCTGTGGCACCGGCCGAGCCGATCCTGGTCGACCTGCCGCAGCCGCAAAGCCTGGTCTCGTTTTCCGCGCCGGGTCTCAAGCGCGACGATTCGGACTTCTTCACGGCCTATGTCCTGAATTACACGGTTGGTGGCGGAGGGTTCGAAAGCCGCCTGATGAAGACGCTGCGTGTCGAAAAGGGGCTGACCTACGGAATCTATACCCGCCTGTCGAATTCGGATCATCTCAATGTATGGAGCGGCGGCGGGCAGACCAAGAATGAAAGCGTTGGCGAATTCCTGACCGGAATCCATGACGAGCTCAATCAGTTCGTCGCCGATGGCGTGACACCTGACGAACTGGACGATGCCAAGGCCTATCTGACGGGTTCCTACGCATTGGGCTTTGATTCGAATGCAAAGATTGCCGACCAGATGATGGGCGTGCGCCAGGAAGAACTCGGCATCGACTATTTCGACACGCGCAATACGAAGATCAACGCAGTGACATTGGACGATGTGAATCGGGTGGCGAAAGACTACCTGTCGCCCGACAAGTTTACATTCGTCATCGTCGGGGAACCCGAAGGGATCGAATAATCAGTCTTGGGTCCTGCGCGGCGTCGCAAGGCCCGGGGCCGCGATGCCACGGACATAGTCCCGGCAGAATTCATAGAGCTCGGCCGGGCGTCCGCCCGTGCCGGTCTCGAGCCGCCCTGTGCCTTTGACAAGTCCCGTTTTTTCCAGCGCACGCCGGAAATTCTGCGTGTGCAGGGAGAGGCCGAGAATGGCTTCCACGGTGCGCTGCAGGGCTGAGAGTGTGAAGCGCTCGGGCAGCAATTCGAACACGACCGGCCGGTATTTGATCTTGCCGCGCAGGCGCGACAGCGCGGTGGCGAGAATGCGGCGGTGGTCGGAGGCCATGGCGGCGCCGAAAGCGGCGGCAGGCTGGGGCAGGCCGGCATCGCGCGCGCATTCGGCGACAAGCCCGGCTTCATACAACAGCTCGTATCGCTCCAGGACGCGCTCCTCGACCCAGCGGGCACCATCGAGACCGAAGGCGATGCGGGCGCGGTCGAGCCGCTGCGTGTTGCCGGCCGCCCATGTGAAGAGGTGGGGCGCGAGTTCAGCGTCGATCATTTGAGGGCGACCGTGGCGATGGTCCTCCCACGGGAAGTAGCGGTACCAGCCCTCCCAGCGGGCTGCGAAGCGCGAGTCGGTCGGGGCGGCTTCGGGCATGAGGGCCAGGTAGCCGACAGAGATGACCCGGGCGGTCGCCGGGGTATTGGCCAGGGTGGCCTCGGGGGTATCGCGGTCCTTGTCGCCGAACGTGTAGAGCTGTTCGACATAACCGAGTTCGAACCCGGTTTGCTCGCGCACCCAGCCGCGCAGCGACAGGTCAAAGGTGCGGTGGCGTTCCGGATCGAACGGACCGAAGGGCAGGGCGTCTTCGCCGGTGTCGCGCTGGCTGACCAGAACGAGCGGCGCATCATCCTCGATGGCAACCATAACGGCAGACAGGCCAATCAGTACAGAATAGGTCATCGCCGTTTGCTCATTTCGAAATCATTGTGCAGTTGTCCGTAGCGCGCAAGGAAAGCTTCCTGCGCCGCGGGCACCGAGAGCGGCTTCAGCTTGAGGCGGATGCCTTCCGGCGGCTTGCCGAACAGCTTGTTCGATTCTGCCTCGGAGAAGCCGGCGAGCTGGACTGCTTCGAACCAGGCCGAGATATGGTCGGCCCTCTTGATAAGTTTCTTCAACCTGACCGGCGTGACGGTCGCCAGTTCGAACCGGATGTGGATGGCTTCCTGAAGGCGGGCCTCGATCGACTTGTAGCTTTCGCCCAGCAATGCCTTGAACGGCGAGATCATGTCGCCGATGACGTATTCCGGGCTGTCATGGAGCAGTGCTGTCAGGCGATCACGCGGATTAAGGCCGGGTTCCAATTTGCAGCAGAGGTCTTCGACAATCACGGAGTGTTCGGCCACGGAGAAGGCGTGACCGCCCTTCGTCTGGCCATTCCAGCGGGCCACACGGGCAAGGCCGTGCGCAATGTCCTCAATCTCGACATCCACCGGAGAGGGGTGGGCAAGATCGAGCCGACGTCCCGACAGCATACGCTGCCAGACGCGAGGAGGTTTAACAGAACGCTTCGGTTGGGTGCTCATCCGGGCCATCTTTAAGCTATTGGTAGCAAGGGTAAAGAAACCGAGGCGATCCGGTTACGAAGTGACCCCAATTCCGCCTCGATTGGCCAATGCCATGTTAAGTCCTTTGCGGCATAACCATTGCATATCACAAGCGAAAGGCCGCCGACGATATGCGGCCCAGCAAGGAACAGACATGATCGATTCGATTACACAGTTCATTTCAGGCCAGACGCTGCCATTCTGCGTGTTGCTCGGCGGCTGTATCATCGTCGTTGTCGAAGCCGTCCGCGCCAGCCGTATTGCCCTTTGGGGTGACATGTTCGCTGAAGATCTCGAAGAATAGTATCGAGCCTCAGGCGGTTTTCTCTACGAACACCGTTCCAGCTGAATAACCTGCCCCGAATGAACAGATCAGGCCCTTGTCGCCCGGCTTGAAGTCTTCCGAATACTTGTGGAAGGCGATGATCGAGCCTGCAGAAGACGTATTGGCATACGTGTCGAGCACCGTTGGGCTTTCGTCATCGCTCGCCTCATGCCCCAGCACCTTTGACGAGATCAGCCGGTTCATGTTGGCATTTGCCTGATGCAGCCACATGCGGCGCAAGTCCGGGCCTTCGAGGCCAAGCTCGTCCAGATGTTCGCCGATCATGTTGGCAACCATCGGGACAACTTCGCGGAAAACCTTGCGGCCTTCCTGCACGAACAGCTTGTCCGGCGCCCCCACGCCTTCCGGCGCCGCACGATTGAGGAAGCCGAAATTGTTGCGGATATTGTTGGAGAACTCGGTCTTGAGCTTGGTGCCGAGAATTTTCCAGTGTCCGGCAGGCGCAATGCTTTCTTCCTCGACGAGGACGGCAGTCGCGACGTCTCCGAAAATGAAGTGGCTGTCGCGGTCGGTGAAGTTCAGATGGCCCGAACAGATTTCCGGATTGACCATGAGGACCGATTTGGCGCTGCCGCTGCGGATGAAATCTGCGGCTGTCTGAATGCCGAACGTCGCCGACGAACACGCCACATTCATGTCGAAGGCGAAGCCGCTACATCCGAGCGCGGCCTGCACTTCAACGGCCATCGCCGGATAGGCACGCTGCATGTTGGAGGCGGCGCAGATAACAGCGTCAACGTCTTCAGGCTTGCGACCAGCGCGTTCGAGCGCCTGACGCGCGGCGTGTACGGCCATCTCGGCCATGACGGAAATCTGTTCGTTCGGCCGTTCATCAATGCGGGGCGCCATGGTTTCAGGGTCGACAATTCCTTCCTTGTCGATCACGAAGCGCGACTTGATGCCGGATGCCTTCTCGATGAACTCGACGGAGGAATGGGTTTTCGGATCAACGGTGCCGGCGCCGATCTCGGCTGCGTAGGCGATATTCCAATTGTCGGCCCATGCATTGTAGCTTTGAACAAGCTCTTCGTTGGAAATCGAATGCGGTGGCGTCCAGAGACCGGTCGCCGATATGACTGCAGTTTTCATGTTGCCCTCGGAATGAGCGCGGTGGAGTCCGCACTTCTTACGATAATCTATTCAATGAGGTAGCTGTAAACCGCGTTGCGCATCGGGTCGAGAGTCGAGTTGCAAGCATTTATTCAGGCCAATGCAGGCCGGAATCGGTCGTTTGCTGCGCTTTGTCTGCAGGCACGCCGTGTGCTTCGATCCTGGCCTGACGGTCTTCGGCGGCCTCCTGCTTTGCCTTGACGCTTTCGGCGTTGGCGCGGTCGGCGGCTTCCAACAATGCGATCTGGGTTTTCATGCACGAAGCGCGGGCTTCGGGACCGGGCGAACTGGCACACCGGTTCCAAGCGACCTGTTTGCGATATTCAGGACCTGATGTGGCCGCGCAGGCCGCCAGCAGCGGCAGGCTGGCGAGGACAGTGATCGCGAGACGTTTCATCTTCAGCACTCCTGTACAACTTTGTGACGCGGGCAAGTTACATCATGGTCATTCACCATGCCAACTGCCTGGGCCCATGCGTAGACAATCGTCGGACCGACAAATTTGAAGCCGCGCTTTTTCAGGTCTTTCGACATGGCCGTGGACCAGTCAGTGAATGTCGGGGCCTGACGGAAATGTGTCCATGTATTCACGATCGGCTTGCCGCCGACCCAGTCCCAGCAATAGGCGGAGAAGTCTTCGCCCGCGTCGGCCATGTCGAGGAAAGCCCGGGCATTGCCGATGGTTGCCGCGATCTTCTTGGGGCTGCGAATGATGCCGGGGTTCTGCAGGGCTTTTTCGATGCGCGGCTGTGTCCAGCGAACGAGGCGCTCAGGCTCGAAACCGTCGAATTCCTCCCGGATCGAATCGCGCTTGCGCAGGATCGTGATCCAGGACAGTCCGGCTTGCATGCCGTCGAGCTGCAGCTTCTCCCAGAGAGCGCGGGAGTCGCGTTCGGGCACACCCCATTCAGTGTCGTGATAGTCGCGGTAGATCGCGTCATTCATGGGGGCCCAGGCGCAGTAAGGCGCGTCAGTCATTGGCGGCCGTCAGGGCAATCAGTTCGAGGTCGAGCCAGGACGGGCGGTCAATCGTGACGGGCTGGCCGAGGCAGGTGAGGGCGATCCCCGCAGTTTCGGCGGCAACGAGCCGGTCGGTTCGAATGAGGGCAAGGCCGCTATCGCCCGCAACGCTGGTAACCTGTCCGATGGGCGCTTCGGCGAGTATATCCGCGCCGGCCTCCAGACCGGCTCCGTGCACGGGCAGCGTGCGCTTGCGGATCTTGCCCTTGCGTTTCATGCGGCTGGCAACCTCCTGACCGACGAAGCAGCCCTTCTTGTAATCGATCCCGCCCATGACATCCATGTTGACGTCAGTCGGGAAAACTTCAGCGGCGCGATAGTCGGCGCCCCATTCCGGCACGCCTGCCGCGATCCGCAGGGCGTGCCATTCGTCTTCCGGCATGTCGAGGCCGATCTCGGCCTTCGGCGAGATCGCGCGGCGAGGCAGTTTCGCGGACCGCACGTCGGCCCAGCTGCCTTCGGTGACGACATCGTCCGTGAGGCGTTCGATCCGGACATCCGAGCGCAGGCGAAACATGCGCAGGCGTTTTTCCAGATCGTCGGCGGCATCAGCGTGGACATCGAGATAGATATTGTCGAGCGACAGCATCGCGAGATAGTCGGCAATGATCTTGCCCTGAGGCGTGAGCAGCGCGCCGTAGCGCATCTCGCCGGTGTTCCAGTTGTCAACGGAATGCGTCACCGTGCGGTCGAGCAGGGCCAGCATGTCCGGACCGGACAGGCGAATGATTGCGCGATTGGGCAGGGCACGTTTCGACATGCGCTTAACCTAGTAGTCCCGCCCCCGTTTGTCAGTGCCTTTCCATGCCGCGTAGATTCCGGTGGCGAGGCCGCTTTTCAGGAGCGAACCGATCAGGAAAGGCACAACACCCGCCATGAAGGCTGTTTCGGCGCCGACAAAGCCTGAAAGCCAGGCCCAGCCAAGCGTCAATACGAGGGCGTGAAGGCCGAGAAAGCCAGCCAGGCGCAGGCCGTGGGCCGCGAGGCGGTCACCCTTGGGCAGGTGGCCGGCGAGGAAAGCGGCCAGCGGGAAGGCTGCCAGATAACCGGCTGTCGGACCCGCAAAGGCGACGAGTCCGGACTTGCCGTCGGCCAGAACGGGTGCGCCGGTCATCGACAAGGCCAGCCACGAGAGGACGATGGCAGCGCCCATGCGCGGGCCCAGCAGGGCACCCATGAGGAGGACGGCCATGGTCTGCAGCGTTATCGGCACGGGGTACATCGGCACCGAAACATAGGACGACGCCGTCAGCGCAGCGACGCCGGCGAGGCCGATGACGAGTGGCCGCAGGGCAGACGGGCTGTTGGTCCGGGCGCTGGCGAGTTTCATGGCGATTCCTGTCTCTGTTCAGCGCGGTTTGTGCGGTGCGGCATGGGTGAGGTCAAGCGCTGCGGCAGCGTCACGGGATGACATGCCGGGCAAGCGGTAGCATATAGGGAGCATGACCAAGACATTTGACCTGATCCTGTGTGGCGGCACCGTTGTCACTCCCGGCGGCGAGGCCCGCCTTGATATTGGCGTGAAGGGCGAGCGGATTGTGGAAATCGGCGACCTGTCAGCCGCCAGTGCGGACGAGATTTATGACGCGGGCGGGCTGCATATCCTGCCGGGCGTGATCGACAGTCAGGTCCATTTCCGCGAGCCCGGCCTCGAATGGAAGGAAGACCTCGAGACCGGCGCACGGTCGGCCGCGCTGGGCGGCGTGGTGGCGGTGTTCGAAATGCCGAACACGAACCCTTCGACGACGAGCCCCGAAATGCTGGCCGACAAGCTGGCCCGCGCCAAAGGCCGGATGGATATCGACCACGCGTTCTATGCTGGTGCGACGCATGACAATGTCGGCCTGCTGGCAGAGATGGAGCGCACGCAGGGCTGTTGCGGTGTGAAAGTGTTCATGGGCGCTTCGACCGGCGACCTGCTGGTGCATGATGACGAGGGCGTCGAGGCCGTGCTGCGGGCGATCAAGCGGCGCGCGGCCTTCCATTCCGAGGACGAGTATCGCCTCGCCGAACGGCGCGAACTGGCCGTGACGGGCGACTGGACGAGCCACCCGGTGGTGCGCGATGTCGAAACCGCCGTTATGTCGACGCGGCGCCTGCTGAACCTCGCGCGCAAGGTGGGCAAGCGGATCCATGTTTTGCACATCACGACGGCGGAAGAGCTGGAGATGCTGCGCGATGCCAAGGATGTGGCCAGCGTCGAATGCCTGCCACAGCACCTGACACTGGTGGCGCCGGAAGCGTACCAGCGCCTCAAGGGCTATGCCCAGATGAACCCGCCGATCCGCGAGCAGCGCCATGTCGATTCGCTCTGGCGTGCGTTGAATGCCGGGATCGTGGACGTGATGGGCTCAGACCACGCGCCGCACTCGATCGAGGAAAAGGCGCAGCCCTATCCGGCAAGTCCAAGCGGCATGCCGGGCGTGCAGACCATGGTGCCGGTCATGCTGACGCATGTGAATAACGGGAAACTGTCGCTGCAGCGTTTCGTCGAACTGACCAGCGCCGGGCCACAGCGTGTCTTCGGCCTCGCCGACAAGGGCCGCATTGCCGAGGGCTATCATGCCGACTTCACGGTCGTGGACCTGAAGCGCAAGGAAACGATCACCGCCGAGTGGTCGAAGTCGAAATGCGGCTGGACCCCGTTTGACGGGTTCGAGGCGACCGGTTGGCCGGTGGCGACCATCGTGCGCGGCGGCTTCGTGATGCGCGACGGCGAGATCGTCGCCAAAGGCGGCGGCAAGCCTGTGCGCTTCAACGAGACGCTGGAGCCTGCGGGGTGAGTGTGCCGACCGGCTTGATAGAGGCTCTCAAGGCCCGATACGCCGAGCCGCAACGCCACTATCATACATGGGCGCATATCGCGGCGCTGTTGCAGCATTTCCGCCGCTGGGAATCGCATTTCCATCGTCCCGAGCCGGTCCTCTGGGCGCTCTACTGGCATGATGCGATTTATGACCCGCGCGCTTCCGACAATGAGGAGCAGAGCGCACGTCTTCTGGAGCGGGAAGCCGCCGGCCACCTGACGCCGGACGATATCGGCTTTGCCGCCACGATCATCCGGGCGACGGCGCGGCACCTCGTGCCGGAGAGATTGAGCGCAAGCGACGCGGCTGACCTGTCTCTGTTTCTCGATATCGACCTGTCCATCCTGGCTGCGCAGGCACCGGTCTTCGACCAATATGAGCGGGATGTTCGTGCGGAATATGCGTTCGTTCCCGATGAGGCGTTCCGGACGGGACGCTTGGCGATCCTGAAGGCCTTCATGGACCGTGAGCAGCTTTACTTTACGCCGCAGTGCCAAGCAGATTGGGAACCGCTGGCGCGGGCGAATCTCGCCCGGTCCATCGCCGCTCTCGAGACCGCGGCTTAAGCGCCCGCTAGAGCCGCAAGACAGTCAGCTTTTCGCGGGCTGGCAGGCGAGGCCGGGCGCTGCATGACGTTCGCCGGTGTCGCGGCGCACCAGTGTGCAAACCCCGTCATCCAGGACGATGTCGAACGCCACGGGCATGGCCACGCTGTGCGTTTCGAACTCGCCCGGCGGCGGCGGGAGGACGGAGACATGCGTGGCCGTGGTCAGGTCTGTTTCCGCGATCTGGATGTTGGCGCGCCCCATGGCTTCAGCAAGCGCGGATTTCAGGCTGGCGATACTGGCGGCGTCATCCGTGGTGAGCGTTGCGGGTGTCATGTCGGCATGTGTCTGGCAGGCTGGCAGGGCGAACAGGGAAAGACTAGCAATCATATAGACAAGGGGCGTGCGTCTGGTCATCGGCCGGTACTCCATTTCGTGCGCGGCATGCTCATGTCGCGATTGGTTTCCGAGAGCGATTGCCCGGGCAATTCGAGCGGCGGCCCGGCGGCGGCAGTTGCGGTGGTTGCGGCGTTCGCACTCACACTCTGGGACGACTGGCTTGTTGGCGGCAGGGCCGGGCAGGTGCCATCAAGGCGATGCTGCAGGGCGGCTGCAAGCAGGGCTTCGCTCGTGTCGCCGAGTTCCCGGGTGAAATCGTCCGCAACCTGACAGCCTGGCGTCTTCACCGCAAAGGCACTGGATGAATTCTGCGGTGTGAAACCATCCGTATAGTCGCCGAACCCTTTATGGTTCACGCCCTGGAACTGGATGCTGTAATAGGTCTCGCCGCAATTCGAGGTCGGATAGAAGCCGAACGGCTTGCCGCATGTCGTGTCGCCGATGAGAAACGTTTCCAAGTCGATGCCCCTGAGGCCATTGACCAGGGCTTCACTGGCGCTGCATGTGCCGCCCGTCGTCAGGACATAGACGCGGGGCAGGGCAAGTTGCGGCAGCGGCTGGCCATCGGTGAGCGAGAAGCCGAGCCCGGTTGAATAGAACGGGACCGGATCATTGAACGTGCCGGTGACCGGGTTGCGACTGCCGGCGGCGGCATTGAACTGCAATTGTTCAAACGTCTTGCCTTGCGTGCGCGCCTGCCCGGCAACCATGTAACCGAGCTGGGACGAGACGGCGAGCAGGCCGCCGCCATTGTAGCGCAGGTCAAGGATGAGGTCATCGATGCCGGACGCCTTCAGCGACGTGATCGTGTCGGCAATATCCTTTTCCGATGCGAAGGGGCTGAACGTGTTGAACAGGACGTAGCCGACCTTGCCGGACGGAGTGTCGATGGTCGAGAAGCGGTTGACGGGCTTGGGGGAGATATTGGCCGCCGCCAGCGAGATGGAGCGGTCGGTCGAGCTGCCCGGATCCCGCACGACGAAATCATGCTGTTCGCCGACGGTCTGCGGAGACAGCGCCCGGTTCAACTGGTCGACTTCCGCTTGCGTGGAGGCGCCATTGACGACGTCGATGCCGTCTATCTCGATAATGCGGCTGCCTCGCACCAGCTTGGGCTGCCCAAGAGAGGTTTCGGCTGCAGGCGAGCCTGGCTCTGTATAGCGAATGCGAATGTCGCGCGGCGGTGTGGAGGAAAACACGGCGAACGCGGCACCGTACCCTGGCAGTGCCGTGGAGTTTCGTTGCTCGAGATAGTCTTCGGTAGGCTGATTGAAGTGGAAATCATCCTTGTTTTCGCCAGACGCTGTCGTGGCGAAGGTCTTCTGGGTGTCGAAATAGGCAATGCGGTCGGTGTAAGTGTTCGGGTTCCGGTCCGTGACTTCATCTGGCCAAAGGTAGGTTTCGTGGGTCCACGACCGCAGCCAGAACATTTCCTGCGCCAGGGACCCGGCCTGGTCGGGGAAGGGATTGCCTTCGAGGTCTACGCCCGTGCGGACCACCTCGCATTTGTCCGAGAAGGTGCTTGCCGAGGAATAGACACCCTGCGTCCAAGTCGGGGCTGTTGCAGCCGGAGGCGGCGGGGGAGGTGGCGGTGGTGACCCGCCGCCGGACGAGCCACCGCCTCCGCCACAGGCAGGCGCCAGTGCCATCGCTGACGCTGCAAGCATGATTTTCGCGTAGGAAAGGAAGCCGTCGTCTCGCATATGTGCTGTCTCGTCGCTGAATGAGCATTTCATCGTGATTTGCACATCCCTTCAGGTCAAGCATATCACGCCGCAACATCCAGTTGCCAATTATTGCACCGTTTGGGCGAATGTACGAATCATCATCGGCAGCCTATCTGGCGTACGGCTTTGCTTTTCGCGAAGCGCTCATGCAGAATGGGGCACAGATCGCCGGGATAGGCTCGCGCTTGGCAATGGGAATTTTCGAGGAATTGTCTTGAGCGACCGCAAAGGGATGAACCGGGGGCTGTTCTGGCTCTACGAGGGGCATGGACGCGGGCCGTTCAGCTTCCGCTGGGCCATGCTGATCTTCGATTTCGCGACGATCGTCTATTTCCTGCTGGCGCCTTTCGCGCAGCGGGGGCCGCATCATTACATCATCGATTACGTAATCGGCGCGGTGATCCTTTTCGACCTGGTCGCAAGGTTCTACATTGCCAGGTCGAAGCGCAAGTTCCTGATGCGGTTCTTGCCTTGGGCAGACCTGATCGTGGTGATCACCATGTTTGCACCACTGCTCGTGGCGAACCTGGCTTTCCTGCGCGTCCTCCGGGCAGTGCGGGCGATCCGGGCCTTCACCTTCATCAAGCGCGCCGGGAAAATGTGGGGCTTCGTGCAGCAGCATGAACAGGTGATCGACCGTGTGACCAACCTGGTCGTGTTTGTCTTCATCATGGCGGCGCTGGTCTATGTCTCGCAGGTGCGGATTAATGACGGTATCAATTCCTATCTCGACGCACTCTATTTTACAGTCACGAGCCTGACGACGACAGGCTATGGCGACGTGCTGCTGGTCGGCGAGAGCGGCAAGATCATTGCCATTATCATCATGGTGTTGGGGCTGACGCTTTTCCTGCGACTGGTGCGGGCCATATTGCGGCCGACCGACAAGGTGCGGCAGGAGTGCGAAACCTGCGGCCTGACCATGCACGACCCCGATGCGGTCCATTGCAAGCATTGCGGCGGCGTGATCCATATCCAGACAAAAGGCCTGACATGAGTACCTCTCACCTTCCATTCCGCGACGTGCCTTACCTGCCGCTGAAGCTGGATGTCGATCGGCGCCCGGACGGCACGATTTACCTGAAAAACGGCCAGCCGTTGAAGCCATGTCCACCGCACCTGCTGGCGCCGCTGGTCAAGTGGGCGGCAGAAGCGCCGGACCGGATATGGCTGGCCGAACGCGTGCCGGAAGATCCGCAATCCGACGGCTGGCGCGAGATGACCTATGCTGAAGGGCTGGAGCGAGTCAGGCGGCTCGCCCAGGGATTCATCGATGCCGGTGCCGGCCAGGACGCGCCGGTGATGATCCTGTCGAAAAACGCGATTGACCACGCGCTGGTCATGTATGCAGCGATGTGGGCGGGCAGCCCCGTCGTGCCCGTGACGCCCGCCTATGCCCTGCTCAGCAATGATTTCGCGCGGCTCAAATATATCGACCAGCTGACCGAGCCGAAATTCATCTATGTCGAGGACGGCGCCGAATACCAGCGCGGCCTCGATGGTATGGGCGTGGGCAATCGCCTCGTCCTGTACAGCCGTCATGAGCCCAAGGGCTGTGACAGCGTGAATATCGGGCGTTTCGCCAAGGAGCCGACTGACGCGGTCGATGCAGCCTATGCAGCACTGAAGCCTGAGACGGTCGCGAAATACATGCTCACCTCCGGCTCCACGGGAGAGCCGAAGGCCGTGATCAACCTGCATGGCATGGTGGCGGCGAATGCCAGGATGATCCGGTCGGTCTGGGACGAGGAAAAGCTGGAAGCCATCACCGGCGGGCCGCAAGTGATGTGCAATTTCCTGCCATGGAGCCATACTTATGGCGCCCATTCGATATTGCATAACATGCTCGACTGGGGTGGTGCGCTCTATCTCGACCAAGGCGCGCCGACACCAGCCCGCCTGCCGGAGATGATCCGGAACCTGAAGGAAATCCCGACCACGCAGCACACGACCGTGCCTGCCGCGTGGGCTGCGCTGGCGACAGAACTGGAGCGGGACGCGGCATTGGCCGAGACGTTCTTCAAGCGCATTGTCTGCATGGCCTATGGCGGCGCGGCAATGGGGCAGGATATCTATGAACGTATCCAGGCGGTTGCCGTGCGCGTGACAGGTGAGCGGATTTCACTCTCGGCCGGCTATGGCGCGACGGAGACGTCGCCCACGGCATCGAACGTCCACTGGCCGAATGACGTGATGGGCCTGATCGGCCTGCCATTACCGGGGAACACGTTCAAGCTGGTGCCGAATGCTGGAAAGCTGGAGCTGCGAGTGAAGGGCGTCAACGTGACACCGGGATATTATCGCAATCCCGCGCAGACGGCGGCGGCCTTCGACGAGGAAGGGTACTACCGGCTGGGCGATGCAGTGCGCTTCGTCGATCCGGACCATCCGGAAAAGGGCCTCGCATTCGATGGCCGCACGGCGGAGGAATTCAAGCTCGCAAGTGGGACCTGGGTGTCGGCCGGCACGGTGAGGGTGCAGGCCGTGGCGGCAACCGGCGGGGCGCTGTCGGACGCGGTCGTCTGCGGCCTTAACCGGGACGAGATATGCCTGCTCGGCTTTCTCAACGAGGCGTGGTGCCAGCGGCTGGTTGGCGAGCCGTTGCCATTGGCGGAACTGGCGCATCACCCGAAAGTCATGGCAGCGGTGAAAGAGGGGCTGCTCGCGCACAATGCGGCGCACCCCAAGGCCTCGGCGCGAATCGCGCGAATCCTGCTGCAGGAGACGCCGCCGCAAGCAGACGCCGGCGAAATCACTGAGAAAGGTTACATGAATCAGGGCCGGACGCTGGACCTGCGCAAGGATCAGGTTGAACGGATTTACTCGGATACACCCGCGCCCGACGTCATTTTCATCAGTTGTTGAACGGTATTTTCAGGTAAAACCGCCGGAAATGTCAGATTTTTGGTGAAATGTATTCAGTCTGTACTTAAGAGTACCGTTGAAGCTGCATGTCCACCAATGGCGGCTTCAGCCATATCCCCTTTGGCTGGCGGGTGGATCGCGAAGCTCTCGGTGTGAACGCCAAGTCTGCTCCGGGGGCCTCGCGATCCGTCCCGCTTTGATCCTCCCTGCGAACGCGCTACACAGGCGCTCAAACAATCGAGGGCCCGACCACACATGACGACTGAACCTGAACGTAGCATGACTGGCGCTGAAGCTCTCGTCTCGACTCTTGCCGATCATGGTGTCTCCGCCTGTTTCGCCAATCCCGGCACGTCGGAAATGCATCTCGTGACGGCGCTGGATCATGAGCCGCGCATCCATTCGGTGCTCTGCCTCTTCGAGGGAGTCGCAACGGGGGCTGCGGATGGCCATGCGCGTGTATCGGGAGGGCCGGCGATGACGCTGCTGCACCTCGGCGCGGGCTACCTGAATGGCGGGGCGAACATTCATAATGCGCGTCGGGCCTGGACGCCGATGGTCAATGTGATCGGGGACCATGCTGTGCCGCACCAGCGCTATGATGCGCCGCTGGCATCCGACATCAGGGGCATGGCTGGGCCGAACTCGGTGTGGATCAAATCGGCAGACAAGGTGGCGACAGCGGGTGAACTGGCGGCCGAGGCCTGGGAGGCGAGCCTGTCGCCGCTGTCAGGACCCGCGGCGCTGATCCTACCAGCGGACACGGCGTGGCTGGAGGGCGGAAAGCCGGGCAAGACGCGGGCGCGGCCGGTGCTGCGTGCGCCGGATGCGGCACGGGTCGAAGCTGCGGTCAAGGCGGTCAAGGCGGCGGCCAAGCCGATGATCCTGATCAATGGTACGGCGCTGACAGAGGCGGGCCTTGCGACGGCGGCGCGGCTGAAGGCGGCGGGCGTGCGTGTGATGACAGATACTTTCTTCCCGCGCCAGGCGCGCGGGGCCGGGCGCTTCGTTCCCGACCGGATGCAGTATTTTGCCGAAGGCGCGATGGCCGATCTTGAAGGCTGCGACTTGATGCTGGTAGCAGGCGCGCAGTTGCCGGTGGCCTTCTTTGCCTATCCGGGCAAGCCGAGCGTGCTTGTGCCCGACGGCTGCAACACGATGATCCTTGGCGGGCCCGAAAGCGACAGCGCAGCCATCCTCGCCACACTGGCTGATGCTCTGGGCGCGAAAGAGGTATCGCCGTTTGCAGCGCTTGAACAATCGGGCATGCCGAGCGGCGGCCTGAACGCGGCAAGCGTTGGGCAGTCGATTGCCCGCCACCTGCCGGAGGGCAGCTTCGTATCGGATGACGGCGTGTCCAACGGCCTGCCAGCTTTCCTCATGACGCAGAAGGCCAAGCCGCATGACTGGATGATGTTGACCGGAGGTGCCATCGGGCAGGGCATGCCACTGGCGCTTGGCGCTGCCATGGCGGCAAAGGACAGGAAAGTGTTGTGCCTGACGGGTGACGGCGCGGCGATGTACACCAACCAGTCCCTGTGGAGCATGGCGCGCGAAAGCGCGAACGTGGTGACGGTCGTATTCGTCAACCATTCCTACCGGATCCTGAACATCGAACTCGCGCGGACCGGCGCCGGCAATCCCGGCCCGACGGCGAAGAGCATGCTGGAGCTGGACCAACCGGAGATCGACTGGGTGGCCCTGTCGCAAAGCATGGGCGTACCTGCAGTCGCGGTGGAAACGGCCGAGGCGTTTGATGCGGCGCTGGAGCGGGCATTTGCGGCGGAAGGGCCGCAATTGATTGCCGCGCATGTGCCAGCGAGATAATCATGGAGGATGATTTTCTCGAACACAGGGCGAACGATGCCTCGCATTACTACTCCCCCGCGCGGGATGAGAGTTTGAACCCGCCTGTGGCAAACGCAACCACGCGCGTTGTGAAGGGCGCAGCAAAGGGGACGTTCAAGCTGGTTGCCTTCATCCTCAACCTTTTCGTGCCTGGATTGGGAACCTTGTTCGTTGGACGAATCGGGACCGCGATCATCCAGTTACTGCTCATTCCGATTGGCATTGCGCTGATCATGTTTGGCGGCGTGGGCGTTCTTGTCCTGGTGGCGGATTGGGTGTGGGGCTTGCTGACAGTGGTGCAGGCCTGGCGCAAGCCAGACGTGGTTTACGTCGTGAAGGAACCGCGCCGATAAGTTTTGCGTATTGTTAATTGCATCCCCTTAAGAGCGAATGGTCTTTGTCGGGGGAACGAGCATGGAAGCCCTGGGTTTGAACACTGCCACATTGGTCGCCATCGCGGCGGCCATTGTCTTGTTGATTGTCTATAATGCCGTACGGGAACGAAACGATGTATCTGACGCCGCAGCGGATAGTCCGCTAAGTCCGCCTGCCGCAGGTGCCGGACCTTCCCGGGGCGGAACAGCCGCTTCAATGTCCGTCAATACCGTGCGGTCCGAATCCGACGACGCATTGGGGGAACTCCTGTCGGATCACTCGCCGGAACAGCTTGAGGATGTGCCGGTCTACGCGCTTGTCCATCTCATCACGGCGTCGCTCAAGTCACCATCGCGCGCAAGATGGTTACACAGCGTCGTATCGACGATCATGCCGCGTGGCGCGGATCCCGAACTGCTTCACACAGTGGAGCGTTTCTGGGACCTGAACGAGCGCTGGACCTTCAGGGAATCGTGCGTTGACGATTTCTGTACCGAGTACCTGATCGCACGCAAGAATGAATGGCCCGCCGAAGCCAGGGAGCGCATCGTGCTTGCGGGGCTTGCGGCATTGGCGTCTTCAGACTTCGACGCAGCTAACTCCGGTGCAGAATACGAGCGGGCTGTCGGCAGATTCCGTGCCGCGCTGGACAGGGTGTCCGGCGACTATTTCGATACATTGGCCGGTGAGGCGGTCGCTGCCCTTGATGGGCGGGCCAGGGAACTGGCGCCTGATATCCGCGCGAAGGCGGCCTGAGGCTGCGCGCTAAGGCGGGACTGACCGAGCCTATGCGGTTCGACGAGGCAGAGGGGCGAGTTGACGTGGGCGCGCCTAGTCTTCGTCGTTATCCTGTTCGTCGTCGGAAAAGTCGCGTCGGGGGCGGGCGATCAGCTCTCCGAGGTCTTCAAGGTCGATGAAATGGTCTGCTTCGCGGCGCAGGTCATCTGAAATCATCGGCGGGTTGGAGGCGACGGTGGACACAACGGAGACGCGAACGCCCCGGGCCTTTACGGCCTCGACGGCGCGCCGGAAATCGCCATTGCCGCTGAACAGGACGATATGGTCGATGTTCCGGGCGGTTTCGAGCATGTCGATGGCGAGTTCGACGTCCATGCTGCCGCGGACACGTTTGCGGCCCTCCCGGTCGGTGAACTCCCGTGCCGGCTTTTTGATGACATTGTATCCGTTATAGGCGAGCCAATCGACCAGCGGGCGGATCGGGCTGTATTCGTCAGTTTCCACGAGTGCGGTGTAATAATTGGCCCGCAGCAGGCGGCCCTTGCCCTGGAATTCCTTCAAAAGCTTGCGAAAATCGATTTCGAGCCCCACGGCGCGGGCGGCTGAATAGAGGTTTGCACCATCAATAAACAGGGCCAGACGCTCGTCCTTGTAAAAGGCCATTGGCTTTATCCCTCGGGTGTTTTAGGCTTGCGGCTAATAAAAACGCCGAATTATCTTATATGACTGGCATACTCAGGCTGCGTTTATGGCGCAATAGCTGGGTTGCGCCAGCTTGCTGCACTGCATATAAGGGGCGGCTTCAAGGAGATTGAGCACCCATGGCCCGTGTTACCGTCGAAGATTGTATTGAAAAAGTGCCGAACCGGTTTGAGCTGGTCCTGCTGGCTGCGCATCGCGCCCGCATGATCCGTGAAGGTTCGCCTCTGACGGTTGATCGGGACAATGACAAGGATCCGGTTGTGTCGCTGCGCGAGATCGCGGACGAAACGATTGATCTGAAAGTCGTGAAAGAGGCCATGATCTCGAATCTGCAGGAAGTGCGGCCGAGCGAGGAAAGCGAACGCGAAGCCGATCGCCTTGCGCTCCTGTCCGGCCCTGCCGCCACAGAAGACGATGTCATGCGCGCCTATCAGGCTGAAATCGAGTCCGGACGCGACGACCGGCTCTAGGAGGCTCCATGGACGGCAGCACCCTTTCCGCAAAGGACAAAGGGGCTGGCGAGGCAGCTGGCACGGCAAATTCGACCGAAAATCAGGCTGAGCCCCGGCACGTTCTGTCACGCGAGGAGCTGATCGCGAAAGTGCGCGCGTATCACCCGCGCGTGAAATCCGAGCTGCTTGGCGCCGCCTATGATTTTGCCAAGCTGCATCACGGGACGCAGACACGCGATTCCGGCGATGCCTATTATTCCCACCCTGTGGAAGTTGCGAGCCTGCTGGCGGATGTGCGTCTCGATGAGGTGACCATTGTCGCGGGCCTGCTCCACGATGTCGTGGAAGATACCAAGATCGACATTGGCGATATCGAGGTGCGGTTCGGCGCCGATGTCGCCGAACTGGTCGATGGCGTAACCAAGCTCGACGCGCTGGAATTCACCTCCAAGGAATCGGCGCAGGCCGAGAACTTCCAGAAATTCATCCTGGCGACGACGAGTGACCTGCGCGTGCTTCTGGTGAAGCTGGCAGACCGGCTGCACAATATGCGCACGCTGCACCATCGCAAGAAGGCGACCAGCCGCGAGCGCACGGCGCGCGAGACGATGGACATTTATGCGCCGCTGGCCCGCCGTGTTGGCCTCTATACGCTTGCAGCCGAGATGGAAGACCTTGCCTTCGAGGAGTTGAACCCCGAGGCGCGCCGCGCGATCCTGTACCGTCAGGAAGAACTGGCAGCCGAAAACGCCGACGATCTCCAGCGTATTGATGACGACCTGCGCCAGTTGATGGAAATCGCGGGCATTGAGGCCAAGATCAAGGGTCGCAGGAAACAGCCCTATTCCTTGTGGCGCAAGCTGGAACGCAAGTCGATTTCGTTCCGCGATGTGGCCGACCTGTTCGCGTTCAGGATCATCGTGAGCGATGTCGATACGTGTTACCGCGTGCTCGGCGAAGTCCACACGCTGTGGGCGTGCATCCCGGACCGGTTCCGCGACTATATCTCGGTACCGAAGCCGAACGGATATGCATCGCTGCACACGACCGTGCGCGCGTCCGGCAATCGCCGCGTGGAGCTGCAGATCCGGACGGAGGCGATGGACCGGACCGCCGAGTTCGGCGTGGCGGCGCATTGGGGCTACAAGAACAAGTCGTACGGGTTCGACGTCGATTCGGCGCGTGCGGCGGGCCTTGATCCGACAGCCAATTTGGAAGCCTTTGCCGAACTGCTCCAGGATGGCGGCGACCCGAGCGAGTTTCTCGAGCACGCCAAGCTGGAAATGTATCGCGAGCATGTGTTCGCGTTCAGCCCGAAGGGCAAACTGATCATCCTGCCGGCTGGCGCGATGCCGCTGGACTTTGCCTATGCCGTGCACTCGGCCGTCGGAGACACCGCAATTGGTGCCCGGATCAATGGCGAGGTCAAATCGCTGCGCCGTCCCTTGAAGAATGGCGATGTTGTCGAAATCCTGCGCGGCAAGGCCGCCGCGCCGGTTGTCGGCTGGGAAGCGATGACGATTACCGGGCGCGCGCGCTCTGCCATCCGCCGGCTGGTGCGCGAACGCGACCAGATCGAGTTCCGCCGCCTCGGCGTCGGCCTGATCAACCAGGCCCTGCGCCGGGCCGGAATCGACCCGATCGACGTGAAAATGACTCACACCGCCCAACTTGCCGGATTCGAGAACCGGGAAGAGATGGCCGAGGCCGTCGGGCGAGGGCGCATTTCGTCGTCCGACATCATGGAAGCGGCCTTCCCGGGCTATCGGGCGGAACGGTTCGACGATGACAACAAGATGCGGCTCGACAGCACGCATGCGCCTTTGCTCGTGTCAGGCGAGGACCTGATGCCGGGCGTGACGCTACATCTCGGCCAGTGCTGCTGCCCTCTGCCGGGTGACCGGATCATGGGCGTGCGGGAACCGGAAAAGGGCCTGGTCGTGCATGTCGCGAGTTGCCCGAAACTGGCAGAGTATGACGACCATCCGGAATTGTGGGTCGACCTCAAATGGACCGAGTTGGCCAAGACAGGCGCGGTGGCCGTGGCACGTATTCGCGTCAATGCCGCCAATGAGAAAGGCGTGCTGGCAAAGCTGTGCACGGCCGTGGCGCAGGCGAATGGCAACATCATCCGGATCGCAACAACCGAACGCGGGACAGATTTTACCGAAGTGGTGATGGAGATCGAGGTTGAAGACCTGAAGCGCCTGACGCAGATACTTGCAGCGCTCCGATCGCTGGCCGTCGTGGACCAGGCGGTGCGCGATCAGGAGGTTGAAGATGACGAGTGAAGACGTGCTGGCAGTGTTTCGCGAGGCCGGGGCCTTGCTTGAGGGGCACTTCATCCTGTCGTCCGGGCGGCGCAGCCCGGTCTTCCTGCAAAAGGCCCTGGTCTTCTCGCAGCCGGACCTGTCCGAGCGCCTGTGCAAGGCACTGGCCGAGAAGCTGACCGCGAAATTCGGTCAGATCGACGTTGTGGCCGGACCGGCTGTCGGTGGGATCATCCCGGGCTACGAGCTGGCGCGGCACCTGAAGGCCCGTGCGATCTTTGCCGAGCGCGTCGACGGCAAGCTCGCATTTCGGCGCGGGTTTGCGATTGCCGAAGGCGAGCGCGTCCTGATCGCCGAGGATATCGTGACGACGGGCCTGTCGTTCCGCGAAACGGTCGAGGCGCTGGACAAGCTGCCCGGCGAGGTCGTGGGTGGTGCGTGCATTATCGACCGGTCGAACGGCAAGGCGGACGTCGGCTGTGAACTGGTGTCGCTGGCCGCTGTGGATTTTCCGGACTATGCCGCCGATGACCTGCCACCTGAACTCGCGGCGATGAACGCCGTGAAGCCCGGATCGCGAGGCCTTGCCTGATGGCAGGACGCATACGTCTCGGCGTGAATATCGACCATGTGGCGACGATACGGAATGCCCGCGGCGGCAAGCATCCTGATCCGATGCGTGCGGCCCTGATGGCGACCGAAGCGGGCGCCGACGGGATCACGCTGCACCTGCGCGAAGACCGGCGGCACATTCGCGATGACGACCTTGTGGAAATCCGCACGGCGACGGCGCTGCCGATCAATATGGAAATGGCGGCGACCGAGGAGATGCTCGACATCGCGCTGCGGTTCAGGCCGGAGACGGCGATGTTCGTGCCCGAAGAACGCGCGGAACTGACGACCGAGGGCGGCCTCGACGCGGCGCGGGCGCACAATTACCTCGCGCATTTTGTGCGCCAGCTGAACAAGAATGGCAGCCGCGTATCGTTCTTCATCGAACCCGACATGGTGCAGCTGCATGCAGCGCATGCGCTGGGCGTGCAGATTTGCGAATTCCACACAGGCCGGTTCGTCGAGCTCATGCAGGCGGGCGAAGACAAGCTTGCCGAGCTGGAACTGGATCGCATCCGCAATTGCGCGGAAGAGGCCGTGCGCATGGGAATAGAACCGCAGGCCGGGCACGGCCTGACATTCGACACGGTGAAACCTGTTGCGGCCATCCCGCAGATCACCGAGTTGAACATCGGCCATTTCATTGTCGGCGAGGCGATCTTCATTGGCTTGCCGGCAGCCATTGGCGAGATGCGTCGCCTGATGGACGAGGCGCGGGCATGATCATCGGTATTGGCAATGATCTCTGCAATATCGAGCGGATCGAGAAGACACTTGCCCGTTTCGGTGAGCGGTTCGAGAGGCGCGTCTTTACCGACACTGAAATTGCGCTGGCGCGGGGTCGTCGTCGTACGGCCGAAACCTATGCCAAGCGGTTCGCGGCCAAGGAAGCCTGCGCGAAGGCGCTCGGCACAGGCGTGCCACGGCGCGGCGTGCACTGGACCCATCTTGGCGTTGTGAACCTGCCATCTGGAAAACCCACGCTGGCCCTGACGGGCGGCGCCGCCACGCGTCTTGGCGTCCTGCTTCCCGAGAATCATGAAGCCTTGATTCACCTGACCATTACCGATGACCATCCGTGGGCAGAAGCTCACGTGATCATTGAAGCACTTCCGGTTTCACGATGAAAAATGCCCGCCCCAAACGGACCCGCCTGCGCGCCGCCGCCAAGGCCTGTGTTCCGAACCTTTCGGACGCTCAGGTCAAGACGATCCAGGAACGTATCGGCTATCATTTCAAGGACAGGCAATTGCTGGTGCAGGCATTGACGCATCCGAGTGCGATCGCGTCGGCAGACTCGGTGCGGCTGTCCAACCAGCGTCTTGAATTCCTTGGTGACCGGGTTCTGAACCTGCTCATCGCCGAGCGCCTGATCGAGCGTCGCAAGACCGAGAGCGAAGGCGATCTCGCCCCGCGTCTCAACCGGTTCGTCAAGAAGGGCGCATGCGCCGAGGCCTTCCGGCATTTCAAACTGCAGGAATTCATCATCCTGTCCGACGGCGAAATGGCGTCTGGCGGCAATGAGCGCGAGTCCACCCTGGGCGATGCGTGCGAAGCGGTGATCGGCGCGATCTATCTGGATGGCGGCCTGTCTGTGGCCCGGAAATTCGTCGAGGCGGGTTGGGCGCACCAGTTTTCGTCAGCCCCGGTGGAAACACGCGATCCAAAGACCCTGCTGCAGGAATGGGCACAGGGCCAGGGCCTGCCACTGCCCAAATACCAGGTTGTCAGCCGTTCGGGCCCTGACCATGAACCACTTTATGAGATAGAGGTGCAGGTGCCGCCGCACGGCAAAGCCACGGCCACCGGATACTCCAAACGCGACGCCGAGCGCAATGCAGCGGCCCTGCTGCTCAACACCCTGACTGGAACATCATGACTGAAACCGAGATCAACCGCGCAGGCTTTGCTGCCATTATTGGCGCGCCGAATGCCGGAAAATCCACACTGACCAACCGCCTGGTCGGCGCCAAGGTCGCCATCGTCACCCACAAGGTCCAGACGACTCGCTTCCCGGTGCGCGGCGTGGCGCAGGTCGGCGATACGCAGATCGTGCTGGTCGATACGCCCGGCATTTTCGTGGCCAAGCGCCGGCTCGACCGGGCTATGGTCAAGGCGGCATGGAGCGGCGCGGCAGACGCCGATGCCATCGTGCACCTGGTCGACAGTTCAGCCTGGGTGGCTGACCGGGCGGGTACAGCGACGGGCGCGCAGAAGATGTCGATCGCGGATGACCGCCGCGTCATCGAGCAGCTCAAGTTGACCGGCAAGCGCGCCTTCCTCGCGCTCAACAAGATTGACCTGTTCCCGCATGACCAGGTCCTGCCCGTGATGAGCGAGCTGAGCGACTCGGGCGTCTACGACGAGATTTTCATGATCTCGGCCGAAAATGGCGATGGCGTCGACCGGCTGGCCGCCGCCATTGCCGAGCGCATGCCTGCAGGTACGGCCCTGTTCCCGCCGGAGCAGACGGCGGACCTGCCGATGCGCCTGCTCGCCGCTGAAGTGACGCGCGAAAAGCTGCTGCTGCGCATGCACCAGGAACTGCCCTACCAGCTGATGGTGGAAACGGAGAGCTGGGAAGAGCGCAAGGATGGGTCTGTTCGCATCCAGCAGGTGATTATTGTCGGGCGCGAGGGCCACAAGGCCATGGTGCTGGGCAAGAATGGCGCATCGATCAAGGAGATCGGGCGGATGGCCCGCAAGGAATTGATGGAAATGCTGGACCGGCCCGTGCACTTGTTCCTGTTCGTCAAGGTCGACGAGAAATGGCAGGAGCGGCGCGACTCCTATTCCGGCATCGGCCTGGAGTTTGATGTTTAGGGGCGGGTTCCCGCTTGCCCGCGCGCGTCCTTCGACTTCGCTCAGGACGAGCGCTGCGATATCATGGAAGGCTCATCCTGAGCGAAGTCGAAGGATGATGCCGGGCCGCGGAGACAGGCATGAACTGGGCTGATGACGGACTGGTCCTTGGGGGCCGCCGGTTTGGCGAAGGCGGCCTGATCCTTGACGTGCTAACGAAAACGCGCGGGCGGCGCTCCGGCCTCGTCTATGGCGGCGCCTCACGGGCGCGGCGGGCGCAGTATGAGGCAGGCAATACGGTTGCCGTGTCCTGGACGGGCCGCCTCGAAGAACAGCTCGGTCGTTTCGATGTTGCCGAGGCGAGCCGGGAGCGCGCATCGCGGGTGCTGGAGGATGCCGGTGCGCTGGCCGCCATATCGGCCGTGACGACGCTGCTGCGCGGTGCGCTCGACGAGGGGGATGCCGCCGGATCGGCGCTGTACGAGGCGACGACCCTCTTGCTTGACCAGATCGAGGCGCAACACATCTGGCCTGTTCTGTATGTGCGGTGGGAGCTGGGCCTGTTGTCGGCGCTTGGCTTCGGGCTCGACCTTGAAGCCTGCGCGCTCAGCGGTGCGAATGACGGACTGACGCATGTGTCGCCAAAGACCGGCCGGGCCGTGCGCGGATCGGAAGCCGAGGAGTATGTCAGCCGCCTGCTGCGCCTGCCGGGCTTTCTCGTGTCGCCGGAAGCGCCCGTTGGAGTCGATGATATTGCCGACGGACTCGCGCTGACCGGCTACTTCCTCGAGACTCGGGTTTTCAACGGCATGAACCGCGCCGTTCCGCCGCAAAGGGCGCAACTTGTGGCGCGGCTCCTGAAGCGGGCTTAGGCGCTGGCGCTGGGCCGGGCGCCGACTTTTTCATACCAGGCCGTGACGCGCTGGAGGGCCGGGTTAAGCGACTGGCCGACGGCGATGCCGAAGGTGAGGAAACAATACAGCATCACATCGGCGAAAGTGAACGTGTCACCGGCGACATAGGCACGGCCCGCAAGCTGGCCGTCGAGAAAGGCGAGCTTGTCCTGGGCACAGGCCTTGAGGCCCGCTGCGGCCTCGGGCAGGCAGCGCATCCGGTCCTTGAACATGGGCAGGCCTTCGGAATAGCGGAATCCGTTGGCCAGCGGTTCGATGATGTTGAGGTCGGCCCAGCGGGTCCAGCGGCGGGTCTGGGCGCGAGCTTCGGGCGTTGCGCCGAACAGGCTGTCGCCGGGCTGGGTTTCGTCAAGGTATTCGCAGATCGCCCAGATTTCCGTGAGGATGGTGCCGTCGTCCAGTTCCAGTGCGGGCAGCTGGCCGGCCGGATTGGTCTCCAGATAGGGCGGCTTGCGATTGTCGCCAGCCATGATGTCGACCTCTTCCATCGGAAGCTTGATGCCGCGTTCGGCCATGAACATGCGAACCACGTGGGGGTTCGGTCCGACGGAATTGTAAAGTATCATGTGCGTTTCCCTTTGCCTGTCGTTCTGGTTTTGCCGCACTTTAGCGGGGATGCGCCGCAACTGAAGGGGAATCATGGTGCAAGGGCACGTCACCTTGCGTCACTTGCAGGTGCGGCCATTGCCCATGTCGAAGTGGAAATGGTCTCGGTGGGCCGCATTGTAGTCCGGGCCGAGCGTGACCGAGAAGATTTCGCAACCGCCCTTGTGCACCCGTTTCAGGAATCGGGCTTCCGGTCCGCCTTGTTTCCAATGGGATTTCACGTCTATCAGGCGGCCGTCTTCGAGCCGGAAGCCTGAAATGTCGACCGCATTGGCGTGGGCATGCTCGGAGAGGCGTCCGCTGCCGGCGATATTGCGGCAGGAGAAACTGCCATAGGTCTCGATCCGCGCGAGGGGCGAGCCGAGAATGTCCACAGCGGAGGGGCGGGCGACATGACGCTCCCATGTGTAAAGGGCTGCGGTCTCGGCGCAGGTCATGGAGAGGGTGGCTGAGTAAGGGGTCAGGGTGCGGTCGAGGGTCAGCGCGTTGCGCAGCCCGCATTTTTTGTCCTTCGGTTCATCTTCCAGCGGTGTGTAGAGAATTCCGGCCGAATCGAGGGCGGAAAAGCAGACCTCACGGTGCGTCCGGGCGCGTTCCAGCTTGGCATGGGTGCCGAGGCCCGGCTTGTCGGTCAGGTCGATGGGCGCGAACGGGTTGTGGCGCGGTGGAGCCAGCCACAGGAACAGGGCGACCACCAGGAGCGGCACGGTCAGCAAGAGGATCCAGGCCCGAAACTCAGTCATTTGCTTGCGTTTTACCCATTCCTTAACCAAACCGCCGTTTCTGTTAATCTGCGCAACGAACCGAGTCGGTATAGGCGAGGTTCCTGCACCAGAATGTGGCACGAGATGCAAAGAGGCCAGAATGTCCGACCTGCTTGACGGTGGTCCCGAAGACCGGATCATAAATGAACCCATGAGCGAGGCGCTGTCGAAGCGCTATCTCGCCTATGCGCTCTCGACCATCACCTCCCGTGCGCTGCCGGATGTGCGCGACGGCCTGAAGCCCGTCCAGCGCCGCATCCTCTATGGCATGCGGGAACTGAAGCTCGATCCTGAAGGCGGTTTCCGCAAATGCGCCAAGATCGTCGGCGACGTGATGGGTAACTATCACCCGCACGGCGACAGCTCGATCTATGACACGCTGGTGCGCCTGGCGCAGGGCTTCAACGTTCGCTACCCGCTGGTCGACGGCCAGGGCAATTTCGGCAATATCGATGGCGATAGCGCGGCGGCCTATCGTTATACCGAAGCGCGGATGACCCATGCGGCCGAATTGCTGCTCGACGGCCTCGGCGAAAATGCGGTCGATTTCCGTGCCAATTATGCCGAGAATGACGAAGAGCCTGTCGTGCTGCCGGCCGGTTTCCCGAACCTGTTGTGCAATGGCGCCACCGGTATCGCCGTGGGCATGGCAACGTCGATACCGCCGCACAATGCGGCTGAGGTGATCGATGCGGCGCGCTTCCTGATCGAGACACCCAAGGCGACAACCGAGCAATTGATGGGCTTTGTCAAAGGCCCTGATTTCCCCACCGGCGGCGTGATCGTCGAATCGCACGAATCCATGCTCGACGCCTATGAGACGGGCCGCGGCAGTTTCCGCATGCGGGCGAAATGGGAGGTCGAAGATACCGGTCGGGGCACCTACCAGATCATCGTCACCGAGATTCCCTACCAGGTCCAGAAATCGCGCCTGCTGGAGAAGCTGGGTGAATTGCTGGAGCAGAAGAAGCTGCCGCTGCTGGACGATGTGCGCGACGAGAGCGCCGAGGACGTGCGGCTTGTGCTGGTGCCGCGCGCCAAGACGGTCGAGCCGGACGTGCTGATGGAAAGCCTGTTCAAGTCCTGCGACCTGGAAACGCGCTTCAGCATGAACATGAACGTGCTGCACAAGGGTGCGCCGCAGGTCATGGGCCTGAAGGACGTATTGCTGGCCTATCTGGAGCACCGCCGCGAAGTGGTCGTGCGCCGCGCCGAGTTCCGCCTCGACAAGATCGAGAAGCGCCTGCACCTGCTCGACGGCTACCTGATTGCCTATCTCAATATCGATGAAGTAATCCGGATCATCCGCGAGGAAGACGAGCCGAAGCAGGTGATGATCGCGCGCTTCGGCATTTCGGACATCCAGGCCGAAGCCATCCTCAATCTCCGCCTGCGTGCCTTGCGCAAGCTGGAAGAGATGGAAATTCGCGGCGAGCACACCAAGCTGGTCGAAGAGCGCGACGAACTGGTCAAGCTGATCGGATCGACGCGGCGCCAGTGGACGACTGTTTCCAAGCAACTCAAGGCCGCCCGCGACCAGCTGACGGCCGACCCGGCGCTGGGTGACCGTCGCGCCGCCTTCGAGGACGCGCCCGACGTTGACCTTGCTGCGGCTCTCGAAGCCTCGCGTCCCAAGGAGCCGCTGACGGTCGTCCTGTCGGCGCAGGGCTGGATACGGGGTATGAAGGGCCACGGCCTCGACCCGGATTCCACCAAGTTCAAGGATGGCGACGAGCTCTACCTCTCCGAAGAGGTGATGAGCACGGACAAGCTGATCCTGATGGCCTCCGATGGCCGCGCGTTCACGCTGATGGCTGACAAGCTGCCGGGCGGACGCGGGCATGGTGAGCCGATCCGGCTTTCCATCGAACTGGAAGACAGCGTCGATATCGTCGCGATGTTCAAGCTCGAAGAAGACCGCAAGCGCGTCATGGCCTCCACCATCGGGTACGGCTTCATTGTCACCGAGAAAGAGCTGGAGTCCAATCGCAAGGCGGGCAAGCAGGCGGTGAACACGGGCAATGGCACGTTGAATGTGTGCATGCCGGTCGAGGGCGACATGCTGGCCGTCGTCGGATCGAACCGGAAACTGCTGATCTTCCCGCTGGACGAACTGCCCGAAATGTCGCGAGGCAAGGGCAACAAGCTGCAGGCCTATCGCGGCAAGGATACGCTGGCCGACCTGATGACGTTCGACAAGGAAGACGGCCTGATCGTGATGACGGGCGACCGCCACCGCGCCTTCCCGGAATGGGAAGAATGGATCGGCAAGCGCGCGCAGGCGGGCAAGACCGTGCCGAAGGGCTTCCCGAAGACCGGTACGTTCAATGGCTGACACGCCACGCGGGCAGCGCATCACGGCGCTGTCCCTGCTTGTGCCCGACTATGAGTCCGGGATTGGATTCTATGTCGGCAAGCTCGGGTTCGCGTTGCTCGAAGACACGGACATGGGCGGTGGCAAGCGCTGGGTGCGCGTGCGGCCCAAAGGCGGCGGCGTCGAATTGTTGCTGGCGCGGGCCGTAACCGACGAGCAGCGCGCCGCCATCGGCAACCAGTCAGGCGGGCGCGTGTTCCTGTTCCTCGAGACCGATGATTTCGACCGCGACCATGCAGCCTATGTCGCGGCGGGTGTCACCTTCCTCGAAGCACCGCGCAGCGAGCCCTATGGCAAGGTCGTCGTCATGCAGGACCCGTTCGGGAACAAGTGGGATTTGATTCAGGCGGCGTGAATGGCTCATCCTGAGCGACGTCGAAGGACGAGCCAGGGCGCGCATTGCCATCCTTCGACTTCGCTCAGGATGAGCCGCATTTCTTGTGGCGAGGGTTTCAGTCGGAGAGGCGCTCCAGCACATCACTCATCAGCAGCCCGATCTCGGTATTCAGCACGAGGTCTGCATACGGATCCTGATCGGTCGGCTCGCGGTTGACGATGGCGAGGCGGGCGCCGTTGCGCTTGGCTTCAATCGGGATCGAGGCAGCTGGATAGACGACAAGCGATGAGCCGAGGACGAGGCAGAGGTCGCACAGCAGGGCCTCTTCGGCGGCGCGGGCCATCTTGTCTTCGGGCATGGGCTGCCCGAACGAGATGGTCGCGGTCTTGAGAAGGCCGGTGCAGAAGACGCAGGTCAGGTCTTCGCCCGCTTCCCAGCGCGGCTTCAGGCTGTCGATCTCGTAGCGCTTGCCGCAGGTGAGGCAGCGGGCATAGGTCGCGTTGCCGTGCACTTCGATGACCCGGTCGTCGGGCACGCCGGAATCCTGATGCAAATTGTCGACATTCTGGGTGATGACGCTGGTGACCTTGCCTGCGGCCACCAGTTTCGCCACGGCGAAGTGCCCCTCATTCGGGCTGGCACCCACCCAGCCGGCCGAGCGGTTGAACACACGGGCCCATGACTCGCGGCGCTTGTCGCGCGAGGCAACAAAGTCCTGGAAATAGATTGGTGTCATCTTGCTCCACACGCCGCCCGGGCTGCGAAAATCGGGGATGCCACTCTCGGTCGATATGCCTGCGCCGGTGAACACCACGACGCGCGAGGCTTTGTCGATCAGGCGGGCGAGGGCAACAGCATCAGACATGGCCTGATGCTACACACTTTGCGGGGGCATTCCATAGCCATATCGCCCGCATTGGCCGTTGCCCCGGCTTGAGCGGCGTGCGTGGACGCCTGACTTGCGCAAGTCGGGCTTGGAAGCTACGCCTAGTGTATCGGTTTTTCTGGAGGGACGGCCCATGAGCCCCATTCTAATCATCCTGGCGGCGGTCGTCGCCATCGTCGGCTTTGTCATCCTTATCTACAACGGCCTGGTGATGAAGCGCCAGCGGGTCAACCAGGCCTTTGCTGACGTCGATGTACAGCTGAAGCAGCGCCAGAACCTGATCCCGAATCTCGTCGAAACCGTGAAGGGCTATGCCAAGCACGAGCAGGAGACGTTCCAGCAAGTGATTGCGGCCCGCAATGCGGCGCAGTCGGCCTCGACACCCGCAGAAATGTCACAAGCCGAAGGCATGCTGACCGGCGCGCTGGGCAAGCTGTTCGCGCTGGCCGAGGCCTATCCGGACCTCAAGGCGAACCAGAACTTCATCCAGTTGCAGAACGAGCTGTCGACCATCGAAGACAAGCTGGCTGCGGCACGGCGTTTCTACAACTCGGCCGTTCAGGACTACAACACGTCGCGCGAACAGTTTCCCGGCTCGGTCATCGCGGGCATGTTCAACTTCGAGTCGCGTGAGTTCTTCGACGTCGGCGTGGAAGGCCGTGAGGCGCTGAGCACGCCGCCTGAAGTGAAGTTCTAGGCGGGCCTGTTTTCCTGTAGGCTGTCCTCGGCTGGTAACGGGAGGACATGTGATGAGACTTTCCTATATCGCGTCGGCATTGATGCTGGGCGCGTGCGCGGGTTCGGGCGGCAGCTGGAGTGCGTCGAGCTGGGACGGGCTGGTGCCGCAGACAATCGGCACGCAGAATTATGCTTTCCTCGCCTCGCCGATGGCGGGGCAGGGCTTCAAGCTGAAATTCACGATTCGGACGGATGGCCGCTTTGGCGTGGCGAGCGCCGGGCCGCCATCCGATGCGGAGCTTGAGGAAGCGGCGATTGCGGCGGCGCCCGAGGGCTGCACATTCGTGTCGCTGGAGCGCACGCCGGATGGCGGGGCTGAGGCGGAGTATGATTGCGGCTGAGGCCGTGAAGCGCTCATCCTGAGCGAAGTCGAAGGATGGGGCGCGGGCGAATCCCGCTCTCCCCGGCTCGTCCTTCGACTTCGCTCAGGATGAGCCTCTTTGTCAGGTTGGATCAGCCCCGCGCCTTGAACCAGGGCGTGATGCGGGCAAGGGCATCTTCGACTTCCGGCGTGGAGACGGCGAACGAGAATCGCATGTAGCGGTGGCCGTTCACCGGGTCGAAATCGACGCCGGGCGCGGTGGCGACGCCGGTATCCTTCAGCAGCTGCATGCAGAATTCCAGGCTGTCATCGGTGAAACGCGAAATGTCGGCATAGATGTAGAAGGCGCCGTCGGGCGGGGCGATACGTTCGAGGCCGAGGGCCGGTAGCGCGGCCAGCATCAGGTCGCGATTGTGCGTATAGGTCCGGACGTGGCCTTCGAGTTCGTCGCGGCAATCCATGGCGACGAGGCCGGCATGCTGCGACAGGGACGGGGCCGTCAGGAACATGTTGCCGATATAGGCGGCGACGCGGCTGGCCATGTCGTCGGGCGAGACAATCCAGCCGAGACGCCAGCCGGTCATCGAAAAGTATTTCGAGAAGGAATTGATGACGAAAGCATCGGCCGTGTGTTCGAGCACGGAGGCCGTGTTCGGGCCGTAGGACAGGCCGTGATAGATCTCGTCGGAGATGATGCGGATGCCGCGCGCGGCGCAGACAGCCACGATGGCGGCGAGTTCGGCCTCAGGCAGGATGGTGCCAGTCGGGTTGGCCGGGCTGGCGATGATGAGGCCTGCGGGGGCCGGGTCGAGGGCGGCGATCTGCTCCGCCGTGAGCTGGAACCGGGTTTCCTCGCCGCATGCGATTTCGCGCGGCACCAGGTTCAGCGCCCGAATCGTATTGCGATAGGCGACATAGCCGGGGCAGGCGAGAGCAATCGTCTCGCCGGGCGCGAAGGCGGATGAGAGGGCGAGGACGAGCGCGGGCGAGGCGCCGCAGGTGATGGCGAGGCGGCGGGGCGTGACGGTGACACCATAGGTGTCGCCATAATGCTGGCAGATGCGGGCCTTGAGCGCCGGGCTTTCCCAATAGCCCATGGATTCCGTGTCGAGCACCTTGTGCGCTGTTTCCACGGCCCGCCTTGGCGCGCCGGTGGAAGGCTGGCCGAATTCCATATGGATGATCGAGCGCCCGGCCGCCTGCAGCTCATGGGCGAGGCGGCTGACGGCGATGGCCTGGAAGGGGGAGACGTCCTGGCTCAATTGGCGGCAAGGCTCGGCAGCCAGGTGGCAAGGGCGGGGATCGCGGCGACGAGGATGATCATCGCGACCTGCAGGCCGATGAAGGGCAACGCGCCGCGCCAGATGTCCATCGTGTTGATCTCGTCGGGCGCCGCGCCGCGCAGGTAGAACAGGGCGAAGCCGAAGGGTGGCGTCAGGAAACTGGTCTGCAGGTTCAGGGCCATCAGGATGGCGAGCCAGACCGGGTCGAAACCGAGGACGATCAGCGGCGGCGCGACAAGCGGGACGACCACGAAAACGATCTCGATGAAGTCGAGGAAAAAGCCGAGCAGGAACATAACAAGCATGGTCATGGCGAGCGCGCCCCATTTGCCGCCGGGCGCTTGGTGAAGGATGGCCGCGACCATTTCGTCGCCGCCATAGCCGCGGAAGACGAGGCTGAACAGCGAGGCGCCGATCAGGATGAGGAAAACCATGCTGGTGATATGCGTGGCGCTGGTAAGCGCCGGCAGGAGCTGGCGTACCTTGCGCAGGACGAGCAGGCCGGCAGCCAGGCCCGCAAAGAAGACGAGACTGGCGAACAGGGTGAGGGCGATGCCGACGGAATTGCCGGCGCTGATCGTTTCGACCCCGGCGCGCAGGTCCATCGTGTTGCGCAGCAGAATGATGGCACCAATGCTGAGGAGGCCCGCGAGGATCAGCGGCGAGAGGCGGCTCCTGGCCTCTTCGGCGAGGCGCAGGCCGGCGAGCAGGACTGCGCCCGCCGCGCCGATGGCAGCCGCTTCGGTCGGCGGGGCGACGCCGCCAAGGATCGCGCCGAGGACGGCAATGATCAGGACCAGCGGGGCGCCGAGGCCGAAGGCGACTTCCTTGACCGTAAGCGGCGCGGCATCCTCGGCAATGCTGACAGGCGGGCAGGCGGCGGGCCGGAAGAAAGCGGTCGCGGCGATGTAAAGGAGGTAGAAGACGACCAGCAGGACGCCGGGGATCAGCGCGCCTGCGAACAGGTCACCGACAGAGACGACACCAGAGCCTGCACCGATCTTCAGGCTGGCCTGGCTGGCGGCATTCGACACGGCGTCAGCCAGCAGGATCAGCACGATCGAGGGCGGGATGATCTGGCCGAGCGTGCCGGACGCGGCGATCGTGCCGGTGGCGAGTTTCGGGTCATAGCCCTGGCGCAGCATGGTCGGCAGGGCGATCAGCGTCATCGTGATGACCGTGGCGCCGACAATGCCGGTCGACGCGGCCAGAAGCGCGCCGACAAGAACGACGGCATAGCCGAGGCCGCCACGCACGCGGGCCAGCAGCCGGCTGGCAATGTGCAGCAGGTCTTCAGCGACGCGTGAGCGTTCGAGGATCACGCCCATCAGCACGAACAGGGGCACGGCGATCAGCGTCTGGCTCTGCATGATCGAGCCACCCTGGATGCGGCTGGGAAAGGCGATCAGGAAGGAGGCCGAGAAGGTGCCCGTGGCGATGCCGATCAGGGCGAACAGGAGCGCCACGCCGCCGAGCGTGAGGGCAACGGAATAGCCGGCCAGCAGGCTGAGGATCGCGCAGACGAACATGGCGACGGCGAGAATGATCTCAAATTCCATCATGGCCTCCGGTTTCGCCTTCAATCGGCGTGTCCGCCGAAGGCAGGGTGCCGTTCAGGCGCAGCGCCGCCTTGAGGGCGACAGAGAGCCCGGCGCCCATCAGCAGGACCGCGAAGACCGGCACCAGCGTCTTGAACAGGAACAGGATCGGCAGGCCGTCGGATTCGCGTGAGCCTTCGAGCAGGCTCCACGAGCGGGTCAGGCCCTGCTCGCCGGTCGTGATCAGGCGGAAGCAAATCGGGAACAGGAACAGGTAGGTGCCGACCAGTTCGATCCAGTTGCGGCCGGTCTCGCCGAAGCGCGGGCGCAGGATATCGACCCGGACATGGGCATCGTCGCGCAGGGCGGCGGCCGAGCCGAGCATGAACATGGCGGCGAAGGCATAGATCACGATCTCGCTGAGCCAGGTGAAGGAGAGGCCGAAGGCGTAGCGCAGGATGACGACGGCGAGCTGGGACACGACCAGCAGGAGGGCGCTGAAGATCGCTGCGTTGAGGGCGCCGCCGGAAAGCGCATCGAGCACGCGGATCATGCGTTTGGCGAGGCCGTCGAGCAGGCCCGGAACGGCGAGGGCGACCAGCGGCACGAGGAAGAAAGGCAGGCACAGGACGCCAATGACCTTCAGCCAGGCGCCGATCAGCAGGAAAATACCGGGATCAATCATTTGCCCCGCCAGCCTATTTGCCGAGTTCGCGGGCGGGATAATAGGCGCCGTCAGAAACTTTTGCCCAGCCGCGCATGAGCTTCAGGCTTGTCTCGAAACTCTCATAGATGCGCTTCTCGATGCCATCCTTGCCGCTGGCCGCGCGCACGTCATAGGCGGCTTCGGACATGGCCTTGACCACTTCCGGCGGGAAGGAGCGCAGCTTGGTACCATGTTCGCGAACGAGGAGGTCGAGATAGACCGAGTTCTGGTAGGTGAACTCCCCGAGCGATGTATGGTTCACGGATTCGCAGGCTGCCGTGATGATGGCCTGCTCACCGGGGGTGAGGCTTTCCCAGACCTTCAGGTTCATGCCGACGGCGAGGCTGGCGCCGGGTTCATGGAAGCCGGGACCATAATAATAAGGCGCCTCGCGATGGAAGCCGAGGGAATAGTCGTTCCATGGGCCGACCCATTCGGTCGCGTCGATGGAGCCGGTCTGCAGCGCCTGGTAGATCTCGCCGCCCGACAGGGAGATGGCCGAGCCGCCGAGGGCGCGCAGCACGTCGCCGCCCTGGCCGGGAATCCGCATCTTGAGGCCGACAAGGTCGTCGAGACTGTTGATTTCCTTGCGAAACCAGCCGCCCATCTGGTGGCCGGTATTGGCGCCCTGAATGGCCTTGACGCCGAACTGGCCGGAGAGTTCGTCCCAGAGTTCCTGGCCGCCGCCGAAATCGATCCAGCCCATGATTTCCTGGGCGGTCATGCCGAACGGCACGGCGGTGAAGAAGGGGAAGGCGGAGGACTTGGCGGTCCAGTAATATTCGGCGCCGTGATACATGTCGGCCGAGCCGTTGGCGACGGCATCGAAGCTTTCGAAGGCTGGCACCAGTTCGCCCGCGGCGAAGACCTTGATCTCCATCAGCCCGTCCGACATGGCGTAGACACGTTCGGCGACGCGTTCGGCGGCGCGGCCGAGGCCCGGCAGGCCCTTTGGCCAGGTGGTGACCATGTTGAACTTGCGGCGGCTGCGATTGATTTTGGCCGGGGCCAGTATCTTTGCGTCTTCCGGATTGGCGAATGCCGCGGCGGCCCCGGCAACACCGAGAAGGCCCGCGCCGACAATATTGCGTCGGTTGATCATGACAAATCCTCCCCAGCGACTCGCCCTGTAATGATTTCAGGGTCTATTCGTCGTCTTTTAGCGTCCGCCACTGGTCGCCGTCCAGCATTTCGAGAGGCTTGTAGCGGCGTTTATAGTCCATCTTCGGGCTGCCTTTGACCCAGTAGCCGAGATAGACGTGCGGCAGGCCCATGTCCTGAGCGTGACGAATATGGTCGAGGATCATGTAATGGCCAAGGCCGCGCGATTCCTGTTCCGGGTCGAAGAATGTGTAGACCATCGAGAAGCCGTCGCGCAGGACATCCGTGATCGCCACGGCCAGTAACGGGGCATCTTCCGCCTCGCCGTCGCGATATTCGAAGATCAGGCTTTGGACCGGGCTGCCACCGACCATGGTCACGTAGTCGCGATAGGTCATCTCGGACATGCCGCCCTTGTCATGGCGTGTCTGGACGTAGGTCTTGAGCAGACGGAACTGTTCGCGCGTGGCGGTGGCCTCGACCGGGGTGCGGACCAGCGAGGCATTGCGGGCCAGCGCGCGGCGGTCATTGCGCGACTGGACGAATTCACGCGTCGGCACGCGCACGCTGCGGCAGGCATTGCAACGCGGGCAGGCGGGCCGGTAGGCGATGGTCTGGCTGCGGCGGAAGCCAGCCTGGCTGAGCGAATTGTGGATCGAGTCGGCGTCGGAGACCGCCAGGTTGGTGAAGGCCTTGCGCTCGCGCATGCCGGGCAAATACGGACAGGGGCTGGGATTCGTGACGTAGAAACGTAGCGACCGCTCGAGCCCTGCAGGCAGAATTTGGGAATCCGTGAACTTCATGAGGCGCAACGATACACTTACAGATCGAACCGCCAAGAGGCGAAGGCGGTAAAGACACACCAAAGTACTAAAACGAGCGGTGCGCCGAATTTCATGAAATCGCCGAATTTATAGTGCCCGGGGCCCATCACGAGCATATTGGTCTGATAGGCGAAGGGGGTCGCGAAGCTGCAATTGGCGCCGTAAATCACTGCGAGGAGGAAGGGCAGCGGGTCATGCACGCCGAGTTCGGCCGCCGCTGACAGGGCGATGGGAGAGAACAGGATGGCGGTGGCGGCATTGGTCAGCAGGTTGGTCAGGATGGCGACGCAGATGAAGATTGCCGACAGGACCGCCAGCGTGCCGTACGGCGCCGCATAGTTGACGACGGCATGCGCAATCGCGGCGGCAGCGCCGGTTTGTTCCAGCGCCATGCCCATAGCCAGGGCCGCGCCAATCACGAGGAAGATGCGCAGGTCGAGCGACCGGCTGGCCTGGCGCGTGTTGACGCAGCCAACCACGAGCATGGACACGGCGGCGAGGACCGAGGCGTGAAGGATGGACAGGAGGCCGGTGGCGGCGAGGCCGACCATGGCGAGGGCAATTACGCGCGATGCGACCGCCCGCGTGGTGAGCGGGATCTCGGTCTGGGACCATTCCAGCAGGATGATGTCGCGGCTGGCCCGCAGGTCGACAAAGGCATCGACCGGGCCGCACAGGAGCAGCGTATCGCCGGATTCCAGGCGGATTTCGCCGAGCTTGGTGCGGATCATCCGGCTGCGGCGCTGGATGCCGAGGGTGACCGCGCGGGTGAGGCGACGAAAGCCCAGCATTTCGACCGTGCGCCCGACCATGCGCGAGCCGGGCGCGATGACCGCCTCGGTGAGGGCGAGGGCGCCGGGGCGGCTGTTTTCCTCGAGGTCGCCGCCGGCGGACTCCCAGACCTGCTGGAGGAAGTCCGGCTGGCGGGCGAGGACGTTCTGAAGGGCGGCGCGGGTGGCCGCGACGATGACGAGGTCGCCGGGTTGGAGGGTGACATCCTCATAGGGCGGCAGGAAGGCGCGTTCGCCGCGCTGGATCATGCGGACGGTCATGTCGGGCAGGTCGGCGAACATGCCGGCGACCGGTTTCTTGCCCTTCAGGAAGTGGCCGAACGTGACTTCGATCTGGGCGACGAACTGCTTGCCGGAGGGCTGGGAGAGTTCATCACTGAGGCCGCGCCGGTTGGGTAGCAGGAATTTCGAGAAAAGGGCGAGGTAGACAAAGCCCGCTCCGGCAAGGATCAGCCCCATCGGGGTTTGATCGAAAAAGCCGAGCGTGCGCCCGTCAATCCGCTCGAACGCCTCGGCGGCGAGCAGGTTGGTCGAGGTGCCGATCAGCGTGGTCATGCCGGCAAAGATGGAGGCGAAGCTGAGCGGCATCATCAGCTTGGACTGCGAGGCATTCATACGCTTGGCGATGGCGCTCATGACCGGCAGGAACATGATCACGATGGGCGTATTGTTGACAAAGGCGCTGGTGACGAAGACCGCGAAAAAGGCCAGCACGAGCGTTGTGACCGGACGCTTCTCATAGCCACCTACCAGGACTTTGGTTGGCCCCTCGAGCGCGCCGGTCTGGAACAGGCCCTGTCCGACGACGAGCAGGGCCATGATCGTGATCAGGGCCGGGTTGCCGAAACCTGACAGGAGTTCGGCCGCGCTGATCGGCGTGCCGTCGGCACCATAGGCGCCGGGTATCGTGAATAGCAGGAGCAAGGCCGCAATAACGCCGACAGAGACAAGCTCCATCGGCCAGCGGTCCGACATGTAGAAACCAATTGCAGCGAGAACAACCGCGAGGCTTGCCCACATGGGCCAGTGGGCCAGGAAATCAGCGATCATCTAGGCTCCGGTTCATCAGCGCGTCCTGACCCCCTTACAGGTTATCAGTCGTGTGTGTGAACCAATATGCTGACACGCCGGTTGGCTGACAAGTGCGGTTGGCCCGGATCGAGCGGGCGCGTGTCGGCTAGACCGGTGATGGCGCGGATGCGAACCGGCGCCAGGCCGGCCGTGATCAGGGCGCGGCGGGCCTCGTTGGCCCGGTCAGACGAGAGTTCCCAGTTGGAATAGGCGGTGCCGGTCGCACTGAAGGCATCGGTATGGCCTTCGATCGAAACAGGCTCGGAAAATTGTGCTAGGACGCGGCCAGCCGTTTCGGCAAGCGCGATACCTTCTTGCGTGAAGGCACCGCTGCCCGAATCAAACAGCGGGTGGCGGGCCGAATCGACCAGGTCGATGCGTACGCCATCGGCTTCCCGGGCGAGGACGACGCTGTCGCCGGCTTCGATCAGGCCCGATTGCTGGCTGAGGGCGGTAAACAGGCGTCCGGCAGCCGAGTCAGGCTGGACGGCAGAAGCCTGGGCCGTGGGGCTGGCATTGCTGTTGAAATAGCTGGCGATCTCGTCGCGGCCCTCGGGAGAGACGCCGCTGAGGATCCACATCAGCAGGAAAAATGCCATGAGCGCGGTGAGGAAGTCGGCATAGGCCATCTTCCAGGTGCCCGCTTTGCGGGCGGGCGCGGCGGGCATTCTGCCCGCATATCGCCGAGAGTGAGTGGCAGTAGCCATGCGCTCGAAGTCCGATCCTTCTGATCTGATGCGCCAGTCATAGCAGGCTATGGTGAAGGCCACGTCGAAGCAAAGGGTAGGATTTCGATGAAATTTGATCTACTTCGCGAAGGCATAGCAGGAGATACAGACATGGCGCGGACGGCATTCCTTGGACTTGGCGTGATGGGGTTTCACATGGCGGGGCACCTGGCCCGGGCCGGTCACCAGGTCAGTGTGTGGAACCGGACGACGGCCAAGTCCAAGACCTGGGAGAAGAAGCACAAGGGCGAGGTGGCCAAGGACCCGGCGACGGCGGCCTTCGGCGCGGAGTTCGTTTTCCTCTGCCTTGGCGACGATCCGGATGTGCGCGTCGTGTTCGATGCGCTGGAGCCGAGCCTGGGGGCGGGCATGATCGTGGTCGACCATACGACCGCCTCGGCCGAACTGGCGCGTGACCTGTATGAGCGGTGCAAGGCCAAGGGCGCGCATTTCATCGACGCGCCGATCTCGGGCGGCGAGGCCGGCGCGGTGAACGGCAAGCTGACCATCATGTGCGGCGGCGAGCCCGCAGCGTTCGAGGCGGCCGAACCCGTGATGGCAGCCTTTGGCAAGAAGATGACATTGATCGGGGAGAGTGGCGCCGGCCAGCTGGCCAAGTCGGTCAACCAGATCT
>Ga0209344_10000345_pt1 | contig 86746 bp, 89 predicted proteins | sample Cruoilmetagenom6_FD_187293 | JGI IMG/M metagenome (GOLD analysis project Ga0209344, IMG submission 187293) | Oil polluted marine microbial communities from Coal Oil Point, Santa Barbara, California, USA - Santa Barbara Oil Seep Sample 6 (SPAdes)... | ecosystem: Environmental > Aquatic > Marine... | reverse complement strand
GCGTAGGCACACAAAAAAGACCCTCGCCCGGTAGAAGCCCGGGAAAGGGTCAAGTGGCTCCGACGGGCGTCGATCCCGTGACCTCACGATTTTCAGTCGTGCGCTCTACCAACTGAGCTACAGAGCCGTAAGAGTTTCCCCTTACGCGCAGAAGTTTCCTCCTACTACAGAAAAAGCCCCTCCTTTCGAAGAGGCATTCTGTTTGCGACCCTGACCGGACTTGAACCGGCGACCTCCGCCGTGACAGGGCGGCGCGCTAACCAACTGCGCTACAGGGCCAAGCTATTAAATTCTGTGTTTGTCTGGTGACCCCAACGGGATTCGAACCCGTGCTGCCGCCGTGAAAGGGCGGTGTCCTAGGCCACTAAACGATGGGGCCTCGAAGTCACAGAACTTCTTAGCTACCGAGGGAAAAGCATACGGTGACTTTCGTGAAATACCAAACTGAGAAGCAAACAGGTTGTGATCTCGCGAAACTCATTTTTCCAACAGGTTCTAATGTACTCGACTTTCGAAGGCTCAGATACTACGTTCATCAAATGGTTGAGACTTTTCGGCCACATGTTGTTAGTGTGGGCAATGTTATTCGTGTGACTAATGACCATTGGTGCGCGCTCAACACGGTTTAGGGGAACAATGAACGTCACGCATGCGAGTCGGGGGACCGCAGCAAAGCTCACGCTTCGCTCAGTGATTTTTCGAGTAGTCGGCTTCACTGCCGCGCTCAGCCTTGTCGTCGGTGCCAGCCTGTACGTCGACGGCAATCAGGCAGCATTCGCTGACGACTACCCCACGTGGAATGACGTCACCGAGGCCCGGGACAACGAAGCCGCGACGAAGGTTGTCGTCGAACGGATCACTGCCGCGCTGGTCGAGTTGGAAGCCGAAGCAGAAGCAGCCCAGCAGGAGGCTGAAGAAAAGGGCAATCTCTGGCAAGAGGCCGACACCAATTACCAGGCCAAAGCAGCTCAGACTGAAACGCTACAGCTGCAAGCGGATGAGGCAAACGTCGAGGCAGAAGAAGCCGAGAAGAGCATCGCTGAACTTGCCGCGCGACTGGTGCGCTCCGGTGGTGGCGACGTAACTACCAACCTTTTGGCCAACTCCCAAGATGCTGACGCACTGCTCTACAACCTCGGTATGTCGTCGAAGATTTCGCAGCAGACATCCGCTCTGTTTGATCGTGCTGTGCAGGCGCGCAATACCGCTCAGTCGCTGAGCGACGCCGCCGAGGTTGCTCGCGCTGAGCTTGAAGTGCTCAGGATCGCTGCAGAAGAAGCATTCGCCGAAGCCCAAGCGGCCGCACAAGCAGCCGAGGCTGCTCTTGCTGAGCAACAAGAGCGCAAGGTCGAATTCGAGGCACAGCTTGCCGCCCTTACCGCCGAACGTGAAAGCACCGAAGAAAGCTACTTGGCCGGTGTCCGCGAACGTGAGGCGGAACGTGCCGCAGCACAAGCGGCAGCCGATGCCGCCGCTCAAGTGCCCAACCTTGATGCGGGCGAAATTAGTCTCAGCGGCTGGGTTCGTCCCGCTGGAGGTTACATCACCTCGGTGTACGGATATAGCTCGAACTATGGTTCCAGTTTCCACAAGGGCGTCGACCTCGGTGCTAGTTGCAACTCCAGTATCTACGCCGCGTCCAGCGGAACCGTGGTTTACGCCGGCTACGGCTGGAATGGCGGCTACGGAAACTACATCATCATCGAGCACGCCAACGGAGTTCGCACTGCCTACGGCCACATAATCGATGGCGGCATCCTTGTCTCCAATGGGCAGTACGTCGCCGTGGGAACCAAGATCGCCAAAGTTGGTTCGACCGGAAACTCAACCGGGTGCCACCTGCACTTCGAGGTCCGCCCCAACAGTTGGACCACCACCGACCCGGTCGCGTACATGTCGAATCAGGGCATCAGCCTCGGTTAGAGTCACCGCAGCGGAAACTGCCTTTGCCCTTAGCAGCATCAGTGCGGGGTATTTGCGGGTGATCGAGGTCCGTTCCTAAACCCGATCACGGGCCTGAACGCGGCCGAGGGATCTCGATTCAGAAAGACCCCGGCCAGACGGGTCAAGCGGGCCAGCCGAGCTCCGCCCGTGTCGGCGGATGTGCTCCGGCATGAGCGACGGCGCAGCCGGCCGCAGTGTTGGCGTGCGCGAGGACATCACGGAGGTTGTGCTCGTCGAGGTCCGTAAGCTCGGCGGCGCTATCCGGGCCGAGCACGTCGAGGAAGTGGAGGGCGTCGATCAATCCAGCCATAAATGCGTCACCGGCGCCCACGGTGTCAACTACCGGCACAGAACCCGGGGGAACGGAGGCGTGGGCCCCCAATGTCCATGCTTCAGCACCTCGCTCCCCGCGTGTGAGCACGACAAGCTTAACCCCGCTTTCCAACCACTGGGCGACCGGATAATCTGCCGGGTGCTCCGGGTGAAGCCAAGCAAGATCCTCCTCACTGACTTTGATGACATCCGCGAGAGCGGCGAACTCGTGAAGTCGAGCCGCCGCAGTTTCGCGGTCCATGATCAGTGGCCGAAGATTCGGGTCAAACGTGACGGTCGCGCGGCCGGCGTGCTCGCGAACGATTCGAGCGACTTCGTGGTGCCCCGGTTCTAGGTAGGCGCCTAGTGACCCTGTGTGTACGACATCCGGCGAGCTGAGGTGGTCAAACGTGACCTGCCAGTTCAGGTCGAAGACGTAGTCGGGAACACCCTCAGTGTCGAGGGTGACACGTGCAGTGGAGGTGGGGGTATCCGGCATTCCGCCCTGAACGATTTCTACCTCGTCCTGAAGGTGCGCTTGAATGAGGTCGCCGGAGCGATCTGACCCGAACCGGGTGAGCAGCGTCACCGGGTAGCCGAGTCGACCCAGCCCAAGAGCGACGTTGGCGGGGCTCCCACCCACATGTTCGCTTATCGAGCCATCAGCGGATACTCGGTCGATGAGGCTCTCGCCGAGCACAAGCATGCGAGTTGTGGTGGCGGTCATGACTGCCCGAAAGCGGCGTCAAATCGTGTGGTGGGAGGGGTGAGGTCAAACCGTCGCAAGAATTCGAGGGCCTCACGGGCTCCCGTGAGGCGGTCCATTCCGGCGTCTTCCCACTCAACCGAAATCGGGCCCTGGTAGCCAACGGAGCGCAAGGCTCTCATGCTTGACTCCCAGGGGACATCACCGCGTCCGACCGAAACGAAGTCCCAGCCACGACGCGGATCACCCCAGGGGAGGTGGGAACCAAGCACCGTGTTGCGCCCTGTGAGCCTGAGCTTCGTGTCCTTGCAGTCCACGTGGTAAATGCGGTCCGCGAAATCGGTGATGAACGAGACGGGGTCGACGTTTTGCCACATCATGTGGCTCGGATCCCAGTTCAGCCCAAATGCGGACCGTCGGTTGATCGCCTCCAAGGTCTTCACCGTTGTCCAGTGGTCGTAGGCGATCTCGGAGGGGTGAACCTCGAGCGCGAAGCGGACTCCGCACTCATCGAAGACGTCGAGAATAGGGTTCCAGCGGTCGGCAAAGTCCCGGTAACCGTCCTCAATGACGGTTTCCGGCACCGGGGGGAACATGGCAACGTATTGCCAAATTGACGAACCTGTGAATCCAACGACCGTATCAACGCCGAGCCGCTGGGCCAGTCGAGCGGTGAGCTTCATGTCATCAGCGGCGCGCTGTCTGACCCCTTCAGGGTTGCCGTCGCCCCAGACGTGTGCGGGAAGGATCCCGTGGTGACGGAAGTCGATGGGGTTGTCGCACACTGCTTGACCCGTGAGGTGGTTCGAGATCGCCCAGACGCCGAGGCCGTGGCGGTCGAGCAACTCTCGCTTCTCTCGGATGTAGTCGGGGTCATCCCAGCGGGTGACGTCGAGGTGGTCGCCACCGACCGCGATCTCGAGTCCGTCGTAGCCGAAGTCGGACGCCGTCTTCGCAACGGAGTCGAGTGGCAAATCAGCCCACTGCCCAGTGAACAGGGTGTAACGGTGAGACACGATTTCTCCTCCTGCTTAGTTGCTGTCGCCGATAGGTATTTGGAGACCACCGGCGGCGGCGCTCGCCTCGATCGCTGCCAGAGTTTTCTCGACCTGAAGCGCGTCGTCAAATGACGGGCGAGGATCTTCTCCGGCACCGATCGCTTGGAGGAAGTCCGCAGCCTGGTTGGTGAACGTATTTTCCCAGCCGAGTATGTGGCCGGGGGGCCACCAGTGCGCAGCATACGGATGCTCCCGCTCGGTGACGAGGATCTGCCGATAGCCTCGGTCTTCGGCGGCGCCGGCGGCTTCGAGCAACCAGAGTTCGTTGAGGCGCTGGAGGTCGAACTTAATTCCGCCGGTCTCGCCGAAGATCTCGACTTCGAGTGATGATTTTCGTCCGGTCGCCATCCGCGACGCTTCGATGCTGATCGCCACTCCCGCGTCGGTGAAGGCCGTGGCCCAGAAGGCATCGTCGACTGTGACCGCCTCCATTCCGCCGGGACCGGGCCGCCTCGGGACCATCGTGCGAAGATGACCAGACACCGTTGTGATCGGTTCGCCCAGCAGGAAATGAACCTGATCGACAAGGTGGGAGCCGAGATCACCTAGGACACCGGATCCGGCGATCTCTTTGCGCAGCCGCCAGCTCATGGGTGCTGCTGCATCCGCGAGCCAATCCTGCAGATAGCTGACCCGCATGTGACGCACCTTGCCGATGCGTCCTGATTGAATGATGTCTCGTGCGGCGGCCAGGGCGGGGACTCGACGGTAGTTGAAGCCCACCATGGACCGTGTTCCTTTGGCGCGCGCCGCGGCCGCGGCCAGCGTCATGCGCTCTGCATCGGGCAGGCTGGAGGCCAGCGGCTTCTCCGTAAGGACATGCTTTCCTGCATTGAGGGCGGCGATGGCGATGTCTGCGTGGAGGTTTCCGGGTGTGCAGATGTCGACGATGTCAACATCGTCACGATCGATGACCGCGGCCCAATCTGTGCTCGACTCGGCCCACCCCAGCTGTGTTGCCGCCTGCGCAGTCTTGTCTTGCTGTCGTCCGACAAGAACCTTTAGGTCGACGCGATGTTGGGGCCAGAACGCGGATACGTTTCTCCACGCCTGAGAGTGAGCCCGGCCCATGAATTCGGTGCCAATCAGGGCGATGCCAAGACGGTGGGGACTGTTCACGAATCAACTCCTTGTTTCAGCAATGGATCCCTTCAGCATATAGATATTACTTATTTGTGAGAACCGCTGTTGGACCTGTTGCGAAACGGTCATATAAATAGTACTTTTATCCTCAATGGCGAGAGGGTGACTCTAGGAACTCTCAGTATTCACCATTGGGAATTCGTAACAAAGAGGGACCGGTGTCAGCGAAGACACGCCTGAAATCGAAGGTGTACTTCGGAGCAGTGACGTCACAGCCAGTCGATCGCCGCTACGAATGCCGCAGTTTGATTCAGTGAAATTACATTTGACATCATCAGGCAGGGAGACACTCATGGAGAACAGCACCCCCTCAAACGGTTTTACTCGGCGGGGATTCCTCGGTTTTGCGGGACTCGCCGCGTCGATTCCTCTGTTGGCATCGTGCGCGCCAAACGCCAGCGGCACTGTCGATTCCGACACGGTCCTCAAGTTCTGGGACATGCCCTGGGGGGCGCCAGAATACAGTGACACCGCCGCCCGCATCGTCACGGACTACAGCAAGTCCGGAATGCCTAGTTGGTCGTATCAGACGATTCAGTGGAACAACTTCTACCAAACATTCTCCTCGGCGATCGCCTCGAACACCGGACCGGCCGTCAGCGGTGGCGGTGGCTTCCAAGCCTTCCAGTTCGCCGAACTCGGCAAGATTGCGTACGCCGACAACCTCGTAGAGACCATGAAGAGCTCGGGCTCCTACGATGACTTCCTCCCCGGCACCATCGACTCGATGAAGACTGCCGACGGCTACGTGGCGATGCCCTGGGCCCTTGACCTCCGGGTGTTCTGGTACAAGCAATCGTTGCTCGAAAAGGCCGGCGCAGACGTCCCCACCGATTGGGACTCGCTCGTGACAACGGGGAAGGCATTGCGCAAGATCGGCGCGAGCGGGTTCGGAATTGCTGGCGGTTCCGGTTACAACCACGCACCTCAGGCGATCATTACCCTCATGCTGAACAACAACGGCGGACTTTTCGACAAGGACGGCAACCTCGACTGCGTTACCGAGCGCAACATCGAGGCTATCGAGTTCACCAAACAGCTCGTTGCTGAGAACATCATCGACCCCGGAATGATCAGCTACTCAATGGACAACTTGGTTTCCCAGTGGGGAGACGACAAGGTTGGTTTCGGGATTCACGAGCCCGGACTTGCGCTTCAACTCGGCGATACGACAGGAGACGTCTCGGTGGCTAGCCCTCTCACGGGCCCTCACGGCGACACCGGAACACTGATGTTTGTTAACAACATCATGATGTACACGGAAACGCCAAGCCAAGAGGCGTCGGAATCATTCCTCGAGTACTACCTCGACAACATGATTACCCTGTGGGAAGACGACGCTGTGTCGCGCATTCCCGTGCGCCAGTCGATCGTCGACCTTCCGATCTTCCAGGGCAACACGCACTTCGTGAAGATCGTAAAGGAATATCAGCCGATCGCTAAGAGCTACGCCTATCCCGCGTCTGCCGGATTCGCTGGGCTCGCGGCGGTCGACGGCGGTATGCAGTTGTGGCAGTTTGCGCAGACGGTGCTTGAGGGCAAGACTGACGCAAAGAAGTCACTCGAAGACCTCTCGTCTGAACTGGCAAAGGTCCTGTAACTTTCTCGACGCTCAAGCAGACCGATCCACGCACAGAAACGAGCTTGGAACTTGACTCCCACACTCACGACCGCGCGCCCTGCTCGCGGCCGCGTCGGGCTGGCAGGGCGGGGAGCGGCAACGCCGCCACCCGCCCGGTCCCGCATCAGTGCGAATGCCGTCATCCTGCTGCTGATGGCGCTGCCGTCACTGCTGGTCATTCTGCTCATCAACGTTTACCCGTTGATCTACGCGGCAAATCAGTCCGTTCGCATGGGGTCCCTTATCGATGCCGGGCCGTTCGTTGGCGCCGATAATTTCGCTGAGGTTCTTACGGCTGAGAGTTTCTGGCAGGCGGCTGGTTTCACGGTCATCTTCAGCGTCGTGGGGGTCTTCGGAAGCTGGGTGGTCGGGTTTGCCATAGCGCTGATGCTGCGGACGCGGATTCCCGGAGCGAACACGTTCAAAGTTCTGCTGTTGATGCCATGGGTCATTCCCGTTGTCTCTTCCGCGATGGCGTGGAACTGGCTCATCGCCACCCCGAGCAGTCCGCTGCCGATGATGTTCGAATCTCTGGGTCTCGGTCGCCCGCTATTCCTTGCTGATCCTGTGCTTGCCATGATCACTGTCTGCCTCTTCAAGGTGTGGGTCAGCTTCCCCTTCATGATGCTCATGATGAGTTCAGCACTCGCCGGAGTAGACACAAACGTCTACGAAGCGGGGAAGATGGACGGCGCCGGCCGTTGGCAGCAGCTCACACAGCTCACGCTTCCGATGATTGCGCGGCCCATCTACATCAGTTGGATACTGATGGCGATCTTCTGCGTCAATGACTTCACAACGGTGTACCTTCTCACCGGCGGCGGCCCCGTGGGGTCCACGAACACCCTTCTCGTGCTTGCCTACCGCACCGTATTCCAAGATATGAGAACCGGGCCAGGTGTCGCGATCGCGTTCCTCATGACCTTCGTGCTCGTTGTGATTTCAGTCGTGCTCTATCGTCAAATTCGGAAGTCGAGTCTTCAATGACGTCCACCAGCACTCTTCCCAAACCGGTCAAGGCAAAAACATCCGATCCGCAGAGCCGCGGTCAATGGTGGCGCTTCAGTGGATTTGTGGTGTTCACGTTCGTCATCCTCATTCCTATCTTCGCGACCGTGGCGCTTGCGCTTCGACCGGAACAATCGAGCGGCGAAGAGGGCACAGCCACGATCGCGAACTTCGTCTACGTATTGTCGGAGACACTCACGCTGAAGTGGCTGGGTAACAGCATTCTTGTTGCGCTTGGCTCCGTGGTCATCGCGGTCGCCGTCTCCGCGCCGGCCGGCTATGTACTGTCGCGCGGGCGGAGCAAGCTCGTCTCTGGATACGCACTGGCGCTCTTCGTTATTCAGGCGCTCCCGATCATCGTGCTTGTCGTACCCCTGTTCATGCTGTTCGCGCCGCTCCGGCTGATCGACAACCTCGTCGGCATCATGATCATCTACGTCGGTAGCACGATGTCGGTGACCACGTGGATGATGGCCGCGTACTTTGACACCATCCCGATCACCTTGGAGGAGGCCGCCTGGATCGACGGCTGCTCACTGTTCGGTGGATTTGTGCGCGTGATTCTTCGGAACTCGCTGCCGGGAGTTCTCTCTGCGGCGATCTTCGCGTTCCTGCAGGCGTGGAACGATTACCTGATCGCGATCGTGTTCTTGAGGTCGGACCCGACCTTGACCCTTCAGGTGGGGCTTCAAACGTTCTTCCAGCAAAACTCGACAGAGTGGGGCCCGGTGATGGCCATCTCGGTCATCATGATCTTGCCGCCGGTAATCATCTTCGCCACGCTGAACCGCTACTTCAGCGTTGGCGGTATTGGCGGTTCGCTCGCTGGACGCTAGCCGGGCTGCGCCTCACCAATGGTCAGGCAACCGATGTCAGGCGATTGCGCCAAGCTCACCACCGAGCGGAAGGTTCATACGCTCGGCATAGCGGGCGATAATCGCCTGGCTCGTGATGATGTCTTGTTCCGCACCGGCGATGTCAGTGAGTGGAGCGGTTCCGTGAGTGAGCATGTCCGCAAAGGCGTCAAGCTGAATCTCGAATGACTCTGCCGTATTGCGGAACTCGGTGCGTGCTTCCGCCTCACCTGCCGCAGAGTATCGGGTTAGGACGGTTGGCGCGTGAAGAAGATACGGCGAAGGAAATGCCAGTTCTAGGCTGCCGGAGCCGTAGATCACTTTGACTGTTTCGCGGTAGGCCGGGTAGTCGTGAAGATAGTGCCAGTCGAGGATGAATCGTCCACTGTCGGCCAGAGCGCCGAGGGCTCGTATCGAGGGAGGCTGCGAACCAAGTCCGCCAGAATCACGCCCGGTTTCTCGGCGCTGTTGCGAGGACTGTCTTCGCCAAATGTCAGCAAAGTCGACCGTTTCGATGGGAGCGAAAAGGGTGCGCATCACTGAGAAATCGTGAGCAAGGCTGGAAAGTAGACACCCGGAGTAGACCTGCCATAGGTGCTCATCTTCGTTCTGTTCACCGAGCGCGGTGTCCCACAGGGCCCGATCGATTCGCTTGAACTCGGCGAGCGTCTCGGCGGAAACGTCGCCCTCGGGCACCATGAGCCTCGCGAAGTCAAGCTGCGATTGCCCGGTCGGATGAAGGACCGATACGTCGACCGTGCGGATGTCGTCAACCTCTGCCAAGATTTCGCGCGCATACGTTGTTGCCGGGTCGTACTGTTTCATGTAGCCGACCATGAGCTTCGGGATTCCCCCATCGGGGAGGGCGGCACGAATGGTGGCGATCTCAGCGTGGGTGAATGCCAGCGGCTTCTCGCACAACACCGCAATGTCCCGTTCAAGGGCGGCTACGACGATTGCCGCGTGGGAGCCGCCCGAGCAGATCAGAATCGCATCGAGGTCTCCACGGTCAAGCAGCTCGGTGGTACTCACGTGCTGGTCGCGTTCCGCAATGCCAAAGACTGACCCGACCGCTGCCAGCAATGATGGGGAAACATCGCTGATTGCCCTGACCGTGTACAGCTCAGGCCGCCGCCTCAACAGGGGGAGGTGGACGCTTTGGGCGACAGCGCCCATCCCGATAATTCCCAGCCGGATCGGTGGTGTAAACGTCACTTATTCGCCCTTTCCGAACGTCATGACTGACTTAATATTCTTTCCACTCTCCATATCTTCGAACGCCTGTTCCCAATTCTCAATGGAATAGACGCCGCCAAGCACGGATCCGGGGTCAACCTTTCCGCTGGCGAAGAGCGCGAGTACGCGCTCCCATGTTCCCCAATTGTGTGAGAAGGAGCCGAACAGGGTTACGGCTTTCTGCACGAGTGGATCGAGCGAGAAGCCCAACGGCTGAGGCCCCCAGCCAACTTTGGCAATCGAGCCGAACGGCCGCACCAGCTCAAGCGACTGTTCTAACGCGGCGCTCACACCGGTGGCGTCCACCACGAGGTCGGCACCGAGGCCGTCGTGAAGTTGTGAGATCCGCGCGACGGGGTCGTCGACGGTGATGTCGATCACGTAATCCGCCCCGAGTTCGAGGGCTCGGGCTAGTCGGTGCTTGTCGATGCTGGTGCCGAGCACCACTGTCGTGTTTGCTCCGGATAGCTTGGCCATCATCATCGAGAGGATGCCGATAGTTCCTGCGCCTTGAATGACGACAAGGTCTCCGGTCTTGACCCTTGCGCGCTCCACCACGGCGTTGAAGGCGACCGCGAATGGTTCGGTCATCGCCGCGGCGTCAAATGATACGCCTTCTGGTATTCGGTGGAGTACTCGAGGCTCAGCGGAAAGCAGTTCACTGAACGCGCCGTCGCGCGTTGCTCCGTAGCCTTCGCGCGAAGGACACAGGTTGTAGAGTCCCGACCGGCAGAGCGCGCACATGCCGCAAATCGAAGCGGCTGTTTCGCACACTACGCGATCGCCGACCGCCCAGCCGGTGACATTCGCCCCGACCTCGACGATAACTCCCGCGGTTTCATGGCCGAGGACAACGGGAGCAGATACCGGCCATCCCTGCTTATTGCGCCACATGTGGATGTCTGAGCCGCAGACACCGACAGCGCGCGCAGCGACCAGTACGGTGTCGGCAGAAACACTAGGGGCGGGGAGGTCACGCACCTCAAGATCGCCGTCGTTGTATCCGAACTTGACCAAGCTCTTCATGAATTGCTCCTTTGCGTTCAGGCGATTACCGCCGTGCCGTCAGGCGTGAATGTCCGGCACGAAGGGGAGGGCAGGGAGGCCCGTGATGCCGACGTCGGCGTGAAAGATGCTTCCCGCGAGCGGGTCGGTGTCGTCGCTGAGGTTTTCCCGGGAGGTCGTTATGTACAGCGTCGAGAGGGTTGGGCCGCCAAAGGTGCAGGAGGTCACCTGTCGCGCGTCGACGGCGACGTGGAGGTCGAGGGTTCCGTCCGGGGAGACGCGTTGCACGCGACCCCCACCGTAGAGGGCGATCCACACCCCACCCGTCTCGTCGACCCACAGCCCGTCGGGGGCACCATCGGCGGGCTCGAATTCGGCGAAGCGTCGACGTTCGATGAGCTCTCCGGTGTCGGTGACCGTAAATACGTCGACCCGATGGGTTGGGCTATCCGCGTAGTACGCGCGCGTTCCGTCTGGGCTGAACCCGAGACCGTTCGAAACCGTGACGGCGGGCAGTATCGGGCGCACCAGGTTCTTTCGAATCTCAAGCAGTTGAGCGGACTCTGGTAGAGCGCCGGCGCTGACGGAACCGATGAGGAGGTCGCCCCGAGGGGTGCAAGAGCCTTCGTTGAGCCTGCTTCCCGAGGGGACAAGGTCCTGCGCGAGCACCTCGATCCGATTCGTTGCCTCGTACCAGAGAACCACGTCGGACTCGCGCGCGACGACGCTCATCTCGTCTCCTGCTGGTCGAATCATTGCCGCAATGCTGCCCAGGTGGTGACGTCGGGGGATTCCGCGCGAATCGAACTGCAGTACGTCGCCCTGGAGCATGTCAACGCACCGTAAGCCACCCCAACTATCTGCCCACACCGCACCCTCGCCGTGGTAGGTGACGGGGGCACTGAATGGTGTTGCAACAATCACGGACTACCTTCCTTAAGTCGTAAAAACTATATTAGTATGATTTAGTGTCGAGGGCGTACAAAATCAGAAATGGAGACCGGAATGCGCATAAGCATCTTTCCGAAAGGTGAGGTTGATGACATCGCCGTTCATCGGACGATGACCGTGTTCGAGTGGATCACGCAGGTCAAGGACTTGCCCATCGAGGGTCTCGAACTCTATTCCGGGATGTTCTGGGAGACCACCGACGAATTCGTCGACCGAGTGGGCGATGCGCTCAGCGAAGTCGGATTCCAGATGCCAATGTTGTGCGTTTCGCCCGACTTCACCCACCCCGATGCCGCCGTGCGCGCCACCGAACTCGAGAAGCAGATCCGGATGATTGAAATTGCTGCTCGCCTCGGCGGGGAAGACGCGAGTTGCCGAGTGCTCAGTGGACAGCGGCATCCCGGAGTATCCATCGAGGACGGCCTTGACTGGGCGGCTGAGGCGATCACCACCAGTCTGGAGCACGCCAAAAGCCTCGACGTGACACTGGGGATTGAGAACCACTACAAGGACGGCAGCTGGAGCTACCCGGAGTTCGCTCAGAAAAAAGACGTGTTCCTTTCCCTCATTGACCGCATCCCGAACCGCACACATTTCGGGGTTCAGTACGATCCGTCAAATGCGATTGTGGCGGGTGAGGATTCCGCAGACTTTCTCGACACCGTGATCGACCGGGTCGTAACAATGCAGGCTTCCGACCGCTACCTTGCCGCGGGAGCTGACCTCGAATCTTTGCGTCAAGCTGACGGAACCATCGGCTACTCCCCGGAGCTCCAGCACGGGGTCATCGGCGAGGGTCTCAACGACTATCCGCGAATTTTCCGGACGCTTGTCAACGCTGGTTATGACGGCTGGATCTCCGTCGAGGACGGCGTGAACGGGATGCATGAAATGGCTGCGTCCGTCGAGTTCTTGCGCGACGCACGCGACCGCTACTTTGGTGGCTCATTTGCCGAAACGGTAGCGACCAAGGCCGCCGCACGTGCCCAAGCTGAGGTTGTCAGCAGCTAGACGAATTCGATTTATCGCACTCAACGATCAAAGGAGACATTATGACCGCATCGGCAATTCGTTCACTCACGCGGGAAAACCTGACCCGACCGTTGGTCCAGGTGTCCCTCGACCTCACCTCGACCGCGGACGCGCTCTCGACGGCAGAGATCGCCATGTCAGCGGGCGCAGACTGGATCGAGGTGGGAACCCCACTGGTCCTTGCCGAAGGTCTCCATGGTGTGCGTGCCCTGAGAGCCGCGTTCCCTGGCGTCCCTCTCATCGTCGACCTCAAGACCATGGACGGCGGGTATATGGAGGCCGAAATGATGGCGGGGGCAGGAGCCGACGCCGTCATCGTCATGGGCAGGGCACACGATGCCACGATTGAGAGAGTCTGCGAAGCGGGCAAAGATTTCGGGATCCTCGTGATGGGGGATGACCTTGGAGCCGTGGATGCCCCGGCAGAGTGCGCCCGACTTGAGCAGTTGGGGGTGGGGATGGTCATCCATCACACCGGCTTTGACCACCGCGGAAAACACCCGGGGCTGTCGCCGATGACGGATCTGTCTGCCGTGGTGGCGGCGACCACAGTTCCGGTGCAGGCTGTCGGCGGACTGAGCATGGAGCAAGCGGTTCAGTGCCCAACGCTGGGTGCGCCGGTGGTTGTGTTTGGGGCTCCATTGGCCATTGACGGAGACTCGTTCACGGTGGCGTCAGGTGACCTACTTCGCGTGCTCACCGAGGCGTGCAAGAACGTACACGAGGCTGAGATTCGCTATCCGGAAAGCAACTACGTGCCGGCATGACTGCCGTCACAATCGGGCTAGCTCAGACCCTTGTCATTCCTGGGGACGTTCGGGGGAACCTGACGCGTGCTGCGGAACTGGTGGATGAGGCGGTACGCAACAACTGCGACATCGTCGTTCTGCCGGAGTGCATGGATGTCGGGTGGACGGACACTAGGGCACATGAACTTGCGCAGCCGATCCCCGGATCGACGAGCGACTTCTTGTGTGCGATGGCTCGCAAGAACTCGATTCTGATCGCGTCCGGACTCACGGAACGCGACGGCGAGCAGGTTTACAACTCCGCGATCCTGATCGGCAGAGACGGTGAAATTTTGGCCCGACACCGCAAGATCAATGAACTCGAATTCGCTCGAAAGATTTACGGTGTCGGCAAGGAGCTGAAGGTTGTCGACACCGAATTCGGCCTCGTTGCGCTCAACATCTGTGCCGACAACTATGTGGACTCGCTGGCGTTGGCGGATGCTCAGGCGTCGATGGGGGCTCGACTATTACTGTCGCCATCGTCGTGGGCGGTTCCTGCCGGTCACGACGATGAGGCGACGCCTTACGTGGAGTGGCAGTTGCCCTATCGCTTGATTGGCGAACGGCACAACATTCCCGTCATCGGCGTCAGCAACGTGGGACCGGTGGAGACCGGAGAGTGGTCGGGGTGGTCTTGTATCGGTAGGTCGCTCGCCACGGACGCCTCGGGCAACATCGTGTCGTGGGGGTCGTATGGTTCACTCGCCAGCGAGCTCAAGGTAGTGCAGCTGGAACTGCCGGATTAATGATCCGGTTCTTCCCCGGAAGTGTATTCGCGCAGCGTTTCCTCGATGATGACGTGAGCAATCCGATTTGCCTCACTCGGGTCGTGGTCGCTGACAGCGCGGGCGAGGTCGAGGTGGCGTTGGAGTGAGATTGCGTTGAGTTCGCCCGTAACGGGCCGCCCGTCGCGTGTTCGGCTGAAGAGAGCGGCCTGAACGGTGTCGGCGAACTGGGCGATTACTTGGTTGCCTGAACTCTGGAGGAGCAACCGGTGAAATTCGGCATCCGCGCTGAAGAAGGCGTGGCGATTGCCTGCCTGCAACGCCGCATTCATGTCTTCGCCTGCGGCGACAAGCCGCAGCGCATTGGCGTCCGAAATTCGTGTGGCGGCCAGGGTGGCGGCAGTGGGCTCGACCCCTTGTCGAAACTCGAGCAGTTCGCGCATCTGGTTGTCGCTGTCGTCGCTTTGCGAACGCCACGTGACAACTTGCGGGTTGAGTAGATCCCAGCGACTTGACGGGAGAACGCGAGTGCCCACTTGTGGCCGCGCTTCGATGAGTCCCATCGAGCTAAGTGTCCGTAATCCCTCACGCACCACTGAGCGCGAGACCCCCAGCTGCTCACAAAGCTGATCCGCATAGACGACCTGGTCGGTCGGCATTGTGCCGTCGACGATGGACTGCCCGATGGCATCCACAACGTGCGCGTAGAGGCCACTGCCTGCTCGCGTGCTACGTTCTCGAGGTTTCATATTCACACAATCCCTCTGGGACAAGCCCGCTTCTTATGGCTGGCTGCGCCGAAAATCGGCTCTTAGCATACTCATAATACTACCGTGCGTCGTGAACGCCAGCGAAGAGCGAAGACTCACGAGACGACAATGGCGGATGCCCGGGAGCATCCGCCATAACTCGTCGTGAGAGGGGTGCCACAGCGAATGAGGCACTCACCGAACTACCCAAGAAGAGACGAAACCTAGTGGCCCTCGGCCTTGAGCTTCTCGAAGCCGGCCTGAACGATCGCCTCCGCTTCTGCGGCGTCGCCCCAGCCGTCAATCTTGACCCACTTGCCGGGCTCGAGATCCTTGTAGTGCTCGAAGAAGTGCTCGATCTCTTTGCGGGTGAATTCTGGCACGTCGTTCACGTCCTGAATGTGCGACCAGCGGGGGTCTTTGGCCTGAACGCAGATGACCTTGGAGTCGATTCCACCGTCGTCGCTCATGTTGAGCACCGCGACCGGGCGCACCGAAATTCCCACACCCGGGAAGGTGGGGGCATCGAGCAGGATGAGGGCATCTACCGGGTCACCGTCGAGGCCGAGGGTGTTCTCGAAGAAGCCATAGTCGGTGGGGTAGGCGAAGGTGGTGAAGAGAAAACGGTCAAGAAAAACACGTCCGGTCTCGTGGTCAACTTCGTACTTGTTCCGGCTTCCGCGCGGAATCTCTACGACAACGTCGTATGCGGCCATCTAGCTGCTCCTAAGAAAATTGGGGGGTTGCTGCAATAACGTTACTGGATGCACTCCGAACGGCGCCCCCGTCTCACCCCTGCGATTGCCGATGTGCGGCGTGCGGTCCGCACCGCGCTGACCGCGCTCCCGTCGACCGCAACGCCCGACCCGCTGGTGCTTGTCGCCCTCAGCGGCGGCCCCGACTCGCTCGCACTGGCGGCGGCGACCGCTTTCGAAGCGTCCAAGGCTGGCGTGCGAGCGGGGGCAGTGATCGTCAATCACAACCTTCAAGACGGCTCAGCGGATGTTGCGGCGACCGCAGCGCAGCAGGCTCGCGACTTCGGGCTCGACCCGGTCGAGATCCGCTCGGTTCAGGTCGGTGATGCCGGAGGCCCCGAGTCTGCCGCGAGGGTCGCCCGCTACGCAGCACTCGCGGCCGTCGCCGCCGAACACGGTGCGATACGCGTGCTGCTCGGCCACACGCTCGACGATCAGGCGGAAACCGTGCTGCTTGGGCTTGCCAGGGGCAGCGGAGCCGGCAGTCTGAAGGGGATGGCGGCAGATACCGGTCAGTACGTGCGCCCGCTGCTGACGGTGGAGAGAGCGACGACCGTGCGGTTCTGTGAAGACTCCGGAATCGTGGCGTGGAACGACCCGCACAATCTCGATACCTCGTACACGCGAGTGCGGGTGCGGCAAACCGTTCTTCCGCTGCTCGAAAGCGAACTGGGACCCGGCATCCGTGACGCTTTAGTGCGAACCGCAGACCAAGCGCGCGAAGATGCCGATGCTCTCGATCATTTTGCCGAAGAAATGGCAGAAGATCTGGCCGAAATTTCTGAGGCCGGGATCTCTCTGCCGGTGCGGGCTCTCGCCGCCAATCCTGCCGCTCTTCGCCAGCGTTTAATTAGGTTGGCGGTGGCAAGCGAGTTTCATGTGTCGCTCAGTCGTTCCCACACTCTTCAGATCGCGAGGCTCGTCACCGACTGGAGAGGGCAGGGACCGATCAACGTTCCCGGCGTTAGGGTTGAACGACGAGAGAACCTACTCCACTTTTCGGCCCATAGTGAGGAACGCGATGCAGTTTAGCGATGTCGAAGGAGACCTCAGCGAGGTCCTTCTGACCCAGGAAGAGATCCACGAGAAGATCGCCGTGATGGCGCGTCAGATCGAGATCGACTACGCCGGGGAGAAGGTGTTGCTGGTCGGTGTGTTGCGCGGTGCTGTCATGGTGATGGCTGACCTGGCTCGCGAACTTGCGCTGCCAATCGAGATGGACTGGATGGCTGTCTCGTCGTATGGCGCTGGCACGCAGTCCTCTGGTGTGGTTCGTATTCTCAAAGACCTCGACACCGACCTTGAGGGCCGCAAGGTGCTCATCGTTGAGGACATCATCGACTCCGGTCTCACCCTGTCGTGGTTGCTTGGCAACCTCCGTAGCCGCGGTGCCGCCTCCGTGGAGATCTGCACCCTGCTGCGCAAGCCGGATGCCGCCAAAGTTGAGGTTGATGTTCGCTACGTCGGTTTCGACATCCCCAACGCTTTCGTTGTGGGTTACGGCCTCGACTATGCCGAGAAGTACCGCAACCTTCGCGGCGTCGCAGTGCTCGCCCCGCACGTCTACTCGTAGGGCCGCTTGGTAGTGAGGGCACAGGCGGCGGTCGATTCTGCTTCGGCAGAAATTGTTGGTCTCTTTGAAAACCGGGTAGCAGAACTCAAGGCGCCTGGTTCATTCTTCGCGGTGTTCGGCCCGGACGGGATTCTGCTCGAGGGTGGCTTCGGAGAGACCGTTCTGGGCAACGGCGCGGCACCTGATCGTGACACCGTGTTTCGCATCGCCTCGTGCACGAAGAGCTTCACCGGCGCAATGCTCTTGATGCTGCGTGATCGTGGGCAGTTGAACCTTGACGCGCCGATCACCGACTTCGTTCCTGCCTTCAGAGCCATTGCGCCGCAGGTCGCTCCCGTCACGCCCAGTGTGCGGATGCTCATGACGATGTCGGCGGGGTTCCCCACCGATAATCCTGTGGGCGACCGCATGGAGGAGATGACGCGCGCCCAGCTCGACGATTTCATGGCAGCGGGTATCCGCTATTCGAGCACCCCTGGCACCCGTTTTGAGTACTCCAATCTGGGTTACGCCCTACTTGGTGAGGTGATCGCCGAGATCACCGGCGGCAGCTACGTCGATGCCGTAGCTGCCGAAATCCTCGAGCCTCTCGGTCTCAGCTCCACCCGGTTTGATCACGACCCGGATGCCGATGTCGCCGCCGGGTACCGGCTCGCGAACGGTGCGTGGCAGCATCAGCCGTTCACCGCGCCCGGCGTATTCTCATCGATGGGGGGCTTGTTTTCAACCGCGACCGATCTGGTGCGCTGGTCAATGTGGCTCGCTGGCGCCCTCGACCCAGAAGATATCTCCGACGGACCCCTGTCTGCCGCCAGCCGTCGCGAACTGCAGCAGATCCAGCGTGCGGTGCCGATCAACACGTCGAAGGCTGCCGAATTCTCGGAGCCGACCGCTCACGGCTACGGCTACGGGCTGTTTATCGACGAGGGGACGACGAAGGTCGTTTCGCACTCGGGTGGGTACCCAGGCTTTAGCGCCCACATGCGGTGGCATGCCCCAACGGGTCTGGGTATTGTCGCGTTCGAGAACGGCACCTTTGCGGCCTGCTCGATTCCGGCCACCCACGCACTGCAGGCGGCGTTGAACGCTTACGGCGAACTGACGACGCCTGCTCCAGCTTGGCCCGAAACGCTCGAAGCACGTGATGTCTTTGACGGTCTAGTTCGTCGGTGGGATACCCCCACCGCTGAAGCGATCGCTGCAGTCAATCTTCAGCTCGATGTCCCCTGGGAAGAACGCGTCGCGGGTATCGCCCAAGCGATTGCCGAAGTTGGCCCGCTGATCGATGCGCCGCTCACGGAAGTACCACGCGAACTCACCGACACCCCGGCCGCAACCAACTGGACGATCGACGGCGAACGTGGCCGTATCCGGTGTCACATTTTGATGAGCCCCGAGCTCCCGCCTCGGGTGCAAACCTTCACCGTAGCCGCCGAAAGCTATTAGCGGCGTCGACGTAATTGCTCGCTGCGGCCATTCGCTAATCGTGTACGCCGCGACGAGCCCCTCCCATGTGCATTACGCCGAGGGAAAACACGCAGACGTCTTGCAGCGCGTTACCGGTAACCTTGCAGCACGTTTCTTCAGAGAGAGGCACTGGGTCACCCGACCCGGAACATCATGGATTTTAAGCGCATTTTTCGCGGCCCGGTCCCGTACATCGTCATCGGAATCGCCGCCGTAGCTATCGCCGCGAGCCTGCTTTTGGGCGAAGGCTACAAGGAGATATCGACCCAAGAAGGTTTGGACCTTCTCCAAGGCTCGACGGTAACTTCTGCCACCATCATCGACGGTGAACAGCGTGTCGACCTTGAACTCTCCAAGGCTGACGGCGACAACGGCACGAAGGTGCAGTTCTACTACGTTGCCCCGAGAGGTTCCGAAGTCGTCTCGGCGATCAACGGCGCCGATATCGAGGAGTTCAACGACCAGGTTCCGCAAGAGAACTTCTTTGTGTCGTTCCTGTCGATCATGCTGCCATTCCTGATCATCGGCATCATCTTCTTCTTCATCTTTAGCCGCATGCAGGGCGGTGGCGGCAAGGTGATGCAGTTCGGCAAGTCGAAGGCGAAGCTCGTGGGGAAGGACACCCCACAGGCGACCTTTGCGGATGTCGCCGGTGCTGATGAGGCCATCGAAGAGCTCGAAGAGATCAAGGACTTCCTGAAGGAACCAGCGAAGTTCCTCGCGGTCGGCGCTCGAATCCCAAAGGGTGTACTGCTGTACGGCCCTCCAGGAACGGGTAAGACCCTGCTGGCGAAAGCCACCGCCGGTGAAGCTGGAGTGCCGTTCTACACGATCTCCGGTTCCGACTTTGTCGAAATGTTTGTCGGTGTCGGCGCGAGCCGCGTTCGTGACCTCTTCGAGCAGGCTAAGCAGAACTCTCCCGCGATCATCTTCATTGACGAGATCGATGCTGTCGGTCGTCACCGTGGTGCCGGAATCGGTGGTGGAAACGACGAACGTGAGCAGACCCTCAACCAATTGCTGGTTGAAATGGACGGGTTCGACGTGAAGACCAACGTCATCCTGATCGCGGCAACAAACCGACCTGACGTTCTCGACCCGGCATTGCTTCGTCCTGGCCGTTTCGACCGTCAGATCGGCGTGGATGCTCCCGACATGCAGGGGCGCAACCAGATCCTTGAGGTGCACGCTAAGGGCAAGCCCATGGCCGAGAGTGTCGATCTCGAAGTCCTTGCCCGCAAGACGCCCGGTTTCACCGGTGCCGATCTTGCCAACGTGCTCAACGAAGCCGCGCTGCTGACGGCTCGCTCCGATGCGCAGCTGATCGACAACCGTGCCCTCGATGAGGCCGTCGACCGCGTGATGGCCGGACCTCAGCGCCGTTCGCGTCTCATGAACGACAAAGAGAAGCTCATCACCGCCTACCACGAGGGAGGTCACGCGGTTGCTGCGGCCTCGATGCGCAACACCGACCCGGTCACGAAGATCACCATTCTTCCCCGTGGTCGCGCCCTCGGCTACACGATGGTGATGCCGCTGGAGGACAAGTACTCCGTGACACGAAACGAGCTTCTCGACCAACTCACCTATGCGATGGGTGGCCGTGTTGCCGAAGAAATCGTGTTCCATGACCCCACCACCGGGGCATCCAACGACATCGAAAAGGCAACTTCGATTGCGCGCCGCATGGTTACCGAATACGGCATGAGCGCCAGAGTGGGCTCCGTGAAGCTCGGCACCGGATCGGGTGAACCGTTCATGGGCCGCGACATGGGCGCAACTCGTGAGTACTCTGACGAGCTGGCCAAGATCATCGACGAAGAGGTTCGCGTGCTGATCGATCACGCTCACGACGAGGCATGGCAGATGCTGAACGAGAACCGCGAGGTGCTCGACAAGCTCGCGCTCGAGCTGCTCGAGAAAGAGACTCTCGACCACGTTGAGCTCGAGACGATCTTCCAGGACATCGCCAAGTTGCCTGAGCGCCCGCAGTGGCTTTCGAGCGATGCGCGCCCGGTTTCTCAGTTGCCTCCCGTGGAGGTGCCGAAGAAGGCCGCCGACTCTGAGGTCAGCGACAATGACGAAAGCACGCCATCGAAGCCGGCTCGCACCCCACGGCCACGCAAGTCGCCGGGTGTAGCAACCGCCTAGGCGCACGCATGTCGATCGACCTCGCACGCATTGAGGCTGCTGTAGCCGAAATCTTGGATGCCGTTGGCGAAGACTCGACGCGGGCTGGCCTCACCGCCACCCCACGTCGGGTCGCCGAGGCCTACTCCGAGTTCTTTTCCGGCACCGAGGTCGACCCACTCGTATATCTGAGCGACAGCATCGAGTTCACGGCCAAAGCGGATCACACCGGTGAACTGGTGATGCTGCGCGACATCGAGTTTCGGTCGATGTGTGAGCACCATTTGCTGCCGTTCTTGGGCGTAGCTCATGTGGCCTATGTGCCGGATCAGCGCATCATCGGCCTCGGCAACATCGCGCGAGTGGTCGAGACGATTGCCGCAAGGGCCCAGCTGCAAGAGCGTTTGACAGAGGAAATTGCCGAAGCCATCGATGCCGGGCTTTCGCCGCGGGGTGTTCTTGTCGTGGTCGATGCCGTGCACGGCTGTGTCTCTGCCCGCGGGCCTCGCCAAACAGCAAGCTCGACGGTCACCCTTGCCTCCCGTGGAGTGCTCAGTAACCCCGTGGAGCGGGCCGAAATGATGGCTCTCATCGGTCGAGGGCTCGATGCCTGAAATTTCGGTGGCGAGGCCTCCCCTAGTGATGGGGATCCTCAACGTCACACCAGACTCTTTCAGCGACGGCGGCCAATTTGAGCACGTTGATGTGGCAATCGCGCGTGGTATCGAACTTCGCAACGACGGTGCGGATGTCGTCGATGTCGGAGGAGAATCGACGCGTCCCGGCGCCCAACGGGTATCGCCTGCCGCCGAACAGCAGCGGGTAATCCCCGTAGTCAAAGCTCTGGTGGCTGATGGTGTCAGCGTGAGCATTGACACGATGAACGCCGAGACAGCGCTCGCCGCAGCGAACGCAGGAGCATCCATCATCAACGATGTGTCGGGTGGGCTCGCCGACCCTGACATGTATCGCGTCGTCGCCGACACCGGTCTGAATTACATCGCGATGCACTGGCGTGGCCACAGCACCGAGATGGACACGCTTGCCCAGTATGACGATGTTGTTGCTGATGTGCGTGCAGAGCTCGAGGCGCGACTGGACACAATGTTGAGCCAAGGGGTCGACCCGGCTCGGGTGGTTCTCGATCCGGGGATCGGATTTGCCAAGACCTCAAACCATAATTGGGAACTACTCGCCAGACTCGACGAGGTGACTGCCTTGGGATACCCGGTTCTCCTCGGCGCATCACGTAAACGGTTTCTCGCGGCGTTGTTGCCCGCTGACGCGCCGGTGGCCGCACGCGATCTCGCCACAGCGGTAGTCAGCGCCATCGCCGCCGAAGCCGGTGTTTGGGCAGTGCGCGTTCACGATGTACCGTCAACACAGGTGGCGCTCTCCGTCTACACAGCGATGCAGGAAGGCAAGAAACGATGAATCCCACACTGGACGAAATCACTCTCACCGGGCTGCGCGCCACCGCGTTTCACGGTGTCTTCGACCACGAGCGCCGTACCGGGCAAGTATTCATCGTCGACGCGACCGTGTACCTTGACCTCGCCGCCGCCGCGAAAGCCGATGAGTTGAGCCGAACCATTCACTACGGTGAGCTTGCCGAACAGATCGTCTCGGCTGTGGAAACGAACCCGGTCGATTTGATCGAGACGGTTGCCGAACGGGTCGCCGCCATCGTCCTCGCCCACGATGCTGCACTGAGCACGAAGATCACGATCCACAAGCCGTCTGCACCTATCACCGTGCCGTTCGATGACGTCTCGGTCACCATCACCCGTCACCAGAGTCCCCGAGCGCACACCGCCGGATTCAGCGCAGATCCGCGACCGCTCTCGTGATCCGGCAGCAACGCCTGCGGGTCGAGCTGCCGGTCATCCTCGCACTGGGGAGCAACCTAGGTGATCGCGAAGCAACCCTGCGTAGCGCAGTCCACGCCATCAATGCCATCGACGGAGTTACCGTGGATGCCGCATCGAGCATCGTGCAAACCCCGGCCATGAAGCTGGCCGGCATCGACCATTCCGCTCCCGCCTATCTGAACGCGGTCGTGGCCGCTCGAAGTGCGCTTGAGCCTCACGCTCTGCTCAGCCGACTGCAGCGAATCGAAGCTGACCACGGTCGGGTGCGCGACGAGCGGTGGGGCGACCGGACCCTTGACATCGATATTGTGTCGTTCGCACACCTACGGGTGGATGACGACCTGTTGACTATCCCGCACCCGCGCGCGGCAAAGCGCGCTTTCGTGCTCGTCCCGTTGTTGCAGCTTGAGCCCCATGCCGATCTTCCAGGAGTCGGGCTTGCGGCCGAGCTGTTGGCAGGAATCGAGAATGATGCCAGCGAGTTTGAGGCGGCACCGCTGTGGTAGCCCGCACCTCGCCCCTGCAACTACTGGCCCTCGCGGCGGCCGGTGCGGCTGCCGGCTGGCTGATCGAGGTTCTGCTGACGGCATCCGGACGACCGATCATGACGCCGTCGATTCCTCTTGCCGTGTCGTTGGTGCTCATCGCGGTTGTCGTCGTGGTGCTCGCCGTGCCCATCTATCGTTCATCGCGCGGGCTTCGACGTGAACGGGTGAACCCCTTCTTTGCGTTGCGCGTCGTCGTGCTGGCAAAAGCATCCAGCTTCGCCGGCGCTCTCCTCGGCGGGGCTGCCCTCGCGATAGCGATGTACCTGCTCAGCCGCACCGTCTCGCCCGGCAGCGGCACCGTCGCAACAAGCTTCGTTGTTTCTGGCGGCGCGGTAGTGTTGCTGATCGCAGGGTTGGTCGCTGAACATTTGTGTACTATCCCGCCTGATGATGACGAGCCGTCGTCACAGTCTTCGATGGACCCCCAAGGAGCAGCGTGACCGAGCGACTTGACCTCCCCGACGTCGAATGGCGCGGAGTCTCACGCAAGTACACCATCGTTGAAGCCGTGGGTTATCTAATCATTGGCATCGTGCTCACCATAGGCACCTCAATTCCCAGCTTCGTCAGCGGCATCCAATGGCTGGCAGCAATCCCCATCTCGCTCGGCATCATCTTTGTGATCAACATCGCGCTCACTCCGCGGCGGGTGCGCGCCATCGGCTACATGCTGCGGGAGGATGATCTCGTGTTTCGACGCGGGCTGATGTTCCGACGCGTGGTCGCTGTGCCCTATGGCCGAATGCAACTCGTTGACATCAATCGCGGTCCCCTCGACCGAGCCGTAGGGCTCAGTGAGCTCAAGTTTGTGACGGCAGCGGCATCCACCGGTGTCGTCATTCCTGGGCTGTCTGAGCAGGATGCTGAGGAGTTGAGAGACACGCTCGTTGCGTTGGCCGAGAGCCGTAGGGCCGGCCTGTGAGCGAGCCAGTCGAGCACGAACCGGAGCACGAACCGGAGCGCGGGCAGTCGTCACTAACCCCGGCCGTGCCCGAGGACGCCCATCGCCTTGCCGATGGCCAGTGGCACCGGCTGCACCCGGCAACCCCGCTGCTGCGCGGCGGTATCGCCCTGATCGCGGTCATTGGTGTGATCATCGTCAACGCCCGCGACTTCATCGTCGAACGATTGGTCGGCGCCGAGAACGGGTATGACCCAATCGAGTTGCTGCTCCGCATGGGGTGGCTGATTCCCGCGGTGCTCATCGCGCTGCTTATTCTTATCCTCAGCGTTGTGGGGTTCTATCTATCGTGGCGGATGCACACCTTTCGCATCACGGAAGAACTCGTCGAGGTGCGCAGCGGCATCCTGTTCCGCACCAACCGTCGTGGGCGTCTGGACCGCATCCAAGGCATCAACATTTCTCGCCCCATCTTTGCCCGTTTGTTCGGGGCAGCAAAGCTTGAAGTCAACGTGGCGGGGCAAGACGCCAACGTAGAGCTGGCCTACCTGGGCTCCAGTGGCGCCGATGGGTTGCGCCGCACAATTTTGCAGTTGGCATCAGGCACACGAAATGTTGAGGCGGCGGCCGGTGCATCGACGTCGGCGATCTCGAGGGAAGCTGGCGAGCCGACTGGGTTGTTCGAGAAACGGGTGAACGAGCTGTTCGCCCCAGAACTCGGCCCGAACGTCGCGCCACCTGAATCCATTGTCCGTATCCGAATTCCACGACTGATTGGTTCGATGCTGCTCAGCGAGGCGATGGTTATCGCCGTACTGGTGACCATCGGGCTGATTGTGATGATCACCGTCACGGGCGAATTTGCTTGGTTGTTCGCCTTCCTGCCGGGTGTGCTGGGCCTTGCCGGGTATCTCGTATCTAGGCTCACAAAGTCCCTGCAATATTCGATCGCGTCGACGCCCGACGGTATTCGGGTGGGCTATGGGCTGCTGTCGACAACGAACGAAACCCTACCCCCGGGCCGAATCCACGCGGTGGAAGTGTCACAGCCTCTGCTGTGGCGCCTGGCCGGATGGTGGGAAATCAAGATAAACACGGCGTCGCAAGCCTCGAACGGCCAAGTAGCCAAGACGACGCTGCTTCCGGTCGGCGACCTTGCCGATGTTCACCGTGTGCTGCAGCTGATCATGCCGAGCCTCGCCGACGACAATTCGCGCGAACTTCTCGAGTGTGGCCTTGCCGCCGGAGCTCACGACGACGCCTACATCACTTCACCCCAACGTGCCGCGATTCTGCGTTGGTTCTCGTGGCGCCGCAACGGGTTCGTTCTGATATCGGATGCTGTAGCACTGCGCAAGGGCGCGATTTGGCGATCCCTTGTGCTCGTTCCGCAGGCCCGCATGCAAAGCGTGAGCATGAGTGAGGGGCCGATTCTGCGCCGGATGAGGCTTGCAGAACTGCGAGTGCACACCGTTGCTGGTCCCATCGCCGCCACGATCGGCGCAATGGATCGGGGCGACACGATCAGATTCTTTAATGAGGTTTCGCACGCGGCAGTGCTTTCCGCCACAGCCGATACGAGCCACCGCTGGCGCAGTGGCGGCGACCAAAGCTATCCCAGCGGTGACAGCAAAGACGTCGACCTTCGGCGTGACGACAACTGGGGAGATCTCTAGTGGCGCAGGCAGCAGGCCGACTCGGTATCGGCATCATTGGTGCGGGAAAAGTTGGACCGATACTCGGAGCAGCGCTCGCCGGTGCCGGGCATGCAATCGTGGGCATCGCGGCGACGTCTGAGCGAAATCTGGAACGCGCCAGCGCAATCCTTCCCGAGGTTCCCGTGCTGGACATTCCGACCCTGGTGGAGCGTAGCGAGCTGGTGATCCTGGCAATCCCGGAGGGCGAGATCGAGTCATTCGCCAAGGGTCTCGCCGACGCTGGAGTGTGGCAGCCGGGGCAGCTCGTGCTGCACACCGCGCCGGGGCTCGGGGACGCAGCACTCGCCCCCGCGTTGACTGCGGGAGCGATTCCGCTCGCCGTGCATCCGGCAATGGTTTTCACCGGAACAAGCCTCGACCTCACGCGCCTTCACGAAACGTATTGTGCGGTCAGTGCGCCGACTCCGGTGCTGCCGATCGCTCAAGCCCTCGTCGTTGAGATGGGGGCCGAACCGATCGTGATCGCCGAGAGTGAGCGCGCGGCCTGGGCCGAAGCGGTCAGCACGGCAACGAGTTTCTCGGCCGCAATCGTCGGGCAATCCCTCGACCTTCTGAGTACTGTTGGTGTGGATGCTCCCGCTCGCGTGCTGGGGCCGCTGTTGCGCTCCTCAGTGGAGAGCGCACTCGCGGATGCCTCGACATCGACCATAGACATTTCCTCGTTCGGTACCGAGCAGAGGCCCCATTCACCGGAGGATCCTTCGTGAGTTCACACCCCCGTCCGCAAGTTATCGAAACCGTCGCGGGAATGCGCGATGTTGTGGCGCACGAGCGTGCCGCTGGCCACAGCATTGCCTTGACCCCGACTCTCGGTGCGCTGCATGAAGGCCACCTCGCCCACGTCGACCGTGCGGCTGAGCTTGCCGATGTGCGCGTCGTCTCCATTTTCGTGAACCCCACCCAGTTCGGCGCTAACGAAGACCTCGACAAGTATCCGCGCACGATGGACGACGACCTTGACATGCTTGGCGCTCGCGGAGTGCCATACGTGTTTGCGCCGAGCGTTGAGGAGATGTATCCGAAAGGCCCTACCTCCACCACAATTTCCGCCGGCCAAATCGGAACCATGTTTGAAGGAAAATCGCGTCAGGGACACTTCGATGGGGTGCTGACGGTCGTCGCCAAACTTCTGGCGATCACCAGTCCGCAATTCGTCACCTTCGGCATGAAGGACGCCCAACAACTATTTCTGGTCCGCCGCATGATCACCGACCTCAACATCCCGGTGCAGTTGGAGATCATCGACACCGTTCGCGAAGCGGACGGGCTTGCACTCTCCAGCCGCAATCAGTTCTTGGATGCCGGCCAGCGCGATGCGGCAGTGATCCTGTCGACCGCGCTGAAGGCGGCGAAGTCCGCAGCCGATAGCGGCCTCGACGCTGTCATCGCGGCCGCGCAGGGCGCGCTCATGGGGGAGAAGCGGGCAGAGCTCGATTACTTCACCGTTGTGGATACCGACACCTTCATGCCGGTGCCAGACGGTTACCACGGACCAGCCGTTGCGTTGGTCGCTGCGCGGGTCGGAGAGACGCGGTTGATCGATAATTCGACTCTCTACATTGGGTAGTTATTCAGCGCTCGAGAAGCGCTAATCCGCGGCGAGGCAGCGCGGCGCTATCCCGGCTACCATTGGGGGCGTGAATGACGCCGCAAACGCTCCCGAGCCCACCGAGGCTGAAGTATCTGAACAGAAAGCCGTTCGGTTAGAGAAGCGTCAGCGTCTCATCGATTTGGGCGCTGAAGCGTACCCAGTGGGGGTTGCGATCACCACGAGCATTCCCGCCGTGCGCGCAAAATACCCGGACCTCGAAACGGACTCCACTACGGGCGACGTAGTCGGCCTTGCTGGCCGTATCGTTCACCTTCGTAACACGGGAAAGCTGTGCTTCGCGTCGTTGCAGGCCGGCGACGGCCAACGCATTCAGGTCATGGTCTCGCTCGCCGAAGTCGGCGAAGAATCGCTGGCACTCTGGAAGGAACTCGTCGACCTCGGCGACCACCTGTTCGTCAACGGTGAGGTCATCTCCAGCCGACGCGGCGAACTTTCCGTCATGGTCAAGGAGTGGAAGATCGCCGCCAAGGCGGTGCTGCCGCTGCCGAACCTGCACAAAGACTTGAGCGACGAACAGCGGGTTCGTAGCCGCTACCTCGACCTCATCGTTCGCGAGCAGGCCCGTTTCACGGTTCGCGCCCGCGCCAAGGTCAACGCGAGCCTCCGTGCAACCTTTGCTGCGCATGACTATCTCGAAATCGAAACGCCGATGCTGCAGACCATGCACGGTGGCGCATCGGCCCGCCCGTTCGTGACCCACTCGAACGCGTTCGACACCGAGCTGTACATGCGAATCGCGCCCGAGCTGTTCCTGAAACGTGCCGTCGTCGGTGGCATCGAGCGCGCCTTCGAGATCAACCGCAACTTCCGCAACGAGGGTGCCGACTCCACTCACTCGCCGGAGTTCGCCATGGTCGAGGCTTACCAGGCGTATGGCGACTACAACCAGATGGCCGACCTCACCCAGGAGCTCGTACAAAACGCGGCGCTCGCCGTTACCGGTTCGCTGCAGGTCACGCTCTCCGACGGCACCGAGTACGATCTCGGCGGTGACTGGGCGCGCATCTCGATGTATGACTCCCTCAATGAAGCAGCTGGCCTGAGCGTTACGCCGCAGACATCCGCCGAAGAACTGAAGGCGCTCGCGGATGCCGTCGGCATCGAAATCACGCAACCCACCCACGGCAAGTACGTCGAAGAGCTGTGGGAGCACTACGTGAAGCCGGGCCTCGACCGTCCCACCTTCGTGATGGACTTCCCCGTCGATACCAGTCCTCTCGTGCGTGACCATCGCACCATCGACGGTGTCGTCGAAAAGTGGGACCTCTACGTTCGTGGGTTCGAATTGGCCACCGGCTACTCGGAGCTTGTCGACCCCGTCATCCAGCGCGAACGGTTCGTTGAGCAGGCACTGCTGGCAAGTCAAGGCGATGTCGAAGCGATGCGCCTCGATGAGGACTTCATTCGCGCTCTCGAGCACGGAATGCCGCCGACCGGTGGAATCGGTGTCGGTGTTGACCGCCTCATCATGGCGATCACGGGCTTGGGCATTCGCGAGACGATTCTGTTCCCGCTGGTGAAGTAATGGCCGAGGCAGAGCGCGGGGTCACCCCGGCACGCGTCGTGCTGTGGCTGCTCGTCACCGGCGCCGGCATCGCCATGATGGCGACTGGAATCGTCGGAATGTTGGTGAAGGCAAACTAATGGACCGCAAAACATCCCGCCTCATCATGACTGTGACTCTCGTGGGACTTGTCGTGCTCATCGCCATCGTCACCTTCGTCAACGGTTAGGCTAGAAACGTGCCTCAAGAATTCTGGTCGAACGCGATCTTCTCCGTCGTGCCTACGATTGCGGTCGGACTCATTTTTTGGTTCGTCATGGCTGCGATTATCCGTTCCGACCGCAGCGAACGCGAGAGCTACGCCAAGATCGAAGCGGAAGAACGCGCCAAGGTAGCGGCACAGCCCAGCGAAGCAGAGCCGGCGATAACGTCTCGGTCATAAACTGAACCGCGGGTCTTGACATTCTGCCCACCACATCCGACGACACCCGCTGCTGACAGGGACTCTAAAGCCTCGGTCGTGCCTTCTGGATCTTAATGTAGCGGCGTACTGCCAGCGCAAGAACGAACACGCTTCCCGAGAGGATTGCGATCGTGCCGCTCGCACTCATGTCGGCGGTCCGTGAGAGCAACACACCGCACACTGCGACCGCCGCGCCAAGGACGGGTGCGACAACGATCATCCCGACCCACGAGCGGGTGAGAAGGCCGGCTGCCGCTGGGGGGCCCGCGATGAGCGCGATCGCCAACAGGGAGCCCGTGGCGGGGATGGCAACGATCGTCGTGAGCATAATGAGGAGGAGCGCGGCGCCCTCGACGACCCACTCTCGACCCCCGCTGGCGCGGAAACCGTCGGGGTCAAACGTAGAAAACAACAGGGGGCGGCGAATAGCGGCGAGCATCCCTAAAGCGATAGCGAGCGCGATCGACACCAGCGCGACATCGCCGGCGGTGACAAACAGGATATTGCCGAGCAAGACAGTTTCGGGGCGGATCGGAATTTGCGGGTTCAATGCTTGCAATACCATTCCGAGGGCGAACCCCGCCGTGAGCACAATCCCGGTTGCGACCTGCATTCCCTGGCGAGGTATGCGCCCCAGCAGCACCATCATGCCGAGCAACACGAGTCCGGAAAAACCAGCACCGACAATCATGTCAACCCCGGCGACGGCGGCAAGGATCGCCCCGGGAAAAGTTGCGTGCGACAGCGCTTGGGCGAAGAACACCCGACCGCGCACGATCGTGACGGTTCCGACAAGGCCGGTGAGCAGGCCGACGAGTGCGCCGAAGAGAAGTGCTCGTTCGAAATACCCCATCAGCGTTGCCTCGGGCGACGACGGCTGAGCATCGCATCCCACCCGAGCCGCGATGCTGCCGCGACCAGATAGGCAAGCACCATGACGAGCACCGTTGCGGCGCCACCGGGGAGGTGCGTGGCCCCCGAGAGCGAGAGCGAGAGCGAGAAGGCCGCCGCCAGCCCGAGCCACGCGGCCATGGCACCAAAGAGTGTCGCGACAGCCACCCCGACGGAGAGCAGGCCGCCGACGAGTCGCCCGACGGCGCCGGGGATGATGATGACGGCGAGCACGAGTAGGTTGCCCACGGCTGCGGACGCGGCCACAACGGCGATCGCGATCGCGATGTTGAGAACTAGATCGGTGAGCAGAGGATTGGCGCCCGCGGCGATTGCGCCGGCCCGGTCAAAAGCAACGTACACCTGCCTTCGCCATGTCACCGTTACCAGCGTCAGCGCAACTGCCAGTCCTGCGGCAAGAGGAACGAGCTCGCTGGGTGCGATGGTGAAGAGTCGCCCGAACAATAGCTGCTGCAACTGGCCGGCATAATCAGATTGACGGCTGACCACGATGACACCGACACCAAACGCTGAGGTGAGCACTATGGCAATGGCTGGACCGGAGGCGACGCCGTTACGGGCGATGAGCGTGAGCGCAGCGGCAGCGATTGTTGCCGCAATGAGTGCTCCGACGTACAAGCCGGGAACGCTCGCAACAACGTAGCCGATCACGATGCCGGGAAAGACCGCGTGAATGACTCCTTCGCTGAGGAACTCGAGACCGCGAAGGCTGACGAGTGTAGATATTGGTCCGACTGTAGCGGCGATGAGGAGCAGGGCCGCGAGAGCGGTGCTCATGAAGGGAAGCCCGAAGGCAGAGAACAGCATTCGCTCAGATGTCGGCTGGTCGAGAGTGCGGGTCGTCGTGGAGGCTTGCGTGCAATCGTTGGTTGTGGAGGATCCCCTCGACATCACCGGAGGCGACCACCTCGCCGTCGAGCAGGAGCGCTCGATCGCACACGTCGCGTGCAAGGGTCACGTCGTGTGTGGATACGACCACAGCGACGCCCTCGGCGGTGAGCGCCATGATCGTGCCGAGAAGCTGATCACGACTTGGCTGGTCGAGTCCGTTGAAGGGCTCGTCGAGCAACAGCAGTTCAGGGTCGGTGGTGAGTGCTCTGGCGAGGAGGGCGCGTTGTCGTTGTCCTCCCGAGAGATCCCCGAAGCGGCGTCGGGCCAGGCAAGTCAGACCAACGCGATCAATCGCACGATCAACGGCGATCCGATCCGCCCGACGCATCGGGCGCACCCATCCTCTGTCTTGGTAGCGGCCCATGGTCACCGCTTGGCGCACCGTGATGGGGAAGTCGGGGTCGATGTGGTGCGCTTGAGGCAGGTAGCCGGTACGAGGACAACCAACGACGGTGCCGGACAGTGGGCGGAGGATGCCTAGTAGCCCCTTGATGAGTGTGGACTTTCCCGCGCCGTTGCGTCCGATTAGAGCGACGGCTTCTCCACGGATAATCTCGAGATCAACATGAGCGAGGGCGACGCGGCCACCGTAACCGAAGGCCGCGTCGCGGAGTTTGATGAGTGAGTACCCGGCGGTGCTGTGCTCGCCCTGGGGGTGGGGGTCAGTCGTCATCCGACACGAATGCAGTCAGCGATTCGGGTACATCAAGAGCGGTGACGCCCCACGATTCGACGATCAGTTGAGTGTTGTGCACCATGCTTGCGATGTAGGTTTCTCCCGATGACCCGGCAACGCCAAGAGAGTCGGCGTAGAGCGCCTCGTCACCCGAGTAGACAGTGATACTGGCCTCAGCGGCGATGGTCTCGGCCGCAGCCGGATTGACTGACGATTCCGCGAACACGGCGTGCGCACCGGTCTGCTCGATCAGTGAAATGAGCTCGTCGATCTCTGCCGCGCTGGCTTCAGCACTGTCATCCAGGCTGGGGATGACCGCTCCGACAAACTCAAGGTCGTACGCATCGATGTAATAGCCAAAGGCATCATGGCTCGTGACGAGGAGCCGATCAGCGGCGTCAACTTGCTCGACACTAGCGACGATCCACGCGTCAAGGTCGTTCAGCGCCGCGAGAAGAACGTTCGCGTTGGCGGTGTATTCGTCTGCATTGCTGGGGTCGCCGTCAACGAGAGCATCGAGGATCGTGTTGACCATGATCTGGGCGTTCGCCGCAGACTGCCACACGTGCGGGTCGTATTCGCCGTGCTGGTGATCGTGCTCGTCGGCGTGATCTTCGTCAGCATGATCTTCCTCATCGTGCTCTTCTTCGTCAGCATGTTCGTCGCCACTCTCCAGGAGGAAAGTCTTTTCCGAGGCGTCAACGACAGTGGCCGCCGATCCGGATGCAGCGACGGCGTCGGTCAGCCAAGACTCCAGCTCCTGCCCGTTCTCGATAATGATGTCGGCGCTTCCCAACGCCACGAGATCTGCGGCACTGGGGTCGTAAGCGTGAGGGCTTACTCCTGCTTGGAGCAACTGATCCACTCGAACATCGGCCGTGTCGCCGACGACTTGACTCACTAGATCGCCGACCTGTGTCGTCGTCGCGACGACATGAAACCCGGGTTCGTCAGAATTGGCGGCGCTGCAGCCGGTGAGGGCTGCAGCCGAAAGGCCGCCGATAGTGAGGAGGGCGGCCATGGTGCGGGGCGTGGTCACAGAGAACTTCCTTGCGGCTTGGTGGAAAGGGCGCCCGAAAGAGCGTTCACCTAATGATAATCGTTCTCAATAATAACGCGAATCCACGTTGGGTTCGTATTGGGTTGTGCCGAGTGCTGCCCTCGTTGGCGTGGTGCTGGCAGCACGCCCACGAGTGGCTTTGTCCGCGCGGTTGCGGCTCAGCAGCATCCGTCGGAGCAGTCAGCGTCGCTGCGTTGCACCATCGCGGTCCACGAGGCCCCGTCGTGCCAGCGCAGAATCCCGGCTTCGTTCGGGTCCGGATACCATCCCGGCGCTCGCTCAACCTTCACTCCAAATGCATTCCGACTCATGGAGTCTCCTCGCTCGCTAGTGGCTCACCCCAAGATTATTGGGAACGATTCTCAATAGTACGCGGTTCCTGGCCGAAGAGCCCAGCGTGGTGCCTAGACGCGGTGCGTTACTAGTCGCGCGGTTTGAGCCTGATCGTCGGGAGTTCTGGGGCGGGTAGTGGCTGCCCGTCAAAGTTGACCACGGTGCCGAAGCGTCCGGAGGGGTTGCCTCGCTCAATCACGTCGGCCTGCCACTGTTCACGGAATCTCACAATCTCGTCGTGACCGCGCCCAATGAAGTTCCACCACATAACGATGGCTTCGCCTAGCGGTTCGCCGCCGAGCAGCAGGAGCCGGGCATCCGTCGCCGCTGTGATCGTGAGTTCGGCAAGGCCGGGGGAGAGGTAGGCGAGATGATCGGCCGGGGTCGCAACGTCAGCGATGGTGACGTCTCCGGCATCCACGAGCACGCCGTGTTCGAAGCCGGCGTTGACGGCGAGTGTGATGCTGGTGCCAGCGGGCAGATCGAGTTGGGCACCGAGAAGTGGCGAGAAGACGCGCGCTGGCGAGGTCACTCCAGCGAGCTCACCGATGAAGACGCTGACGGTTGCGCCCTGGTAGTCGAGGGGCGTCGGCACATAGTTCTCGAAGCTGGGAGCGGTGTCGCGGTGAGTGTTCGGCAGGGCTATCCAGAGTTGCGCGCCATGAAGCAGTGTCGGTTCGGCGGGGGAGACTTCAGAGTGTGAGATGCCGCGACCGGCCGTCATGAGGTTTAACTCCCCGGGCCGAACGGCCGCGTGATTGCCGACACTATCGCGGTGTTCGATATCGCCGGCGAAGAGCCAACTCACCGTTTGCAGCCCGGTATGTGGATGCGGGGGCACGTGCATCCGTGTTGTCTCGGGCCCGTAGTGGTCAACAAAGCACCACCCGCCGATGAGCGAGCGGGAGCGCTGCGGCAGAGTGCGTCGCACATTCATCGCCCGTGGCCCTCCGAGAGGTACCTCGCGCGGCGTCAGCAGTTGCACACCAACTCCATGCTGCGTTTCACACAGCACTTCGGACGGGTTCGTTTCAGGGTTGCTCACGCCGGCTCCTCACTGTCACGTTGTCACGTCGTCAGATCACGCTGTCAGTGCTGAAAGCTAGCGTGTCACAAAACGACGTCACGGAATGACTTATTTCGGCAGAGCCGACACCAACCGCCGACAGTCACGCCTAGGGCGAACACCGGACTATTTGCGGTTTTCTGTCGTTAGTCTCTTTACATCGGTACCGAATTCGTAGCGGTATCTAAGGAGTGAAGAGATGTTTGAGAGATTTACCGACCGCGCCCGTCGTGTAGTCGTTTTGGCCCAAGAAGAAGCCAAGATGCTCAACCACAACTACATCGGCACCGAGCACATTCTGCTCGGACTCATCCACGAGGGTGAAGGTGTTGCCGCGAAGGCGCTCGAGTCGCTCGGTATTTCGCTCGACTCCGTGCGTGAGCAGGTGCAGGACATCATCGGCCAAGGCCAGCAGCAGCCGACCGGCCATATCCCGTTCACGCCGCGCGCCAAGAAGGTCCTCGAACTGAGCCTGCGCGAAGCACTACAGCTCGGCCACAACTACATTGGCACCGAGCACATTCTGCTCGGACTCATTCGCGAGGGTGAAGGCGTCGCCGCTCAGGTTCTCGTGAAGCTCGGCGCGGACCTCAACAAGGTGCGCCAACAGGTCATCCAGCTCCTCGGCAGCTTCCAGGGCAAGGAAGCCGTTGCCGTTGGTGGCAACGACGCAACACCCGACAAGGGTTCGCAGGTTCTTGACCAGTTCGGCCGCAACCTCACTCAGGCGGCACGCGACGGCAAGCTTGACCCCGTGATCGGCCGCGAGAAGGAGATGGAACGCGTCATGCAGATCCTCTCCCGCCGCAGCAAGAATAACCCGGTACTCATCGGTGAACCCGGTGTCGGTAAGACCGCGGTTGTCGAGGGTCTCGCCAACGCGATTGTTGCCGGGGATGTTCCCGAGACGCTGAAAGACAAGCAGCTCTACTCGCTCGACCTCGGCAGCCTCATCGCCGGCAGCCGTTACCGTGGCGACTTCGAAGAGCGCCTCAAGAAGGTGACGAAAGAGATCCGCACCCGCGGCGACATCATCGTCTTCATTGACGAAATCCACAGCCTGGTGGGTGCCGGCGCTGCCGAGGGTGCCATCGACGCCGCTTCCATCCTGAAGCCGCTGCTTGCTCGCGGCGAACTCCAGACCATTGGTGCAACCACTCTCGACGAATACCGCAAGCACTTCGAGAAGGATGCCGCGCTTGAGCGCCGTTTCCAGCCCGTGCAGGTGCACGAACCCAACCTGCCGCACACCATCAACATCCTCAAGGGGCTGCGCGACAAGTACGAGTCGTTCCACAAGGTTTCGATCACTGACGGCGCTATTGTTGCCGCGGCGAACCTCGCCGACCGCTACGTCGCCGACCGCTTCCTGCCGGACAAGGCCATCGACTTGCTCGATGAGGCCGGAGCGCGACTGCGGTTGTCGATTCTGTCGGCACCGCCAGAACTACGCGAATTCGACGACAAGATCGCCGACGTTCGTTCGCGCAAGGAAGGAGCCATCGAAGATCAAGACTTCGAGAAGGCTGCCAGCCTGCGCGACGAAGAAAAGAAGCTGCTCGGAGAGCGTCTGCGCCTCGAGAAGCAGTGGAAGTCTGGTGACGTCGGCGCGAGCGGAATTGTCGATGAAGGTCTGATCGCCGAAGTTCTGGCAGCAGCCACCGGAATCCCCGTCTTCAAACTCACCGAGGAGGAGTCCAGCCGACTCATCTTCATGGAGAAGGCACTCCACATGCGCGTCATCGGTCAGGAGGAAGCCATCTCGGTTCTCTCCAAGACCATCCGCCGCACGCGTGCCGGCCTCAAGGACCCCAACCGTCCGAGCGGTTCGTTCATCTTCGCCGGTCCGACCGGTGTCGGTAAGACGGAGCTGGCAAAGGCACTGGCTGAGTTCCTGTTCGACGACGAGTCGGCCATGATCTCGCTTGACATGAGTGAGTACGGCGAGAAGCACACCGTGTCGCGACTGTTCGGTGCCCCTCCCGGATTCGTGGGATTCGAAGAGGGTGGCCAGCTCACCGAGAAGGTGCGCCGCAAGCCGTTCAGCGTCGTGTTGTTCGACGAGATCGAGAAGGCTCACGCCGACATCTTCAACTCGCTCCTGCAGATCCTTGAAGAGGGTCGCCTGACCGATGGCCAGGGTCGCGTGGTGGACTTCAAGAACACCGTCATCATCATGACCACCAACCTCGGAACCAAGGACATCACCGCCGGTCCCATGGGCTTCCAGGTGGAAGGTGACACGGCGACGACCTACGACCGGATGCGCGGCAAGGTTGTTGAAGAACTCAAGAAGCACTTCAAGCCGGAGTTCCTCAACCGTGTCGACGAGACCATCGTGTTCCCGCAGCTCAGCAAGGAAGAACTCCTGCAGATTGTGGACCTGTTCATTAAGCGTCTCTCCGAGCGCATGATGGATCGCGACCTCACCGTCGAGATCACCGTTCCCGCCAAGGAGCGCCTCATCGAGGTCGGATTCGATCCGGCCCTCGGTGCACGGCCGCTCCGTCGCGCAGTCCAGCACGAGGTGGAGGATGCTCTCAGCGAGAAGATCCTGCACGGCGAACTCAATGCGGGCGACCATGTGCACGTCGACTTCGTGAACAACGAATTCGTCTTCACCACGAGTCGCCAGCCGGGTCTGCCCGATGCTGAACCTGCCGAGGTGGAGGCCTAAGCCTCCGACGTACTTCACAGTGGCTGGGCCGCACTTTCGGGTGTGAGCCCAGCCACTTTGTCGTTGGCGACGATGAGGCCGAGTGGTGGATGTTCGACGAGCCCACCGCAGGTGACTTTGTGGGCGAGGTTGAGCGGTAGCGTTATCGCGTGACCGCCTTCGAAATCCGTCCCGCCACCACAGCCGATGTGCGCGTGATTCAACAGCTCGTGGAGCCGCTCGTGAACCAGCGCATTCTCCTGGGCAAGGACCTCGTCGTCTTTTATGAAGCGGTGCAGGAATTTCGCGTTGCGGTGTCACCCGGTGGTGATGTCATTGGCTGCGGCGCACTGCACGTGATGTGGCAGGACCTGGCGGAGGTTCGAACTCTAGCGGTTGCCTCGGAATGGTTGGGCAAAGGTGTCGGTCATGCCCTGCTCGACCAGATCGAGCGGGACGCACGAACGCTGGGACTCGACAGACTTTTCTGTCTCACCTTCGAGACCGAGTTCTTTAGTCGTCACGGGTTCGCTCCTGTCGCCGAGGAAATCGTTGATCCTGTGGTGTTCGCGCAGCTAGCGCTCTCACCGGACGAGGGTGTGGCTGAGTTTCTGGATCTTTCCCGTGTGAAACCCAACACCCTCGGCAACACGCGCATGCTGAAGCGGCTTTAGTGGCGTCGGGCGTTTAGCCTTACGGTATGTCGACGTTTCGGAATCCGGTCGGCCCGCAACCAAGCAGCGTCTATTGGCGTCGACGCTTGATCGTCGGGCTAGGACTCGTTGCCGTGATCACGATCATTCTGCTGATCGTCTTCGGCCCGAAGGCATCCACAGCCCCTGACGCGGCAACCCCGACCGAACCGGCTGACGTCACCTCAAGCACCCCTGCGGCAACTGATTCCACCGGCGTCGTCGCGTGTGACCCCGCAAAGCTCACTCTTGATGCGGTCACCGACGCCACAAGTTACAGCGAGGGTGATAATCCGCAATTGTCGTTTGTTCTCAAGAGCACGATGACTGAACCCTGTGTCGTCGAGGTGGGCAGCGACATCCAAGAACTGGTAATTACCAGCGGGTCAGACGTAATCTGGAACTCCAAACACTGTCAGACGGATGCGGTAGCAGCCTCGGTTGAGCTCACCCCTGGCGTGCCCATGCAATCTCCATCAATTGAGTGGGACAGAACGAGGTCGGCAACGGACACCTGCGAGTCGGATCGTCCCGTGGTTACCGCTGGTGGAGCCAGCTACCACCTCGAGGTTACGGTGGGCGACATCACCTCGGAAAGCACTAAACAGTTCCTGTTGAACTAACCCGGATTGGTCATGGCTTCTTCATTCTCGTCGGCGCAAAGCGCTGAATTCAGTTCCCCCATGCTCGCTGCCGCGCTCGAAGCCGGTGACCCGGTCGCAGTCGCTCTTGCGTTGCGAAACGACCGTGTGATGGTGCCGATTCTCGTCGACACTGACGGGGATGCCGTTGACGGCGAAGGTCCCGACGATGTGGCCGGTGCTCACGGCGATAGTGGAGCTCAAGTTCGCGTCTTCCGTCGCGGAGACGCCGACACTTATATGCTCTTACTCTTCTCGTCAGTCGACACGTACGTGGCGATGCTGCCCGAAGAAACGTCCCACCAGGTGGTGGCCTACCGCGCAGAGGAGCTGAAGGCATTCCTCGAAACCAACCGAGGCGTGCTGGAATCGGTGTGGTTTGACGTCGCAGGGCCGCACACCATGCAAGCATCGCCTGAGGACATTTTGGGCGCGCTAAACCTCGCTTAGCAGTCGCACCGTCGGCGACAACGAATCGCTCGCGGCTCAAGATTGATTCGAGCCTGATGCCCTCCCAATTCAGGGGACAAATGGCCCCAAATACTCCCATTCCGGGGCAATTCGGCACTCTTTAGGGTTACATTCGGAGCCGTTACACCGCTGATCTTGTCGACAGGTCTTTCTATCCCCCTTCTGGGACGGTTACTCTGGTCAACGTGGAAGACAACAGTTTCGGTGTGCCAGCGGGGTGGTACCCAGATCCACTGGGGTTGCCCCAGTTGCGCTGGTGGGATGCCCAGGCATGGACAGAGCACACTTCGGACGCACGAGCACCGATTGTTGTGCAGCCCGCGACCAAGTTGGCCTTCGCAGACGACGATGAGGACGAGTTTCCGTCGCGGCGGGATCAGCGCGCCGCATCCGACGAAGACCTGACGGCGCCTGAGCCGCAGAATGAACCCGAACCTGAGGCAGAAACCGTCAAGGAAGAACTGAGCGCTCAGCCTCTACTCGCAATGACCTTGCGTGAACTTGAGCCGCCGGTGGATGACATCAAAGATGCCGACGAGCCGCTATTGCAGCCCAAGGCGGCAACCGCTCACGCGAACACAATGCCCGGAGCCTCGACTCTCAGTGGCTTCGCGGAAGAGGAAGCACCCGAGCGCGAGATTCGTCAACAACGCACCTACAACGCTGCGGTGTGGTCGATTGCGGCTCTGCCCATCGTGCAGCTATTGATCAGCATGTTCCTGATCGGGGTTGCGGGCCTCGGCGACAACCTGCCACTACTGCTTGTGGTGTGGATTGCCCCATACTTTGTGGTTCTCGGGCTTGCGGCTTACGACAACCTCCTTCTCCAGGTGTGGGGCCATGAACGGCCGGCCAGCGCGGCGTGGGCGTTCTTGACTTCCCCCGTTTATCTGGTGATCCGCGGCATCCGCACGATGCGGGAGACTGGGCGGGGCATTGCGCCGATCGCGACCTGGTCTGGTGCGGCTGTATCTTTGGTAGTCGGAATGTTGGTGCTTCCCGGCTTGGTGATTTCGCTAATCCCGCAGACCTTTAGCACCCAGATCGAACAGTCGGTGCAGGCGCAGGCCGCGGCGCTGGGTGCCACTATCGAACTTGAATGTCCGGCAACACCACCGGTGCTCGTTGGTGAAACATTCACCTGCCGGGCGTTGAAACCAGCCAACGGCCAGCGCGACTCCATCTTGGTGAGCCTGCAGCGTGAAAACGGCTGGATCAGTTGGCGCGTCGAGGACTGGGGTCTCTGGACCCTCTTCGGCTAGTCCACAAGATCCCGTGCAACCTAAAACTCGGGGATTGTCACGCGTTCTGCTGTAGCGCCCGCGAACGCCATCCGGAGCGCTTCGCGCACGTGAACCACTTCGGCATCGATGACCGTGTCGAAGCCTAGGCGTGCGGCCTCCGCGAGTCGTTGCTTCGTTGACGAGGCAGGGCGAATCTCACCGGCGAGACTGATCTCACCCGTCACGGCCATCGTCGCGGAGAAAGCCTTGTCTTTGTAGGCACTCGCGATTGCCAGGGCGATAGCGAGATCGGCTCCGGGCTCGGTGAGGCGAATTCCCCCCACCGTCGAGACATAGACGTCGAAGCTGGAAAGAGGGATTCCCGCCCTCCGTTCCAGAACCGCTAGCAGCATCGCGACCCGTGAGGCGTCGACGCCGTTCACGACGCGACGCGGTTGCGGAGCCTGCGATTTGACGATGAGCGCCTGCACCTCGACGGGGAGGGCGCGTCTGCCTTCAAGAGCGATAGTGACGCAGGTGCCGCTGACGGGTTGCCGGGCGTGGGAGAGGAAGAGGCCGGAGGGGTCGGAGACTTCGGCGATGCCGTCGCCGGTCATCTCGAAGCAACCAACTTCTTCCGTTGACCCAAACCGGTTCTTGTGGGCGCGCACGAAGCGCAACGCGGTCTGGCGGTCGCCTTCGAACTGCAACACCACATCGACAAGGTGTTCCAATAGCCGCGGTCCCGCGATCGTTCCATCTTTGGTGACATGGCCGACGAGTAGCACAGGCAGGTTGCGGTCCTTGCTGACACGGATGAGAGTCGACGCAACCTCGCGAACTTGGGAAGGCCCGCCGGCGATGCCGTCCGTTGCGGCAGACGAGACGGTTTGCACGGAGTCGACGATCACGAGCTGGGGTTTGACGTGATCGATCTGGCCGAGGATTGTCCCGAGGTCCGTTTCGGCCGCGAGATACAGCGACGGATGGAGCGCGTTGGTGCGTTCGGCGCGCAACCGCACCTGACTAACGGACTCTTCGGCGGTGACATAAAGCACGCGCTGCCCTGACGCGGCAGCGCGGGAGGCGACCTCAAGCAGCAGGGTCGATTTGCCGACCCCCGGTTCACCGCTCAAGAGGATGGCGGCGCCTGGCACAACGCCGCCGCCAAGCACACGATCAAATTCGTTGATTCCGCTCGGCCAGTGGGCGACGGATTCCGCGCCTATTTCGGTGATGGAACGGGCAGCGCCGGCTTCTGCCACAGCAACGGTGGTGACGCGTTTGCTGATGCCGGTGGCTTCGCCAGAGTCGATCACGGTGCCCCACTGTTGGCATTCGCCGCAGCGTCCCACCCATTTGATGCTCGACCAGCCGCACTCAGTGCAGCGAAAGTTGTTTGAAGCTCGGGCCATGCTTCAACACTAGGCGGCACGGCCGACAGCACGCTGCTGGCGTGTTCCCCGGGGGAACATTTCTGTGGGCGCGTTGTTACGAGAGGGTGAGAAAGAGCTTCTCGATGTCGTCGGAAGTCATCCCATCGTGGCTGCCCGCGCCATCCGCATCGTCCGTTGCGCAGGACTGCAGAGCGTTGGCGATGATCATGTAACCGGCACGGTCGAGCGCTTTGCTCACCGCGGCCAGCTGAGTGACCACATCTTTGCAGTTTGACTCGGGGCCCATCGATTCGATGAGCGCCCGCAGCTGACCCTCGGCGCGCTTCAGGCGGTTCATAACCTTGCGCATTGCCTCAGGATCGTGACCGGAGGCAGCGGTGGCTACGGTGTCTGGGGTGATGTCACTCATGGTCAGTTGCCTTTCGAGACGGGCAGACCGGTGGAGCGCCACGCCGACGTTCCGCCCTCAACATTAACAGCGTCAAATCCTTGGGTATTGAGCCACTCGACGGCCTGCGCACTACGTCCGCCGCTCTCGCAGATCACGTAGACGGTGTCATCACGGTCGAGCTCCTCGACCCGAGCAACAAGCTCTCCCAACGGGATGCTTTCGGCTGCGGGGGCGTGGCCCGATACGTATTCGAACGGCTCCCGCACGTCAATGATGACGGGGTTGGTGAGTTCGGAAAGAGTCTGGGTGGTGACGGTGTTCATCTTTGGGTCCTTGACGAGTTTTGGAGTTGAGGAGATCTGAAGTTGAGGGGGATGGGCAGTCGCTTAGGCGGTAGCGGTGGCGGCAGCCCAGGTGCGGTAGCCTCCGTCGAGGTTGACTGCGTCGATCCCGTGCTGAGTGAGGATGCGCACGGCGGTGTGACCGCGCTGGCCAACTTGGCAATGCACGATGACACGGCGGTCGTCGACTTCAGAGAGTCGACTGCGCAGGTCATCGAGCGGAATGTTGATGGCGTTCGGGATGCTGCCGCGTTCGAATTCGGCTGGAGTGCGCACATCCACCAGCAGGCTGTCGGCGGCAAGCTCGGCATCAATCTCGTGCCACTGGATTGAGGCGCTCAGATTGTCGCGCAGGTTCTTGGCGACATAGCCGAGGTGGTTGACGGGATCTTTGGCTGACCCGTATTGCGGGGCATAGGCGAGTTCGAGGTCGGCGAGGGCGCTGGCGGTGAGCCCGGCGCTGACAGCGGTGGCGAGAACATCCATCCGTTTGTCGACACCATCACGGCCAACCGCTTGAGCCCCAACGATGAGGTCGGTGTCGGCGTCGACGATGAGCTTGAGCGAAAGTGATTCTGCGCCGGGGTAGTAGTCGGCGTGCGAGACGGGGTGGGTGTGGATGACGCGGATGTTGCGGTCGGCAGCCCGAAGCGCACGTTCGGTGGAGCCGAGGCTTGCCGCGGTCAGATCGAAGACGCCAACGATGGCGGTGCCGAGGGCGGGCTTGGAATGCACATGGTCGCCGGCGAGAGTGTCGGCAAGGTAACGTCCGTCACGATTGGCGGGACCCGCGAGAGCCACCAGTTCATGCTCCCCGCTGACAGCGCCGACCTTTTCAGCAACGTCACCCACCGCATAGATATGCGGTGCACTGGTCTGGTAGCCGGCATTGACGCGGATGCCGCCGGCCTCACCGACGGAGAGCCCGGCGTGCACGGCGAGATCGTTGTCCGGGCGAACGCCCACGGCGGCAACGACGAGGTCTGCCGCAACGCTGGTGCCGTCACTGAGCTGGACGGCGCGCTCGTCGACAGCGACTGCTTCGGTGCCGAGGCGCAGATCAACGCCCTTGTCGCGGAGGTGGGTTTCGATGGGGGTGACCATCTCGGCATCAAGGGTTGCCAGGATGTGGGCGGGGCGCTGCACGAGGGTGACGTTGAGGCCGCGTTTGGCGAGGTTCTCGGCCATCTCAATGCCGATGTAGCCGGCACCCAACACGACAACGTTGGCTGTCTCGGGATTGAGGGCGCCGAGCGCGGTGTCAAGGGCGTCGACGTCTTCGATGTTGCGCAGCACGAGCATCCGCTCGCTGCCGGGGATGGACGGCACGGTGGCGCTCGCCCCCGTGGCAACTACGAGCTCGTCGTAGCCTTCGGTGCTGGTGGTGTTATCGGTCTGGTTGTGCACGGTGATGGTGCGCTCGCCGGGGTTGATGGCGGTGACCGCATGGCTGACGCGAACGTCGAGACCGAAGCGGCTGCCCAAGCTGGCGGGCGTTTGAAGCAGCAGCTCTTGGCGTTCGGTGATGATGCCACCGAGGTAGTAGGCGAGGCCACAGTTTGCGAAGGAGACGTGACCGCTGCGCTCAAAGATGATGATCTCGGCGTGTTCATCGCGGCGTCGCATGCGGGTGGCGAAGGACATTCCGGCGGCGACTCCGCCGATGACGAGGATGCGGCGGGGGCGTTCTGAGGTACGAGTGGTCATGCCCCAAGCATACCCCTGGGGGTATCTGGTTGGCGACTTGTTCGCTGACAACTGAACGTACGCCGTCACGGCGTCGAGGGCAAGTGCGCGATCCGGGGCAACGGTGCGATTCCCGGGCCCAGCCGGACACGGAAGACCCGTGAACTCGTAGACCCAATATCTGTACTAAACTCTTTCCCGGTACCGTGTCCGAGCGGCCGAAGGTGCAACTCTCGAAAAGTTGTGTGCGTGAAAGCGCACCGTGGGTTCAAATCCCACCGGTACCGCCAGCAAAAGCCCCGCATTCCTAGTGAATGCGGGGCTTTCTCGTTGCCGAAGTGGGGGTGTATCCGCCCATGACATTGACACCGGTTAGCGCAAACGCTGCCTTAGGCGTCAAGCGGCCGTTCCGTGTACCCCTCGAATGTGACTCTGTGCTCTATCCCCGACCCGGTGGAATCAGCACGCGGGACGGCTGAGTACGTCGTGAGATACGTGCTGCTCGAGCAGTTCGCCGCCGGGACCCGCGGTGAGCTTGTTGTCCTCAACCATCACCGTCCCGCGCAGGATCGTCATACTTGGCCATGCCGCGACTTCGTATCCCTCCCACGGTGTGTAGTCGGCCTCGTGCAGATCGGTTGCCGTGATCCTTCGGTTGACCGAGGTGTCGAGCACGGCGATGTCCGCATCGCTGCCGATCGCGATCACGCCCTTGTTGGGATAAAGCCCGAGGATCTTCGCCGCGTTCGCCGAGGTGATGTCGACGAAACGTTCGAGGTCGAGTCCTCGTTTGTGGACGCCCTCGGTGTATGCCACGGCCATCCGCATTTCCACGCCGGCGTGTCCGCCTGTCGTGTCATAAATGGTTCTCCCGCGCGTCTTCACTTCGAGATCGGTGCACACACCGTCGGTTGCCAGAGTGCTCAAAGAGCCCTCGAGCAGCGACTCCCACATGGAATCTCGGTCGTCCTCGGACTTGAGCGAAGGGTAGGTGTGATAGATCGCTCCATCGGGCTGCTTGTAGTCCTCCGCGGTGAAATAGGCATAGTGCGGGAGGATCTCACCGTAGACCGCTTGTCCGCGTCCGCGGGCTTCGCGAATTGCGTCCACGCCTTCTCTAGCGCTCACATGCATGAGGTAGATGGGGGCGCCGACATGTTCGGCGAGAGTGATCACGCGCTGGAAGGACAGCTTCTCAGAGAGGTTGTTGTGCGCATGATGCATGTACTGAAGATCGGTGTTTCCGGCACGCTGCAGCTGCTTGTACGAGTACATCACGATGTCGTCGTCCTCGGCGTGAACCGCGAGCATTGCGCCACCCGCTGCAGTCTGCTGCATGAGGCCCCACATGTTGCCGAGATCGGTCTTCTGCTTCGGTCTGGTCGGAGTCGTGTTTGTCATCCAGACCTTGTAACTTCCATGGCCCGCCTTGATCGCGTCCGAGACCTGATCAAGGACTTCGAAGGGGATCTCTGGTTCCTTAAACGTTCCGTGAAGCGCGTAGTCGGTGAAGGTCGACCCAGCCCACTCCGCGGACTTTCGATCAAAGGATTGGGAGAGCTCGTCGCCTGGTTGCCAGTGCGCGAAGTCAACGAGGGTCGTCGTTCCGCCGTAAATTGCCCCTTCGCTGACCCGATCGGGTCCGAAGCACTTGATGCCGCTATCGGCTGCGGTGGGAAGGACAGAGTTGGTGTGAACATGCGGGTCGACCCCACCGGGGACCACTAGCTGCCCGCGCAAGTCAATGACGCGGGCGGCTTCCTCGCGATCGCGCCCATCCATCCCGCTCTGCCGAAGCGAAACGACGATGCCGTGGGCGATACCAATGTCGAGCTTCTGCGCACCGGATGGGGTGACAACGAGGCCATTTGTAAGAAGGAGATCTAGCACTGTCCTGTTATGCCTTTCAGTTGGTGATGCTGAGCGAGTAGGGGGGTGTCGTGAAGTAGCTTTCCGGAAGCGTCACCTTCATCGATGCGCGGGCATTGACGAGCTGCGATACCGCGACATCGGCCGCCGCGCTCAGCAGCATTGCTGCCTTCTCGCGGGTCCAGCCCTTGTCGGCCTGAACGAGCGCCAACATGTCGTCCAGCGCAAGCCGAGCGGCCTCATCAAGATCGTCACCATCGCCCATGGTGATTACGTTGCCTTCAGAGAGAATCGCTGGGCGAGCCAACGAGACGCCGGAGAGCACTTGGCACGACAGCGTCACGGTGCCTTCGACCTCCACCGCGGTGAGAGAACACTCGCCGTCGCCTTGCACGGCATGCAGATCGCCGGCGAACAACAGGCCGCCGTCGGCTTGTACCGGAAGCACCACAGTAGACCCGGCGATGACATCCCGACAGTCCATGTTTCCGCCGTGCACGCCCACCGTGCTCGAGCTCGGGGTCTCTCCGGCTGGCGCTACTCCAAGTTTGCCGACCATGGGGCGGATCGGGATCATGATGTCTTCGTCAAAGTGCACATGACCATCACGAATGTCAACGACGTGGCCGGATCGGCCCAACCCGCCGGTAAACCCACCACGCCCCGGTAGGGTCACCATCGCGCCGCGATCAGCAATCGTGATGTCGTGCACGTCGATCCGCAATACGTCACCCGGCCGCACGCCCTCGATCCGAACCGGGCCCGTAATAGGTATCGACAGTTTCTCGTACTCTGTCGTGTGCTCAAAGAGCCCGCCGGTAAGGAGACTCCGGGCATCCAATTGGAATTGCTCGCCCTGTAGGACGGTCAGTACTGGGTCGGCTGCCTCGGTGAATGTTGCTGAGGCATGTTCATAGCCAGCGTGAAGGCGTGGATCTCTCATTCGCTGTACACCGGTGTGGCCCAACCCTGGTCGCCGGCGACCTTGCCGATTACCGCCAGTTGGTACAGCCGCTGGAGTTCGCGCGTTACCTCGCCGGCTTCGCTGTTGCCGACCGGCACCCTGTCCACGGAGGTCACGTGGTTAACTTCCGCGGCGCTGCCGCAGACGAAGACCTCGTCGGCGGAGTACAGCTCAGTGCGGTCGATGGGACGGATGTCCAAGTCGAGGCCGAGTTCTTTCGTCGCGAGGTGCATGACGCTGTCCCGAGTGACGCCCTCGAGGATGCTCTCGGTCGACGGCGGTGTGCAGAGGCGTCCATCACGCATCATGAACACGTTGTATCCAGCACCCTCGGCGACGCGTCCGTCTTCGGTCAGCAGTAGTGCGGCATCGTAGCCATTGCGCTGGGCTTCGAGCAGCGCCAGTCGACCGTTCTGGTAGTTGGCGATCGACTTGACGCGTGGCGGCATGGAGCGGTCGGAGAGTCTGGCCCAACTGCTGATTTGCACGTCGAGGCCAGTTGCGCCGAAGTAATTGCCCATGGGAATGGCGGCCATGAAAACGGTCGATGGGCCAGTGTCGTCGGGCTTTCCGTCGCTGGAGTCGACGAAGACCTGAGTGCGCATGTGCAGGTTGCTCTTGAGTTCGTTGGCTCTGACTAGGCCGAGAAGCTGCTCTTCGAGGAGATCAATATCGGTGGGGCCGGAGATCTCGACGACCTGCATCGAACGAACGAGTCGGCGCATGTGGTCGCCAACGCGGAAGGCGAAGAGCTGGTTGTCTTCTTCGCTCCAGTAGGCACGGAAGCCTTCGAACACACCCACCCCGTATTTCAGGGTGGTGCTGAGGACGTGGAGGCGAGCATCTGCATACTCGATCAACTCGCCATCCTGAAGCAGGTACCGGACGCCGGACTTATTCGTGACTTGTCGTTGTGACATTCCTTGTTGAATCCAATCTCAGTTGCGTGGTGTTGGGGCTGCAGGGGAAGTTGCAACACAACCAGTGCTCTTCAACGAGTTGCAACCACTACCACTATAATGAAGATATCTGGTGCTGGCGTCAACGGCTGACGAGCGCGTGCGCAGCGGTGAAGGCGGTGTTGGCGTTTAGCCTCGTGCAACGTGACAGTACTGACGATCGCGACGTAGGAAGTGGTGAACCGACATGGTGGATTCAGCGGGCCCCTTGTATCCGGCAGGATCACGTGGTTACGAGACGTTCCCGGGGGTGGCTAGGGAACTGGCCTCACAATCTGCGCCAGGATGGGTGCCGGTGACCAAGGCAAACGAGGGTGCGCCCAACGTCATTTTGATTTTGGTCGATGACATGGGATTCAGCGACATCTCCCCGTTCGGCGGTGAAATCGAGACGCCGCACCTTCGCGAGATCGCTCAGGCCGGATACCGTTTCAGCAACTACCACACGTCGACAGTGTGTGCGCCAGCGAGAGCGTCGCTACTGACGGGCGTAAACCCACACCGTGCCGGATTCGCTTCGGTAGCCGGGTCAAGTCCCGGCTATCCAGGCTTCAACGCGGAGATCGCTCCGGACTCTCCGACCATCGCTGAGTCCTTCAGGGCAGCCGGGTACTCGACCTTCATGGTCGGAAAATGGCACCTGACTCCGACAAACAAACTTCACGATGCTGCGGAAAAGTCGTCATGGCCGACTCAGCGGGGTTTCGATAAGTACTACGGCTGCATGGATGCGTACACAACGTTGTTCCAGCCCCATCGGCTGGTGCGCGACAACAGCCCCGTCGTTACAGACGCATATGACGATTCGTTCTACTTAACAGATGCGCTGACCGCCGAGGCGCAGGCGATGATTGCGGGTCTGCGCGCAAACGATCCCGACAAGCCCTTTTTTCTCTACTTCGCTCATCAGGCGGTGCACGCGCCGCTTCAGGCGAAGACTGACGATATTGAGAAGTACCGCGGACAATACGATGTCGGCTGGGATATCGTACGTGCCGAACGGGTGGCCCGACAGGTCTCCGAGGGGTTGTTCCCCGAAGAGATGATTCCGGCCACCCCTGACGACGAGATCGTTCGGTGGGATGAGCTGTCCGATTCTCAGCAGCAATGGTTCGCCCGTTGCATGGAGGTGTACGCGGCGAATGTCGACAGTGTCGACCAGAGTCTGGGCGAGCTGACCGCGCAGCTGAAAGCGATGGGTGAGTATGACAATACGATCATTGCGTTCACGTCAGATAACGGTGCGAGTGGTGAGGGTGGAGCCAGTGGCACCGATTCTTACTTTTCCACAATGGGTGCTCCTGCTGGGCTGTCGTTTTCTGAAGCAGACCGTGAGATTGGCATAGACGACATCGGCGGTCCACGGGCCATGATGCATTACCCCCGCGGCTGGGCCACCGTCTCCAACGCACCATTTGCGAAGTACAAGCGATTCATGACCGAGGGCGGAATCCGTGCTCCTCTCATAGTCTCGTGGCCGGACGGTCTTCCCCGGGCAACGGAGGATCGTGGGATCCGCGATCAGTATGTGTACGTATCGGACCTGGGTCGGACCCTCTTGTCCCTCGCCGGAGTTGACCCGCTGGCAGAGGTGGGTGGTCAATCGGCGCAAGCTGTAGATGGCGTGTGCTTCGATGACCTCTTCTCTAGCCCCTGTGCGAAGGAAGTCCGCGATGAGCAGTACTCGGAGTATGCCGGCAGCCGAGCGCTTAGCCGAGGTAAATGGAAGATTCTGACCATGCATCGCCCCGGCGAGGAGTTCTCAGACGCGCAGTGGCGCCTGTTTAACCTGGAGGAGGACCCGACTGAGCGAACCGACCTTGCGAAGGAGCACCCGGACATTGTTGCCGAACTTTCCGCGCGCTGGCACGACGAAGCGTGGCGCAACACGGTCTTCCCCCTTAACGACGACGGAACCCTTACTCGGACTCGACCGTCGACCGACCTTGTCTTCGAGCAACCAGTGGTGATGGGTCCCAGTACCCCGACGCTGGAGCGTTTTCGCTCCAACCGGCTCATCAAGCTCAGGTCCTTTGACGTCATCGCACGGGTCACACCTTCTTGCGACGGTGACGGTGGCGTGCTGTTCTCCCACGGGGATCAAGGCGGCGGCTATGTGGCGTTTATTGACCAGGGCCGGTTGCACTTTAGCTACAACGAGTACGGACGGATGATTCGGGGCTCCGCACGAGTCGACCGCGAGCAGGCGCAGACGCTTTCCTTTTCGTTCGAGGCACTGGCGGACTTCCGCTGGCAGATAGAAGCTCGCATCGACGGAGAGAAGGTCTTCACCGTTGGGCCTGTCGCCCAGCTGGTCGGGGCGGCACCCTTTACGGGCATCAGCGTGGGGGTGGATCGGGGGAGTCCGGTGGACTGGGCGCTCTCCGAACGTCGGGGGCCATTCAGGTACTCGGGCAAACTTGAGTCGGTGGAGTATCGACCGGGTCGCCGAGCGGACTACAACCCTGAAATCATCGTCGACATCGAGACTGCTGAAGCGTGGCGGTTTGATTAGAGGGGTGCCCAGAAGCGCGTACCGCTTGGGAATGTAGCGGCAGATCTCACGCACGTAGCCAAGCCGGTCAAAGGTGAGGTTTGCACGCCAATTGCCGGCCCCGAAGCCTCTCATGTTTCGCGGTTGTAACTTCTTCATCGCCCCGTCTCCCGTGGCTTGACATATTGATTTTGCCTTCACCATACTGAAGGAGTTGTGTCATGAAGCGGTGTTTCGCCCCCGCGGCACCCCAAACTGAGGAGCAGCATGAAAAGTTCAACAAGAGTGTTAGCAGCAGCAGCTGGCGTCGTCACAGCCGTCGGCCTGGTCGGCTGTAGTACGGGCGGCGGTGACCAATCCGCCGGTGAAGCTGTATCAGACACCGTCGTGATGGTGCTGCCCAGCCTTCCCGACAACCTGACGATCGCACCATACGGAGGCAACGCATCGCAGGCTGTACTCACCGGGTTGGGTTCGCAGATTGGCGTCTACGACGTCAGCTGCGACGTTCCAGTTCCTGGAGAAGTATCGGGGCAGTTGGCGGAAAGCATCACGCTGAGCGAGGACTTGACGTCGATCGAGGTAAAGCTTCTCCCGCTCAAGAGCCAGGCCGGAAACACCCTAAGTGCTGAAGACCTCATGTGGAGCTTCACGGAGTATGGCTTCGTCGTTCAGCCAGTTCTGAAGAGCTCGTTCGCTCGCGCCGGTTACGACGTCGACAATCTGATCACAAAGATCGACGACTCCACTGTGCAGTTCAACCTCGCGTTCTACGGTTCAAGTGCACTCGATGCACTGCAAAACCCGCTTGCCTATGTGTACGACTCAGTGGAGGCGATGTCGCACGCAACTGAGAGCGACCCGCTTGCGCAGGAATGGCTGTTCAACAACCTTGCGGACTACAGCGGTTGGAAGCTCGACAACTTCACGCCAGGTGAGTCGATGAGCGTGACTGCTGACCCAGAGTGGGGCGGGCCGGAACGTGCCGTAACCACGGTCGCCATTCAGAGTGTTCCCGACGACACCACACGTCAGCAGCTCCTCCAGACCGGCGAAGCGCAAGTGGCCGTCGGATTCCAGCCGAGTCAGTTTCGAGCTCTTTCCGAAACTGAAGGCATTAATGTTACGGAATGTGCGAGCCTGAACATGGACAACTTGATGTTCTCCACCAAGGACGAGCCACTCTCCGACGTCAACGTGAGGACGGCGTTGTCGATGGCCATTGATCGGGAGCAGCTTGTTAAGGGTGCGTACTCTGACTACGCGACTGCGGCAACCTCCTCCTACAACGAGGCATTCGGGTTCGGTGAATACGGTGAGGCTTACACGTACGACCCGGAGCGGGCTAAGGAGCTTCTTGCCGAAGCAGGCTATGCCGATGGCTTCGAGCTGACGTTGACCTACAGCCCGACCCGCCCCGGTCCCGTAGTGGCAAAGAGCTCCGTTCTGATTCAGTCGATGCTTGCAGAAGTGGGCGTCGATGTGACGCTCGAGGTGATCACAAGCCCGACTCAGTTATCTGAAGTCATGTACCAGACACACCTCTACCAGAGCGCGCTCTACTCCGAGCCGGTCGCCATTGCCGACCCTGCATTCCTCTCCTATATCAAGTTCGGAGAGTCGCCCAACAACAGTGGTACCTATTGGTCGAGCGCTGAGCTGCTTGAGCTGCTCGATGAGGTGTCGACCACTCCCGTAGATCAGACCGAAGCGCGCTTGGCGCTGTTCGAGAAGATCGCAGAGATTGGCGACACTGAGGTTCCGCTAATCGAGCTCGTCGAGACCCCGTTCGTGATCGCGTCGAACGGCCAGACGACTGGTGTTCCGATGCCAAACGGACAGCTGAGCTGGTCGGAGTTCGGTAAGTAACCACAGAGCCAACCGATAGCAACTCATAACGATTCTTTGCTGGGGAGCGACGTCCGCCGTCGTTCCCCAGCAGTAGAAGAAATCGGGAATGTTAGATGAATCTGAAGCGCAGTACCGTCCAGGAGCTCGACCGAGTTCCGGCAACGTCAAGGTCTGCCAGGGATGACCGGTGAGCACAGTGGAAACTACACCAACGGATAAGACCACCAGAGGAACGGGTCCGAGCATGCGCGGATCGTTCAGCAAGCTACCGCGGCTCCTCTGGCGTAACCGAAACGACATTACCGTCGGGGTGGCGCTCATCTTCGTTCTCGCGCTTGTCTCGTCAAGCGTCTTGTTCGAGTTGCCGTTCAGCCCGACAAAACCGGATGTTGATTCCATCGCGTTGCCGCCGAGCGCCTTGCACCTCTTCGGCACCGACGCGTATGGGTTCGACGTCTTCTCGCGGGTGCTCGATGCAGCAGCCCGAGATCTTCCGATTGCGATCGCGGGGTCGCTTGTCTCCCTTCTCCTGGGGGTACCGGTCGGCTTGGCCGCCTCCGGCGGACGCATCGGCGACTTGATCATGCGCGTGCTTGACGGGTTTTCCGCACTGCCAATCCTGATCTTGGTGATTGTCGCGATCAAACTCATGGGTGGCACCGCGTTCGATATTGTCATCGCCATTGCGATCGTGAACACTCCACGGTTCGCCCGACTGGTTCGTGCCGAAGCCGTAACGCTGCGGTCGTCACGATTCGTTGAAGCCGCGGTTGCTGCAGGAAGTTCACCACTCCGTATCGCGGTTCAGCATGTATTCCGCAACTCCTATGGCATCGTGCTCGTTCAGGCCACCTTGGCCGCAGCGAATGCGATCGGAGTCATTGCGGCACTCAACTTCTTGGGGGTTGGGATCAACCCGCCGCTGCCCACCTGGGGCGGCATGATTCGCGAGGGAACCACGCTGCTCATTGATGGGAAATGGTGGGCCGCGGCCTTCCCAACCCTCGCCATCTTCCTTGTCGTAGTAGCCCTGAACGCGATCGCCGACGGAATCGAAGCGCGAGCAGAAGGACTTGGGGGAGATCGCACATGACAAATCCACTCTTAAAGGTTGACGGGCTCAACGTTGATTTCGGGCTTCACGGCCGCACCCATCGTGTCCTCAATAATGTGTCGTTCTCGATGCAGCAGAACGAAATCCTCGGATTGGTCGGGGAATCCGGATCGGGAAAGTCGACAACGGCACGATCGATAATCGGATTACTGCCGCCGACCGGAACTCTCTCTGGCGAAATCCTCTTCAACGATGAGGTTCTCACCGACGCCGACGCCAGAACGCTTCGATCGGTGCGCGGTGGACAGATAGGTTTTGTTGCGCAGAACCCGTTTGGAGCGCTCAACCCGGTGTTATCCATCGAGAAGCAGTTCTCGAACGTCATCCGCGCTCACGAGAAGGCAAGCCGCGAAGAGATTCGTACACGTGCAGCCGGACTATTGCGGGCGGTGGGAATCGTCGACACGGCACGCGTTCTGGCCGGATACGCTCATGAACTCAGTGGAGGGATGGCCCAGCGAGTGGTGCTTGCAATCGCGCTCAGTCTCGATCCGAAACTGTTGATTGCGGATGAACCGACAACCGCGTTGGACATGACCGTTCAGCGACAGGTCCTCGACCTGATGCGCGACATCATCCTGGCTTCGGGGCGCTCGCTTCTCCTCGTAACGCACGACCTCACTGTGGTTGCCACATACTGCCACCGAGTGGCGGTTATGTATAAGGGAGAAATCCTGGAGATTGGAGATGTTGCAACAATCTTCAACGAGCCGAAGCACGAGTACACTCGTGCGCTCCTGGACGCTGCGGCGGGCAAGGGGTTGGTTTCGGACCAGACCAACGCCTACCGTCAGAATCTTCCTGCTGTGGAGGGTTCCTAATATGCGTTGCAGTGAATGTGCCGCACCTGAAATCGCCGGTCGATGGGGCTATGACGTTGTGCAGCCAGTGCACATCACGCCGCCAGGTGATCGGTTCGCAACGAAGCGCAAGCGGGGGAAATAATGCCCATTCTGATTGCTCAAGATCTGACTAAGTCATTCGCTAAACGCGGCCGAGGTGCCGGTCGAGTGCGGGCGGTGAATGGTGTGAGCCTGTCACTGGAGCGCGGTGAGACTCTCGGCCTCGTTGGGGAGAGCGGTTCCGGAAAGTCGACGCTCGGTCGACTTCTCGCGCGTCTTCTTGACCCGGATCACGGGACAGTGGTGCTCGACGGCGTTGATCTCACACAACTCTCTGGTCGGCAGCTCCGTCAAGCTCGCGCAAAGTTCCAGGTGGTGTTTCAAGAGCCATTCGCCTCTCTCGACCCACGGATGACTCTGCTGCAAATCATTGAAGAACCGTTGGTTGCCACTCAACTTGTACAGTCTCGAAGGGAGCGGCGGGAGAAAGTTCTCGCAATGCTGGCCGATGTTGGCTTGCCCGCAGAATTTATCAACCGTAAGCCGGGTGCGCTCAGTGGTGGTCAGCAGCAACGGGTCGGAATTGCTCGAGCTCTCATCAGCGAACCAGACCTCGTCATTCTCGACGAACCGACATCATCGCTTGACCAGACCGTGCGCGCGAGCATTCTGCAACTGCTTGCCCGTTTACAGAAAATGCGCTCGTTGACTTTTGTCTTCATCTCGCACGACATTCACACGGTACGACGGCTTTGTGATCGCACGGCGGTCATGCACTTGGGGAGCATCGTTGAGGTTGGGGCGACTGAAGATGTCCTAGATCGCCCGCAGCACCCTTACACTCGAACACTTCTCTCGGCCGCGCTCTCGCTGACGCCGGGTGAAAGCACCCCTGACTTCACGAATGACGACGAGCAAACGAACGATTCGTTGCTCGCGGCGCACAGCCCGCCGGCAACTCCTGTGGTTCACCAGGCTGTGGTTCACCAGGATCACGGCGACAACAATCTGTCCATGACTGCCGAGGGGGGTCAGCGGTGATCCGTTTCATTCTAGGTAGGGTCCTGTTGGCCGGGTTCCTCGTTATTGTCGTTATCTCCGCGTGCTTTGGGTTGGTGTCTCTGATTCCCGGCGACCCCGCCTTCGCGGTGCTCGGCGAATTCGCGACGCCGGAACAGGTCGCGGAGCTCAATCGCAAGCTCGGGCTAGACCAACCCTTTCTGATCCAGTGGTGGAACTATGTGACGGCAGCTCTGCGAGGGGATCTCGGTACGTCCTATTTCTCCGGCGCGCCCATCACCGAAGAGATCCTGATGCGACTGCCGGCGAGCCTCTTGCTCGTCATTCCGGGAATCTTCCTTGCTGTGGTGATCGGTGTTGCGGTTGGTACCGCCAGCGCATACCGGCGAGGTAGCGCGTTGGACCGGGCTCTCTCAGGGCTCACTTCCGCGACGCTGGCTATCCCGGAGTTTGCCCTCGCCTTGATCCTGATCTACGTGTTCTTTCAGATTCTGCATATCGCACCACCTCCGCTGGGCATGCTGTCACCTCTGGACCCACTACCTCCTCAGCAGACCGGGTCGGTGCTGATTGATGCTGTCCTGTCGGGGTCGTGGGAGACGATAGGGGTGGCGGCGTCGCGCGCCGCACTCCCGATTGTGACTCTCGGGATCTTCTTCTCGGCGTTCTTTGCCCGCGCCGTCAGAACGGGCCTCACCGCCGCTCTGCAATCACCCCAGGTCGAATTTGCTCGGGCATGTGGACTAAGCGAGTTCACGGTATTCCGTTACGCGATGGGGGACATGCGTCGCACTCTTCTGACGTTCCTTGTCATTCTCACTGGTGGTGCGCTCAGCGGGGCCGTGATCTTGGAAACGGTTTTCTCTTGGCCGGGAATCGGCACCTGGGCGATTGATGGAATTCATCGAGTCGATATCCCGGTGATACAGGGATTCGTGTTGATCATCGCCACCACATTGCTGTTCGCCTATGTTGCGGTCGATGTTCTGATTGCGTTCATTGATCCCCGCGTCCGGGCACAAGTTTCGGCGAGTTCCGCACGCGAGAGCGCACCTAGCCCGGTGGAAACCGAGGCGAGGACGCCCACCTCTGACGCCTCCTAGCAAAGGCGTCGAGAGCAGTGCCACCGTTCCGGCGGCGTTGCGTCAGTGCTGACATTGACGGCTTCCCCCGTGGCGGCCTTGACATCAAATCCACTATTCAATAGATTGAAGATATGTTCACTACATTGCAAAATGACCGGCTTGCCGTGTTGGGCGGCCTCATTCCCCTTGACGGCCGTGTGAGCTGGGTTCCGCCTGGATCCACTGGCTTCCAGCCATCGAACTGCTATCTCCTCACCGAAGACGATTCTCATCTCCTCGTCGACTCTGGTCTCTCGGTGCACTCGGAGGAGATCATGGGCGACCTCGGCACGCTCTTGGGGGAGGCCGGGGCGCTCTCAATGTTCTTTACCCGGAGCGAGATGGACTGCGTTTCCAACCTTGAGCCGATTGCCGGGCGCTTTGACATCGTCGGTTTGCACACCGGTGGGGCGATTAATCCGTTTGACGCGTTCGATGACGTGAGCCGCTTCGCGCTACGTGGCCGACGGCACCAGATCGACAAAGAGCGCAGCACTACCGGTGATTCGGTGGCACGTTCCCCCGAGATTAATATTTCCGGCGATCGCTCGATCGTTATCGAGTCGCCGCTGCTGCGACTGCTTCCGACTTTTTGGGGGTGGGATGCTGCAACCGGAACCGTCTTCACCTCGGACACGTTTACGCACGGTGTGATGGACAACCCTGACGAATCGCGGGTGATCGACTCGCTAGCGGATGACCCCACGACCGCTGAGCAGGTCGCGGCTCATCTCTACGCGAAGTACGAGTGGATCCCGCGGGCCAACTGTGAACCGCTCAGAGAGTGGTTGAGCGCCAAGTTCGAAGAACTTGAGCCCGAAGTGATTGCCCCTTCACGCGGACGCGTCATTCGCGGTCGTGCCGTGGTGCGCAAGCACTTGGACTACATGCTTTCTGCATTGACACCAACGCAAGCCTAGGAGAGAGAATCATGGAACAACTTGTTGAAGCGATGAGTGACGATCTCCCCCGCGAGGTTGCTCCCGGTGTGACGTGGATGAGCTCGTGCCTCCCCTTTCACCTGTCGGATCGGATCATCCACGGTCACTGCTCCACATTCCTCGCTCAAGGAACCGAGGCTTCGGTGTTGATTGACACCGGCGCCCCATCGAGCTGGAGCATCATTTCGGAGACGTTGGACGAATTGCTTGGAGACAAGCCACTGACTTACGTATTCCCGACCCACCCAGAGCTGCCGCACACGGGAAACCTCCCGAAGCTCGTCCAGAAGTACCCTGACGTACAAGTCATCGGGGACATTCGCGACTACCACCTGTTCTATCCGCAAATTGAGGACAGTCTTCACGCCCGCGTGCCTGGGGACAAGGTCGACCTCGGCGGCGGGGTCGAGTTCGTCATCGCCGAAGCGATGATTCGAGACCTGCCGAACACTCAGTGGGGCTTTGTGCCCAGCGCTGGGGTGCTCTTTACGGCGGATGGGTTCTGCTACATGCATCGTCCGGAACTGGACGATGAAGAGCCGGTTCACCTGCCCGGTGAGTGTGGTCTGACGACTGGTGAGTTGTCTGTCGAGATCTCCGTAGAGAACGCTGCGTTCTTCACGGGCAGTGCCCTCTACTGGGCCAGGTTCTGCAGCGATGGGGACCGGGTCTATGACGAGGTGCTCGCCGAGATTAAAAAGCTTGGGGCCACCATTGTCGCGCCAACACACGGAAACGTGATCACCGACATCAACGCGGTTGAGCCAATCATCCGGGCCGGCCACAAGCAGGCCTACAAATACTGACCGTCCCTCGGGACACCCGACCTTGAGCGTCGCGTCGCGGGAAACCGTTGGGCGCTTCGTCTCCAACACGATAGGAACAGCAGATCATGATTGAAATTTGTGGCAAGCCCGTGCGGGACACCCTTGATGAACTCCTCAACCCCGCTACGACCGCGCTAGTCGTGATCGACATGCAGGTCGGCGGGGTTTCAGCGGGAAGCGCGATCGGGGATTCCGGTCACGATCTGAGCATGATGCCCGGTGTCGTTGATAGCTGCGCTCGCGCGATTCGGTCCGCGCGCGAGAACGGCGTGCCAATCTTCCACATTCGCGTGGAAAACCTTCCCGAAGGCGCAAGCTCGCCGCCGGCATGGCTTCGCGCGCTGTACACGGCAGCGAACGGTCGTCCTATCGACCTTGGTCGCCTCAGCACGAAGGGCGACCCGGCCACGGACTTCTGCGAACCCTGCATGCCGGCGGAAGGCGAGATGGTTATCACTAAGCGCCGACCGAGTGCCTTCGTCGCTACCGAGCTTTCTCTTTTGTTGCGAAGCCAGGGCATCGAGTCGGTTGCTCTAGTCGGAGTGTCCACGGGCGGCTGCGTTGAGGCAACTCTGAGAGATGCGGTGCACAACGACTTTTATGCCGTCCTGCTCGAAGATGCCGTCGGCGCTTACGACACCACCATTCACGAAGCCGCACTTACCGTCATGCGTGCGCGTCATGACGTGTGCACGGTGGCCGACGCTATCGCCGTCTGGGATTCCGCGGGCGATCGGTAACGAACTGAACACGGGTAATACGATGTCGACGCAAGTATCGGAGATCACAGGAGGCGCGACTCACCTTGGCGGGAGGGTCTGGCGACTCGGTGGCACCATCCATCTCAACGATCAAGTGAGTTGGTGCCCCGAGGGTGCCGATCGAGACCAAGAGGTCAGCTGCTATCTCATCAAGGGGCCGTCCGGCTCCGTGCTGGTCGACTCGGGAATTCGTCAGCATGAGGCACTGATCGTCAAGCAGCTAGGTGAGCTACTTGAGCCAGGCGAGCCTGTTGCTATCGTGCTGACGCGCACGGAGATGGAATGTTGTCTCAACATTCCGGCGCTTGAAGAGAAGTTCTCGGTCGAGTCGGTGTGGTACACCGGTGGGATCACGGTCCCGCGCGCTCGTGCAGCGACTCATCGAATTCAGGTGGCCCCTGGCACCTCGCAGATTGAGGAAATAATGCCGGGGATCATGCTCGAGTTCATCTCGCCATTATTCCGCTTGCTCCCGACGTTCTGGATCCACGACGCTCAATCGCGAGTGCTGCTCACGTCAGATGCTTTCGTGCACGTGCACGAAGGAGGAGGCGACCCCGTCGAGGGGCTTACTAAATTCAAATGGCTTGAACTCGCTCAGACGGCCGACATTGCCAAGGAAATCTTTGACACCGTCGCGTCTCGCGAGATCGAAGCCATCGGCCCAGGCTATGGCGCTCCGATCATCGGCGGCAATAACTGCCTTGTCGAAGCTCGGCGCCTGTCGGCCTCGGTTCTGAGTGTGGGGATCGTATGACAAACCTTGAACCTCGAATGCTTGCCAACGGAGTCGCCTGGCTTGGTGGCTGCCTGACGGCAAATGCGCAAGGCACTGCTGTCCACTACCACGTCTCCTGCTACCTAGTAGTGGGATCCGACCGAACCCTGCTAGTGGATACGGGTGACCCTGCTCATCGCGACATTGTGATGGAGCAGGTAAGCGCTGTGTTGGGCGACCGGCCGCTTGATTACGTCTTTCCGACGCATCCAGAGATTCCACACGCAGGCAATCTGCCCGCATTGCTCGACGCTTATCCCTATGCCAAAGTCGTTGGCGACGTGCGCGACTATGCGTTGCATTATCCCGAATATGTCGATCGCCTACAGGCCCAAGAAGCGGGCAGCTCGATTGATCTAGGTGACCGTCTTTTCCGATTCTTGCCTGCCCACATCCGCGACCTTGAAAACACACTGTGGGGTCACGACTCGGGGTCTCGCATGATGTTTGTGTCCGATGGTTTTTCGTACATTCACGATGTGCCTGCCCCGGATGGGGAGGATGACGATGAGCCGGTGCACCTGCCAGGGCAGTGCCTGCTGCTTTCCGGGGAAATGCCGGAGCCTCCGAGCGTCGACCAAGCGGCATATGGCACAGGCCGTGCGCTGTATTGGACCAAGTTTGTCGATGTCAGCTATGCATTCTCCGAGATCGACAAGGTGCTCGACGAGTTGCCCACCAGCTTGATCGGGCCCGCCCACGGCAATGTCATTGATGACGTCAATGGCATGCTGCGGACTTCGTTGGCGGCACACCGTCTGGTTTACGGCAGCAAATAGATTGTAAATTGAAACGTTCATCACTATAGTGAAGATACGCGCTGGCGCTCATTCTCTTACACCTGAGTCTGGGACCAGCACTAACCTCCGTGGACCGAACAGAGTCGAGTATCCATGGAAAAGCGGGGAGTGAGTCGATGCGAGACTTAGTTGGTTATGGTGAGCACCCACCTGTGGTGACTTGGCCAAACGGTGCCAGAGTCGCAGTTTCAGTGGTGCTGAACTACGAAGAAGGCGCGGAACGATCCATCGAGTTTGGCGACGAACGCGACGAAGACATTTCGGTTTTTGGCGGTTGGTCGTCCGACCCAAGCCGCCGCAGCCTGATGAAGGAGTCCTTCTTCGAGTACGGCAGTCGCGTGGGGATCTGGCGCTTTCTCGGCATGTTCCGCGACCTCGGAATTCGGTCGACCGTGATGGCTTGCGGCCAAGCACTCGAGCGCAATCCGGAGGCAGCACAAGCCATTGTCCGCGAGGGCCACGAAATCTGTGCTCACGGCTATCGATGGCGCGGTACGGTCGGCATGACGCCTGATGAAGAGCTCGCCGAAATCCGTTCCTGTGTCGCATCTATTGAATCCGCCACCGGCGTCACGCCAGTTGGGTGGTATGTCCGCGAAGGGATCACAGAGAAGACTCGCGACATCCTCGCGAGCGAAGGCTTCTTGTACGACTCGAACTCGTATTCTGACGACCTTCCGTACTTCGTGTCGGTCGACAGCGGAAGTCACTTGGTGATCCCGTACTCGGGAGATACCAATGACGGGCGTTTCTGGGGGAACAGCAGTCTCGGCACCGGAGAGCAGTTCTTCAGTGTGCTCAAGGACACGCTGGATTGTCTGCTGCGCGAGGGAGAAAGCGTTCCGAAGATGATGTCGGTCGGTGTGCACCTGCGTATTGGCGGTCGGCCGAGCGTTGCCCAGGGGGTCTACCGTTTCCTCGAATATGCGCTTGCCCAAGAGGGGGTCTGGTTCGCCACACGCGAAGAGATCGCACGATGGTGGCTAGAGAATCCGCCGGTCGAATCCGACCAAAACGAGTTTCAAGGAGTCGCATGAGCACCACCGATCTCTCCAAGCTTGTCCACAACGCGTTCGACCTAGGATTCTCGGAGCTGGACAAGGTCGGACTGAAAGGCCAGCGAGACGAAGGTCTGGTGTCAACGGTAATCTCACGCGACTTGAGCGGTTCCGATGACCTCTGTGTGAGTTGGGGGCGGATTCTTCCCGGTCAGCATCACCTGTGTCATCACCATCCTGACGCGTCCGAGTTTTACGTCGTGCTGGCTGGCTCGCCCCTCGTGCATTTGGGTGATACCGAATATCGTGCGCGCCCCGGAGATGGAATCTACATCCCACGCGGCACCAGTCACGGGATCACGAACGATGGAACCGAGGACGTGAACCTTATCGTCGGAATGAGTAAGCCTGCCGACTGGGAATTCGTTCATGACGAGTAGCGCTGCGGCGGGAGTAACTGACGGGCGCAACCGCGAAGTGGGGATGATCACTGCCGATCCCAGCCCGACCCTGATTGCCCTCATCGCCCACGAAGAGATTGACTTCTTGGTGTTAGATGCGGAGCAAACATCGCTGACGGTGCAGCGCTGCGCCGAGGTGGTGCAGAGCTTGGCCGGTTCTCGAACTAAGGTCGCCGTGCGAGTCCCCGAGCTGGACGAGCTGACCCTGGTGAGTTTTGCCAACACGGGTGTTGACGAGATTGTTCTTCCCCGGATTACACAGGTGTCTCAGTTGGAGTCTGCATGGCACTCGGTTCGATTTCCGCCGCTCGGGTGTCGACCCAAGCAGGCATCGTTTGCCTCGAAGTTCGGCCAAGACTTCTCCACGGCGCCACGGCTTACGGTGCTCTTTGAGACCGTGGAGGCAGTGGCTGCTGTCGATGACTTCGTCACGTCGGAGTTCTTTGACGGAGGCTGGGTGGGGCCCTCCGATCTGGCGCAGGATCTTGCGCTGATCGGCCGTAGCGGTTCCGACGAGTTGCGGATTGCTACTCAGACCGTGCTCGACGCCCTTGTCGCCGCTGGCCACAGTGTTGGATTGCCCGCGCCAAGCATCGCTCGAGTGGCCGAAGTGCACGAGCGCGGAGTGGACAGGGTAGCGATTTACTGGGAGCGTGAGCTTGCGAGTATTATTCGAGACTTCAGCGCGATTCGGGGTTTGGCTCCACGCGCGAATGGCGGTCGTAATGAAGCGACCGTTGATAAACTGATGTAGTTTGGCACATCTAGTAAGGGAGTTGCCGTGGACGGCACAGAACTGGTCGCAGTGAACTCGCCTGATCCACTTCACAATAATGAGTGGATCTTGCACCTCGGAGCGACCCTGAAGGAGAACCGCGTCGGGCGCTTCACCGTCGAAGAGCTCGCGGAGCAGGCCGGAGTGAGCGCTGGCCTGATTAGCCAGATTGAGCGCGGCATCGGCAACCCCTCCTTTGCCACCCTCAACCGACTTGCTCACTCACTTGGGCTTCCGCTGTCGAAACTCTTCTCAGCTCCCGTCGAAGCGGACGATCACATGCTGGTTCGTAGCGCCGACCGGCGGCGCATCGAAATCCCGTCACAGGGAATCTCGATGGAACTCATCGTCCCGGATGCCGACCGCAAACTGGGCGTCATGACGATGACGATTCCCGCACACTTCGATGGGTCGCAGGTGCCTCATTCCCACAAGGGAGAAGAGTGCGTCGTCGTGCAGTCCGGGACACTGATGGCGACCATCGGCACGCAGACTTTCGAGCTCGGTCCCGGCGATAGCCTGACCTATGACAGCTCCTTGGCGCACTGGTGGAGCAATGTCACAAATTCCGCCGCTGTCATGCTTGCCATCTCGACTCCGCCGTCGTTCGGGCGCGCGCATTGAGTTCCGGTTCGCTCGGAGCCTCCGTCCGTCTTGGGGTATTGGTCCCCTCGTCCAACTCCAATGCTGAGTCACTGACGTCGGCAATGCTGACCGATGTGCCCGATATCGGCGTACATTACAGTCGCTTCAGGCTCCCGCCGGACCTCGGCGACACCATATCGGTGGATGTGCTTGGTGACGCCCCCGCGCTGTTGGGTGATGCTGAACCGGACGCTGTGGCGTTTCATGGTACGTCTGGTTCTTGGACGGGCTTGGACGGTGATCGCGCGCTGTGTGAACAACTGTCGGAGGTTACGGGGGCACCCTCTACAACGGCTTCTTTGGCTGTGGTTGAGGCGCTTCGCGCCCTCGAATTTGACCGGGTGTCGCTGGTCTTCCCCGGGCCGCAGCCGATCGCTGAGCTCATTCGGGAAGAGTATGCGCGCAACGGTATTGACGTGATCGCGCATCACACCCCGGATGTCGTCTACACCAACCCGGAGATTTCACGGCTGAGACGAGCCGACGTGCATTCGTTGATGGTCCATGGATTCGTTCCGGGCGCAGACGCGGTCGTCTGCATTGGAACAAATCTGCGGTCCGCCTACCTCGTAGACGAGCTCGAGACCGAGTTCGGCGTACCTGTGATCGACAGCGCATCCACCACCCTGTGGCAATTGCTTCGGATGGCCGGAGTCGATTCGCCCGTAGCAGGGTGGGGTTCGCTTTTCGATGACTAGTCGGCGGCGACGCCGTTTTCGCTCACCGCCAACCAAGCTTGAACGATCTGACTTCTGGTCGCGACCCACGCCTCCCGGTTCGTTGCGTAGGTCAGAAACTGGTCGAGCGCGGACGCGTACGCCGGGCGCCCGATCAACCTCGGGTGTAAACCGACGCTCAAGACGCCGGGCCCGGTACGGGCACCGTCGAGAAGGGTGTCCAATGCCGCACACAAGTGTCGCCCAAAGTCATTGCCGGTCGGGAATTGCCGCAGCAGTCCAGAATCATTGGTGTCCCCGGCGTAGGGCAGGACAGGAATCCGTATGTCGGGCGAATCAGTCCCCCAGTGTGGCAAATCATCGTTGAAGCTGTTTGAGTCGTACTTGATGCCCTGCGCGGCGAGCGTTGTCCTGGTGTGAGGGTTGAGGCCGTCTCGCGAGTACCACGTGGTCGGCACACGACCGGTGGTCTTCAGAATTGAGCGTGACGATGCGGTAATTAGCGCCCGTTCGCTTTCGAGGCTCAGGCCGGCGTGGGTGTCCCACTGGTATCCGTGGTTCGCGATTTCGTGACCGTCCCGTACCAAGGCCGCGGCAATCTCGGGATTCTGTTCTAGCGCGATGGCGCAGTTGAACGCCGTCGCGGCGGCTCCGTGGGCTCTTAGGGTGCGAAGCACGCGCCAGATCCCGGCTCGTGAACCGTACTCAAACGCTGATTCCAGAGTGAGGTTGCGCTGGGTGGGGTGGGCGGCATGACGAACCCAGTGCGCTCCAAGATCATCGTGGGCATCCCCGCGCGCAATGCTGCGCTCCGCTCCGTCCTCGATGTTGAGCACCAGCGAGACAGCAGCCAAGGACCCATTCGGCCATGTGAATGTCGGCGGATGCTCTCCGTAGCCGGCGAAGTTGCGTGTGCTCGAACCGATCGTCACGATGACGGACCCCTTTCCTCGCTATGATGAAGTCTATTCGATAGAATGAACGTAGCGGGTTGGGAGGATCATGTCCACACTCATTCGTGGTGGCACCGTGATTGTTGGTGATGGTGTCGTCGCTCCGCGTGACGCCGCGGTCGTGATTCGCGACGGCGTTATTGCCGAGGTCGTCGATCAGTGGGATTCTTCTCGTGGTTTTGACGGCGAGGTCATTGATGCCACCGGCTGTGTGGTGATGCCGGGGCTCATCAATTCCCATACCCACGGTGTCACGCCGGGCCCATTCATGCCCAGTGCTGCTTCCGGACTCGACCACCAGACGTGGATGGCGAATCTTGACCGGCACCTGCTCGCGGGCACCACGACAGTTCTCAGCCAGTGTGGTTTCAGCACAATGGAGGACGTCGCCGTAGCCGATCGAGCACACGCGGTCCATGTCAAGGGTGCCACAACGCTCCTTCCTCAGGCGATCGAGGCAGCGAGGCAGGCCGACGGCACGGGCCTCGGCCGTGAGAGCGCCCTGTCGACGATCGAGCGTGAGCTTGAGGCCGGTGCGATTGCGATCGGTGAGCTCGGTGGTGGTCAGACCCTCGGTGGTGGCGGCCAAGATCTCGTATACATTCCCGACGCGCTCGAGCAGCGGACCGGTGTTCGGGTCACCGCGACTCAGGCCCGTGAGCTAAAAGATGCGGCTCTTGGCCGATTCTTGGATGTGGGCAACGGCGACCCCGCAGCGCTTGTCCAGGCCGTGGAGAACGCTGGACTTGCGAACGTTATCTCCTTGGATCAGCTTCGTGAGCTCATCGTGAAGACGGTCATGCCGTCGGTGAACCCTGCCATTGAAGGGATTCGTGAGGGGGTGAGAGCGGCCGCGCGGTTCGGGGTTCCGGCGATCGTACATAGTGCGTCAGCTACATCCGCTGTCATGGCCGAGCTCCTTGGTCGGTTCTCGGCGACCGAGGTGAAAGTGGTTGCGGCGCACTCGAACCACCCCTCGCACACCCCCGCCGAGGCTCTTGCAGCCGCGACTGCGTGGCGGACGCACGGGTGGGCGATCGAAGTGTCAGTGTTTGATTTACTTCACCGCAAACACACAGTCTCTACTCGGGAGCACTGGGACGTGTTGTTGAGCGAGCCCGGCCTCGTGGATGTGCTCGCGACAGACTACGGATCCAAGGGTAAACACGACGAACTGATCTCCGCGGTTCAGGATGTTTCCACCCATGGATACCGCTCGCTCGCTGGGGCCGTCGCGATGGCGACGTCGGCCGTTTCAGACCTGATTCCGGGGATTGCACCGCGCCGGGGCCGGCTTGAGCACGGGTGGGCTGCCGATGTCGTTGTGGCCGATAGCGCAGATTTTCGGCTGGTGCGGCATGTGCTGGTTGACGAGATCGTGGTCGTTCGGGACGGATCCCTCACCGCGGAGGCGCATCGATGACCGGCGACGACGCACTCCATGCCGACGAGGAATCCCTGCTCCAACTGACCGACGAACAGTGTCGACGAGTAGTCGATCTGGTCGGTGCTCGCGTGTTCGACCATGATCGAACGGCGCTGACGGCCGCGTATTCGGATTTGCGGCGCAGCCTCGATACGCTCGCCGTCGACCTGGAAGTCGCCGCCGCAACTGAGGCGGGGTCGCGCCGGGAAGAAAGTGGACTGCGATGAGCGCACTCTGGTCTATGCCGATGACCCGACTGGCCGCCCTACTGCGGGCCGGTGACGTTTCTGCCGTGGAGGTTGCGGAATCGGTGCTTGGCCGCATCGACGAGACCGAGCCACGGGTCCGAGCGTGGGCACATGTGGATCCGAAGCTCGTGCGCGACAGTGCTGCGCGGGCTGATCGGCTCGCCCTCTCGGGCGGCCACCTAGGGCCTCTTCATGGCATCCCGATCGGGGTGAAGGACGTCATCGACGTACGAGGAATGCCGACGGCCGCGGGGTCCGACGCTGTCGACTTTCACATTGCGTGCACCGATGCGGGAGCAGTTGCGAGTCTGCGCGATAGTGGCGCGATCATCGCCGGCAAGACGGTCACCCACGAGTTCGCGTTTGGGCAAGGAACACCTCCCACGATCAACCCCCGTGATCCACTGCGTTACGCGGGTGGATCGAGCGTTGGATCAGGCGTAGCCGTTGCGGTGGGAAGTGCCCATGGCGCCCTCGGAACCGACACCGGAGGTTCGGTGCGAAACCCTGCGGCCGTTAACGGACTCGTCGGGATGAAGCCATCGGCGGGGCTTATTGTCGGTTCCGGGGTTCTCCATATCAGCGATTCGCTGGACCAGATCGGCCCCATCGCGCGATCGACCGGGGACTGTGCGCTCCTCCTGGAGGGAATGGTCATGCCCGAGCGGCGAGCCCAGTTCCGTGCCGGAGCGATTCCGCCCCGAGGTGCGGAGAGGCGTCGGGTCGCAGTGGATCGGAGAACCTGGGCGGCATGGGGCGTGGCGCCTGTTGTGCGCGATGTCATCGACGAGGCTCTGCGCGCTATGCAGCGCCAGGGTGTGGAGATCATCGAGGTTGAACTCCCGGAACTCGATCTGGCCCTGCCCGCGAGTTTGGCACTGAGTCTTTCCGAATCAGTAGCCCATCATCGCGGTCGTTTAGCGGGGGCGTCCGAGCGTTATCTTCCCGAAACGCGCGTAATGATCGAGACCGGCGCGCTGGTTACGGCGGCGGATCGTGAATTGGCATGCCGCGTGCGTGACTTCGTTCGAACCCGCATTGTCGAATTGTTTCAGCAGTTGGGGATCGTTGCGTTGGCATCGCCCACCCTGCCCTCCATTGCCCCGTTGGCGGCAACGATGTCGCACCATCTCACGGGTGAGACGGGCAGCGAGTCGTTATCGAGTGCGCTTCAAATGCTGACCACCGCAAATCTCACGGGGCTTCCGGCCTTGAGCGTGGCTTGTGGCTTCACGGGTGGGTTGCCCGTTGGATTGCACCTGCTCGGGCTGGAGTTCACCGACGGGCTTCTTTTGGATATCGCTAAGGACTATGAGGAGTCAACCGACTGGAGCTCTCACGTGCCGGTGGGCTCGCTTCCCTAGCTCTTGGCGCTCAAAGGCACGTCGAGCATGTCTTCGAGGGTCTCACGCACGAGAGCCTCGCGGGTTTCGCGGCTGCGGAAGTTCACGAGCTGATAGGCAGACGTGGCATCCACGAGGGCGAAGAGCACTAGGGCGGCACGTTCCGGGTTGACCGGGGCAAACTGGCCGGCATCCTGTCCCGCGCGAATGATGTCGATGGCGAGTGCATGCCACGAATCCATCGACTGGCGGGCCGCCTCGGCTAGGGGTGCGTTGCGTCGGCCGAGGCTCCACGCATCGGTCCACACTTCGCCGACATTGTCGCGTGCAGGATCCGCGATGGTCTCGATGAGAGCCCGCATCTGCTCCAGGGGTTCGGTCGGGGTGTGAGCGTGCCGGGCTACGTCGGCGATCTCTTTCTCGGCGATGGCGGTGAACGTCGACGCCACCAACGTTTCCATGCTGGGCTCGTAGTGCGCGATGAGGGGCGCCGTCACGCCGCAGTGAGCGGCGAGGTTGCGCAGCGAAATTGCTGCGAGCCCGCGGGTCAGAGCGATCGTCGCTGCCGCGTCACGGATTTCTGATGCACGCTCGGTGGCGTTTCGTCGTCGAGTTGTGCCTGCTGCCATCTTCGCAGTGTAGCCGTTGTTGACTCTTATTGAACAGGTGGTAAATAATGGAGATCATGGACACCATCAACCGCGACGTCGTCATCGTCGGAGCCGGAGCCACCGGGCTCACCGCAGCGAGGGCTCTCGTCCGTGAGGGTAGAAGCGTGATCGTTCTTGAAGCGCGTGATCGCATCGGCGGACGCCTCTGGACCGGCTCCATTGACGGCCAAATGTTCGAGATCGGTGGCCAGTGGGTATCGCCAGATCAAACGGCTCTCATCGACACGCTCGATGAACTCGGGCTCGAAACATACTCTCGCTACCGCGATGGCGACAGCGTGTATGTGTCGCAGGATGGTGAGGCTCGCCGCTTTACGGGAGACATCTTCCCCGCAGGCGAAGCCACCGAGGCTGAGATTGCTCGGCTCATTGTGACCCTTGACGCACTTGTTGCCGAGCTCGACCTCAATGCGCCGTGGGAACATCCGCGAGCTGCAGAATTTGACCGAATCTCGTACCGTGCGTGGCTAGAGAGCCAGAGTACGGATACCGAAGCGATCGACAACATCGCCCTCTTCGTTGCCGAGGCGATGCTCACCAAGCCCGCCCACTCCTTCTCACTGCTGCAGGCGCTGCTCATGGCGGCCAGCGCGGGAAGCTTCAGCAATCTTGTTGATGCCGACTTCATTCTCGACAAGCGCGTGGTGGGTGGCCTGCAGCAGGTTCCGCTCGTCATGGCCGCAGAGTTGGGCGAAGACGTCGTGCGCCTATCGCAGCCGGTGCGCGAGATCCTGTGGGATGCCGAAGGCGCGACGGTGAGCAGCGACGAGTTCACGGTGCGGGCGAAGCACGTGATTGTTGCCGTGCCACCCAACCTCTACGACCGCATCGATTACGTTCCTGCTCTGCCGCGCATGCGCCAGCAGATGCAGCAGCACTCCTCGCTCGGGTTGGTAATCAAGGTGCATGCCACCTACGAGCGCCCGTTCTGGCGTGTGGCCGGGCTTTCGGGCACCGCTTTTAGCCCGTACCAACTCGTGCACGAGGCCTACGACAACACGAACTACGGGGAACAGCGCGGCACCCTCGTGGGCTTTGTGTCGGGCGAGAGCGCCGACGAACTGTTCGCGCTTGATGCCGCCGACCGCAAGCAGCGCATCCTCGAATCGCTGGCGACCTACTACGGCGATGAAGCGCTCATCCCGGTCGTGTACTACGAAAGTGACTGGGCCTCCGAAGAGTGGACTCGCGGTGCCTACGCGGCGAGTTTCGACCTCGGTGGGCTCACCCGTTACGGTGCGCTCCAGCTCGAACCGGTGGGGCCCATCCAGTTTGGGTCCAGTGATCTAGCCTCCGAAGGTTATCAACACGTCGACGGGGCTATTCGGGTGGGACAGCGCCTGGCATCCTCAATTATCGAAGCAGACGAAGGTAAATGATGTCGTGGAGAATGCCGGCAGAAACCGCTGAGCACGAGCGCACCTGGATGGCGTTTCCACGCATCGGTGGAACGCTCGGCGAGACCGAAGCCGAACGCGCGCGCGGGTATGCCGCGTGGGCCGATGTCGCCAACGTGATCGCCACATTCGAGCCCGTGTCGATGGTGGTCGATCCCACCGAAATGCTTCGAGCCCGGCGGATGCTCGACAGCAGCATTGAGTTGCTCGAAGCACCGCTCGATGAGTTTTGGATGCGCGACATCGGCCCCACCTTTGTGCTCGACAGCGAACGGCCCGGCGTGCTCGGCGCTGTCGACTGGATCTTCAACGGCTGGGGTGCGCCCGAGTGGGCGGAGTGGAAAAAGTCTGCCGAAATTGGGCGTTTCGTCGCTGAGGCTTCAGGCGCCGAACTCGTGAGTTCGCTGCTTGTTGCCGAGGGCGGGGGCCTGCATGTCGACGGTGCGGGAACGGTGCTGCTCACCGACACCGTGCAGCTTGATCCGCGCCGCAACCCGCTCGCTGACCGAGCACGCGTTGAGCAAGAAATGCTCCGCACCATCGGCGCCAGCCATACGGTTTGGCTGCCGCGCGGCCTTACCCGCGACTACGACGACTTCGGCACCAACGGGCACGTCGATATTGTGGCGACTATCCCTTCGGCAGGGCGGCTCCTGCTGCATGCTCAGCCGAACCCTGAGCATCCGGACCATCAGGTCATGGCCGAAATTCGCGCCAGCCTTGCTGGCCAGACGGATGCCGCGGGTCGCCAGTTTGAGATCCTTGAGCTGCCAGCACCGACCGTGCTGCGCGACGAGCACGGTTTCGTCGACTACAGCTACGTTAACCACCTCGTCGTCAACGGGGGAGTGATCGGTTGTGGCTTTGCCGACAGCCAAACGGATGCTCGCGCCGCCGAGATTCTTGCCGACGCGTATCCGGGTCGCGCCGTGCGCATGGTTGACTCCCGAGAGATCTTCGCGCGTGGCGGCGGCATTCATTGCATCACCCAACAACAGCCAAGACTTCCCGGTGTTGCCGTCGGAACCGCCGCAGGCGGAGCAACCGTATGAGTGCGTTTGATGTTGTTGAAGCCACAATCGCCGACCTGCAGCAGGCGCTGGCCTCTGGCGCTCTCACAAGCGAAGAGCTGGTCACCGCCTACCAGGCGCGGATCGAACGCTACGATCGCAGCGGGCCAACGCTCAACGCGGTGGTCGTTCCGAACCCTCACGCGCTCGCCGAAGCGCGTGAATCTGATGCACGCCGGGCCGCGGGCGCGCACCGCGGGCCGCTCGACGGCATCCCATACACGGCAAAGGATAGTTACCTGCATCGTGGTCTCACGGCGGCTGCGGGCAGCCCCGCGTTCGCCGACCTGATGGCGATGCGGGATGCCGCCACGATTGAAGCACTTCGTGAGGCTGGCGCCATCTGCTTGGGGCTCACGAACATGCCGCCGATGGCCAACGGTGGAATGCAGCCGGGCGTGTATGGACGTGCCGAAAGCCCGTATAACGCTGACTTCCTGACGGCTGCCTACGGTTCAGGTTCGTCCAATGGTTCTGGCACCGCAACGGCCGCGAGTTTTGCCGCCTTCGGGCTTGCCGAGGAGACCTGGTCGAGCGGCCGGGCCCCAGCATCCAACAACGCGCTCTGTGCCTACACGCCCTCGCGCGGTGTCATCTCGGTCCGCGGCAACTGGCCCCTTGTTCCCACCATGGATGTGGTGGTGCCGCACACCCGCACGATGGCCGACCTGCTTGCCGTGCTCGATGTCATCGTGTTCGACGACGCCGACACTCGCGGCGACTTTTGGCGCTCGCAGCCGTGGGTTGAGATTCCGGCAGCTTCCAGCGTCCGACCCGAGACGTATTTATCGCTCGTGGGTGAGACTACGGAACAGCCGCTGGCGGGCAAACGCTTCGGCGTTCCCCGGATGTACATCAACAGCGACACCGAAGCGGGGTCAGGAACGCGCGGAGTCGGCGGTCCGACCGGGACCGCGATCGACACCCGCCCGAGCGTCCTGAACCTGTTTGAGCAGGCGCGCCGTGACCTCGAAGCGGCCGGGGCAACCGTGGTGGATGTCGACTTCCCGGTGGTCTCGAACTACGAAGCCGACCGCGTGGGTGCCCCCACGATCGCGACCCGCGGTCTGGTGAGCCCCGAGTTCCTGAAGCGCGAGATCATCGACCTGTCGGCATGGGCGTGGGAGGACTTTCTGCAGGCCAACGGCGACCCCAACTTTGACACGCTCGTGGGCGTTGACGGCAGCACCATCTTCCCGAGCGTTCCTGGCGCCCTGCACGATCGGTATGACGGTTTCGAAGACGACATTGCGGTGTATCCGGCCCAGGTTCGTGACCACCCCTACGCGACATTCACAGACATCCCCGAGCTCGAGGCTGGGGTGCGCGGTCTCGAAGAGACTCGGCGCATCGACCTTGAAGAGTGGATGCGCGAGAACGATCTCGACGCGGTAGTCTTCCCGGCGGTGGCCGACGTCGGCGCCGCGGATATGGGCACGAACCCCGAAACGGCGGAAGCCGGTTGGCGCAACGGCGTGTGGGTAGCCAACGGTAACCTCGCGATTCGGCATCTCGGCATTCCCACGGTGACGGTTCCGATGGGGATCACGGACGACATTCGGATGCCCGCCGGAATCACGTTCGCCGGTGCCGCGTACTCGGACCTCGACCTGCTGCGCATCGGTGTCGCCTACGAAACGGTGTCGCGGCGTCGAGTTGCGCCACCGCGCACTCCGTCCATCGCGTCGTAGGGGCGCGCGAGGCTCTGGGCTCAGCTGAGGTCGCCGGGCAATCACACAACCCTCGCTAGCCGTGGAAATCGATGATGTCTCCAGTGTTGGTGTAGAGGATCGAGTCCACTATCTTGAGATTCTCATACGTGCCGCCAACATCGCCTTCGATTGTCGCGTCCACATCTGTGCCGTACTGATTCTTCACCGTTGCGCCGATCTTGAAAGTGAAGGTGCCGTCGTCGTTCGGGGTAGTAATGCGGTCCATAATCCAGTGGACGGTTCCGCCGTACGGAAACTTGGCTTCCCATTGCATGGCAAGGTACTGGGCCGCCCGGCCTTCATCGAGCCCGGGATTCGGGTCTTCAAGCACTAGTACCGCTGTGCCATCGTTCGACTGAGTCGTCCAGGTCACCGTCCACTCTGCGGCGACGGCAGCGCAATTGTCTGGGCAGTCGAGACCGTCAAATTCTACGGTGTAGCCGGCTTCTTCGAACAGCGCCCTAGCTTCTTCGCCGGTCATCCCCTCTACTTCAGGTGCGGGCTGCAGGGTTGGTGTGGCCGGAGCTGACGGTTCGGAGGGGACTGTTGTTGGAGATGTTGCCGCGATGCTGTCTGCCTCATTTGAACTGGTGCCTTCAGCGAGGACACCCACGGTAATGAGCGCCGCAATCAGAAGTGCTCCGCCGGCGATTGCGTACCAGACGGGTTTCGGAATCGGTTTCTTTACGCGGCGGAAGGTAATTTTTGTCCGCAGCAGGCCCTCGTCCTGAGAAACGAATTCCCAGCCATCCTTTTGCCACTTGGCGATCGACTTCGCTTCAAGGCCACGAATCGCGGTTACTTCGTTGGTCTCGTAACGCACTTCTTCGTCAGACAACAGTCCGGCCTCCTAGTGGCCCCAGGAGCGGGACTCGTTATTTGCGGAATTATTCTCAGCATAGTCGTGGCTACCGACCCATTCGCCGCCGCGCGCCGACTACCGGAGCATCCGCGCTAGAGCTGCTTGATCATTTCGAGTTCTCGCCGGGACTTGTCGAGGACGTAGGGCGCTGAATGCCGCGTCAAGAGATAGCCGCGACGGTGGTAGGCGGTGCGGGCTCGGATGTTGTCTTCGTGCACGCTCACGAGCAGGGGGCCCGTTCTTGCGTCGGGAATATAGCTACCCATCGTGCCTACCCACCTTCCGTCGGACGTGATCGCCGCGATCACGATGCCGAGCGGGTTCTACCCACGGGCGGCGCTGCTTGGCCGGCTCCACGTTTGGCGTCTGGCGTTTGGCGGTCAACGCTCCATCGCACGTTAACTGCGGCTACTGTTTTCACAGGAGGCACCCATGCCGGCGAAGATCGATTTCAAGAAGACACTCGACTGCTACGCGGCTAAGCCTGCGACCTTCAGGGTGTTGGATGTCGCTCCCCAGCAATACCTGATGGTCGACGGCCAGGGGGAACCCGGCGAAGACAGCGAGTATGCGGATGCGATCGCCGCGCTCTACCCGGTGGCGTACACCCTCAAATTCGCGAGCAAAGCGCTGGGCCGCGACTATGTTGTGCCGCCGTTGGAAGCACTCTGGTGGGCGTCAGACATGGCGGCCTTCACCACTGCTCGCGACAAATCACAGTGGGAATGGACCGCCATGATCCTCGTCCCCGAATGGATTACCGCCAGGATGTTTCAGGATGCTGCTACCAGTGTGCTGGCCAAGGCCAAGACCCCGCAGAGTGTGCCGCGCAGTCTCTCCAAGGTGCACCTCGAAACCCTCAATGAAGGGTTGTGCGTGCAGACCCTCCACGTTGGCCCCTATGAGGATGAGGCCGAGATCCTTGCGCGGATGCACAACGAGTTCATTCCCGCGCAGGGGCTGCGAATGACCGGCAAGCACCACGAGGTCTACTTCAACGACTTTCGCAAGGTCGAGGCATCCAAGCTCCGCACGCTACTGCGGCAGCCGGTGGAGCATCGCGCTACCTAGAACTGGTCGATCTCGAGCTTCTTCATCGCCATCATGTGCTCAAACGCCTTCGGCCGCGACATGAGCTGATCCAAATTCGTCGGGATGATCTGCCAGCTGACACCGAACTTGTCTTTGCACCACCCGCACTGTTCGGCCTCCGGCACCGCCGATAGTGCCGCCCAGAAACGGTCAATCTCGGCCTGGTCATCGCAGTCCACCACGAACGAGATCGCTTCGTTGAACGTCGTCTTCTGCGCTGCGCCAGCATCCATCGCCGCGAACCACTGATTGCGAAGCCGAAAATCGGAGAACATCACCGACCCTGATTCGGCGGGCCCCGTCTGCACCGGATAACGCGTATCGGTTGCCAGATGAGAGTCCTCGAACGTGGCCGCATAGTATTGCGCCGCCTCATGGGCACGATTCTGTGCTGGTCCACCAAACATCAAGCTTGGAATGACCATCGGGCGCGGATCGCCAGTGGGGTCGGTGAGGATGAGCTGCCAACTCACCCCGAACTTGTCGCGAACCCACCCGTAGCGTTGGCTAAACGCGTACTCATCTAGGGGCATGAGCGCGTCACCGTCGTCGGCGAACATCTTCCACAGCACATCGAGGTTGTGCCGAGCATCCGGATCGATCGATGGGTCGAAATTGACCATGAACGAGATTGACTCGGTGAAGGTGAATTCATCGCCGGCGTTGAGGGCCATAAACGGTTGGCCAGCTATCTCGAAATCAATCGTCAATACTTCGCCGGCACGGTCCTGCTGAAAGTCGGCTAGACCCTCTGTCGGATACCGTACGGTGTCGTGCACCACCCCGCGCGGGAACGCAGCGAGATAGAACGCGACAGCATCTTCGGCGTTCCTGTTAAACCAGAGACACGGAGTAATCGAGCTCATGAAGTTCCTTTCCAGGCGCGCTAGGCGGCCAAGACTCGCTCATAGGCTGGCGATCTCAAGTTTCTTCATGCCCATCATGTTGGCGATCGCGCCCGGCCGGGACATCAGCTCCGCCATGTTCAGGGGCGTGACCTGCCAGGTGAGTCCAAACTGGTCGACGCACCAGCCCTGTCGCTCGGCATCCGGATCTGCCGACAGCGCGGCCCAGTAGCGGTCAATCTCGGCCTGATCGGTGCACGACACGATGAAGGAGAACGCTTCCGTGAAGCTTGCACGATGCTTCACCGTCGCATCCATCACGATGAACCACTGATTGAGCAATCGAAAATCGGCAAACATCACCGATTCGGCAGATGCTGCCCCGCTGTGTTTCTCGAACCGGATATCGACCCCAGCCTCAGTGTCGTCAAAGAGTGACGAGTAGAAGTCCGCGGCCTCGCGTGCCCGGTTCTGCACATGACTACCAAAGATCAGGGAAGGAACAACCTTGGGTCGCGGCGACCCGCTCGGGTCGACGAGGTTGAGCTGCCAGTGCACGCCGAATCTGTCCCGCAACCAGCCGTAACGGGAACTGAACTCATAGGAATCCAGTGGCATCGACGCGGTGCCACCGTCGATGAGCGCAATCCAGAGTGCATCAAGATTCTTTGCAGCATCAGGGTCAATCGACGGGTCAAAGCTCACCATGAACGAGATGGACTCGTTGAAGCCGTAGCGTTCGCCACCATTGAGGGCAATGATGGGCTGACCTGCGATCTCGAACTCGATAGCCACAACGTCGCGTACGGCCTCAGCTTCGGCGTCGTCTTCCGTCGAGACCCGCTGGGCGGGCACATCATCCGCAACCGGTGACTCACCGGAGTGTTCTGTAGGCAGATAGCGGATGTCATGCACCGCGCTGCTATCAAACGCGGTCCTGTAGAAGCGCACAGCTTCCACTGCGTCTCCGTTGAACCAGAGACAGGGCGTGATCGTGGTCATGGCGTTCCTCCTTGAACCCATGTCGTCGCAGCACGCGGCGGCTAGTGCCCTGAGCTTAGACCCGAACAGCACCGCGTGGGCGATTTTGCATACGATATGGAGATGAGCGCACACGAGTCGGCGATCTCCCCGAGCCACAATGACCGGGATGAGACGGAGACCGAACGCAGCGACCGCAACTGGACAGAAATCTTGCAAGAGTTGCGCGTCATCCAGACGGGCACCCAGATCCTCACCGGCTTTCTGCTGACGCTCGCATTCCAGTCCAGGTTCACCGAACTCGACAACTATCAGATCGTTCTCTACCTCGCGCTCGTGGCTGCTGCAGTCGTGGCAACCGCTCTGGCGGTATCACCCGTTAGCCTGCACCGCGCACTGTTTGGGCGACGGGCCAAGAGGCGGTTGGTGACGTTGTCGAATCGTCTTCTCAAGGTCACCCTGCTGGTGGTGGCTCTGACGATCACCGGCACGGCAATGCTGATCTTCGATGTCGTTGTCGGTCGCAGCGCGGGAATCCTGGCCGGCGGACTCGCCGCAGCACTAGCGGTCGTGTTGTGGTTGATCATGCCGACACTGGCCAAGAAATATCTGTCGCATGAGTGAGCGCACCAACAACATCCTCGCCCCACACCCGGACTGGCGCTACGCCTTCCGCCGTGCCTGGCACGGCTTCATGCTGCACCGTGGCATCGATTCGGCGGCGACACTCGCATTCTTCGCCGCGCTCACCATCCTGCCCGCCGCGTTGAGCGTGGTGTCGGCGTTTGCGATCGCGCAAGGAAAAGACCAGGCCGCCGACACTGTGCTCGATCTGGCGCAAGAGATCCTGCTCCCCGGCACCGTCGACCTCGTCAAAGAACCGTTGACTCAACTGTTCTCCATTGAGAGCCCCGGCGCTGCCCTGATCATCGGGGTGTTGCTCAGCGTCTGGTCGATGTCGAGCTACGCAACCGCGTTCGGACGCGCGGCAAACAGCGTGTACGAGGTGCAGGAGGGCCGCCGGATTGTGAAGTTCCGTGGGCTCATGCTGGTGCTTTCGGCGTTCCTGCTGGTTGCTTTCGCCGCGGTAATCATCCTCCTGTTGAGCACCAGCAATGTGGCAAACGCTGTGGCGGAAGCTCTCGGCGTTGGCGAGCCCTGGATCGCACTCTGGGTGTACGGTCGCTGGCCGGTGCTCGGCATGATCCTCACCATGATCATTGCCGTGCTCTACTTCTACACGCCCAACATCCGCCACAAGCGGCTTCGCTGGGTGAGTTCCGGGGCATTATTTGCGATCATCGCGTGGAGTCTCGCAACCACGGGTTTCGGCATCTATGTGTCGACTATCGCGAACTACGATCGCGTTTATGGCTGGCTTGGCGGAGGGCTTGCGGTCCTCATCTGGTTGTACATCAGCAACCTTGCTCTGGTAGCGGGCCTAGAAGTGGATGCCGAGTTCACGCGACTACGTCAGCTGCGTGCCGGGGTGCCCGCCGAGAATACCGTGCAGTTGCCGCTGCGAGACACCACCCGCAATTTGATCTTGGCGAAGCGGCAGGCGGCGGATGAGACAGACGCGATCTCGATCCGTACGCGCGATTCGAACTCTGACTAACGACGATCACCACCTGCCCTGACCGGCCGGCAACGCGTTCGCGCGTGGAACGGCTCGCCTGCTTGCGGCACCTCAGGGTGTAGCTATAGGCTCAAAGCCGCGGTCTGGAATCGTTACCAAACCCGGAGGAGCGTCATGTCGAGCAGAGTTGCTATTGTCACCGGAGGAGCCCGCGGTCTCGGTGCCGCCATCGGGCAAGCGCTCCTGAACGAGGGCTACCAGGTTGCAGCGTTCGACCTGAAAGCGACCGGCGAATTCGACAACGGAATCCTCAGTCTCGCGTGTGATGTGTCGGATGAGGCCGCCGTGAACTCTGCCGTTGCTGCGGTCGAGCAACGACTGGGCACGCCAACTATTCTCGTCAACAACGCCGGCATATTGGCCCCTGGCCGCATCGACGACACCAGCCTCGACGTCTGGAATCAGACTCTCGCCGTCAACCTCACCAGTTCATTCTTATTGAGCAAACGGGTCCTGCCCGGCATGCGCGCCGCCGGATTCGGTCGCATCATTAACGTCGGTTCGTCCGCAGGAAAAAATGGCGGCTTCAGCACGGGCGGAGCGTATGCGGCCTCGAAAGCAGGGATGATGTGTCTCGCGAAATCGATTGCCAATGCGGAGCGCGGGAACGGCATCACGTCAAATGCGGTAGCACCCAGCTTGATCGAAACAGACATGATGGGCGCTCTTCCCTCGAAATCGATGATTGACCGAGTTCCCGTCGGCCGCATGGGCACACCGGATGAGGTCGCCCATGTTGTGCGCTTTCTCGCCTCCGAGGGTGCCGCCTTTGTCAACGGTGAGGTCATCGATGTCGATGGTGGATTGTTCATCGATTAGCCTCACCATTGACCCCTGATGGGCGCACCGCCGCGCCAGATAAGGAGTAGTTGCCGTGACCGAGATCCCCTTTGTGGACACCCATGTGCACTTCTATGACCTCAGCCACCCCGAGCTCGAGTACTCGTGGCTAAACCCGGAGCTCGATCATCCTGTGATCGGCAACATTGACGCCGTGAAGTCGCGACAGTATCGCCCGGAAGACTTTCTTGCCGAATCCCGTTTCAACAATGTCAGCAAAGTCATTCACGTTCAGGCCGCGCTGGGCAGCAAGGATCCCGTCGTCGAAACCCAGTGGTTGAGCGAAGGCTTTGAGCGCACGGGGATTCCCCACGGGATCATCGCCCACACCGACCTGATGGCTGACGATCTGGAAGCGCAGCTCGACCGGCACGCACAGTATGGGGGCTTTCGCGGCATTCGCGACTTCTCGCACGGCGACTACCTCGTCGACGAACGGTACCGCCGCGGCATCCGCACGCTGGGCGACCGCGGGCTCATCTCGTCCATCGACTGCCTGCCCGAAACCTTCGACAAGGTCGCCGACCTCGCTGCCGCGGCTCCCGGAACCCTGATCTGCATCGATCACTGTGGTTTCCCCCGCCAGCGCGACGACGAATATTTCGCGTTCTGGAAGCGCGGGATGGCTGCCATCGCGGCGCAACCTAATACGTTCATCAAGATTTCCGGGCTCGGAATGGTGGACCAACGGTGGACCATCGATTCGATCCGTCCGTGGGTCGAAACCTCGATCGACCTCTTCGGAACCGACCGGACCGTCTTCGGCTCCAACTGGCCACTCGACCGGCTTTTCAGTTCCTACACCGACCTGATCCACGCCTACCGTTCCCTCATCGCCGGGTACGCACCACACGAGCAGCTTGCCCTGTTCTCGGGGAACGCCGAACGCATTTACGCTCTGTGAGCCGCAACAGATGATCAACGCAGTTCACCACGCTGGTGTGACCGTTGCCGACCTCGATCGCTCCGTCACATTCTGGAGTGGCGTGCTCGAACGAGAACCGCTGTGGCGACGGATGCTCGACGCCCCGTACCTTGCTGACGTCACGGGTTACTCCGGCTGTCGCATCGAGGTCGCGATGTTCGAGCTCAGCTCAGACATGAAGTTGGAACTGCTGCGCTACGAAATGCCCGCGGAGGCGGCGACCGCGGCGCCGAACGGACCCGAAACCGCGCGACCGGGCAACGTGCATCTTGCCTTCACCGTTGCCGACATCGCCGCGGTGTGGTCGCGAGCACTGTCGCTCGGGGCAACTGCCACGTCGGCGGCGCCGGTACGTGTGACGTCCGGGGCCAACGAGGGCGCGCTCGCGGCTTACCTTCGCGACCCCGACGGTGTCACGATTGAACTAATTCAGCCCCGAGAGATCTGATTGCGCGGTCCCGCGACCGGGAGTAGCGTGAGCCCATGGATCACGTGACCGCTCAGCGCTGGCTCGACGACTATGTCGCGGCCTGGATTTCGTGCGATCCCGGCGACATTGGTGCGCTGTTCAATGATGAGGTTGTCTATCGCTATCACCCGCATGACGAACCGGTTGTCGGCAAAGTAGCCGTTGTCGCATCGTGGCTTGGAGACGGTGCGGATGGTGGGTCATCCCCGGATGAACCGGGGACGTTCGAAGCACAGTATCACCCCGTTGCCATCGATGGAGAAGTGGTCGTCGCGCGTGGTGTCTCGTCCTACCGGGACACACCGTACGGGCCGGTTGTGCGCGTCTACGACAACTGTTTCCTGATGCGCTTCGACGGTGCGGGGCGCTGTGCAGACTTCACCGAGTTCTACACGCTGCGCCCCACTACGGCCGAGTAACTCCCGGCTCTCGCCCTAGTCGGACGTGCGCGCGCTGCCAGTGAACCCGCGCAACCGCAGACTATTCATCACGACGAACACCGACGAGAACGCCATTGCCGCGCCCGCGATGAGCGGGTTGAGCAGCCCTAACATCGCGATCGGGAGGGCGGCCACGTTGTACGCGAACGCCCAAAACAGGTTGCCGCGAATGATGCCGAGGGTGCGCTTGGCGAGCCGCACCGCATCACCAACGACGAGCAGGTCGCCGCTGACGACGGTGATATCGCTGGCGGCAATCGCCGCATCCGTTCCCGCACCCATCGCGATCCCGAGATCAGCAGCGGCAAGGGCTGCCGAGTCGTTGACACCATCACCGACCATTGCCACCACACGGCCTTCGGCCTGCAACTGGCGAATCACCTCGACCTTGCCCTGCGGTGAAATGCCCGCGTGCACGTCGGTGATGCCAACAACGGACGCCACGGATGCCGCGGCTCCCGCGTTGTCACCGGTGAGCAGCACGGGGCGCAGTCCGAGCCGGGTGAACTCCGCGATCGCGTCCGCACTGGATGCCTTCACGGTGTCCCCGACGACCAGCACGCCCCGCGCGCGGCCATCCCACGCGACCACCATCGCGGTGGATCCGGCGGCTTCCGCTTTCTCGACCGCGGTGAGGGCGGCATCCGAGACATCGATTTTCGGGTCGGCGGTCAGCCAGGGTGCCCGCCCCACTATGACGGTGTTGCCGTCGATGGTGGCCTGAACGCCGCTGCCGGCGTGGGCGGTGAAGTCGCTGACGGTGGGCAGTTCGAGGCCGCGCTCGGTTGTGGCTTCGACGATGGCGCGGCCAATCGGATGCTCAGAGCCGGCCTCGACGGCAGCAGCGCGAGCCAGCACGAGAGCTTCGTCTTCGCCGTCAAGCACCTCGATGCCAGCCAGGCGCATCTCGCCGGTGGTGACGGTGCCGGTCTTGTCGAGCACGATGGTGTCAACGGTGCGGGTCTGTTCGAGCACCGTAGGTCCGCTGATGAGGATGCCGAGTTGCGAGCCTCGGCCGGTGCCGACCAGTAGGGCGGTCGGGGTAGCGAGGCCGAGAGCGCACGGGCAAGCGATCACGAGGGTGGTCACGGCGGCAGTGAAGGCGAGCTCGATGGGGCCGCCGGCGATCATCCACCCCACGAACGCGACGACGGCAAGGCCGAGCACGACCGGCACAAAGACCGCTGAAACGCGGTCGGCGAGACGCTGAATTTCGGCTTTACCGGTTTGGGCCTCTTCGACGAGGCGCCCGAGGCGAGAAAGTTCGGTGTCTCGGCCCACGCGGGTGATTTCGACGATGAGTCGTCCGGCAACGTTGAGGGTTGCGCCAGTGACGCGACTGTCGGGGCCGACATCGACGGGAACGGATTCGCCGGTGAGCATGCTTTCATCGACGGCCGAGTGGCCGTCGATGACAAGACCATCGCTGGCGATCTTCTCGCCGGGACGCACCACGACGTGGTCGCCGACGGCGAGCGTGGAAACGGGAACACGTTGTTCGCTACCTCCGCGCAGCACCGCCGCGTCTTTGGCTCCTAGTTCGAGCAGGGCACGCAGGGCGGCCCCGGATTCGCGGCTGGCGCGGGCCTCAATGTACTTGCCGAGCAAAATGAACACGGTGACGGCGGCGGCAACCTCGAGGTAAATCTCGCCGGTACCGCCATCCTGGGTGCCGAAGAAGGTCATCGTCATGTGCAAGCCGGGCTTGCCCGCTTCACCGAAAAACAGCGCGTACAGCGACCAACCGAAGGCTGCGAGAACACCAAGGCTGATGAGGGTGTCCATCGTGGCGGTGAAATGACGAGCATTGGTAGCGGCGGCGCGGTGGAAGGGCCACGCGCCCCACACGGCGACGGGTGCCGCGAGCGTGAGAGTAAGCCACTGCCAGTTCGTGAACTGCAGGGCGGGAATCATCGACATCAGCACGACCGGCACCGTGAGGGCCGTCGAGATCAGGAGGCGACGCAGCAGCAGTGTCGCCCAATCATCGTCGCTGGTGGTCGGCTCGACATCGTCACGTTCGTAGATCGGCGTGGGGATGACCGCGCTGTAGCCGGCAGCCTTCACGGTCTCGATGAATTGCTGCGTGTCAGCACCCTCCGGCGCGCGAACGCGTGCCTTCTCGGTGGCGTAGTTGACGCTGGCTTCGACGCCGGGGAGTTTGTTGAGTTTGCGCTCGATGCGATTTGCGCACGACGAGCAGGTCATCCCGGTGATCTCAAGTTCAACATCCGTGAAGTTCACGGTGGCGGGAGCGTCAGTTGTGCTCGGCGCGAGTGGCTCGGCGCTCATCAGAGGCTCGATACGAGCGTGTAGCCTGCCTTCTCGATTGCGGCGCTGACGGTCGCATCGTCGAGGGGGGACTCAGACGTGACAGAAACGGTGGAAGGCAACCCGGACGCTAGATCGACGGAGACGGCGGTGACGCCATCCACTTCGCTGAGTTCTTCGGTGACGCTTGAGACGCAGTGGTTACAGGTCATGCCCTCGACGAGGTAGTCGGCGGTGTGTGGCATTGGTACTCCTTCGGTTGTCGCCGACGCGGTGCGTCGGCGGAAAGTGTGGTTAGGAACGAACGAGGCGCGCGATGGCGGCACTCGCTTCGCGAATCTTTTCGTCGGCGACAGCGCCGCCTTCACGGCTCGCTTCGGCAACGCAATGGGTGAGGTGGTCGTCGAGGAGGGCGAGTGCGACCGACTCGAGCGCTTTGGTCGCGGCGGAGACCTGGGTAAGAACGTCGATGCAGTAGGTGTCTTCTTCGACCATGCGGTGGATGCCGCGAACTTGACCTTCTGCGCGGCGCAGCCGCTTGAGCAGCTGCTCTTTGTTCTCGTCGTACCCGGGCATGGCAACTCCTTGCATTAGTACCCCTAGGGGGTATCCCCATTAGACGCTTCTCGCGAGCGAAAGTCAACCCTGGTGGCCACTGCGCAACGGTGCCAAACGACCGTGCTGTTGGTCCACCATCTGATGCGACTAGCGGCGCACCTGACCCCAAATTGCCTTCTCAATCTGGTCGCGCACACGCTCCCACAGGTGCTTCTTCGACTCTTGTTCATCGAGACGGCGACCGTTGAGCACGATGCCGGCCGACGCGGTGTTGATGCTCATGGCGTGACTGGCAAATTCGTTGGCCGCGTTCGCCGACTTCCTGGCGGTGTCGCGGGCGGGGTCACGTGCAGAGCTGGCGGTGCTACGCGCGGCTGCCGATGCGGTGCGTGAGGAATCCTGCAGACGCGAGGAGGTGGATGTCGCAAGGGCACGAGCTTTCGCCGTGATCTCTTGGCGGCGAACGGAAAGGGCCTTGGCTGCGTTCGCGACGACAACAAGCACGGCGAGCACGGCGGTAATGGTCAACGGAATGGCGATCACTTCACCTTGAGTGGGGAATGGGAGTTCCAGTTGTCCGTCGAAGAGGCTCCAGACGATCCCGCTGGCGCCACCGCCGTTGACAAAGGCAGTGTACGCGTCGGTCAGCAATCCCGTTATCGCGCCGAGAACGGTCGCGATGGTTCCAATAATCAGGGCGATCACGAAGCTCCGGAGGTGGACAACGGGCTGACGCGCACCGAGGGCGAAGAACGGGAATGCGACGAGCATCCCGACGGCTCCGGCCACGGCAGCAAGGCCCCACCCGAGCGTCCCGACGAGGAGCGCGGCGAGAATCGCCAGCGGGATCGCCAGTGAGGCGAGGAGGGCGCCGACGGCGATGTTGCCCGGCTTGGCGTCGGTGGTCAGAAGCTGCGTGCCGGTGGACGTTACCGAGTTCATGGCATCGGCGCGACGTTCACGCCAGCGCGCGTAGTCGGCGGGTCCGGGGTTCAGAGAAAAATCTGGCATGGTGGCGACCTCCGATCGCACGACATCCGCAACATTGCGGTCGTCTTCACCCTAGCGACCTACCCTCCGGATAGCGCGACCGGTTGCTGTGAGAGTGGTTCCGGCGGGACTCCTTGCTGTGCGCCTGGTGCCTGAGCGCGTGACGGCTGCGAATCTGGTGCCCGGTCGTCTGGTGCCTGGTCGTCTGGTGCCCTTGAGCTATCCGCGTAGGGCGAGTGCGAACGGCAGCACGGCATCCGCCCCGGCTTCGCGGAGTGCTTTCGCAGCGATGGTGAGGGTCCAGCGGGAGTCGACAAGGTCATCGACGAGCAGGATTGGCCCACTGGGTAACGCGCCGCCGGCCCATTCGAACTGCCCCCATACGCTCGCGAGCCGGTAGGCACTGTTGCCACCGGTCTCGCCCTGTGGGCCGGCACCGGTGAGCGAGAGCGCCCCAAGGTAAGGGAGCTTGCCTGCGCTGGCGAGGGCTTCGGCGACGGATGTTACGAGTTGTGGTTTGCTGCGTGACGGCATCGAGACGACGGCGACGGGGCGCTCATCCCAGCCCCAGTCAGCGAGCACTCGGACGCAGGCCGCAACGAGCGCGGGGCTCGCGGGGGCGTCGGGGGTGCCGGGGGTGAAGAGGGTGCGCAGGGTGCCGCCCCAGCCAAGGTCGGTGAGGCGGGCGAGGGCGCGGCCTTCGGTGGCGCGCAGTTCGGGGGCGATGCGTCCGCGAACGGGGACGCCGAGTTTGTCGGCTCCGGTGGGCCATTGGGCGCGGGGCTCGATGGGCACGCCGACTTTGTCGAGGGTGGCGGTGGCGCGGGTGGTGGCATCCGTGCTGATGTCGGTGGGGTACCAGGCGCCGGCGCAGTTGTCGCAGCGGCCGCATTCGGTCGCGGTGTCGTCGTCGAGGGCGCGTTGCAGGTATTCCATGCGGCAGCCTTCGGTGCCGGCGGGCAGTCTTTCGTAGTCGAGCATGTGTTGTTGTTCGGCTCGGCGGGCGGCGGTGACTCCGGCGTAGCGTTCGGCGTCGTAGCTCCAGGGCTGGCCGGTGGCGGTCCAGCCGCCCTGCACTCGGGCGACGGCACCATCCACGTCGAGCACTTTCAGCAGCAGCTCGAGCGGGGTGCGGCGCAGGTTCACGCGCGCTTCGAGCGCGGGGGTGGAGACGGGCCCGGCGCCGGAGTTGGCGGCGGCGGTCAGTTCGGCGATGACGAGTTCGGCGTTGGCTTGGTCGGGCATGGATGCGGTGGCGAAGTATTCCCAAATGTCTTCGTCTTCGGGACCCGGCATCAGCAGCACGTCGGCGTTGTCGGTGGCGCGACCGGCGCGGCCGACTTGTTGGTAGTAGGCAACGGGGGAGGAGGGGGCGCCGAGGTGCACGACGAAGCCGAGGTCGGGTTTGTCGAAGCCCATGCCGAGCGCGCTGGTGGCGACGAGCGCTTTCACGGTGTTGTTCTTGAGCGCGCGCTCGGCTTCTTCGCGTTCTTGCGGGTCGGTTTTGCCGGTGTAGGCGCGCACATCCATGCCACTGTCGCGCAGCAGCCGCGCGGTGTCTTCGGCGGCCGAAACGGTGAGCGTGTAGATGATGCCGCTGCCGGGCAGTTCGGCGAGGTGGCTCAGTAGCCAGCCGAGGCGAGCTCGGGCATCCGGCAGTTTCAGGACACCCAGGCGCAGGGATGCTCGCGCGAGGGGTCCGCGGATGGTGACGACTTCGGTGCCTGGTGCTGTGCCCGTGTTTTCGGTGCTGCCCGTGGGGCTCCCGGTTTCGAGTTGGGCGGCGATGTCGGCGACGACGCGCGAGTTGGCGGTGGCGGTGGTGGCGAGCACGGGGACGCCGTCGGGCATGGTGGCGATGAGTTCGCGCAGGCGGCGGTAGTCGGGGCGAAAGTCGTGGCCCCAGTCGCTGATGCAGTGCGCTTCGTCGACGACGAGCATCCCGATGCGGTTGATCAGTGCGGGCAGTTGGTTGTCGCGAAAGCTGGGGTTGTTGAGGCG
>Ga0209344_10000344_pt1 | contig 86807 bp, 81 predicted proteins | sample Cruoilmetagenom6_FD_187293 | JGI IMG/M metagenome (GOLD analysis project Ga0209344, IMG submission 187293) | Oil polluted marine microbial communities from Coal Oil Point, Santa Barbara, California, USA - Santa Barbara Oil Seep Sample 6 (SPAdes)... | ecosystem: Environmental > Aquatic > Marine... | reverse complement strand
CGCCACGGCCCTGCCGGGCCTGCTGAATGCTGCCCTCGAAAAGTGGGACAATTCAAGCTGAATCCAGCAGTCTTTCAAACACATTGGCCGGGCACTCTGCGGAGTGCGCGGGCGCAGGTGCTGGCCTGTCCGGTGTAGGGGCGGGAAAAGAGACGCGACTCGGCTCTTCGCGCGCAACGCGGCTTTGCCGTCGCCTGATACCTGCGCGTTTGCGGAAAATGGCGACAGGGCCGCACCTCCGGCCACTTGGTGTTTGACTCCGGATGCGTCTGGTGCCAGCTTTGCTAGCGCTAACAAAAAACAAGATCCGGGGACGACGGGATGAAAAATCCCTGCAGGGCGTCGCTCGGCAAACGGGCGTGGACGTCAGGATTTGGAAAGGCAGCCATCGCGATCCTGTTGATTGCTGCCTCGGGATGTGCGCTCGCGCAGTCCCCTGCACCCATGGCGGATGTGCCAGTCGAGGCGGGACAAACCACGGCGGGCCAGGCGACGGCAAGCGGCCTTCGCGGGGCAGGGCGCGTCGATTTCATCCTTGAGCGGATGACGGTCGAAGAAAAGCTCGGGCAGCTGAACCAGATGGCGGGCGGGCGCCAGATCGCGCTCAACTCCCGGATTACGGATGCTGAATATGACCGGGTCAGGGCAGGCGGCGTCGGCTCCTACCTGCATGTCGCCGGGGCGGAATTCCTCGGCGGGCTTCAGCGCGTCGCGGTGGAGGAGAGCCGGCATGGTATTCCGCTCCTGTTCGCGATGGATGTCGTGCATGGATATCGCACGATCTTTCCGGTGCCGCTCGGCATCGCGGCGACATTCGACACCGCAGACGCGGAATGCGCCGCGCGCGTGGCGGCGGTGGAGGCATCCGGCGCAGGACTGCACTGGACGTTCGCGCCGATGATGGACATTGCGCGCGACGCCCGCTGGGGCCGCATCGTCGAGGGGGCGGGCGAGGAGCCCTTCTTCGGATCGGCGATGGCGCGGGCGCAGGTGCGCGGATATCAGGGCGCAGACCTGACGCAGGCCGACACAATCATCGCGACTGCCAAGCATTTCGGCGCCTATGGCGCAGGGGCGGGCGGGCGCGACTATGACAGCGCCGATATCTCGGAACGGACGCTGATGGATGTCTACCTGCCGCCTTTTCATGCCGCCGCAGAGGAAGGCGCGGGAAGCTTCATGGTCGCCTTCAACGATATTGGCGGGGTGCCGACCACGGCGAACAAGGCGCTCCTGAATGACCTGCTCCGGGGCAAGTGGGATTATGACGGCCTTGTGGTCAGCGACTGGAATTCCGTGCTCGAGCTGATCAATCACGGCGTGGCCGAAACGCGCGCCGAGGCAGGCGCGCTGGCGCTCCGCGCGAGTGTCGACATGGAGATGACCAGCGGCATCTATGCCGCAGACATGCTGGCCGCCGTGGAGGCTTCGCCTGCGCTGCAGGCGGCGCTGGATGCCTCGGCCCGGCGGGTGCTCATGGCCAAGGAGCGCCTCGGCCTGTTCGACGCGCCCTACGCCTATAGCGACCCGGCCCGGGAGGCGGCGGTCAGGCTGACGCCGGACCACCGGGCGGCGGCGCGACGTGTCGCGGAACGTTCGATGGTGCTGCTGCGCAATGATGCCGAGCTGCTTCCGCTCAAGCCAGAGCCGGGCAAGGTGGCTGTCATCGGCGCGCTGGCCGGTGATGCGCGCTCCATGATCGGCTCCTGGAAGGCGCAGGGACGGGAAGACGACGTGATCACGGTGGTCGACGCGCTGCGCACGCGCCTGGGCGACGGGCGTGTCGTCTATGAGCCCGGTGCAGGCACGCGCGACCCAGCCGATCCGGCGGTGATCGCGCGGGCGGCGGCGGCGGCTGAAGCGGCAGACATCGTGATCCTTGTGACGGGCGAGGACTACAATTTGTCGGGCGAGGCGCGCTCGCGCTCCGATATTGGCTTGCCCGCGCCGCAGCAGGTTATGGCCGAAGCCGTTCTGGCGACAGGCAAGCCGGTCGTCACAATCGTGATGACCGGGCGCCCGCTGGACCTCGGCCCGCTGGATCGGGACGGCGCTGCCATCCTTGTGGCCTGGTTCCCCGGAATCGAGGCCGGGCCAGCGATTGCGAACGTGCTGTTCGGGAACGTGGCGCCAGCGGGGCGTCTACCCGCATCCTTCCCGCGCCGGACCGGTCAGTCGCCCACTTTCATCGGGCACTATCCAACGGGCCGGCCTGCGGATGAAGACCTGTCAAAGGACAGTGCCCGCTACATGGATATCCCGATCACGCCAGCCTATGCCTTCGGCCACGGGCTCAGCTATGCGGCCTTCGAATATGGCAATTTGCAGCAGTCGGCTGAAACGCTCGCGCCCGGCGACACGCTGACGATCAGCGCGGACATCACGAACACGTCGCAAGCCGATGCCGATGAAGTGGTGCAGCTCTATGTGCGCGATCCGGTTGCCCAGGTCGCAAGGCCGCAACAGGAACTGCGCGGCTTCGCGCGGGTATCGATTGCGGCGGGAGAAACCAAACGCGTGGCGTTTGCGCTGCGGCCCGAGCAGTTCGCCTATTTTGCTCCGTCCGGCCAGTTCGAAGCGGATGCGGGGCGAATTGATTTCGGCATTGGCGCGGGCTCGACCGACATTCGCCTGACAGGGCATTTCCGTATGACGGCGCCTGTGATTGCAGACGGCCCGGCGGCTGCGCTGGCAACGCCTGTTTCGATTATGGAGGAGTGAATGGAGTGTTTTCGGCACGTGTCCGGGGCGATTGTCCTTGCCGGACTGATAGTGACCGCCGGCTGCCAGCCGGCGGGGCCGGACCCGGCTTCGCCACTGCCTCAGGCAAGCCTCACGCATGAACAACCCGAGGGGGCCGGGATCGTGGTGCTCGACGCTAGCCTTGCAGCCGAGGTGTTTGCGGACGGCGCGCAGGTTGAAAAGTTGACGGAGGACCTGTTCGGCTGGTCAGAAGGCCCGGTCTGGATCCGCGATGGCGGATATCTCCTGTTTACCGATGTGCCGGGAAATACGATCCACAAATGGAGCGACCAAGCCGGGCTGGAAACATTCCTCCAGCCGTCAGGCCTTGTCCGCGAGGATACGGAAGGCGTGTTCCGGGAGCCCGGTGCCAACGGCCTGATTCCCGGCGACAGCCCTGGCACGATCCTGTTGGCCGACCATGGCAATCGGGCGATCGCGCGGCTCGACCTCGGGACGAAAGAGAAGACCTTCCTGGCGACACGTTTTGACGGCAAGCGCTTCTCAAGTCCCAATGACCTCGTGCTGGCCGAAGAGGGGGCGATCTATTTCACCGATCCCCCTTATGGTCTGAGGGAACTCGATGCCTCGCCGTTCAGGGAGATGGATTTCAACGGTGTCTACCTCTGGCGGCCGGATGAAGAGGGCGGCTCGGTCCGCGTGATTGATGACGGCCTGACACGGCCAAACGGCATCGTGCGCTCGCCAGATGGCGGAACGCTTTATGTGACAGTGTCTGATCCGGAAGCGGCGCGAGTTTATGCCTATACGCTGGGAGCGGATGGACTGGCCATGGAACGGCGCGTGTTTGCCGACCTGACAGAGATGGTCGGGCCGGACGATCCGGGCCTGCCGGACGGGATGGCGGTTGACGCCGACGGACGCCTCTATGTGACCGGGCCCGGCGGCGTGCATGTATTGCTGCCGGATGGCACGCCGGTCGCGCGGATCGTGACGGGAACGCCGGTGGCGAACTGCGCCTTCGGTGAGGACGGTCACACGCTTTACCTGACATCGGCATCTTTCCTCGCGCGCGTGCGGCTGAAGGCTACCGGTCTCGGCTTCCGGGACTGAAGGCGGTGGGGGAGTCGGCCTACGCCCTGGTCATTGTCGCTGCCAGCATAGCGGCACTGTTGGGACTGATCTTGCGTGCGCGCATTCCGGCATTCCTGGCCTTGCTTCTCGTCAGTGCAGGATTTGGCATCGTCTATGGCATGGACCCGGCGGCGATCATCCGCTCGATTCAGGCCGGCATGGGCGGCACCTTGGGCTTCGTCGCCGTCGTGGTGGGCCTCGGCGCGATGCTGGGGGCGCTGCTTGAAGTCTCGGGCGGCGTGCGTGCGCTGTCCTCGGGTATGCTCAACGTCTTCAGTGAAAAGCGGGCGCCACTGGCATTGGGATTTGTCGGCTTTGTGGTCGCCATACCCGTATTCCTCGATGTCGCGCTGATCATCCTAGCGCCGGTGCTCTACGGCCTGACGCGCCGGACCGGTCGGCCGATTGTGGTGTTTGCGATTCCCCTGCTCGCGGGCCTTGCCGTGTCACATGCTTTCATCCCGCCGACGCCGGGTCCGATAGCAGTGGCCGACATTCTCGGCGCGGACCTTGGGCTGGTGATTGCATTCGGGGCGCTCGCAGGGCTGCCGGCGATGCTGGTGGCCGGACCCCTGTTCGCGCGCTGGCTGGAGCGGCAACCGGCGTTCCAGGGCCGGATTCCCGATGGGCAGGACGCTGAGCCCGTCAGCGGGGTGTAGGCTTCCTGACCGCGCTGGGCATCGTACTGGTGCCGCTTGTACTGATAATTACGGGGACACTTGTGGACTCGCTGGGCAAGGCGGGAATGCTGGAATTGCCACCGGTCGTAACGCGCTTCATCATGTTTGCCGGGCATCCGTTCATTGCACTGATGATCGCGTGCGGTCTGGCATGGGGCATATGCGGGCAAATACATGGCATGCCTGCAAAAACACTCACAGCGGCGATGGTGAAGGCACTGGAGCCTGCAGGTGTCGTCGTATTGATCACCGGGGCCGGCGGGGCCTTCAAGCAGATACTCGTGGATTCCGAAGCGGGTGCGGCGCTGGCGGAGACGCTGACAGCCACCGGCATGTCGCCCTTGCTGTTTGGCTTTGCCGTGGCGGCGATCATCCGTGTGGCGCAGGGGTCTGCGACCGTTGCCATGCTGACGGCGGCAGGGATCGCGGCGCCTGTCGTGGAACTGGCTGGGCTCAGCCCCGGCGGCACGGCGCTGATGGTATTGGCGATTGCATCCGGGGCAACTGTACTCAGCCACGTCAATGATAGCGGGTTCTGGCTCGTCAGCCGGTATCTCGGCCTGTCAGAAGCGCAAACACTGCGCAGCTGGACCGTGACGGCAACATTGGTCGGGCTTGTCGGGCTTGCGACGGCACTGGTCCTGTCGCTTTTCGTCTAGGAGACGCTGGCAAGGGCCGCGAGTGCGAGCCGAAGTTGCTGCTCGGTTGGCAGGGCAATGTCGATGCGGGTGGCATCGATTGGCGGTTCGAGAGCGTCGATCTGGCTGTCGAGCAGGGCAGGGTCGAAGAAGTGGCCGCGACGGGCGACGAGGCGTTCCTGCAGCAGGGCAGCCGGTCCGTCGAGGAGGATGTAAGCCGGGGCGATGCTGAGACCCTCCGCAATCCAGTGGCGCACAATGGGGTTCAGGGCCGAGCAGGAAGCCACGCACGGCTCCCTGCGTATACGGATGAAATCGGTGAGGGCAGTGATCCAGTCGCGACGGTCAGAATTGTCCAGCGGCTGGCCGGCGGCCATCTTGGACCTGTTGGCCGCGCTGTGGAAGTCGTCACCTTCGATAAAGGCCCAGCCGAGATGCGCGGCAAGTGCGCGGCCAAGCGTACTCTTGCCGCTGCCGGACACGCCCATCACGATGGCAACCGGGGAGAGTTCGCGTGAAGGCTCAGGCATGTGTGCCGCCTTGAATGGGTTGGCCAGTGGCAAGGATAGACCGGCCAGGCCGGGGTGACCAGCCGGCCTCCGGCAATATCCAATCTTTCCTGAACGAGTGACCGACGAGCCGGGACGATCTCATTGGCAAGTCCGCTCCAAAGCCTTGTCAAAGGAAACGATATTGCTAGTACCCATGGGCGGATCGTTTCCACTCGCTGGTCTTCGCGCTGTTGCTGCCACAGGCCTGAACATCCGAAACATGGGTGGCGGGCCAAGAAGAGACCGCCTGATTTGACACCGTTGAACATGCCCTCATGAGACTTGGCGGATTCCATGCCGGGCCGCCAGCAGCGCTTGCGCGGTGGATCAATGCGCCGCGCAGCCTGACGGACGGGCCGATCGTGCCTGCGCTCCTGGTGTTTTCGATGCCCCTGCTGATGACCAATTTCCTGCATTCGATTGCCGGAACCTGGGCGGCGATATGGGTCAGCCGCGTGCTGGGGGAAGGAGCGCTGGTGGCTGTCGTCAACACAAATGTATTCTTCTTCATGATGATGGGAATGATCATCGGGGTTGGCGCGGCATCCGGCATCGCCATCGCCCAGTCGGTCGGCCGGGGCAATATGCTCCACGTCAAGAAAATCGTGGGGTCGTCGGTGGCATTCGCGGCCATCTCGGCCACAGTGATTGCGGTTCTGGGGGTCGTGTTTGCGCCCTGGCTTGTTGATGTCATTCGGCTGCCGCAGGCATCGCGCGGTTTTGCCATCGTATTCCTGCGTATGACATGTCTGGTCATGCCGTGCCTGTTCGTCTTCATCTTCCTGATGATGATGCTGCGCGGTTGCGGGGATTCACGCACACCATTCAGGTATTCTGTTGTCTGGATAGGGCTGGCGCTCCTGCTGGGGCCGCTTTTCCTCACCGGCTATGGAATCTTCCCAAGGCTCGGAATCGCAGGAGTCGCGCTCGGCAACCTGATTGGCGTCGGCGTTGCACTCGTGACCATGGTGCAGCACATTTATCGCCGTGACCTGCCGATCGCCCTGCATGGTGAAGAACTGCGTTTCCTGCGCCCGGAACCGGCTCTGCTCGCAATGCTGATCAAGCGCGGCCTGCCGATGGGCGCTGAAACGATCATTGTGCAAGGCGCCTATTTCGTGCTCCTCGTCATGGTCAACGCCTATGGCGTCGTCACGGCCGCCGCCTATGCGGGCGCCGCCCAGTTGTGGGGATATGTCCAGATGCCGGCCATGGCGCTGGCAGCCTCCTTGTCGGCGATGGCGGCCCAGAATATTGGCGCAAACCTGTGGCACAGGGTCGATCAGATTGCCTTGCGCGGTTGCCTCCTCAGCTTTGCAATCACCGCGCTGACTGCCATCCTGGTGCTGGCTTTGGGAGACCTGCCGCTCCGCCTGTTCCTGCCACAAGGCGGCGCCTCCCTCGGCATCGCAAACGATATCAATAATATCGTATTGTGGAGCTGGTCTGTCCTGGCGATCACGGCCGGGCTCCTGTCGATCGTGCGGGCGAACGGCGTGATGATTCCGCCGACCATTGTTTTTGCGTTGACCATGTGGGGCTTTCGCGTGCCGTTCGCCCATTATTTCGAGCCCCTTCTCGGGCAAGCATCCATCTGGTGGAGCTTTCCCGTGGGAACAATCTCGTCGGCTTTGCTGGCCATTCTCTATTACCGCTTCGGAGGCTGGCGCCGGAAGCCATTGCTGATGGATTCGGTCGAAAGCGGGAAACCGTAATGCAGGCGGTTTCAGCCAAAAGCCTTTTTCCCCCACCTTATCCAACCCATAGGCGACCTGCAGTATACTGCGGTCGCTTCAAAACAGTGTGAGACGTCGCCCGTCGGCACTTTTTGTCGCGCGGTTTCTGCTGTTTCGCGAAAAGCGGCGACCGGTTTGATTTGGACTGGCGGCTCTCTTCTTGCGTGTGAACCAGCTGCGGTTTTCCCATGCATGCCAGACGCTGGTTTACGTTCGCCGGGCAGCGTATTCCGCATTCCTCACGGTCACTCAATTTAACACTATGAAAATAGATTAATCGATCATACACTTGCTTGAAGTCCGGGCGGAGACTCAGGATCGGAAATAATCGGGAGGATTTAGGACAATGAGAAAAGCATCCATGCTGGCGGCTGTCAGCGCGTTCGCAATCGCTGCAAGCGGTCAGGGTTTTGCCCAGGTTCAAGAGGAACCGGACGGCGTTCGAAAACTCGACCGGGTCACGGTGACAGCGGTCAAGCGGGAACAGGACCTGAATGATGTGCCTGTGGCGGTTACAGCCTTCACGGCAGATATTCGCGAGGAGCTGGGGCTCGACAGCCTCTCGGACTTCGCGCGTTTCACGCCCAGCCTGGCCTTCTCTGCCGGCGATGACCGGGTCTTCATTCGCGGCGTCGGCCGCCAGACCAATACGAACGGATCCGATCCCGGCGTCGCAACCTATGCCGACGGCATTTACGATTCATCGACATCGGCCGTATCCAAGAGCGATTTCTTCGTCGAACGCGTTGAAGTCCTGCGTGGACCTCAGGGCACGCTCTATGGCCGCAACTCCATCGGCGGCGCGATCAATGTCCTTTCCAAGCGCCCCACCGACACGCTTGAACGTGAAGTACGACTGTCCATCGGCAATTTCGAAACGACGGAGGTGCAGGCGAGCATTGCAGGCCCGCTTGGCGACGCCCTTAGAGGCAAGGTCGCGGGATCCTATCGCAATCAGGATGAGGGTTACTTTGATAATGTGGCGGGCGGGCCATCTGAGGCCGGAGCCGGTGAATTTGCATATTTCGAAGCCCAGCTGGACGCCGATCTTTCTGAAAATTTCTCGCTTTGGCTGAAGGCCGATACACAAAACGGGCGTTTCAATAACCGGACGACAAACAGTGCCAGTCCCTATGATATGGCGCCCGTCCCAGCAGGCTTCCTGACACCCGGGCCGGCATTCGGCTACACTCAGCCGGGCTTCACGCAAGAAGGCAGCGCCACCAGCAATCCCGGTGTGAACGATATTCGAAAATTCAACGTCGATACGCCGACGACGTCCAAGCTGGACGATAATTACGGTTTGTCTGCAGTCGCGACGTGGAACCTCGACAATATCGACATCAAGTATCTCGGCGGCTACCGGACCTACTTCTACGATTCGTACCGTGACGATGACGGCACGAGCATGCTCTCATACACATTCCCGCTTGATGCCGCCTCTCCGGTTGCCGGGGAAGTTCTGCTGGGCGGGCCTAACTGCCAGTGGTATCTGGAAAATGTCGGGCCGGTCTGCGCTGCGGCGACAGTCTTTCCCCAGCGCACCTTCGGGTACAGCGAAGACAAGTCGTTCTTCAGCCATGAACTGACCGCTCAGTCGTCGGGTGATTCAGATATCTGGTGGATCGTCGGTGCCTATATGTACGACGAAGACTTCCGGCAGGAATCCCATTTCGGCAACAAGGCGCAGCCGGAAATCTCCGCTCCATTGGCTGCAGCGCCCAATCCGAGCGGCGATTTCGTGACGGCGATCTCCGACATGGAAACGACGTCATATGCCTTGTTCGGACAAGCAGACTACGCCTTGACAGACACCGTCACACTAACCGGCGGTTTGCGTTACTCGATGGACAAGAAATCCGGCAGCGAATGGATCCGGATTATCTCTTACGGCATTATCCCCGGCTTTACGGTCGGCGGATCTGGCGCGGCGACTCCGGCGCTCGATCTGACAGCGGCGTCTGTGTCCTACGCGTCCGCTGCCGGCGTTGCGAGTGCAGTCACCATCGATCCCGCAACCGGGCTTGCGACACGTGATCTCGAAAATGAATGGAATGCGCTGTCAGGTGTGGCCGGGATCCAATGGCAACCAAGCGACGATACAAACTATTACCTTCGCTATAGCCGCGGCTATAAGTCAGGCGGTTTCAACGCTGGCGGAATCAGCCAGTTCCCCCAGACGGGTGAAGAACTGCTGGACGCGTTCGAAATCGGCGCCAAGAAGTCATTCGGAGGCAATCTGCAGGTGAACGCCACAGCGTATCACTATTCTTATGATGGCCTGCAGGTTCCGCTCGATGTCGAGGAAAATGGCGTGCGTCTGACGCGGTTCTTCAACCTAGCCGACTCCAGCGCGCAGGGCTTTGAACTCGAAACGATTTGGAGCCCGACCGACGCGCTGCGTGTCATGTTCAGCTATGCGTACAACGACTCGGAAGTGAAGGACGGATGCTGCTTCGTGGACGTCGCCGATCCGTTTGCTCTCCAGCCGGATGCGAATCCTGTGGGGCAGTCAGATGCGAGCGGGAACCAGTACCAAAGCCTTGAGGGCCAAATGCTGCCGCGCACAGTGCCGAACAAGTTCGGCCTGAACGTCAGCTATGATATCCCACTCGGCGAAAATGGCGACCTGACCTTGTCAGGCAACTATTCCTGGCTGGATGACACGTATCATGGCGTCTTCAATCGGTCCTACACAGAAACCCCATCGTCCGACCAAGTCGATCTGATTGGTGTCTGGACCAGCAGCGAAGAGGCCTACCGGGTCGTCGGGTACGTTAAGAACCTGTTTGACGAACAGGGCTTCGATGGATCGACGGGCACAGCGAGCTATGTGCCATTCGGTGTGTCGCAGACATATTACCTCACTGCGCCGAGAACGTTTGGTGTCCAGCTTCAGATGCACTTCTGAACGTCGGTCGTATGAGGCAATCAGTGCAGGCGAATACAGGCAAGCTCCCGTGGACGACAAAGCTCGTCTACGGGCTGGGGACCGTCGCTTTCGGGATCAAGGATAACGGCTTCAACGCGCTGTTGATGATCTACTACAATCAGGTCGTCGGCCTTCCGGCAGCCTGGGTCGGGGCGGCGATCATGCTTGCCATGGCGGCGGATGCAGCGCTCGATCCAATCGTTGGGCAATGGTCAGACAGTTTGCGGACGAAATGGGGACGTCGCCATCCGTTCATGTATGCGTCGGTCATTCCCGTCGCCCTGTTCTACTTCATGCTGTGGCAGCCGCCATCGGGTGCCACGGACGGGATATTGTTTGCCTATCTCCTGCTAATGACTAGCGCGACGCGTATCGCCATAGGCGTCTACGAGATCCCCTCCACAGCGCTACTTGCCGAGTTCACCAAGGATTATCACGAGCGCACGGAACTTGTAGCGTACCGGTTCTTCTTCGGTGTCGTGGGTGGGATATTGATGGGTATCTTCGTTTTCACCGTCATCTTCTCCAATGATCCTGCCAGTCCGGGCGGCATTCTGGATGCATCCGGATACCTCAAGTACGCAGCGATCGCGGCCCCGTTGATGGCGACAGCAATCTTCCTGTCGACGATCGGCACACATGGTCGCATCTCGTCGCTGGTCGAGCCGCCGCCTGTCGTGCGTCAGAATTTCTGGCGTACGCCCAAGGAAATGGCGTCGACACTCTTTGATCGCACCAACTCCCCGATTCTTGTCGGCAGCATATTTGGTTCAATGGCCGGAGGCCTGAACGCTGCCCTGACGATCTATATGCAAACATATTTCTGGGAATTGACGGCTGACATGATTGCCGTATTGGCGGCGAGCGGGCTTCTGGGTGTCGTGCTTGCCTTCATTGTCGTGCTTCCTATTTCAAAAATGTTTGGCAAGAAGCGCACAACGCTCGCGCTGTATGCCGTAACGCTTGTTGGCGTGGTCGCACCTGTTATCCTGAGGCTGCTGGGGCTGTTTCCCGACAATGGAAGCCCCGTGCTCGTACCGATTCTGTTCGTCTTCATGACGGTTGTCGCGATGGCCGTCGTCACGGCGTCCATTCTGGTTGCCTCGATGGTGGCCGACGTGACCGACCAGATTCTGCTCAAGACCGGGCGCCAGTCGGAGGGTCTGATATTTTCGGCGACGACATTCGTTGGAAAGACCGTTTCAGGCATGGGCGTCCTCGTGTCTGGATTGATCCTGACGCTCGTTGGTTTTCCCGAGGGCGCCAAACCGGGGGCGGTAGATATCGCCATTGTCCGCGATCTCGCATTCTGGTTCGCTCTGGCCACGTTGGCCTTTACGAGCATGGCCCTGGTCATCATGAGCTTCTATCCCGTGACGGAGGACGATCACCGGAACGCTGTCGAGGAGATCGCGCGGCAACGGGCAGCAGGGGGGTGACTCAGCACATGGCCATGACGAGGAAATTCATCTATATTTCAGCAGCTTGAGGGGCCTTAAATTCGCTTTGCTTCAGTACATTGATCGAAAGATCAGTTAATCTAACTTTCCACTTATAATCAGGCGCGCGGCGAGATGAGGTCGTGCTAAGAGAAACACAATGGTCAAACGCCCCAAACCGAAAACACCTACGCCGCCTGGAGGTGGGGATGATGCGCAGGTTGCGGAAGTGAAATACCCGCGTCGGACGGAGCGTCGAAAGCGCACCAGAGCGAAAATCCTGAAAGTCGCCGCCAAGCAGTTCAGCGAGGGTGGATACGGTCCAACGACAATGCAGTCCATCGCCGATGAGGCCGATATTCACGTCACGACATTGTTCATGCATTTCAATAGCAAGAGTGACCTTGCGCTGAGCATTGTAACAACCACGGCCGATGAACTGCGCGAGCGGGCGGCGAATGCGAGGGGCGAAGTCGGCTTTTTCGAATATTTTCGGCGCGAGGTCCGCACGCTCGTCGAAGCGCTGAAATCCTCCGCCCAACCGGGTCTGATGTTCTGGAATACCCAGCGAGGCGACAATGAACTCGCCTTTGCCTGGACCGCATTCGAGCGGGAGCAAAGAAATATCTACGCGGAATTCATCGCTTCGGAATACGGGATCGATCGTGCGAACGATTACCGGCCAGACCTGATCGTTTCGCTCGTGCTTTCGAGCATCATTCTGGCTCACAAGAGATGGAGCCGTGCTCCGGCAAAACCCAGCCTTGAGACAGAGGTCGATGCGTGCCTGCAGATCGCGGAAACCGCAGCGCGGAAAATGCTGTCATTGGACGCTGGTGAATAGTTCGGTCAGGTGCGCTGAATGGCTTCGGCTTATTTCAATATTTAGGATTGCGACCGCATGATCCAAGGTGAAGTGAATTGTCGGATCAAGTTGGGTGAAGCGCGATGACGGATATTCCCTACAAGGCGCCGGCCCTTGAGAAAGGGCTGGATATCCTGGAAAGCCTTGCCGGCGTTCGGGCGCCGCAGTCGGTTTCGGACATCGCCCGTAACCTCGGACGGTCGCGCAGCGAGATTTATCGAATGGTCGTGGTGCTCGAGGCGCGGGGATATGTGGAACGTACGGAAGATCCGGAAAAGCTGCAATTGTCCAATCGATTGTTCGAGATTGGGATGCGGTCGCCTCCCAAGATGAATCTACATGATGCTGCGCTTCCCGAAATGTCGGCGCTCGCATCAAGCATGATGCAATCGATACAGCTTGCTGTCGTGAGCTCCGATCAGATTGTCGTCATCGCTCGTACCGAGAGCCCCGACGATGTCGGGTTCAGTGTGCGGCTCGGTCACCGGCGTTCGATCATGAAATCTGCGTCCGGGCTGGTGCTGTTTGCCTTTGCGTCACCCCTGCAGAAGGCAAAGATACTCAAAGACCTGAAAAATGGTGGTGCCGAGGCTGCGGATATCAGCGCCCTGGAGGCGCAGACTGACGAGGTTCGTCACCTCGGATTTGTTTGCATGCCATCGAGAATGGTCGATGGCGTTACCGATATTGGTGCGCCAATATTCGATTCAACCGGGTCCGGCGCAGTAGCCAGTCTGACGGTGCCGTTCGTAGTGACGCGCCGTGCCAAGGTCACGGTTGAGGATGCTCCGCACTCGGTCGCCGAAACAGCGCTGAAAATATCGGCGGCACTTGGGTATGCAGGGCAGGGGGCGTCCTAGTCGAGGTGGAAGACCTCTTCCATCGGCACCCACCATTCGCCTTCCTGCGCTGAATCCAAAGGCGCCTGGCACGGATCGGTCAAAGCCCACCATCTCTTGGTGTCGGGATCTTCGCCCATTCTCTTCATGTCCGTATCAAGATCAGTTCCGTGGTACTCGTATATGCCGACGAGCAGGTTTTCCGGTTCTCTCAGGAAGATGCTGTAATTGCGAATATTGCAGGCGGATATCTGTTCCAGAATGGATGGCCAGGCGTTCGCGTGCAGCTGTTTGTACTCGTCGATCTTCTCGGCGTTGAGCCGGATCATCCATGCTTTTCGTTCCATGCGCCTATCCTGTCATTCCGCCGCCCTGTCGCCGATAGTTGAAACCCCGGCGAAAAGGGAGTCCACCCAGCATATTTTTATCGTTTATATGCGAACAAAGCGCTTGCATATGAAACGCACGCTGTGTAGATATCTGACCTGAAGTTGCTCGTCTAGAGGCAACTCACGGGAGGAAAAGAATGAGACTTGGAACATGCGCACTTTGTGCAGGGGGCGCCCATCGCCCGGATGCCTGCAGCGGTGAATACCGTGGCTGCTAAGACGACAAAGTATTCAGCAACAGCTGAAAGCCTCAGCGCGCACGAAGCGCCGGAATGGTTTCGAGATGCAAAATTCGGCATATTCATTCACTGGGGTCCCTATTCGATCCCGGCTTTCGCGCCCAAGCAATCCCAAATAGACCAGTTGGTCACATCCGATGAGCGTCATGGATTTGCCAACACGCCTTATGCTGCATGGTATCAGAACACGATGCTGTTCGAAGAAAGTCCGACAGCGGCCTATCACCGGGAGACGTTTGGCGAAGACTATTCCTATGACCAGTTTGGTCAGGCATTCAATGACGCGCTGGAGGCCTGGGACCCGGTATCCTGGGCGCACCTCTTCAAGAGCTCGGGTGCACGATATGTGGTCCTCGTCACGAAACACCATGATGGCTTCGCCCTCTGGCCAAGTGACGTACCAAACCCCAACAAGCCAGGCTGGCACACAACGCGCGATGTCGTGGGAGAATTGGCGGAGGCCGTACGCGCCGAGGGGCTCAAGTTTGGCGTCTACTATTCAGGCGGCGTCGACTGGACGTTCAAACACAAGCGCATCGAGAGCTTTGTTGACTTCATGACGAGCATGCCCGGAGACGCTGAGGGCTATTCGGAATATGCCAATGCGCAATACGAGGAGCTGATCGAGCGTTACCAGCCAGATTATCTGTGGAATGATATCGCTTATCCGCACGCTCAGGACTCGTTCGATATCATTGCCAAATACTACAACACCGTGCCGGACGGCCTGACGAATGACCGCTGGATCACACCCGATGGTCAACTTCCGGAAGGCGCATTCGACAAGCCGGAAGGCCTGACGGGCCTGCTGCCGCCCATGCCTCAGGTCTGGGATACGCGCACGCCTGAATATGGGATGTTCGACCGCATTCTGCCATTCCTCTGGGAGACGACGCGCGGCATGGGCCACTCATTTGCCTATAATCGGAACGAAACAGATGAAGACTATATCAGCCGCGATGGCATCGTCGCGATGCTGGCCCGGTCCGCCTGTTTCAACGGTAATGTCCTGTTGAATGTCGGCCCGCGCGGTGACACCATCATTTCACCCGGTCAGGCCGCTCGTCTCGAAGCGGTGGGCGCGTGGTTGAAAACCGCCGGAGCGGCCGTTCAGGACACGCGATCTGTTCAACTGGCTGAGCGCGAAGTCGACGGAATCGCGATCGGCGCGACCCGAAACGGCCATAATTTGTACATCCATCTCTTCGGTGTTCCGACAGGGACGTCGATCACGGTGGAACTGCCAGATGGGGTGAGCGATGTCATCGCGGCGCGGCAGATTGGCGGCGACCTCACCGAATGGGCGGTTGCCGATGGCAAATTGACGGCATCGGTGCCTGCGTGGGCGGATAGTGCGGTGCAGGTTATCGCTTTGGAGCTGCCGGCATGATCGTTGGTCTTGATGCGCGCGATATCCGGTTTCCGACGTCCCGGCATAGTCACGGATCGGATGCGATGAATCCGGATCCGGACTATTCGTGCGCTTATGTCAGCTTGCTGATGAGCGGCGGTGAACAGGGTGGGAATGGGCTTACCTTCACAATCGGTCGGGGGAACGACCTGTGCGTCGCGGCGATCGAAGGTCTAGGGCAGCATCTCATTGGCCGCAGCCTCGACGAATTTGAGGAAGACCTCGGTCTCGTTTCGCGTCTCCTGCTGAATGACAGTCAGTATCGCTGGCTCGGGCCGGAAAAAGGTGTCGTCCATCTCGCAGCCGCCGCACTCATCAACGCAGTCTGGGATGCCCTCGCAAAACGCGCCGGTAAGCCGCTCTGGCGATACGTGAGCGACATGTCCCCGGAGCGTATCGTCTCGGCGATCGATTTCCGACATATCAGTGACTACCTGTCGAAGGCGGAAGCTTTGGCTCGCCTGACCGAACAGGCGAGTGGGAAAGCGGCCCGCATCGAACAATTAATGCGCGACGGGTATCCGGCCTATACGACATCGGCTGGCTGGATCGGATACACAGACGCCGAGATCGTGCGACGTCTGAAGGCGGCCTATGCAGAGGGCTGGCGCCACTTCAAGATCAAGGTCGGCGGTGATCTTGCGGGCGACCTGAGTCGCTGTAAGTTATTCCGCGACACACTGGGTGATGACGTTCGCCTGAGTGTCGATGCCAATCAGGTGTGGGACGTGGCTGATGCCGTGCAGGCGATCAAGGCAATGGCGGAATACGATATTTACTGGGTTGAGGAGCCCACAAGTCCGGACGACGTTCTGGGCCACAAGGCAATCGCTGAACAAGTGGCGCCGATCCTGCTCGCGACCGGAGAGCACGCGCATAATCGCGTCATGTTCAAACAATTCCTGCAGGCAGAAGCGATCGGATTTTGTCAGATTGATGCATGCAGGCTGGCTGGCGTGAACGAGGTTCTCGCCGTCATGCTGATGGCCGACAAGGCCGGTATCCCTGTCTGCCCTCATGCGGGCGGCGTTGGTTTGTGCGAATATGTCCAGCACCTCTCGATGATCGACTTTGTGGCTATATCGGGCACGATGGACGGACGCGTCATTGAGTATGCTGCTCATCTTCACCAGCATTTCCGCAATCCGATCGAGATACGCGAGGGCCGCTATATGGCGCCAACGGCGCCTGGCTATTCGGTCGACTTGTGGCCCGATAGCATGGCGGACCATGAGTATCCGAATGGCAGGGAATGGGCAACGGTGGCCGCGATATGAGTGCTCCCAAAACAGCAGGCGCGATCGACAGGCCGGTGACCTACACCGCGTCTGCAGAGAGCCTGCAGCAGCACCCCGTGCCGGATTGGTTTCCCGACGCAAAGTTCGGCATATTCATTCATTGGGGGCCATATTCGATTCCGGCCTTCGCGCCACATAGCGCCCAGATCGGTAATGTTTCCGGAGACCGCGCCTCGCAGACATTTGCAGATGTGCCGTATTCGGAATGGTACCTCAACACGATGAAATTCGAGGATGGCGCTACGGCGGCCTTCCACCGTGAAGCCTATGGTGAGGATTATTCCTATGACCGGTTCGGCGAGGCGTTCAATACGTCTCTCGAAAACTGGGATCCTGTTGTCTGGGCGAAACTCTTCAAGCGTTCCGGTGCGCGCTATGTCGTGCTTGTCACCAAGCACCATGACGGGTTCCTCCTGTGGCCGAGCAATACGCCTAACCCTCATAAGGCAAACTGGGGGACCAAGCGGGATGTCGTGGGCGAACTAGCGGCGGCGGCGCGGGCCGAGGGCCTGAAGTTCGGGGTCTACTATTCCGGGGGTATCGACTGGACGTTCAAGGATGCGCGGATCAACTCGTTCGCAGACTTGATGGCCATGCCGGGCGAGGCGGAGGGGTATATCGACTATGCGAATGCTCATTATAACGAACTGATTGAGCGTTATGAACCGGATTACCTCTGGAACGATATCGGCTATCCGAGCCAGCAAGCCTCGTTCGATATTCTCGCGAAATACTATAATGCCGTTCCTGACGGTCTGACGAATGATCGCTGGATGGCACCGGACGGTGAGATTTCGGCCGAGGCGTTCGAGAAGCCGGAAGGCCTGACGGGGATTATTCCTCCTAAGCCCCCCGTCTGGGATGCCCGCACACCGGAATACGGCATGTTCGATAGAATCCTGCCATTCCAATGGGAGACGACGCGTGGCCTGGGCCACTCGTTTGCGTTCAACCGAACCGAAACAGACGCCGACTATCTCTCCCCCGGTGAGATCGCAACGATGCTGGCGAGTGCGTCCTGCTTCAATGGAAACGTGCTGCTTAATGTCGGGCCGCGCTGGGATGCGCAAATTGATCCGGCGCAGGCCGCCCGTCTCGAAGCAACCGGGGAGTGGCTCTCGACGGTTGGGCCGGCAATCCAGGACACACGCCCGATTGCTCTGCCCCAGACCAGCATTGACGGCATCAACGTCGGCGCAACCCGCACGGCCGATGCGCTCTACATTCATATTTTCGGCAAGCCGGGTACCGACAGGCTGGAAGTTCAATTGCCAGCCGATGTTGGAACCGTCGAAACGCTTCGCCTGATCGGTGGTCAAGCAGCTGACTGGTCGTGCGATCAAAACACGCTTAATGTCGAGATTGGCACTTGGGCTGACGACGCTGTGCAGATTTTTGAACTGGGACTTTCCCATCCGGAACCGGACGCATGACTCGGTGCGCCTCCCTGAACTTGCCGCCTTACGGTCTCGGCGCTGCCGGACTGGGCAACCTGTATACGGCAATTTCGGACCAGGAGGCGCAGGCAACGCTGGAATCGGCGACCGAGGCGCAGTTGAACCTGTTCGATACGGCGCCCTATTACGGCCATGGCTTGAGTGAGCAACGGATTGGCGCCTACCTGGCTTCGTCGGAATTTCAGCCTGTGATCTCTACTAAAGTGGGGCGGAGGCTGGAGCCGGCCGGATCGGCAGACATTCCGGACAATGGCTTTGAATCACCGGCACCGTTCATTCCAAAGTTCGATTATTCGGCAAAAGGCATAAGGGAGGCTTTCGCGGGCAGCCAGCAGCGGCTTGGCGTCGAGGCCATTGATATTCTCCTGCTCCACGATATTGGCCAGGTGGTGCATGGGGCCGCCCATAGCGCCATTCTAACTCAGGCCTTGGAGGAAGCGCTGCCTGAGATGGTCGCAATGCAGGCTGAAGCGAAAACCAAATGGATCGGTCTTGGCGTCAATGAGATAGATGTCTGCCGGCAAGTGCTCGACCATGTCGATCTTGATGTCCTGTTGATCGCGGGCCGATATACTTTGCTGGAACACGCTGATTCCGTGCCCTTTCTCGACGAATGCCACCGCCATGGCGTGAAAATCATTATCGGTGGTGCATTCAATTCCGGCCTGCTCGCGTCGACAGGAGACGAACCGCTCCATTACGACTACGTCGAGGCTCCGAAATGGGCAGTTGAGCGAACGGCACAGCTTCGCGCGGTGTGCGAGACTTTCGATACGCCCCTGCCAGCTGTGGCACTCCAGTTTTGCGGTTCGCATCCGGCGGTGGCATCTGTCATTCCCGGTGCTAAATCCGCTGCGCAGGTTCGGCAGATTTCTGACTGGACGCGGATGGAGATTGAACCAGGCCTATGGGCAGCGCTTAAGGATCGCGATCTGATTTCACGCGATGCGCCGGTGTGCTGATGCAGAAGCTTGATGCGCATATGCATGTTTGGCAGCTCGAGCGCGGCGACTATGACTGGCTTACGCCCGACCTCGGCAGCATCTATCGCGACTTTGAAATCGACGATGTCTGGAACGAAGCCTCTGACGCCAGCGTTTCGCGGACCATTCTTGTCCAGGCCGCCGCCAGTGCAGCCGAAACCGATTACCTGCTTGGATTGGCCACGTCGGACCAGCGTGTCGCGGGCGTTGTTGGCTGGGTTGATTTCGAGGCGCCTGATGCTGCTGACCAAATCACCCGGCGGGCGAAAGACCAGCGCATTGTCGGCCTTCGCCCGATGATCGCAGACATTCCGGACCCGAACTGGATTCTCGGGGACGCACTCACGCCGGCCCTCGAAGCCATGCTAGTGAATGGTCTCGTATTCGATGCGCATGCGCGTCCGGACCTGGTGAGCGTGATGACCTTGCTCACGGAGCGCTACCCGGACCTTCAGATCGTCCTCAATCATGGCGGCAAGCCGCCGATAGAGTCACGCGAGTTGGACGAGTGGCGGCGGGATATATCGACATTGGCGCGCCAGAAGAACGTGGCTTGCAAACTGTCAGGACTCTTGACCGAGGCCGGTCCGTATTCCGACGACGCGGCCATCGGTGAAATTGTCGGGCATCTGGCGGAGTGTTTTGGCCCAAGCCGCCTTTTGTGGGGCAGCGACTGGCCCGTCCTTAATATGGCGGGATCGTATTCGGGATGGGTCAGCCAGAGTGAGCGATTGATCGGCAAACACCTTGCAGGTCACGAGACCGCGATCTGGGCAGGCAATGCCGAACGGATTTATTTGGATAGAACGGGAGTTTGAGGTGGGTAGGCTCGAGGGAAAAACAGCATTGGTCACGGCTGCCGGCGCCGGAATCGGGCGTGCCGCCGCAGAAGCGTTTGCGCGCGAAGGCGCAAGCGTGATTGCAACGGATATTGACCCGGACGCGCTGGAGTCCCTTCAGCAGGCGGCTCGTATCTCGACGGAAATCCTGGACGTGACAGACCGTGATGCCATAGCGGCGCTCTGCGCACGCCAGACAGGTCTCGATATATTGTTCAATGTGGCCGGTTGGGTCCATAATGGGACGATTGAGACCTGCGAGCGCGCAGACTGGGACCGGTCGCTTCTGGTCAACCTGACATCAATGTACGAATTGTCCCGCGCCGTATTGCCGAACATGGTTCAGAAGGGTGGCGGCGTCATTTTGAACATGAGTTCCGTTGCTTCCAGTGTTACCGGCGCGCCCAATCGCTTTGCATATGGTGCGTCGAAGGCCGGTGTTATCGGGCTGACCAAGGCAATCGCCGCAGACTATGTCGACAAGAATATCCGCTGCAATGCGATCTGTCCGGGGACGGTGGATACACCCTCTCTGCATGGTCGGATGGCAGCGCAGGGCGATTATGAAAAGGCAAGACAGATGTTTGTCGCGCGCCAGCCGATGGGGCGCCTCGGGACGGCTGAGGAAGTCGCAAACCTGGCTTTGTATCTTGTCTCTGACGAAGCGTCTTTCACCACTGGGGCAATCCATGTCGTTGACGGCGGCTGGACAAATTAGGAGTTGAAAAGATGAGGCTTGTAAGGGTCGGTCCGCGCGGTCGGGAAAAGCCCGGCGTTCTGGATGCCAACGGAGACATCCGTGATGTCAGCGAACTCGTGGATGACTGGGACGGTCTTGCCATGTCAGACGCTGTGCTCGAACAGCTTCGACAGCTTGATCTTGCAACCTTGCCGCACCTGGACCCGAAAGGTCGAATAGGGCCCTGCGTTGCAGACGTTGGGAAGTTCATCTGTATCGGCCTCAACTATGCAGATCACGCAGCCGAAACCGGGGCCGACGTCCCGGAAGAGCCGGTTGTGTTCTTCAAGGCCACCAGCGCAATTTGTGGCCCGAATGACAATCTGGAGATACCGCGGCGTTCCGGGAAAACCGATTGGGAAGTCGAACTGGGCATCGTGATAGGGAAGCAGGCGAAATACATTTCCGAAGATGAGGCGCTGGACCATATTGCGGGCTATTGCATTGTTCACGACGTATCCGAGCGGGCCTTCCAGCTCGAAGGCACAGGCCAATGGGTCAAAGGCAAAAGCGCAGACACGTTTGGTCCGATCGGCCCCTGGCTCGTTACACGCGACGAGATCGAGGATCCGCAAAACCTGACAATGTGGCTCGACGTGAACGGGGAAGCGATGCAGCGCGGCGCGACCTCGACGATGGTCTTTGGCGTCGCCCATCTCGTGAGCTATCTTTCACAGTACATGAGCCTGCAACCGGGCGACGTAATTTCCACCGGCACACCGCCGGGCGTTGGGCTCTCCATGACCCCGCCGCGCTTCCTGCGTTCCGGTGACATCGTGACGCTCGGCATTGATGGGTTGGGGCAACAGAGACAAGTCTGCGTTGATGCCTGACATGAAGGGGCCCGCGCATCCGGCTTGGCCCCACCAGATTGCCCATTGCCGTACCGGAAATGAGTCATCACTCACGCAGTGAGTCCGGTGCTCTCCCGTGCACTTCCGGACTGGCGTGATGATCGATGTTCAACGTCACTCTCGCCCCGGAATTTGCCGGCTCCGCGGACACGAATTTCTCTTTACCGGAGGGCCAGATGCTCGTCCGAACGCTGCAAAGACAGACCGGGAATAACCTGGTGAGGCAGGCGGGCCTTGTTTGCCTTCCATTCGGAATTTTGCGTTGACCTTGGTGCGCACTGGGCCATTATGGTTAATGCAAGGTTAGCCAGAGGGGGATTTCCGGTGGCCAGATGCGAACGACATTCGGGACGATTCAAAAATGGACTGGCGACGCTCGGACTATTGTTCGCGCTTGCTGCGCCTGTCCATGCTGCACCGTCCACGGCTGGCTGCCTTGATTTAGCGGCGCCTGAATCGAAGATAAGTCAGCAATGCGAGACGGTCGCCGCCAGCCCTAGCCTGAAGGGCTATGAGGCAGGAATCGCTGCATTCAATGCAGCTCGGGCCTACCTCGGCCAGGCGTCCGGCGCGAGCAATTCCAGCAACCAGTTCGTCAAGGCAGCCGAGTTGGTGACCACGTCGTTCAATCGGCTGTCGGATGCTGCGCTGCTGAGTTCTGACCGCAGTACACTTGGGTTCAGCAAGCGAGAATGGAGAAAGTGGCAGAAGGCGCCACGTACGGGCTTCCGCTATGATCGGTCGCTGGCCTATGCCAGCGCATTGGAGGGGCTGGGCAATGGGGTGCCTTTCGTCGCGACCACTATTTGTTCAAGCAAGTCCGATTGCCTCAGCAAGGCGCTTGCACGGCTGTCCGATGAAGATATTGCAGCGCCGTTCGCGCCGCGTGGATCGTCGCAAGGCGACTGGCGCTACAATGAGTTCTATTATCGGCGCGGCGTGCTTCATCAGGCCCGTGGCCAGTTGGCCGATACGGATATGGCTATCGATAATTTCAACAAGGTTCTGAGCAGCCGCCGTTCAGAGCGCAAAGCGGACGCCGCGCAAGCGGTGGAAACGCTGGCGCTGGCGGTCGCAGACGAAAATCTCGCGCGGGGTGGCATGTCGCTCAGCCAGGCCATCAAGTATTATTCTGTCGCGCTGGGCGCCAGGCCCGATAGCGGTCGGGCACAGGAAGGCCTGGGCCAGTCCTATTTGCAGCTTTGCCGCGAGGCGACCACGACGCCGGCCCAGCGCGTAACCGATTGCCTGTCGGCTCGCAATGCGTTCGAGGCGGCCAAGGGGCTCTCTGGTGCCGACCAGACTCTCGTTTATCTCGGGCTGGGCGAATCGCTCTCTGTCGCGGCAACCGAGCTTGCAAAGGTAAACCCGGGCGACGGGAATATTTTGCTCTATAATCAGGCGTCCGTTGACGCCTATGCTCAGGCGGCGAGTGGCAGCGGCGGTAACGCCAAGGCGCAGCTCTCTCTGGCGAATGCGCTGAAGTCCACTCAGCCTGACCGAGCGAGTGAAGCGTACAGGCAATATGTGGCGATGGAACTGGCCTATCCTGATTGGATCGCGGCGGACTGGCAATCGCCGGTTGGGTCGCTGTTCCAGCAAAAGGTGAATGCACTGTCCTCCAAGGACGACCGGCACAGCGTCGCGGGCGCCATCATGACGCTGCATGAAATCCGGTCGGCGTCCGGCGGGTTGCGCAAGGACGTTTCCCTCAGCCTTCTCAATGCGGCACTGGCCGCCCAGCCCTCGCTGATCGAGGCGTCGCTGAAAGTGGGCCGGCTGCATCTTATGCCGCCGGCGAACTCGACGGCGGCCAACGCAGCGTTCTTGAGCGTGGTGAATGCAACCGGTGGCGCGAGCGGTCCTCCCGCAGTCGGCCGCGAGAAGGCGCGCGCCGAAGCATTCTATGAACTCGGTCGTGCAGAGGCGCTCAAGAATTCGACCAGCACAAGGGCCCAGACGAGCCTTGCCGGCGTCAAATATGCCCGGGATGCATTCTCGCTCAATGGCGCGGAGGCCCGCTACAAGAAGGCGGCCTGCCTGTCCTATATCGTGACGTTCAAGCCAACGGCAGAAGATCCGGGCAATGCCAGCTGGTGTTCTGGTATCGGTGGCGCGGATGGCCAGTTCCTGCTTGGGATGTACTATCTGAGGATAGCCCAAACAGCGCCCTCTTCGCGGCGCAATGCCTTGCGAGACGAAGCCCAAGGTGCCTTCATCCAGGGCAAGGGTCTTGTATCGCAGGGCGCCGACACGGTGACGGTATTCGAAAGCGATTGGCCAAAAGCGCCACCGGCAATGTCGATCGCAACATTGCTGGAGTTTGGCCGGGCAAAAGCCATCGCGTGCAACGGGGCATCGGTAAACCTCGCCCTGTCTCCGGCGGATGTCAGTGCCGCATCGCGCCAGTTCGATTTTTTCCAGGTTGGGGCATGCACGCGTTAGTGCAGGAAATTTCAGGAGTGAACAAATATGGATATCGTTAAGTCTGATGGGCTTCCACGCGGCGCCATGCCGACCGTATTCGAGGACAGGACACTTTTTCCACCGCCGCCGGTCATTGATGCGCAATTCTCCAAGAACCGTAGCGGGTCCGTTGTGCCGGTGCTGATTTTCCTGTTCATGCTCGTCCCGTGCGTCGGGCTTGGCTATCTCGTGTGGCAAATGCAAACTCAGATTGATCAGTTGGAAAACGACGGAACTGTCGCGGTAGTCGACGATCTCAATGCGAAAATCGCTGCGCTCACCGCTGACCGGGATGCACTCAGGGTCGAGGTCGAAACCATCGGCGACAGTCAGGAAATGTTTAACGAAAACATCGGCCGCCTCGTGGGAGAGAGCGCTTCGCTAATCACTGAAATCGAAGAACTCCTGGCCGACCAGCGAAAGGGCGGTCCACCGATACCTGCTAGCCTCAAAACCATTCCGGAGACATGGGATGACGCAGCCATTGAGATACTCCAGGCGCACGTCGACGCCCTAAGGGCGCACAAGGTGAAGGTCATCGGACCGCGCCCCGTCAAACCCAAGCCGGTCGAAGGCACCATTTCCGGTACGCCGCAATAGAATAGACAGACCAATCAGCAAGGAGCACTCTGGCGATGGCTGAAGCGCAACAACCAGGACAGACCGACATGAGCGACGTACAAATGATCTTCTCGCCGACGACGACCGAAAAGGAGACGCCGCTAGACCTCGAAGAGCTCGCGCGGGACTTCCAGACCAATACGGACTGGAATATTCCGGAAGCCTATATGGCCCTTATCCTGTCAGCTGCGTTCGCCGATGGTGAGCTTGCTCCGGAAGAGCGTCAGGAAATTGCGGCACTGGTGATGCGGTCGCGTACGATGAAGCGGCTGGACCAGGCCGAACTCGCCAAGGTAAATGCACTCGTCAATGAACGACTCCAGTCTCGCCCCGATGGTCTCAAGGAAGCGTGCAATTCGCTTCCCAGCGACATGCGTCTTTCGGTCTTCGCGCATTGCGTGGACATTGTTTTGGCCGACGGTGAACTCCGCCAGGCTGAGGCGGATTTCCTGAACAAGATCACGTCATTGTTGCGCCTCGATGCCGATAAGGCGAAGCAGGTTCTGACCGTGGTCATGCTGAAAAACCGGTACTGAAGCGAGAGGATAGTGGCGGAACGAACGTCCAAGACCAAGATGAAGCGAACCTGATTGGGTAAACGAGGATGATACCAGCGTCGGACGGACATAATGCGGAAGAAGGGGACATCGAAGTCCTCGCGGCGATCCTGCAGCAGGAGCGCAAGGGGCATTGTCATATCCGGTCGCTTTGCTTCGGCATGTTTGTGTTCAGTTTCGTTCTTCTGCTCGGAACAATGGGCGTCATCGGCTTTTCCTTCATCGTCGGAGCGCAAGGGGGTGGCGAAAAGGCCTCGCCCATGATCCTGCAGGTCTTGGCACCATTGTCTGCAGCGATGATCGGATTCTTCGCCAGTTGGTGCGCGGCGCACAATTGCATCAATTCGATTGATCGCTCGCTCTACGCTGCGCAAGCAAAGCGATACAAGCTCTTCGAGGGTTTCGTTCGCGAACTCCAGTGCGCAAGCAAGAAAAAGCGTAGCCTCCTGTTGGACATGGTTGGTTCAATCGTAGCTTAGGACAAGCACCATGTCGGATTCTGCCGAACGACAACTGATCGACCTGGTATCGCGTGAACAGCGCGGCCTGAAGCGCATCCTGATCGCCGGCATTACGACGCTCGTTCTTGTGGTCATGATGTCGGCCGGGCTCGGAGTGTATTATTATGTCGTGGCCGAGGACCTGTCGGTGAAGTCCGAACGCCTGACGGCAGATTCCGATCGACTTGAAAAGCATGCCTTCACGATGCGGCGCGATATCGATGCGCAGAATAACCGCGTGGCCGCCCAGGAGGCCGCCATCCGGCGCGCCTATGACGAAATGCGCCAGATGTACGCCGGTTCGGTCGGCGACCAGGCGTCCGGCAAGGTGCTGCCTGCTGTCGTGGGCTACCTGGAGCGCGGACGCCACTCGCTCGCGGATGAGCGCCTGATCGAGATACAATCTGCCAAACCGGGCAACGATGCTGAAAGCGCCTTGTTGAAGGGGGCGGCGGGCTTGCTGGCATGGGACCGCAGTGGCGCGCAAATCAAGAAAGACGACAGCGGATTGCCGGAACAGCTCAAGTCGGCACAGGACTCGTTCAATACAGCCCTCGCAGATCCGGCCTTGCGTTCGCTGGCGCAGACCGGGCTCGCCTGGATTACCTTCATCGATGCGTCGTCGCCACGCTCGAGCTACGCATTGGCTGGCTGCCAGGCGGTCGATGCGATGGTAGGCAAGATCGGCAGCGACGAGGAACTGGGTCTCCAGCCGCTCTACTGGCGGGCCCAGTGCAACCGCAAGCTGGGTCGGACGCGGGAAGCGCTCAGCGATTATTCACTGGCGCTCAATCGTGTCGATCCGGCAGCAGACGACACGCCGGATCCTGCGGAACAAACGATTCAGATGAATGCCTTTCACGGACTCGGCACCGTGTTGATCACCACGGCAGACTTGCCAACGGACGCGGGCGTGGATGCTGCGCGAGCACTTGCCGAGCGGGTTTGCGGCGCGGACGATGCGGGCAAAGGATCCCATCTCATGAAGCTGACCCGCGCGTGCCTCGACAAGGCGATCACGCTGAGAGTGGCGCTTGGCCAGACCGAGAACCAGCAAAGCGGTTCGGCAGAAAACAAGGGTTTCACCTACCTGCGTGATAGTGATTTCGACGGAGCCTTCACGCATGCGACAAACATCGAGAAGACGGGGCTCTTCGCCTGGAACGAACTTATCCGGGCGCTGTCTGCGGAAAAGGTGGGCGACAATGACATTGCGCGCGAGGCGCGCCGGAACGTGTCCATGTTCCCGCCTGAGGGATTCAATGCCTGCGAACTGAAGGCGCTGATGACGCCGGAAGTGTATGAAAGTGCCCTGTCGATTATCTCGAGCGAGCATGGCGGATTGGACGTCTCGTGTCGCTGATGTGGGGCTGACGTGCGCGCCCGCTTTGAGAGTTGCGCGGCTTTTGCGTCGCGCTCAGTGTCAATTCACCGGCGGATTGCCGGGCTTTCGATCTCCAGGCCGCTGGCCCGCGAGCTCAGGTACAGTTCGAGATCGATATATGCGGGGTCGCCGAATGCTTTGGGTTCGGCGCGCACGCCAGCATCGCAATCGCGGATGCGTCTTTGGAGCGAGCCGAGCGTCTGCCATTCCAGGCGATAGGCTGGAAAGCCATTGCCGTGGCCTTGGCTGATCGTGTCGCCGCGCAGGCGCTTGCCCCAGTTCTGATCATGGCATTGATGGCAGGACAAGTTGAACTGTCCGCGGCGGGTAAAGAAATAGTCCTGCCCATTCCGGTAATGTGAGGCGGCAACACCATCGATCGAGACCGATGCTGGCATGCCCGCAGACTGGTTGGCGACAAAGGCCGTCAGGGCAAGCAAGTCGTCGCTTTCATAGGCAAGCGCCGGCAAGTTCTGATGGCGCATGAGGCACTGGTTGATGCGGCCTTCCAGGTTGAGCAGGTCGCCAGAGTCCTCGTCGATGGCGGGATAGGTGGCGGCGACCCCGGCAAGCCCTTCGCTGTGGCATGAAGCGCAAGAAGGCGCACCGTCCGCTGCGCTTTCGAACAGGTCGCTCCCGCGATCGACCCAGAGATAGCCGGGATTGGCGAAACTGTCGTCCTGCATCGCCTGGGTTTCTGCTGTGAGGAACGCGTAGCCGGACCGCACATCGGCGGAAGGCAGGCCTGCGTGGTCAGTCGGCGACGGGGTGCACGCGGCCAGAAATGCTGCAATAGCGAGGGCTGGGGAGCGCTTCTTCATGTGACTGTCAGGGTTGCGGTGTCGCTCCACATTTCACCATGCTGGTCAGTCCAGCGGAACGCCAGTGTTCCCGACCTGACTGCCCGCGTGTAGAATGTTAGAAAGGGATCGGCGGCAATGGCCGGATGGAAGTCGGCCGAGAAGACGATTTCGCCATCATACAGGCATTCGAACCGCGTGATGATGTTGCGCGGGATCTGCTCGCCGCGCGATCCGCGCCGATAGCCGCTCTCCATCGGGTGCTGGATCAAGGCCTTGAGTTCGATGACCTCGCCTTTCCGGGCGGTCTGCGGGACGGAGAGGCGAATACCGGCCATCAGAGCACCACGCAGGCGGCAAGTGTGACGACGGTTTGCGCGCTCCCGGACCAGAGGCTGCCATCATTCATCTCGGCGACAGCCTGAACGGCCTGCGTGCCACCGAGGCGGATGCGCGTGGCGACAGCCGCGCGTCCGGCACGGGGACCAAGCTGGAACCGGGCGACATTGGCAATGGGGTTGCGCGGCGAGAAGATGGCGATCTGGCGCACATGATCGTCTGCCGTCATCGGGCTGTCGACCTCGACCGAAAGCGGGACCGAATAGCCGTTCTCGGCGATAGCCGGAAGCTTGAGCGTGACGCGGCCCTCGCGGATCATGCGGCTGCCGAACAATTCCTGTTGGGCGGCTTTCACGTCGTCTGGGGTCGCAAAGACAGGCAGCGGCGTTGCCGCGACCAGCACGCTGCCTGCGCCAAGCCGAATGAGCGTGCGGCGGCTGAACATTGTCTCTGGCTGAGCGGGCTGGTCAGGCATCGTTTTCCTTTAGCGACGACAGGTAGGCGACGAGGTCTTCCACATCTTCAGCGGAGAGGGCTGGCTTGCCCTCATGTACGTTCGACACCTGATATAGGTCGTGCGTGCGATAGTAGGAAGGCATCAGCACGCCGGGCTGCACTAGCTCATAGTCGACCACGCGCAGGCGAAGCTGACCGGGCGAGAGGCGTGAGCCAATTCCCGTGAGGGCCGGGCCGACATCTCCCTGAAATTCCGCATCAAGGCCGGCCACCTGGTGGCAAAGCACGCAATGCCCCCCGTCGCGGGAGACGAACAGGGCCTCGCCGCGTGTGGCGTCAGCGGCCGTCTCTGCAAGCGGCAGGGGGATCGAGTCGCCATCAATCTGGTTCGGTGAGACGAGGCGTGGGCTTTCCGGTGTGCACGCAACGGTTAGCAGGCAAGCGAGAACAGCACACGAGGGACACCACGTCATCCGAAGGCCTCTCCGGTGATCGCGGTGAACCAGGCGTTCGCCTGTACGGCTTCAGCCGCGCGAATGTCATCGCCTGCGCCAAGCGGACTCAGGCCACCCGCACCATCAATGTTGGCGAACTTGCCGTCCGCGTTTGAGTAGACACCGGCAATCGACACGGCTTCATCGGGGGTGATGAAGGAATAGCAGGTATTGGCCAGTACGGTCGGTTGGACGTCCATTTCGGACAGGAGCCGCGCAACAGCGATGGCGCAAACCTTGGCTTGCAGGTTTGCCGAGAAGGCAGATTTCGGCATCGGGGCGGCGACGGTCGCGTCGCCGATGACGTGGATGCCGGGCTGAAGCGTGGACTCGAAGCGGGTTGCGTCGATCGGGCACCAGCCGGTGGCGTCGGCAACGCCTGCGCGTGCAGCAATCTCACCGGCTTTCTGCGGCGGGATGACATTGGCCACGTCGGCCCGGATGTCCTCGAAATCGGTGGACAGCGTAAGCGTCGCCGGATCGACGCGGATGACACGCCCGTCCTGCGATGCGGCTCGCCATTCCAGGTGGTCGGGATAGTGCCTTTCCCACGCTTCCTTGAAGAGCGGCATCTTGGAGAAACTGTCCTGGCTGTCGAGGATGAGAAGCTTGGAGTTCGGCTTGTGGTTCTTCAGGTAGTTCGCGATGAGGCTGGCGCGCTCGTAGGGGCCTGGCGGGCATCGGAAGGGGGGCGCAGGAACAGACATGACGACGAGTCCGCCATCTTTCATTGCAATAAGCTGTTCGCGGAGGCGTGTCGTTCCCTGACCGGCCTTCCATGCATGCGGTATGTGGTCCACGACCGACGCGTCATAGCCCTCAATGGCGTTCCAGCGAAAATCGATCCCGGGCGAGAGGATCAGCCGGTCGTAGGACAGGGTTCGTCCGTCGCCGAAGGTGACCACCTTGGCGCCGGGATCGACATCGGTCGCTCGCTCGGCGATGACGGTGATCTCCGAATTGCCAAGCGCCTCATAGGAGAAGTTCTGATCAGTGATTGATCGTGTGCCGCCGATCACCAGATTGCTGAAGGGGCAGGCCGTATAAGTAGCATTGGGCTCCAGCAATGTGATGCTGGCGGATGGCAGCAGGTCGCGCAGCATGCGTGCCGCTGTGGCGCCGCCGAAGCCGCCACCAATGATCACGACACGGGCGCAGGTCTTGGCAAAGGCAGTCAAAGGCAGGAGACCAGTGCCGGCAAGTGCGCCGATGCCTGCCATCAGGCGACGGCGATTGATTGGAAGCCGGGCCTCACTCATCGCTTGCCTCCATACCGAGATACTGGCTGATGGCTTCGAGTTGCGCCTGAGAATAACCGCGCGCAATGCGGTGCATCACGGTCGTGCCGTCGGTCTCAGCCTTGTAGAATGCCAGCCGCACTGAAAGTGTCCCGGCATCCATCTGGTCGAGGTTCGGCACACCCGTGCCGGGCCCGGCATGGCACCCTGAGCACGTTGCCGCGAGAGTGGCGGCCTGGGACAGCTGGCTTGTTTCGCTCACCGGCGGTTCAGGCGATGGGTGAGCAGGGGCCTGCTGGCACGCCGCTGCGAGAAGCAGCGAGATCGCCAGCAGGCATGTGCGTACGAACAACAATATCAGGCGTCCCGCAGGTTCTGGTCCTTGATGGGCAGTTGACGGACACGCTTGCCGGTCGCCGCATAGATCGCGTTGAGCACAGCCGGGGCTGCCACGGCGATGGTCGGCTCGCCCACACCACCCCAGAAACCACCAGACGGCATGACGAGGGTTTCGACCTTGGGCATTTCGGAAATGCGCAGGGAGTTGAAACTGTCGAAATTCTTCTGCTGGGCAACGCCATTCTCGAATGTGATCTCGCCGTAAAGCATGGCCGACAGGCCGTATACGAACGAGCCCTGAACCTGTGCTTCGACCTGTTGGGGATTAACCGCATAACCAGGATCCGTCGCCGCAACGATACGGTCGATCTTGAGATTGCCGTCGTCATCAACGGTGACCTCGGCGCAGGCGGCCGTGTAGGAGCCGAACGAGTAGAAGTTGCAGAGGCCGCGCGACTTGCCGTCATCCGCGCCCCAGCCGGATGTCTCGGCGACCGCCTTGAGGACGGCTTGTGACTTGGGGCTGTCTTTCAGGTGGGCGAGTCGGAATTCGAGAGGGTCACGGCCAGCTGCATGGGCCAGTTCGTCCATGAAGCATTCCAGGTAGATCGCATTCTGGTTGGCATTCACGCCGCGCCAGAACCCCGGGCGCACCGGTGGATTGCGCATGGCATGGTCGACCAGGAGATTGTCGAACGTGTATTTCAGCGTCTGGTCTTCGACGCGGGGGTCGACACCGGACGGGAGGAGCCCCTGGAATGTGGCAAAGTCCATGCCGTTCGCCAACGCCTGTGGCATCAGTGCAGCCAGAATGGACTGGCCCGAAATACGGATATGCAGTCCGGTGAGATTGCCGTCTGCATCCAGTGCGCCGCGGACCTTGGCTTTCGTCGTCGGGTGGAAGAAGCCGTGCAGCATGTCCTCTTCGCGCGACCATTGCAGCTTTACCGGAGTCCCCGGCATCTGCTTCGCAATCTTCACCGCCTGGCTGACATAGTCCGACATGCCCCGACGGCCGAACCCGCCACCGAGGAGCAGCTTGTAAACCTCGCACTGCTCGATCGGCAGTTCCGCGGCGCTAGCGGCGGCTGCAAGCGCAGCTTCGCCATTCTGGGTGGGGCACCAGACTTCGCACTTCTCGGGAGTCCAGACCGCGGTGGCGTTCATCGGCTCCATCGGCGCATGGTTCTGGAAGGGCATGTTATAGGAGGCTTCAATCACTTTGGCCGCATCGGCGAAGGCCGGGGCGATGTCCCCCACCTTGTTGCCCGTGAACGCATCATCGGATGTCAGGCCGTCGTCGAGTTCCGCTTCGAATTCGGCGCTGGAAAACGCCACGCCGCCGTCCCATTCCACGGGCAGGGCGAGGACGGCCTTGTTGGCGCGCCACCATGTATCGGCGACCACGGCGACCGCGTCGTCGCCCACCTGTACCACCTTCTTCACCCCGGGCATGGACGTGACCGCAGCAGCGTCAAAGCTCTTCACCTTGGCGCCAATTTGCGGCGACTGCCGGATGGAGGCCGTCAACATGCCGTCGAGCTTGACATCAGAGCCGTAAATCTGTGCGCCCGTGAGCTTGTCGGCGGTGTCGAGGCGCAGCTTGGGCTGTCCGATGATCGTCCAGTCCTTCGGATCCTTGAGGGTGACCTCGAGCGGCGGCGCGAGTTGCGCTGCTGCCGACGCAAGCTTGCCATAGGTAAGCGTCTTGTTTGATCCCTTGAGCGATACCACACCCTTGGACACAGTGCATTCGGCAACCGGAACCTCCCATTCCTTGGCGGCTGCTTCAACCAGCATGATGCGCGCCGCCGCTGCGCCCTCGCGGACATATTGATGCGAGCGGCGAATGCCGCTGCTGCCGCCGGTCGAGAAATCTCCCCAGACACGTTCGCGGGCGAGGTTCTGGCCGGGCGTCGGGTATTCGGTCGTTACCTTCCCCCAGTCGCACTCGAGTTCCTCGGCAACCAGCTGGGCGAGACCGGTCAAAGTGCCTTGGCCCATTTCGGAGCGTGCAATGCGCACCGTGACTGTGTCGTCATGGTCGATATGGACCCAGGCGTTCACTTCCGGGTTCGGATCCATGTCCGAATAATCGGGCTCGCCCGGTTTCTTTGAGCAGGCGGCAAGGACACCGATGGTGAGACCCGTGGCGCCTGTGGCGATGATAAACTTGCGGCGGGAAAGGTTGAGTAGCTCTGTCATGGTCTCTGCCTCAGGCTTTCTTTGTCTTGGCGAGGTGAATACCTTCGCGCACACGGACGAATGTGCCGCACCGGCAGATATTGGTGATCTCGGCGTCGATGTCTTCGTCAGTGGGGTTGGGATTGGTATTCAGCATGCCCGCGACGGCCATGATCATGCCGGGCTGGCAGTAGCCGCATTGCGGCACGTCCAGTTCGGCCCACGCTTGCTGGACCGGATGGCTCGCATCCTCCGACAAACCTTCAATCGTCGTGATGTCTTCTTCGCCCGAGAGGGCACCGAGGGGGTAAACGCACGACCGCACAGCGACGCCGTCGACATGCACCGTGCAGGAGCCGCATTGGGCGATCCCGCAACCATACTTCGCGCCAGTGAGGCCAATGTGATCTCGCAGTACCCATAGAAGCGGTGTGTCCTCTTCTACATCAACGGTATGCGTTTTGCCGTTCACCTTGAGATTTGCCATGTCCACACTTTCCTCTGCCGCAGGCGCGCTTTGCCTTGCTTGACTATAGCGCAGGCGTCGCGAATTGCGATTTAAAATCGCGTGATTTCGAATATGTGATTGCTTCGAATGGCTTGAAATGTCGCCTGTAGGGCATTTTCGAAACGTCTAGCCAACCAGCCCTGCAAGGCTGACCCAGCGCAGGATGAGGCGACAAGCGACATAGAGAATCAAAACCGCCGTAAGGCGCTTGATCCAGTTCGCCTGAAGGCCCTGGGCCGCGAACCAGGAGCCGATCTGTCCGCCGACCAGCACCGCAGGCAGCAGCGGCCAGTAGGGCAATACAAGCGCAAGGACTTCGGTGTCCTGGAGCTTCATGAACTGGCCTGTGAGACCGGAAAGCGAGTTGGCGAGGATAAAGAGGCTGCAGGCGGCCGCAATCTGGCGAGGCGGCCCCCATTTCAGCATATACAGCACCGGTGCCAGGAAGATGCCGCCGCCGATGCCGACCAAACCTGACACAAGGCCTATGCTCCCGCCGACGCCAAGACCGATGATGGCGGAGGCTTTGTTTTCCTCTTGCTCCGGCATTGCGTCCGGGGCGGATTGGAACACGAGGTGCAGGCCTGACAGCAAGAGCGCCCCGCCGAGCAGGCCGACGAACACGGTTTCTGAAACGGGCAGGCGCCCGCCGATCCAGGCTGCGGGAACGGATGCAGCAAGGAAGGGAACAAGACGCGCGATCCGCAGGTGCCGTGCCTGCCAGAACCGAATGACCCCGCCCGTGACGACGATGATATTGCAGCCCAGTGCGATCGACGGAAGGATACGATAGTCAGTCCCGTTCAGGACGAGCAGGGCATTATAGGTCGATCCGCCACCGAAACCGACCGCCGCATAGAATGCGGCCGTAATGAAAAAGAGGATCGCAAGCAGGATGGGCAAGGGGAGTGACCTATTCGAGGGGCGCGATCATCAGGACCTTGACCAGATCGCCCGCCGCCACAGCCGGCGCATCGGCAAGTCTGCGGATCAGGGCATTGGCCGTCAGGAACGGGCGAATGAGCGAGCTGTCCTGATTAGCGGCGGCCTCCACCCTGAGCATGCCGTCAGCATCGGCGTGGACGTGGGCGCGCAAATAGGTCTCCATGCGTCCGGGCTCCGGCAATGCGCTGACGGATCGTGCACTGATCAGTGTCCGTTCAATTGCGCCTTCGATCAATGGTCTCAGGAACAGATGGGCACATACGAAGGCTGACGCGGGATTTCCGGGCAGGCCGAGGACACGCTGGGCATCTCGCGTGGAAAACCATGTCGGTTTACCTGGCTTGACGGCCACTTTCTCGAAAACGGGTGTGAAGCCGGCATCAGCGAAAGCGGGCCGCATCAGGTCGTGATCCCCGACAGAAGCGCCGCCGACAGGCAGGAAAATGTCAATATCCGGTGCCGCGCCGATCCTGGTGCGTATCGAGTCCATAGTATCATCAGCGACACCCAGGTCGACCGGTTCACCGCCCCATTGCCGGATAAGCGCGCCCAGTCCTTCGGGATTGGAATTGACGATCTGTCCCGGTTCAAGCACCGATCCGGGGGCGCGCAGTTCGTCACCATTCGCGAGGATGCCCACGCGGGGACGCCGATGGATGCTGAGCGTGCCATGGTTGGCCGCTGCTGCAATGGAGAGGCCTGCGGGGCGGACCAATTCGCCTGCGCCGAGCAGTTCGTCGCCTTCGGCAAAGTCGATGCCCGCAGCGCGGACGAATTGCGCTTCATCATAGGCCTTGTGACAGACCAGCGTATCGCCGTTTCGGTCTGCCTCTTCCTGGATGACGACATGGTCCGCACCGTTGGGAATGACGGAGCCTGTAAAGATGCGCAGCGCTTCGCCCTTGCCGACCGCGCCTTCGAAAGGCCGTCCCGCCGGCGCATCGCCGATGACGTGCAATCGCGCGCCGGGCGTGCCAACGTCGGAAAGCCGCACGGCATAGCCATCCATTGCCGACACGGATGCAGGAGGTCGCGATACCTTTGCCGTCACAGGCTTGGCCAGCCTCGCGCCGAGCGCAGATGACAGGGGCACTGTCTGAGCCGGAAGGCTGAGGGCATGTCGTGCCAGAAGCGCCAATGCCTCGTCGACGCTGATCAATCCGCTCATGGCGCAGGTTTCCGATAGTCGCCGGATTTTCCGCCGGTCTTCTCGATCAATTCGATACCTTCGATGACCATCGTCTTGTCGATGGCTTTCAGCATGTCGTAGAGCGTGAGGCAGGCGACTGACACGGCCGTGAGCGCTTCCATTTCGACGCCCGTTCGGCCGGTCGTCTTCGCCGTGGCGATGACGCGCAAGGCTTGCCTGTCTCCGTCGCGTTCGATCGACACCGTCACGCTTGTGAGGGGAAGGGGGTGGCAGAGGGGGATCAGGTCCGAGGTGCGTTTGGATCCCATGATGCCTGCGAGTTCGGCGATGGCAATCGGATCGCCTTTCTTGGTGTCGCGGCTGAGGGCCCGCTGCAACGTGTCTGGCGCCATGCGCACGAGTCCCGCCGCTATCGCGGTGCGCTCGGTCTCCGTCTTCCCGCCAATGTCCACCATGCGGGCGCGGCCATCGGGGCCAATGTGCGACAGGTCGTTCATGGCGTTCAACGCTCCTGCAGGCGCGGCATGAGTTCGACGAGGTTGCAGGGCTTGTGGCGGCTGTCGAGCTGCAACGAGATAACCTTGTCCCAGCCATCCTTCACGGCGCTATTCGAACCCGGGAGGCAAAAGATGAATGTTCCGCCCGCAAGCCCCGCGACGGCACGTGATTGCAATGTCGAGAGCCCGACGCTCTGGAAGCTGACCTGGTGGAAAATGACGGAAAAGCCGTCAATGGTCTTTTCAAACAGGGGTGTAACCGCTTCGGGTGTGACGTCGCGCCCTGTGAGGCCCGTACCGCCGCTCGAGATGACGACGTCGACATCGGGATCGGCGATCCAGGCCGAAACCGCACTGCGAATGGCCGTCACATCATCGCGCACGATGCGATGGTCAGCCACTTCATGCCCGGCCGACCGGATACGATCGGCCAGAAGGCTTCCGGATGTGTCAGTCTCGACCGTTCGCGTATCGCTGACAATCAGCACGGCAATCCGTACCGGTACAAATTCAAGGGATTCATTTATGCCATGCATGAGTCAGGCTCCTGTCTTTGACCAGCGGTCGCGGTCTTCATAATCTTCTGGTCGCGGTTCGACCCAGTGCGCGCCCGAGTCCGTCGTTTCCTTTTTCCAGAAAACGGCTTCTGTCTTGAGATAGTCCATCAGGAAATCGGCGGCCTCGAAAGCCGCGCGCCGGTGTGCCGAGGCGGTCGCCACGAACACGATGGGCTCTCCCGGTGCGAGGTCGCCGATGCGGTGGATGACCATTAGCGCATCAAGCGGCCAGCGCTTGTTCGCGTCCGATGCCGCCTTGGTGATGCCGCGCTCGGTCAAGGGGGTATAGGCCTGCAGGTGAAGCGTCTTCACCTTGCCAAGCTTGCTGGCGTCTCGGACGAGTCCGGTAAAGCTCACAATTGCGCCCGCGCCCGCCGCGCGCTTCTCGAACTCGCGAAGGACTTCGGCAGGATCAAAAGGCTGGTCGGTGAGTGTGATCATGTTCATCCGCCGCCAACGGGGGGCAGGAACGCAATGTCGTCGCTGTCGGCAATAGGCCACGGCTCGGACACGATCGTGTCGTTTATCGCGATCCGAATGGTCTTTTCCAGCAAAACGCCGCCCAGCTTGCGATCATTATCCAGCCAGGACCTGAGAGCAGACGTGTCAGCGATGCCGGCGGGTAGGGCGAGCGTTTCGGCGTGGGTGCCGAAGGCGTCCATGAGCCGTCCGAAGTAGTGGAGTCGGGCCATCGCTTACCCTCCTGTCGTGGACATGTGGCGCGGAAGCGCCGGCGCGCTTCCGCGCCGTTTGATTTCGAAATCATGTTTTTCCGGCTTGGCGAAAAGCGCCTTGTCGAGGGCGGCATCAAGCGCAACAGCCGGGTCATCCGCCTCGCGCAAGGTGGTGCGCAGGTCAACATGGTCATCTTGCCCCAGGCACATGTAGATGCGGCCCGTGCACGTCACGCGAACCCGGTTGCAACCTGCACAAAAGTTATTGGTGAGCGGGGTAATGAAGCCGAGCCGTCCGCCGGTTTCCTTGACACGTACATAGCGGGATGGACCGGCGATCGGATCGCGACTGGTTTCCTCGCTGAGGGTCCAGCGCGTTTCCAGATCGTCGCGGATCATCGGCAATGGAATATATTGGTCGATACGGTCTTCGCCCGTGTCGCCAAGCGGCATGACCTCGATCAGTGTCATATCCATGCCGCGCGAATGGGCCCATTCAATCATGTCCGGGATATCGGCGGCATTCTGGTGCTTGAGTGCGACTGTGTTGATCTTGATCTTGAGCCCGGCTTCAAGCGCAGCATCAATCCCGTTCAGGACCTTTGACAGGTCGCCGCGCCGGGTGATCTCCGCAAAGTTTGCAGGGTCCAGGGAGTCCAGCGAGACATTCACCCTGCGTACACCCGCGCGCATGAGACCGTCGGCATGCTCGGCCAGCAGCGTGGCATTCGTCGTCAGGGTCAGCTCGTCCAGCCCCTGGCCCATGAGGCGCCCGAGACGGTCGATAAGGTACCCGATGTCCTTGCGGACGAGCGGTTCTCCGCCCGTCAGCCGGATTTTGCGAACGCCCCGTTCAACGAAAGCCGTCGCGACCCGGTCCAGTTCCTCCAGCGAGAGAAGCTCAGCCTTCGGCAGGAATTTCATGATTTCGGACATGCAATAAGTGCAGCGCAGGTCACAGCGATCCGTCACAGACAGGCGCAGGTAAGTGACCCGCCGCCCATAGCGGTCAATCAGCGGTGCCTTGCCTGGAAGTACCAAGCCGTCAGCCATTCAGCAGCTCCTCTGCGCGTTGAAGATCGAGACCACAATCAATGTCCATCAACAAGTCAGGGGCGGCCGTCACGACTCGTCTCATCGGGATGTTCTCGAAAATTTGGCGGGCTCCCCGGTCTCCCGTAACAGCCACCAACTTGTCGAAGTGTTCGCGACGGAACAGGGCAGGGGGCGAAAGCCTGCCTCCGGTTTCCGACATCACCGCACTGGCGCCCTGCGAAAGCGCTTCGGCCAGCCCTTCAAGATGCGTGTCCGTGACGAACGGCATATCGCCAAGCAGGATCAACACGCTGTCGGCATCTGTCGCATCGCAGACATATTGGCTGCCGATCGCAAGTGAGTGCCCCTGGCCGTCCTCTGGTGCCGGGTTGGGAACAATTTTGAATCCCGAGGCTTCAAGACACGTCCTGCGCGCACTCTGGTCCGCGCCGACCACGGCGACACGCTTGGCGACGGAGCGGTTGGCGAGCGCGCCAGCGGCGAGCGCGAGCACGGGACGGCCATCAAGATCGGCCATCAACTTGTCACCCGCCCCGAACCGGGACGACAGGCCGCTCGCGAGGAGTAGGGTCGCGGTGCGGTCAAACACGGACCGCCTCCTGGGTGTGGAAGGCATCCACAATCTCGGCAAGTGTGGAGATGGCGAGCATCGACGCATCGCGCATGGATGGCACGAGACCGACAGGCCCGCGGATCCGCTGTATATCGTGCGCCGACATCCCGGCCGCTCTCAGGCTTTCGCATCTCTTGGCGTGGGTCTTCGCGCTGCCCACCGCGCCAATGAAAAAGGCTGGCCCGCCCAGTGCCTGCCTGAGCAACGCGGCTTCCCAGTGCGCATCATGGAACATCAATACGAACGCCGTCGAGCTGTCGTCCTTGACGGGTACAGGACTGCAAGGCGTCGAGAGGCGTTCGACGGGCCCTATGCCCGCAGATCGAACTGCCTCGAAGTCGGCTGCGTCCGGAAGCTGCAAGCGCAACGCAAAGCCGCTGGCAGATGCCAGCCGCGCCAGCGCGATGCAGTCGGCGCCGCGGCCCGCGATTCTCAGCGACAGTTTCGGTTTGAAAACCGTCTGGAACAGGGACGCTTCACCGGGTGCGACGCCAATGTGGATATCACCCGTGGCCAGCACGGCGAATCGCACAGACTCTCTTTTGCCGAGCCTGTCGTGCATCATCGAGATAGCTTCCGATGTCACGTTCGGCACAATCAGGACGTCAATGGCGCCGCCGCAAGGCAGGCGAATATCGCCGAAGGGAGATCCCTCGCCGTATCTCAATTTGCGCAACTGCCCGGAGTCCATCGCCGCCATGGCGTTAAGGCGGACATCGGCATCAATGCAGCCGCCTGAGACATAGCCTGCGTAATCGCCGCTCCTCGATACAGCCATCAGGGCGCCGGGCGTCCGCACCGCGCCGCCTTCGGTTGCCGTAACGACGACAAGCGCGACCTCGGCACCTGATTTCGTAAAGCCGAGCGCTGCGCCCAGCACATCCTGAGGGTGCTCATGTGTTGCCAAGGGCGAGGCTGAACGCATCCCATCGTTCTAAATGGTGATTTATATCGATACTAGCCCTCGGAGGACTGAATCATCGCCACGATCTTGCGGCGGCTCGCTTTTGTCGCGCCCTCGGCCTGTTCGCAAAGCGTGTGATACAATGCGAGCACCGTCAGCCCCTGCTCGGTGAGCACGGCGCCGCCACCATCCTTTCCGCCATGGCTCGACTCAATCAGGGGGGCGCGAAACAAGGCGTTCATGCTCTCGACCAGCTTGAGCGCGCGCGGATAGGACATGCCGAGCGAGCGCGCCCCGCCTGCAATGGATCCGGACACATTTACCGCCTCCAGCAGGGCGGCCTTTCCCGGTCCGAACCGGCCTCCCGTTGGCGAATCAAGACGGATACTCAGCTTCAATTCCATATCAGGATGTCCTCACTGCAGGCGCCATCTACGTTCTGAACGATGTCGCTTCCATCCCATACAAATTTCCCGTCGCTGCCTGTCAAACGAAAGCCGGCTGAAACGCGCCTCTTTCTGGATCTGGGGCGTACCATTCTCGTGGTTGAGCGCGTGCGGGTAGGGGAAAACGGAGGCTGGTTCATTTTCGTCTAAAAGGCTAGATTTGACAGAGAACAACAACTGAACGCTGGGCGACTGTAGTCTGGATTTTTTGGGAGACCTCGATGAAAACAATACTGGTGCCGCTTGTCGGGCAACACGACCTGGAAAATCCGCTCGAGGTGGAACGACTGGCACTGGACGCAGGTTTTGACCTGGCGCGTCGGTTCGAGGCGCATGTCAAAGTCGTATCGTTGATTGACCGGCCACCGGCATCGTCCGGTAAATGGCCGATGTGGTTACCCAGCGGCGGCGCCGGAGAGCTTCTCGACTGGATTGATGAGGTCAGCGAAAAGCGGCGCAAAAATGCCGTCGCCCAATACAATGCCGTGATCGGTGCGCAGGACCCGCCGCCCTTGCAGACGGATAGTCCAACACCGGGTTTCACGGCCCATTTCACCGAGCAGATCGGTGAAGTCGTGGTGATGCTCGGCCCCATATGCCGGCTCGCCGACCTGATTGTCACGTCGTCGGCGGATACAAACTGGATGGGTCCGTTCTCGCCTCTCGTCGAGGAGGTTCTTCGTGATGCCGGCAAGCCGCTCCTGGTCGTGCCGAAAGACGGAGCAAAGGGGATCGGAGGAAGTGTTGCGATCGCATGGGATGGTTCGGCGGCATCGGCGCGGGCCGCTGCGGCGGCAATGCCATTCTTGCGCGAGGCGCGTGAGATAATTGTGTTCAGTTGTGACGAGGACGGGAAAGACGATCCCGACCCGACAGACATGGTCGAGTACCTGGAATGGCACGGGCTGGAGGCAGGCAGTTCCCATGTCAAACCTGGCGACCAGCGCCCCGGCCCGGCGATCGTCGATGCGGCCCTGGCGCGAGATTGTGACCTTGTTGTTATGGGCGCTCGCCTGCATTCGCGCGCGCATCGGTTGGTCTTTGGCAGCATGACGGAATACGCAGTCGACCAGCCGCGCATGGCGGCCTTGCTCGTCCCCTGAGTGCCACAGGGAGCGCTGGAAACAAGCAGCCTCCTGAACGGCCGCAAGGACGACATGGTGGCCTGTCCACGGTGGGCGCCAGACCCTCCCGAGGCCCACAAGCCGATCAGCCCCGCGAACGGATGTCAGGGTGCATTCAACGTTTGCTCCTTTTGACAATATCTCCCTACGCAGGACCGATGACACAACCACCCGCCGCCCGACCCCGCCTCAAACGCACGCTGACACTCCCCTTCGTCGTCCTGTACGGACTCGGCGTAACAGTTGGCGCGGGAATTTATGTCCTGGTCGGCGAAGTCATTGCATTGTCGGGCGATCACGCGCCGATTTCGTTTCTGATCGCCAGCCTCGTCATGTTGCTGCCTGCGGCTTGCTTTGCAGAGCTGACGGGACGGATGCCGTTCGCAGCGGCGGAAGCGCATTTCGTGAAAGCCGGGTTCAATTCGCCGACACTTTTCCTCATCGTCGGGCTGGGGGTCGCTGCTGTCGGCATCGTCTCGTCATCCGCCATTGCGCACGGTGCAGCGGGCTACATCGTGGAACTTGTTGACGTGCCCTACATGCTGGTACTGGCCGTCGTGATCGCGATCACGGGCATTGTCGCATGTTTCGGCATCCGCGAGTCGATCCTGTTCGCAGGTGCCCTGACATTGATCGAGATCGGCGGGCTAGTCATCCTGGTCCTTGGCGCAATCTGGTCGGGTGCGGATCTCGGGGCGCAGGCCGTCAAATCTGTGCCGACGTCATTTTCGCCCGTGCTCTGGTCAGGCATATTCGCTTCGGGTCTCCTGTCCTTCTTTGCCTTTATCGGTTTCGAGGATATCGACTCGATTGCCGAGGAAACGGTGAATCCGCAGCAGACGCTTGCGCGCGGGATATTCCTGACCCTTGGGCTGACACTCGTGCTTTACACGCTTGTTGTCCTGGCGACCCTTGCAACGGTTCCTGTCAGTGAGTTGTCGGAAAGCCGCGCACCGCTGGCTCTCGTGTTTGACCGTACGACCGGCCTGTCCCCGGTCGCCATCTCCCTGATCGCCATTCTCGCGACGGTGAACGGGATAATCGTGCAGATCATTATGGCCGGCCGCGTTATCTATGGGCTGGCAAATGAAGGGGCCCTGCCGGCCGTCCTGGCGAGGGTCAGTGCGCGCACCCGCACACCCGTGATTGCTACGGCATTGTCCACGCTCATCGTGATGGTCCTGGCACTGGGGTTCACCATCACCGCCTTGGCCGAGTGGACATCTGTGATCACGCTGGTGATCTTCGTCCTCGTCTGCCTGGCGCTGGCACGGATCAAGCGGCGGAACGATCCGGCGCCGGAAGGCACGTTTATCGTGCCGCATTGGGTGCCCTGGTGTGGCGCCCTCGCGACTCTGGCGCTGCTGGCACTGGGACTGATGACCTGATGGTCATGGAAATCGCTTTGGTATATTACCGTTCCGGGCAGGCTGGTCGGGCCGTTTGAGCAGGATCAAATGCGGTGGCCCGGCGGCGTGTAGACGCAGAGTGTAAACAGCGCGAGGAAACCATGAAGATCAGAGATATCAGTGTGTGCATGGCGTCGCCCGAAGACGACATGAAGGCATTCGAATTCGCGCGTACATTTGCCGAGGCACACAATGCGCACCTTAGCTGTGCGGCCTTTACGGTTTTGCCGCCCATGTTCACGGGCTATGGCATAGGCGGTGCCGGCGAGGTCTATGCGTCGATCCTTCAGGAAGCGCGCAATGCGATGATTGCCGCTTGGGACAAATTCGAGAAAAATCAGGCAGGTAAAGAACCGGCCGTGGAAATGCGTCACTTCGAGACGTTTTCGAATCGTGTCGAAGCGCTGTCCGCCATGAATGCGCGTCATGCCGATCTCGTCGTCGTGCGCGCGCCTGATAAGCGGGAAGCGCAGCCCCACGCGGATATGCTGGAAGGCGTGCTGATGGGAGGCGGTCGCCCCGTTATGGTTCTTCCTGCTGACTGGGCCGGCGAAACTGTCGGTCGCCGCGCGGTCGTTGCCTGGGACGCCAGTCGTGAATCGACCCGGGCCCTGCATGACAGCATGCTGGTCCTGTCAGAGGGTGTGAAAGTCTGCGTGGCGACTGTGGACGCTAACCCGGGTGAAACAGGTTATGGTCAGGTCCCGGGATGGGATATTGGCACGCACTTTTCCCGGCACGGATTCAACGTCGAGGTCCGCAACGAGGACAGTACAGGCCGCTCCGTACCGAATGTGCTTCTGGATGTCGCGACGTCCTTCGACGCAGACTTGATCGTCCTCGGCGGATATCGGCATTCGCGCTTTCAGCAGTCCATCCTGCCGGGCGTCACCCGTACGCTGCTTCGCACATCGAAAGTTCCGCTCCTGCTGTCGCACTGAAACGAACGTACGCGACCAGCGCTATTCCAGGGGAAGCTTGATGTTCTGGAGGCGCATACGAACGTATGAGCCGGGCGCGGCGCCAAGCCCCATGTCCTTCGGTTCGGCAGCAGCTTTTTTCTTGCCGGACTTTGGCCGCAGCCAGTCCCACCAATAAGGCCACCAGGAACCCGGGTGCTCTTCGGCTGTCTCCAGCCATTCTGCGCCTGTCGGCGTGATCTTGCCGCCGGTCCAGTGCTGGTATTTTTTCGCATCCGGATGGTTCACCACGCCGGCAATGTGCCCGGAGCCCGACAGGACGAACTTCGTGTTGCCGCCGAATACGGTGGCCGTGCGATACACGCTCTCGAACGGACAGATATGGTCATCGCGGCTGGCCTGCACCATGACCGGGATCTTGACGTTCTTCAGGTCGACTGTCTCGCCGAGCAGGTCGAACGCGCCGCTGGACAGTTTGTTGTCGGAATAACAATCCTTCAGGTAGCGCTTGTGTACTTCGCCCGGAATGTTGGTCTGGTCGGCATTCCAGTAGAGCAGGTCGAACGGGCGGGGCGCCTTGCCCAGCATGTACTGGTCGATCACGTAGCGCCACACGAGGTCGATCGGGCGCAGCCAGTTGAAGGTCTCGTACATCATCGCGCCTGGCATCACGCCGCCATTCTCGTCGATGACGCTTTCGAGATACGAGCGGCCCGGGCCGTCGGTAAAGACTTTCAGGTCGCCGGCCAGTTCGAAGTCGGATTGCGAGGCAAAGAACGTGGCCGATGCGATACGGTCATCATCATGCGCGGCCATGTGCGCCAGCGTGCCTGACAGCAACGTGCCGCCGATGCAATAACCGACTGCGTTCAGCTTTTTCGACCCCGACGCCTGAAGCGCTGCCTCGACGGCGGCATAGACGCCGTTCTTGCTGTAATCGTCCCAAGTATAATCCTTGGTGACCTCGTCGGCAGAACGCCATGACACGACGAACACGGTCAGGCCCTTGTCAACCAGCCAGCGGATCATGGAATTTTCTTCGCGCAGGTCGAGAATGTAGAACTTGTTGATCCAGGGCGGGAAGATCAGCAATGGCCGCGAATAGACAGTTTCCTGCGTCGGTGAATACTGGATCAGTTCGATCAGGTCGTTGCGGAACACGACCTTGCCCGGCGCCGTGGCGATGTTCTTGCCGATCTCGAACGGGGTTTCGTCGGTCTGGCTGATATGCAGCTTGCCGCCCGCCTTCTTGATGTCGGCGCGGGCGCGGCGGATGCCATTCAGCACGGACTCGCCGCCGCTCTCAAGGAAGGCCCGCAGGGCTTGTGGGTTGGTGCCAAGATAATTGGTCGGCGACATGATGTCGGTCAGCTGCTGCGTAAAGAACTTGGCGCGCAGGTGGATATTGTCCGGCAGGTCCGGCGCATGGTCAGCCAGGCCTATCAGCCAGTTCTTGTTCACCTCATAGGCTTTGCGGATGAATTTGAACCCGGGATTGGACTGCCATTCCGGGTCGGTAAAACGCTTGTCGGTTTCTCTCGGCTGTTCCGTGGCGACAACTTCTGTGGCCATTTCCTGCCACAGGTTCATCCAGCCCTTCATCAGTTCCAGATTGGCGTTCATCAGGGCCATCGGGTTCTTGGCGAGGCTCATGCCGACGGCGCGGAAGGATTCACCAGCGCCCATGGGGTCGCCGTGCGACACGGTGCCCATCGGCCCCGACCCCATCAAAACGTCGTTGATCAGTGACTGCGATTCCGTATTGGCCAGCGCAAGCGTTGTCATTAACACCTGCATTTGCAGCGGATTTTGCTCGGCAATCAGGGAGCCGAGCGAGGGAAGTGCAGCTTTTTCTGTATTTTTGCTGCTCATTGGTCCCAATATCGCCTGTTTGTTGATGCGTTACTATTCATCAGAATGTTTGTGATTTAATGAGTTTATACATGAAAAACACGGTGATTCCCCTCATAGGCGTGTCATGCCTGCTATTGGTAGGGTGCACCAACTCGTTCACGAAGGTCCGCGACGCCGTCAATCAGGCGCCGGACTGGTATGAAACCCGTCGTCAGGAGATCCGCGGCGAAGGGTATCCGGAACTGGTTGAAGTGCCCACGATCGCCCCTGGTGAATTGCCAGGCAAGACACTGCCTGCGTCCGCCAGGCGCGTGTCCGCGCTGTCGGCAGAATTCGCTGAAACCGCGCGAGCGGAATTGCCGGTCAATGGGCCGGCCGAAATCGCTGCCGTCGGGGATGAGATCCGCCAGCAATTTGCTGGCTTGGACGAGACCTCGAATTTTCTTACTGACGCCGAGATCGCTGCAATCAGGAACAGCTTCAACGTCCCGCGCGTCACCCAGGGTCTGAAAGGCCAGAGATGAATACCGAATTTCACAAGATCAGGCGCCTTCCTCCATACGTTTTCGAGCAAGTGAACAGGAGCAAGGCAGCCCTCCGTGCGGAAGGGGCCGACATTATCGATCTCGGCATGGGCAACCCCGACCTGCCGACGCCGAAACACATTGTCGATAAACTGGTCGAGACCGCGCGCAAGCCGGACGTGAACGGCTATTCGGCTTCGCGCGGCATCCCGGGCCTGCGCCGCGCTGTCACCGACTATTACAAGCGCCGTTTCGACGTCAGCCTCGACAAGAACAAGGAAGTCATCGTCACGCTCGGCTCCAAGGAGGGCTTCGCCAACCTTGCACAGGCGATCTCCGCGCCCGGCGACGTCATCCTCTCTCCCGACCCGTCCTATCCGCTGCACTCGTTCGGCTTCATCATTGCCGGCGCCTCGATCCGCGCCGTGCCCGCGCCGTCGCCCGAGGCCTATCTTCGCAATCTTGAAAAGGCCGTGAAACATTGCGTTCCGCCGCCAACCGCCATGGTGCTTTGCTATCCGTCGAACCCGACGGCGGAAGTGTGCGACCTCGAATTCTACAAGGACGCCGTCAAGTTCGCGAAGAAACACGATCTCTGGATCCTATCGGATCTCGCCTATAATGAAATCTACTTCGAAGAGCCGACGCCCTCTATCCTGCAGGTTGACGGCGCCAAGGACATCGCGGTCGAATTCACCACCATGTCCAAGACCTATTCCATGGCCGGCTGGCGCATGGGCTTCGTTGCGGGCAACGAGACGTTGATCGCGGCCCTTGCGCGCGTGAAATCCTATCTCGATTATGGTGCCTACACGCCGATCCAGGTCGCCGCTGTCGCCGCGCTCGACGGCCCGCAGGACTGCGTCGAGGAGTTCCGCCAGATCTACAAGCAGCGACGCGACGTGCTGGTCGAAAGCTTCGGCCGGGCAGGGTGGACCATCCCCAGCCCCAAGGCGTCCATGTTCGCCTGGGCGCCGATTCCCGAACCGTTCCGCGACATGGGCAGCTTGGAATTCTCGCTGATGCTGATGAACGAGGCCCATGTTGCCGTGGCACCCGGTGCCGGGTTCGGCGAGCATGGCGACGGCCATGTCCGCATTGCCTTGGTCGAGAACGAGCAGCGCATCCGTCAGGCCGCCCGCAACGTCCGCAAGTTCATGGCGAAGCACGGCGTCAAGGAACTCTCGGCCACTGCAGCCGAGTAAAACGCGGTCAGGCTGCTATCCGCTGCAATTCCCCCCTTAGGCCCTTCGCTTTTGAGGCCAACTGGTCTATCCACCGCCCGATATGAACCGGAGGGCCATTCGTGGGGCCATTGAAAATTGGAATTGCAGGACTCGGCCATGTCGGCTGTGGGTTGATCGAACTGGTGGAGCGCCAGAACAAACTGCGCTTGCCTGGAAAGGTCGAAATCACGGGCGTCAGCGCGCGCAGCAAAAGTCGTAACCGCCCCGTCGATACTGACAAGTATCGCTGGTTCGACGATGCCGCGACGCTCGCTGAAGATACCGATGTCGATGTCTTCATCGAACTCATCGGCGGGTCTGATGGCCCGGCCAAGTTCGCGGTCGAAAGCGCCCTCAAGGCCGGAAAGCACGTCGTCACGGCCAACAAGGCCCTGATGGCCAAGCACGGCATGGCGCTCGCGGCGCTCGCCGAGGAAAAAGGTGTCGATCTCCTGTTCGAAGCCGCCGTCGCTGGCGGCATTCCGGTCGTGCGCGTCCTGCGCGACAGCCTCGCCGGCGTCGAGATCAAGCGCGTGGCGGGCATCCTCAATGGCACCTGCAACTTCCTGACAACGACGATGCTGGAAACCGGGCGGTCCTATGATGAGGTCCTCGCCGAGGCCCAGAAGCTCGGCTATGCCGAAGCCGATCCGGCGCTCGACGTGTCCGGCATGGACGCCGCCCACAAGGCTGCCATCCTGTCGGCCATCGCCTTTTCCGCCGATCTCGACTTCTCCAAGGTCAGCGTGTCCGGGGTCGACCTGCTCGACCTGCTCGACCTGAAACTCGCCGACCGCCTCGGCCTGCGTATCAAGCTCATCGCCGAAGGCGTGCTCACCGAGAACGGCGTCGTCTGCCGCGTCGAGCCAATGGCCTTGTCGGCCAATCACCCGCTTGCGCGCGTCAATGGCTCGCTGAACACGGTCCGCATCGAAGGCGACCCGGTGGGCGCCATCACGCTGACCGGTCCAGGTGCCGGAGCCGGGCCCACGGCCAGCGCCGTCATGGGCGACGTTGCGAAGCTCTTCCGTCCGGCCATCCGGCCAGCCTTTGGCCGCGCTGAACACCATGTGGAGCGTCCCTTCGTGGCGGCGACGGGTGACGAGACGTCAGCCTTCTTCCTGCGTGTCCGCCTGGCCGACAAGCCCGGCGCGCTGGCGGCCCTCACCGAAGCGCTTGCCGCCGAAGGCGTCTCCGTGAACCAGCTGCTGCAGGATTCGGCTGACGAATCCGGCGCCAGCCCGGTGGCCATTGTCACCCACAGGTGCCAGCGCTCACACATGACGGCAGCCCTTGCGAGACTTGCGAAACTGACCGTGTTAATGGACGCGCCGCGCCTGATCCGAATCGAAACGGCAAGCTAATTGCTCTAACAAATCGCGCTATATTTGGAAAAGTGTGACAGGGGATAAAAAGCCATGAAAAACAACGTTCTGACGCCGGGACTGGCGGACGCAATGGTCCGCGTGACCGAGCTCGCAGCCATTGCGGCGGCCAAGGAAGTCGGTCGCGGCGACGAAAAGAAGGCGGATGCAGCTGCAGTTGATGCGATGCGCACGGCCTTCAACGCCGTCGATTTCAAGGGCCGCGTCGTCATCGGCGAAGGCGAACGCGACGAAGCGCCAATGCTCTATATCGGCGAGGAAGTCGGCACCAATAACGGGCCCGAGATCGATATTGCGCTCGATCCGCTCGAAGGCACGACGCTCACGGCCAAGGCCATGGCCAATGCCCTCGCCGTCCTGGCCATCGCCCCGCGTGGCGGCCTGCTGCACGCGCCTGATACATACATGGACAAGGTCGCGGTCGGCCCGGGCTATCCCGAGGGCATTATCAGCCTTGATGCGACGCCAGCCGAGAACATCATTGCGCTCGCCAAGCACAAGGGCGTGCCGGTCTCGGAAATGACCGCCTGCGTGCTCGACCGCCCGCGCCATGAAGAGATCATTGCCAGCCTGCGCGGCGTCGGCGCGCGCATCGCCCTGATCACCGACGGTGACGTCGCCGGCATCATCGCCACGACCGATCCGCAGACCGGCATCGATTTCTATGTCGGCTCCGGCGGCGCGCCGGAAGGCGTGCTCGCGGCAGCGGCCCTGAAATGCGTTGGCGGCCAGATGTATGCCCGTCTCGTCTTCCGCAATGATGACGAGAAAAAACGTGCGTCCCGCGTCGGCATCACCGATTTCAGCCGCACCTATTCGCTCAATGAACTGGCGTCCGGCGAAACAGTGTTCTGTGCCACCGGCGTCACCGATGGCAGCCTGCTCGATGGCGTGAAACATGGCACTGGCCGCGTCCATACGCACACGCTGGTCATGACCTCCACCGACGGCATGGTCCGCCACGTCCGCTCCGACCGTAAGGCCTGAGCACAGCACGGGCAGGTCACAGCTGCCGATTTCTAGGTTAGGATGAGCTTCCCGATTCTCTGAAAGGAAGCTCATCCCGCCATGGCCCGAGCTGCGCGCCAGACCAGTTCCCGCCTTTTCGACGTGGACCAGTCCGCCACGGGCCGGTTCTGGACGCTCGCAGGGGCGGATGAGGCACTTGTCCGGCGCCTTGCTCCCAGTGTCGGCGGGTCAGACCTCCTTGCCCGGCTCCTGGCGTCGCGCAGCGTCGACCCTGCCGAGGCCGCAAGCTACCTCGCACCGACCTTGCGCAACTATTTCCCGAATCCGTCCAGCTTTGCCGATATGGACAAGGCCGCCGCCATCGTCCTCGACGCCATTCTTGAAAACAAGCGCGTCACGGTCTTTGCCGATTATGATGTCGACGGCGGCACGTCCTCGGCCATTCTCGCCCGCTATTTCCGTGCCTGGGGCCAGGATCTCGGTCTCTACGTACCGGACAGGCTCGAGGAGGGCTACGGCCCGTCACCCGCCGCCTTCCGCCACCTCAAGGATACCGGGTCCGACCTCGTCATCACCGTCGACTGCGGTGCCGCCGCGACGCTCGCCCTGAACGAGGCCGAGGCGATCGGCCTGCCGGTCGTGGTCATCGACCACCACCTGATGTCGGGCGAGCATCCCCCCTCGGCCGCCCTCGTGAACCCCAACCGCCCCGACGACACGTCCGGCTGCGGCCATCTCGCGGCCGCTGGCGTCGTCTTCGTCTTCGTTGCCGCACTCAATCGGCTGGCCCGCCAACGCGGCCTCGCGCCGGATGGCGGCCTGCCGGACATCATGCCCTTTCTCGACCTGTGCGCCCTCGGCACGCTGTGCGACATGGCCCCGCTGCATGGCGTCAATCGCGCCTTCGTGCGCCAGGGCCTCACCACCATGGCCCGCGACCAGAACCCGGGCCTGCGCGCGCTCGCCGACGTTGCCGGTATCGGCAGGACCGAAACCGTCTATCACGCCACTTTCATGCTCGGCCCACGGCTCAATGCAGGCGGCCGTGTCGGCGATCCCTGGATCGCCGCACGGCTGCTCGCCACTGATGACCGGCAGGAAGCCGTCGAACTCGCCGAACGCCTCCATGCGCTCAACGAGGAGCGCAAGGCCGTTGAAAGTGCCATCCTCGACCTTGCCATGGCGCAGGCCGAACAGGCGCTGGCCCGCAATCCTGACCGCGGCATTCTCATTGCCAGCGGCGAGGGCTGGCATCCCGGCGTCATCGGCATCGTCGCCGGGCGTCTCAAGGAACGCTACCACCTGCCCAGCATCGTTATCGGCTGGGGGCAGGGGCTCGGCCCCGTCGCCAAGGGGTCTGGCCGTTCCGTGACGGGCGTGAATATCGGCGATGCCATCACCATGGCTGCACGCGAAGGCATTATCCTCTCGGGCGGCGGGCACGCCATGGCGGGCGGTCTCAGCCTGGAGCCCGAACAGATCCCGGCTTTCGATGACTGGATGGTTGCGCACATGGCGCAATTCTCGGCCGAGCGCACGGCGGCGCTGGAACTCAGGATCGATGCTGTGCTGGCGCCGGGGGCCGCAAGTCCGGCCCTTGTCGATCAGGTCGCCCAGATTGGCCCGTTCGGCATCGGCTCGCCCGAACCTGTCTTTGCGCTGCAATCGGTCCATGTCACGGGGGTTCGGCAGGTCGGGGCCAATCATGTCCGCTTTATCGCCGAAGACGCTGGCGGACGCCTCGAATGCATCGCCTGGCGGGCCGCTGACACACCGCTCGGCCAGGTTCTGACAAATGGCGCCCGCGTGCATCTCACCGGGAAACTCAAGGCAGACGAGTGGAATGGGCGCCGCCGCGTGCAGCTGGACGTGGCCGACGCAGCCGCCAACTGAACATTCTGCATATGACGATGCATCTCGGGTTGCCCTCACTGGAAACAGCCGCTATATCGCCACTTCTCAAAACCGGTGCGGTCCCTTCGTCTATCGGTTAGGACGTCAGGTTTTCAACCTGAAAAGAGGGGTTCGACTCCCCTAGGGACTGCCACGGCTTTTTTCTCGTTTAAAATCAACGTATTGTAATTTTCAATGAGTCGGCTTTTCAACACCGATTTCAACATGATAAATTACGTTGCTAAGCGTGCGTTCCAAGGATGGCCTCGTCGTAGAGGACAGGAACCGCAATGCGGAAGAGAAGATATCGAGCGATGGATTACGTCTATAAGCGAGACAATGGTCTCTATGAAATTCGGTACCCGGTTCCAGTCGACGTCCGCCACTACTTTCCGAAGCGTGATGGGAAGAGCTTCAAAAAGCACATCATTGCTTCGCTTGGAACGCGTAGTTCAACGGAAGCGAATCGATTAGCGCGATCCAAGTTCATTGAAATTGAAAACAAGTTCTCAGTGCTTCGCGAAGGCGCTCAATCAGCGCAGTTCGCGTCCTTCTGCCAGTTCGTATTCGATCAAGAAATGGAGTTCGCCACGCATCGGCGCTTGGATTGGGATACTGAAGTACCCTTAGAGCGACTGGATGAAGAAATCCGGATCCGCCGGACGAGTCTAAAGAACCGAAGCATTGATGCATTGGAGGCGCACGTCGGTTGGATGGTAGATTATTATTTCGAGCGAGCCGCCGGTGCGAAAGCGGTTGTTCCAAATGATACCGAACTGCGAAACGCGCTGCTGAATGCCGCGGCGGACGTGATGTCGGACGTCCATACGCAGACGATGGCGAGTTCGCAGGGTCTTTCCTACAAACCAAAATTAACGGCGGCTCCGCTCTTAGCCAAGAGCGAGCCGGTGATAGTGCCTGGCGAAAGTATTCCGCTGTCAAAAGAGGGACGTTTGTCGCTTGAGCAGTATTGGCATGTACATGAAAAAACGAAGCAAAGCTCATCGTCCCCTGTCGCGGGACACACGCTCAAACGTAGGAGTGACGCTTGGACTGAGCTGAAGCAACTTCTCGGTGCCGACACGCCGCTCTTTAAAGTGACGAAAGCAGATATCTGGAAATATCGAGACGCCTTGACCAAAGCACCTGCACGAGCAGGATCGATCGTTGCCTTACGGGACCTGACTTTTCCTGAGCGCGTAGAAGCGATGGAAGCTAACCCAAGAATATATAAGAACCTAAACCCCAACAGTGTTGGTGACCGCCTGCGACAGATAAACGCCGTTTTCCGACTTGCCGTCAGACGAGGTCACATCTCCGAAAATCCCGCGCATGATGTTTTCGAGTCCAATCCAGATCCTAAGCGATATCGTGATCCTTATTCTGTCGAAGAACTACAGCGCATTTTTTCGTCGCCGCCGTTCTATGACCGTCCAGTTCCGGTTTCGGATCAGAACGACGAATTTTGGGTGCCGTTGTTAGCGTTGTTTCAGGGTGCGCGCGTCAGTGAGATGTTTGTTCGCATAGAAGACGTGGATCTCACTCATACTGTGCCACACATCAAACTCGTTGAGTTCGATGAGCGCACACTTAAGAATGGACCTTCTTCGCGGCTCGTGCCGATACATCCCGAGATCCTAAAACTAGGGTTTCTTGATTACTGTCGTAACGTCGGCGCCAAGCATGAACTGTTGTTTCCTGATTGGGAATTCCGTGAAGACCAGAAGCCGTCCGAAGGCGCTGCTCGCAGGCGCTTTAACCGGCATCTAAAAAAGCTCATGCCAGATCGAGCATACCCAGCGGATACGCACACCTTCCGACACAATTTTGAAACGTCACTCAGCGCCGCCAAGGGGGTACCAGAACGAATTATGCTGCGTCTCTCGGGTAGGTCGGTTCACGGCAGTGCAGGGGGGTACGTTCATGACGTTCCAATCCTGCCAGATCTAGCTGAAGCAGTTGCAAAGGTTCGGTATGAAGGCTTGTCACTCGAGCACCTGTACTAGGGTCGCAGCATAGATAATACGTGCCATCAGATAGGCGGCTTTTCGATATTATTCTTATACCGGAGTCATGAGGCGGAGAATCCCTTCCTCTCCGCCAGCAACTGTTTGCAACAGTTTAAATCAATAAAAACAGCGTATTATTCAGACCTCGATTTCAAATGTAGGACGCCTACCGTAGGAATTGTAGGACAGCTGGCAAGATGTCATTTCTGTTGGACTAGCACTTCCCGTTTGGTCACTTTCGGATTCGGCAAATTACTTCCGGTGGATTGCTGTCCGATTCCTATTGTTCCTGTTTCGCGCTCATTATTTGAACGATGAATGGACGATGCTCAAACAGCTATCTATGTTGCGATACGAACTTCACCTCGTTGGCTGCGTGTCGCCCTAGCGAGCAAGAACCCGATTGAGGGGGATGAAGCGCCAGGACGCTAGGTGGGTTATGTTGCCGCCGATTAATCGCCAGTAGTGACCAGCTGATCAATAGCACATTAAATAAATTTTAGGTTGAATACGCATCCGGACTTGGATAGCGATTTCCTGCCGCTCCTTTGATTTATGCAGGACTAGGTCTCTCATGATTACGCTCAAGAATGCGTTTGTTCTTAGCAGACGAAAAACAGCGATGGAGAAGCTTTTCAAGGCGACCTTTCTGCCTTCCAGAGCCGAAATGAATGACGGTAACGCCGAACTGGGTATGCTGCAGTCGCTGATTCCGAAAGGATCTACGACCGTCGATGTTGGTGCAAATGTCGGCGATTTTGCCAGACGCCTTTCGCAACTGTCGGACGGAGGGTTGGTCATTGCCATAGAACCCCAGTCCATGCCGCGCTCCATTATGACCATGGCGGGTTTCTTCCGGCGCGCCTCGGGAATTCTTGTAGTCCCAGTCGCCCTTGGTGACGGACACGGACTAATTGAATTGTCCGTCCCGATAAAATCAAAAGGCAATGTCGGTATTGGTCTTGCCCATATTGGCGACGATAGCGACCTTGCCGCGCGCTTCGAGGTCAAAAAAGAGCTGGTTGCGCTAACGACACTCGACAACGTGATATCTCAAATCAGTGTCGGACACCTTTCGTTTATCAAGATCGACGTTGAAGGCGGTGAGCTTGCTGTTCTGAGGGGGAGCGTCAACACTATCGATCAGCACAGACCTGCCATTTTGTGCGAAATAGATGCACGCGAAGGTCGTTTCCGCGCAACGCTTGACGAACTGGTCTCGTTCTTTCGTGAAAGGCGATACACGCCGCGCCGCGTGACGGATCTATCGGTTCTGGATTTTTCGGCGCTAGAGAAGAACACAGTTTTCACTCCCGACGATGCTCGACCCGGTGAATAGTATTGATGCCCTCAATTGCTCCTATTTTTCAGATTTCTCAAGTCAGCGGCATCGACCGAGAGAGCGTGATAGCCAGATTCCAAAACTAAGGCTTGTCAGTCTTCATCAAACTGAAATTGGTCAACGATGTTGGAACGAACGTCCTGCTTCGTTTGTGGCGCCGATGGACCTCAGAAAGTCATCTCAATAACGAACGTTTCTGAGGCAAAAATTTTCTGACCTTTTTACACCCAGGTTACACCGGGTTTTGAGTCTCAAAACCTGTCTTGAAATTGTCCCTTCTCATAATATAGTGCTCCAAGGTTTTTGAGACACTTGGAGAGAAGAAAGCACAATGAGAGTTGGCTATGCGCGCGTATCTACTAGGGATCAGGATGCATCCCTTCAAACTGAAGCTTTGATCGAGGCCGGCTGTGAGAAGGTATTCGAGGAAACCGCGTCGGGTGCTCAACGTGACCGACCCAGGTTAGCCGAAGCTCTAACCTGGGTGCGCAAGGGTGATACCCTTGTTGTTTGGAAGTTAGACAGGTTGGCGCGCTCTCTCCGGCAACTAATCGAAACCGTCGAGTTACTTCATCAGCGCGGTATTGGTTTCGTCTCGGTTACGGAAGCCATCGACACAACCACCCCAGGCGGAAAGATGATCTTCCATGTGGTCGGCGCTTTGGCTGAGTTTGAGCGCGACCTCATTAAAGAGCGCACGAATGCTGGTTTAGCGTCTGCGAAAGCGCGAGGCGTGCGGCTTGGTCGACCTAAAGCCATGACTGATGCTCAGATTGCTGTTGCGCGTTCCCTCAAGGCCGCTGGGGAACTTTCGTCGGGAAAGATAGCGGATCACCTCGGGGTGTCGCGAGCGACGCTGTATCGGACGCTGAGAGAGTAAGCGGATGGTCGCAAAATCTGCCTAGCTACAGGGATTAGTTTTTCCGGTCGGCGGAAAAATTTGGCAAGGCGATATGTAAACTGGTAACATAATCAATCGCGACAGAAGTCCCCATACTTAGAAATCCTATGAAAGTTGCTCTAGGACTATGATTTTGAATTTCGCACTCGAGCAAACTCCGAACTGGCAAGATTCCACTTACACGGTGGCAATCAACTACCCTTTTCCGCGTCTATGTCTTGATTTCTCGCCTCGACGAGCTTTGCGGTTTTTAGAGGTCACTTTGTGACTTTTTGAGATTTCCGAATTGTCTATAATTGCATCCGGAAACTCATCTCCGACGTATCGACGCTCAGTGAGATTTTGAGCAATTCCCATTGCTTTGCACGCTGCTTCCAGTGATTTCTTCTTATTTGCCGTCCATTCCGTTTGTTCTACCCTTACTAGGTCTTCGGAAGAGCCGTAACGAGAGTGCGGAGGTTGAATGGCGACCCCAACGACGCGCTTCAAATACGGCAGACGCAATAACATAGCTTCGCCATAGGTGGACGCATATTCCGACCTTTTCAGACGGTAGTGATCATAGCCGCCGTGATCTTCCATCCAGTCGGCGTAGGGGAAAATCAGGAGAAAGAAGCCCGTCTCATTGTTCTTCGATTCCGCATGGGAATACATGCTACGGAAAAAGTAGCCGTCTAACCCTTCGGCCTCACGAAGAGCGCCTAAGATAGCCTCGCCATGGCCTCGTCGTTGGAAGCGATTCTCCATCGTCATATACCGAAGCGATAGCTCGCTCGCACGAATGTCGTACTCGTGATGACCCGCAGGAACTATCGACGTTCCATTCAGCATATGAGTGGCAAACAAGGAAATTAGTTCGTCCCATACATACGACGGACGGTCGGCAACCTGCTTGGCAATGTACTGTGGATTGGCTTTTAGACTACTGACCTGTTCCGCAATGGAAATTGCCTCTCCGTCTCTCCACGGACGATCTTCTGGGTGCGAAAAATCGTGATCTCCGTCCTCGTTAATCCGGACAGCATAATATGCTACCAGATCTTCTTCACCGTGCGCTGCCAACAACCGTCCAGTGCGTGCGAACTTAGCTTTCTTGTCCAAGTAGTTGGTAAAATCGGAAATTGTGTCGAGCTCAGATATGACGAAATCGAGCGATCCGTCATCGAGCACATGCACAAATGAACCTTGGGGATCGACGTCTCCAACACAGAATGGCGCAACCGAATCCGGATGCTTGTGGGTGTTCCAATGTTTATCGCCGACAATGTCTGGTCTAATGAGTAAACTGCCAGTGCCTCCGCCGAAATGCTTTCTGCAAGCCTCGCCTGCTCCTCGAGCAACGACAATACGATGTACTATGCGTTCGTCGGAAGCGGGAATGTCTAGTGGAAGAGGTTGAGTGCATTGCGGATCTAGAAAAATTCGGTCTGGAAACTGGTCAATCCAACGCTCCGCCCCCTTTGTTTGATCAGCTGAACTGACTACCGCATTTCTGAACCAGCGTGACCACGCAATATGTTCTGGTTTGTCAGACCATGCGATGTCCTTCTCGCTGAAGATCAGGACGTAAGGTGAGCAAACCACCAAGAGGTCGCAAAGCTCTTTCCCGTCACCCTTCCCATTCAGTTTTTGTTCTCGATATGGATTGGGATACGACCACAGATTGAGAAACGACATCTCAGCTAAAGCCGATAGATGTCGTTCGCCGGCCGTGGTCCCGGTTCCGCGAACAATCGGTTCTCTCAATTGCTCAAGACTCGATGTTAGTCCCTTCGGCTTCTTTGCCAAATTATCCCGCTCATCGTGTTGCGACCGACACGGTCGTAGATTTCAACCAAACGCCATTCAGAATGATTATTGGATAAATGCGAATGGAGCCGGTTACAACCAAGGTCATCGAATTGACAATAGACGCCCTTTCATGCGGACCATAAAGCATGAGGTTATTCAAATCGCAGCTTGGGATGCCGTCCTGCAAGCGGGACCGAGGGTGCCGTCCAAGTACGGGTACATCCGGATCCGGGTTGCCGAAAAATGCCGAGGGACCAGGGTCCATTGTGCAATAATTTTCTAGGACTTCGTCTTCCTGGAGGCGGCGACGAATTCTGCTGCGTTGGTCGTATGGCCAAAGTGAATCGACTGCGCTCTCAGAGAGTCGCACACGCGCGTTTCGGTCCGGACGAGCAATTCCTCATCCAACATCCAAAACGCGCGTCAGTGAGCATCCTGAGTCGATACAGAGTCATTCCTGTTCGTAGTTGTAGACGTCCCTGGCAACGTTCACGAGCATGAACTCCCAAACCGACAGCATTCGCGTTCCGGCGCTATAGAGGCGCCAGTCATCCGGAAGCTCTTGAGAGAGCCAAAGCGGAAGCACATCGGAGATGTCGCAATTGAAAAAATCGGAGATGGCCGTGATGTGACGAAGAGGAACTTTGGTCTTCCCTGCGATCCATTGCTTCACGATTGTCGTGTTGGTGTATCCGAGTGTCTTGGAAAGCTTCTCAAGCCGTTCGTCGTAGTCATCACCACGTAACTCCGACTCAATGAAGTAGCTAAGGCGCTTCTCTGGTGGTGCTTGGTCAATCCATTCTGAAATCATGGTTTGTCTCCTCTTATTGATGATGAGGAGATTTTAGCTCGTCGAGTTCTTGACGTCGGGTGGGATCAAACCGAGAGCAAGCTTGATCTCACTTCCCATATGAATGCACGCGTTTCATCACTTCCTTGGCGTCGCGCTGTTCTTGACGCATCACTTCCCATTCGTTCCGCGCTTTCACCCTTAAGCCTTGGGTGGCGTAGAGCAGTGAGGCAACTCCAGTTTTTGAACGGCTCGTTAAAGGATGCTTGATTGCATACCCTCCCCACCTAGCCGGGGTCGTTAGAGGATCGGTATCAACCCAGCGTTCTGAAGAGCGCCGGCCTTTCGCTCTGGCCAGCTTTAATAAAACGCTGCGGAGGCGTCTTTGGTTGGATTCGCTGGGGTCCAACGATACTGCTCCGTGAAGATGAGGAAGCTGGCCGAGTCCCCGTTCTACAACGAAGTAGAAATCTGGACAGCTTTCAAATTCGGAAATGAGATAGCGGCGGAGACGGTCCTGAAGTGCAGAACCCGTGCCTCGTTCAGCAGCTTCTGCCATGCCAAAGGATTGATAGGTAAGGTTTACAGAAATAGCGATGCCTTGGATCGCAGGCGATTGTACGGCTCGCGCCAATGCAACAACTCTGGCAGGTGCTTGAGCTTTGTTCCACTCACCAAAGGTGGGAAGGCTTGCCAAGCTTTTGATAAAGTCCTGAACACGCTCAAGAGAGTACGCTTTTCCGTCCTTTCCCTTTAGCCTTTCTCTTGTCCTTCTTCCTGTTATTGTCTCCTCAAAGGCTTGCTCTCCCAACAGTACTAGAGGTTCATCGGCAAAAGCGACACGCACAGGCTCTATGGACCTATAGGTGTTGGCGATCTTCTGATGCTCTCTAAACCGGTTTGAAACCTCAATTCTCGCAAAACTAGGCAATGCATGAGGTAATTCCATGAGAAGCAAATCATGTTCTTTAGATCGCGCTTCCGATCCGTGACGACTTCCGACATATTTTTCATGGTAGTGGTCTGCCAGCCGGATAGAGCACTCACCTATGAAGCGATTTACCAAGTGGTCTGGAGTGTAAGCCGGATGGCTCCCAACCTCGTGGAGATCCGGCTCCGATCCTCTTTTGCAGTCTAACCCATAGGCTAGCTTCCACCATGGCTTCCGGTCTTCTCGGATCTTTTTCACCAAAGCATTTTTTGGCGGATTTTTAGGTGGCTTTTTCCAGTGCTCACCAAGTTGAACCAGACAGGCCAGGCTGGCTTCATCCACAAGCTGTCCTATCACTCCGGCATCGTCGAGCGCAGAAGCGGCAGCTGCTCCTTCGGCTCCGTAGTGCTTTTCGAGCGCCTTCCGCTCAAGGTAAAGCTGATCAACAAAGCCAAAATTGCGGTTTACGCGAGCTTTTGAAAGTCGCCGGAGGATCGTTTGAAGTTTCAATGACAATTTTTGATGCTCACGACTACTGGAGGTGTTTAAGCATTGCTTGTAGGGGTCCCCGGCAGGTCTTTTCAAGACCGGTCTTTGCCTAGATCCAGACGGGATTGTCTGACTGTTTAAGAGTGGAAATCGTGGATCTTTCGGCCACCATTTTCAACACGCATTTCAACACGCGCTTTCGCGCAATGCATTGATTTGTAATAACTAGTTTTGTATCAAGTGATTGATTGTAACAGATGAGTCCATCCCCTAGGGACTGCCACCGTTTTTTCTCCGCAATCAAGGGCTTGAACCGCGGGGGCCGGAACTTCCTGCTTTTGGTGTGAAGATCGCGTGACAAGCGCGCTCTCGCATTTTAGGTTACTTCCTTGGGGAATTTGGGTTGATGACGAAAGCTGTGGCAAAATCCGAATCAGACATGCCAGGCGCTGAGCCGGTGGTGCGCGTGATCGGCCGTGTGAAATGGTTCGACGGTGCCAAGGGCTATGGATTCATCATCGCGGAATCCACGTCCGACGCCTCGCTTGAGGGCGATGTCATGCTGCACGTATCCTGCCTGCGCGATTATGGCGAAACCTATGCCGATGAAGATGCCCGCATTGTCTGCGATGCAGTCAAGCGCGAGCGCGGCTGGCAGACGGCCCATATCATCGAAATGGAGCGGCCGCGTGCCGCCATTGCGCGCGAGACGGGCGAGGAGCCCGACTACACGCCCGTGACGCTGAAATGGTTCAACCGCACGCGCGGATACGGCTTCGTGCATCGCGACGGCGTCGAGATCGATATCTTCGTGCATGCCGTGATCCTGAAAAAGGCGGGCTATGATGATATCGAGCCGGGCACCCTCCTGGACGTCGTCATCGAGAACGGATCCAAGGGCGAACATGTCACGTTCGTGAAACCTGGCTGAGGGCAGGCCGCTGAGCAGCAAGAGCGCTTGCCGACCCCTGAATGCGCGGCTAAACCACCTCGCATGACCCGATTGATCGCCAGCCTTTTCGCCGCCGCGTTTTTCCTCGTTCAGGGCGCTTTCGCCCAGCTGGAAACCAGCCCGCTCGTCATTGATACAGGTGACTCCGTCCATCGTTTCACGGTCGAACTGGCCGATGATGCCGACGAGATTCGCACCGGCATGATGAACCGCACGGAAATGGCGCCGAATGCCGGCATGCTGTTCGATTTCGGCCAACCCCGCGAAGCCAGCATGTGGATGAAAAACACGTTGATCCCGCTCGACATGCTGTTTGTCGCGCCGGACGGCAAGGTGATTGCCATTGCCCGCAACGCCGTGCCTGGCTCGCTGCGCACGATCAGTCCGGGCGTGCCGGTCAAGGCCGTCCTCGAACTGAACGGCGGTCGCTGCGAAGCCCTCGGCATCGAACCGGGTGATATCGTCCAGCACGCCATCTTCGGAAACGTGGCTGAATGATCCGCAAGGCGTCATGAACCCGCCACCGCCGGGATTCGCGCCGACTCCGTCGCGCGGCAAGTTCACCTTGCATAACGGGCCCACTTACCGGGCCACGGCTGAAGGCGACGTCCGCACCGGCATGTGGGTGCTCGACCGCCACTGCAACGGCATGGGCTTCCTGCACGGCGGCATGATCTCGGCTTTCTCCGACAGCGCCCTGGCCTGGGCCGTCTGGAGCGCGACGGGCCGCATGTCCGTCACCATCAAGCTGACCCTCGAATTCATGGACATCGTGCCGGAAGGCACATGGCTTGAGGCGCACCCTGAAGTCACAGCCGTGGATGGCGATCTCGTGCATGTCCGGGCGCGCCTGGTCAAAGCCAATGGTCATCTGGCCGCCCGCGCCGATGCCGTGTTTCGCTCCCTGCGGCGGCGCACCACATGAGGCGGGTTGGCGCCCAACAATGTCGAGCGCGCGCTCAATCGCAAATCATGCTATCCCGTTCCCAATGAATCCTTCCTGGGGATATGACACCATTGGAATTTGACGCCCTTCTCCTGTCGCGAATCCAGTTCGCCTTCGTTATCGCTTTTCACATCATGTTCCCGGCCTTCACGATCGGGCTCGCGGCGTTTCTCGCCGTCTGCGAAGGCCTCTGGCTGAAAACAGGCAATGAAGTCTTCAAGCGGCTCTACCTGCACTGGGTGAAGATCTTCGCGCTCGCCTTCGCCATGGGCGTCGTCAGCGGCGTGGTCATGAGCTACCAGTTCGGCACGAACTGGAGCGTCTTTTCCGAACTCACCGGCAGCGTGATGGGGCCGTTGCTGGGCTATGAAGTGCTCACTGCCTTCTTCCTTGAGGCCACATTCCTCGGTGTGATGCTGTTCGGCTGGAACAAGGTCGGCCGCAAGCTGCACTTCGTCGCCACGTGCGCCGTCGCTGTCGGCACGACTATTTCCGCCTTCTGGATCCTGTCTGCCAATAGCTGGATGCAGACGCCTGACGGCTATGCCATCGACCCGGTGACAGGTGCATTCTACGCCACAGACTGGCTGAAGGTCGTGTTCACGCCCAGCTTCCCGACGCGCCTCGTCCACATGCTGCTGGCCGCCTACATCACCACGGCGGCTGTCGTCATGGCCGCCGGTGCCTGGCAGGTCATCAATGGCCGCATCACCATCCCCACGCGCTGGCAGATGCGCATGGCGGCTGGCACGCTCACCCTCCTGATGCCGCTGCAAATTCTCGCCGGTCACCAATCCGGCGAGGTCGCGCTCGAATACCAGCCCGCCAAGATCGCCGCCGCCGAAGGCTGGTGCGAAAGCAAGCCGGTGCAGGGAACGGTTTTGATTGCCTGGCCCTCGGATACCGAATGCGGCCATGACGGCATCACGATCCCGGGCACCAGTCCCTATCTCTTTGCTAATGCGCCCAAGGGGGAAGTCCTGAAAGGCCTCGATGCCTTCGCGCCGGAAGACACGCCGCCGCTTTGGCTTGTCTTCTACAGCTTCCGCATCATGTTCGCCGCCGGCCTCGGCATGCTCGGTATCGGTGTCTGGGGCTGCTTCCTCTGGTGGCGCGGCGGACTCGACAAGAAGGGCCTGTTCCACTGGCTGGCCGTTCCCGCCGGATCACTGGGCTTCATAGCGGTCATAACCGGCTGGATCGTTGCCGAAGTCGGGCGCCAGCCCTTCACGGTCTACGGTGTCCTGCGCACGGCTGACAGCGTTTCACCGGTCTCCACGGCGCAGGTCGCCACCTCGCTGCTGGTCTTCATGGTCACATATGCGATCATTTTCACCGCCGGCACTGTCTACATGGCGCGCATCGCCACGCGCGGATTTGACGACGACCCGATGGGGCCGAAGGACGGGCGCCGTGCGCCTGGTTCGCCCCTTGGCGCGGTCGACGAGCCCGCCGAGACCGGCGAAGACATTGTGGCCGCGGATTAGGAGAGAATAAATGACGCTCGACCTTCCACTGATCTGGGGCTTCATTCTCGCTGTCGGCGTGTTCATGTACGTCCTGCTCGACGGCTTCGACCTCGGCATCGGCATGCTCACCTCCGTCGCCCGCAGCGATGAAGAGCGCAACATGATGACCGCCACGATCGAACCCGTCTGGGACGGCAACGAGACATGGCTCATCATCGGCGGCGGCGGGCTTTTCGCGGCCTTCCCCACGGCCTACGCCATCATCATGCCGGCCTTCTACCTGCCGGTCCTGATCATGCTGGCGGCGCTGATCTTCCGCGGTGTCGCCTTCGAGTTCCGCCACAAGGCCGTGCGCCCGACGACGCGAAAATTCTGGAACGGCGCCTTCTTCGGCGGTTCGGCCATCGCCGCCCTGTCGCAGGGCCTGATGCTGGGCGGCATGATCAAGGGTATCAGTGTCGAGGGCGGCGCCTTTGCAGGCGGTGCCTTTGACTGGCTGACGCCGTTCACCATCCTCGTCGGCATCTCCGTGATTATCGGTTACCTGATGCTGGGGGCCTGCTGGCTCGTCCTGAAGACCGAAGGCGATCTCTATTTCCGCGCGCGCAAATGGGCTCGCATCGCGCTGGCCGGTGTCGCCATCTGCTTTCTCGCTGTCAGCCTCGCCACGCTCGCCATCGACCCGTCGGTTGGCCAACGCTGGGGATTCTCGATGACGCATATCGATTTTGGCCAGCTCTTGCCGCTGTCACCAGTGCCGCTGGCGGGCATGTTCTTCTGCGCCTGGCTGTGGCGTGACCTGTCGCTGCCGACCGGGCCGGGTGACGCGCCGGACTGGCGACCCTACCTGCTCGCCGTCGGAATCTTCCTCAGCGGCTATATCGGCCTCGGGGTCAGCCTGTTTCCCTATATCGTCCCGTTCGAGTTCACCATCTGGGAAGCGGCGGCACGCGACAACGCCCTTGGCTTCATGCTGGTCGGGGCCGGGATCATGCTGCCAATCATTCTTCTGTATACGGCTTATGTCTACTCCCTCTTCTGGGGCAAGGTGAAGCCTGGCGATGGCTACCATGCCTGACCCCGTCTTCCGCCCGGCCGAGCCCCTGCCGGAAGGCGAACCGGAAGGCCCGCTCGGCAAGCGCCTTGTCTGGTTCGTCGGCATCGCGCTCGCATCCATGCTGGTCGTTGCAGCCGTCGCCTATGCCATGAGAGCCCTGCTTTTCCTCTAGGGCCCGGCCATCACGCCACCGGCTTGAAAAGCCGCCGCGCGCCCATCCAGTCCGACACCGTCTTCACTGCCTGCGGCAACAGGTCGGGCCGCTCGATATAATAATGATCGGCATCCTTGATCGTCACCATCTGCTTGTCCTCGGATCCAACGGCATCGAACAGTCTCTGCGCATGGCTCGGTGTGCAGGCAAGGTCTGCCGAATTGCTGATCACGAGCACGGGGCAGGATATACGCGACGCGTTGCCCGTGCCGTCAGCCCGGCTCTTGTCATAGCTCCATTGCGACAGCCATGAGCGCAGGGTCGTGAACCGCCCCAGCCCCACCGGCCCGTCATTGGCGATCTTCGGGTCGCCCAGGTAACAGGTTCCCGGCGTACGGTCGGACGGGTCCTGCGCCGGGTCCAGCCAGCGCACATCGCTCATCGTGCCCTGCACCACGAAGCAGCGCTCGGAATCCGGATCCGGCCCGGCCTTGATCTCGGCAAGCTGCGCCAGCACCCGGTCCGTGATGCGTCGGTTGCGTGCGACCTGCGCCGCCCGGAATTTAGCAACAAAAACATCCGTATAGGGCGGCTGGTTCGGGCAGTCCGGGTCGTAGATGTTGAGTTCAACATCCCGCTCGAACGGCTTGTCGTCGTCCAGGACCGACGGGTCGATCCATTCCGTCATCGTATGCGACCGGCTGACATGCGCCGCCAGCAGCAGGATCGCGTCCGCCGGGATCAGGCCTGCGCCGGCGAGGTCTGCGGGGTCGCCTGCCGGGGTTTCGGTGATCGTCGGATGCTCGGCCTGGTCTTGGTAGAAGAGGGACAGCGAACCACCCCCGGACCACCCCCCCAGCACCACCTTGTCATAGCCGAACCGTTTCTTCGCATCGGCGATACAGGCGCCGAGGTCCATCACGCATTTTTCCATGATCAGCGCGGTGTCATTCCCCCTGTAGCGCGGGTTGCAATAGATGACATGGTGCCCGGCATGCGCCAGCCACGTCACCAGCGGCAGGAAGCTGCCGCCGCCAATCGGGTGGCTGAAAATGATGACGGTCCTCGCCTCCGTATCATCCGGGCGGATGCGCATACATTCCACGAATACCTGTCCCGCCGGGCCGCCATAGGTCTCTTTCAGCCGTCCTGTATCTGCGTGAACAAATCCGTACGGTTCCCTTACGATAGCCATTTTGCGTTCCTTGCCCTTGTTTTTATGAAGCGCATACTTGCCGAAAGAACGATAAGGGGAAAGCAGGAAGGCCCGAGGAATGACCCAACAGTCCCGGCCGCAACCGAGCGGCATACATCACATCGCCATCATGGCGTCCGATATAAAGAAGCATATCGCCTTCTTCTCGGAGGTCATGAATTTCCCGCTCGTCGCCCTGTTCGACATGCATGGCGTGCCCGGCGGGCTGCACGCTTTCCTGCGCATGAACGATCACAGCTTCTTCTCCATCGTCCAGTTGCCGGATGTCGACAAGATCCCGGTCACGCTCGGCGTCACCCATTCCGGCAATGGTGCGCTGCCCAGCGCCGCCGGCACGATGCAGCACCTCGCCTTCCGCGCCGATGATGAAGCTGGCCTCCTCGGCATGCGTGACCGGCTGCGCAGCCATGGCATCAATGTCATCGGCCCGCTCGACCATGGCTTCTGCCAGTCGATCTATTTTGCCGGGCCGGACCAGATGACGCTCGAAGTCGCCGCGCCGGTGACGACGGTCGATCCGAAACAATGGATCGATCCCGTGGTGCTGGAAAAGGCGGGCATCTCGCCAGCGGAAGCCGAGGCCTACAAGGCGCCCGTGCCATATGCGGGGCAGGGGAACGAGCCCCAGCCGGCCTATGACCCGGCCAAGCCGCACATGGTCTACCCGCCGGAAATGTATCAGGCCATGCTGAAGACGCCGGACGATGTGATCGCCAGTTCGGCCAAATTTCCCGGCCCGCCAGTCCCCGCTTAGGCCGGTCGTCCCAGCCAGCGCTCAAGGATCGTTTCCGTATCCTCGCCCACTTCACGCGGCGCAGGCTTGCGGATCGATCCGGGCGTGGCCGAGAATTTCGGGAACGTGTTCTGCATGGTCACGGGCCCGAGCTCCGCGTCCTCCAGCGTCACCACAGACTCCCGCGCCGCATAATGCGGATCGGCCAGCATGTCCTCGGCATCGAATATCTTGCCCGACGGCACGCCATGCTCCAGCAACAAGGTCTCCAGCTCCGCCACCGTCAGCGTGCGTGTCCAGTCGCTGATGAGCGCGTCCAGTTCCGCCTGGTTCTCGCCACGCGCCAGGTGCGTCGCATAGCGTGGGTCCAGCGCCAGTTCAGGCCGCTCCATCGCATCGCACAGCCGTTTGAAGATCGGGTCCTGGTTGCCGCCGATCAGGAAGTCGCCATCCTTGCACGGATAGACATTTGACGGGGCGATCTTCGGCAATATCGCGCCGGTCCGTTGGCGCTTGTGGCCTGAGGCTGAATAGTCCGCCACATAGCTTTCCATTACCTGCAGAACGCTTTCATACAAAGCCACGTCGATCACCTGGCCTTCGCCCGTCTGGTTGCGATGGTGCAGCGCCGCGAGAATGCCCATGCAGCCATAGGTCGCCGCCAGTGAATCCCCGATCGAAATGCCGACGCGCGACGGCATCCGGTCCGGTTCGCCAACAATACCGCGCAAGCCGCCAAAGCCCTCGCCGATCAGGCCGAAACCGGGCCGCTGGGCGTAGGGGCCTGTCTGGCCATAGCCCGACATGCGCGACACGATCAGGCCCGGATTGGCCTTGCGCAAGTCCACCGGATCGAGGTTCCACTTTTCCAGCGCGCCGGGCCGGAAATTCTCGACCAGGACATCGGCCTCGCCGATCAGGTCGCGCGCCAATTGCTGGCCCTCTTCGGTGCGCAGGTCCACGGCCACGGAATACTTGTTGCGGCCGATCACGCGCCACCAGGACGGCCTGTCGCCCTGGCCCCATTCGCGCATCGGATCGCCCTTGCCGGGCGGCTCGATCTTCACGACTTCCGCGCCCATGTCGCCCAGCAACTGGCCGCAGAACGGTCCCGCGATGAGCTGCCCCATCTCGACGACTTTCAGCCCGTGAAGCGGACCGTTCGGTTTTGGCGCGTCAGTCATTCCTGCCTCTACCGCATTCGCGGCCTCGGAGACAAGCGAGCCGTTTAGGCTTTCACGCCAGCCTGCGATTCGGCAAACGCCTTGATCGTCTTGTAGTCGGCCTTGCCATTCACGGCGCGGCCAAGGTCCGGCTTGAAGAAGATACGCTTGGGTGACTTGAAGCGGGCGATCTTGGTCGCCACGAAGGCGCGCAGGTCTGCCTCGCTCACGTCGCCGTCCAGTGACACAACCGCTGTCACGGCCTGGCCCCACTTGTCGTCCGGCAGGCCGACGACCAGCGCATCGCGCACGGCATCGTGCATCTTCAGCGCCTCTTCGACCTCTTCGGGATAGACTTTCTCGCCCGCCGTATTGATGCAGTTAGAGCCACGGCCCAGCAGGGTCATCGACCCATCGGCCTCCACCGTGCACCAGTCGCCCGGGATGGAGTAACGCATGCCATTGATCGTCGGGAAGGCCTTCGCCGTTTTCTCCGGGTCCTTGTAATAGCCCAGCGGCACCGCGCCGCCGCGCGCCACGAAGCCCGCCTCGTCGCTGCCCGGCTGGATTTCGCGATAATCCTCGCTGAACACCTTGCAGTCCGGGCCAAGTTCGAACTTGCTCGTCTTCACTTCGCCATCCGCCGTCATGGCGGACGAGCCGAACCCGACCGCTTCGGACGCGCCGAAACTGTCCATCATTGCTGCCTGCGGCATGTGCTTGAGCAGGCCACGCTTGATCTCGACAGACCACATCACGCCGGATGACACGACCGCCACGACCGTGCTGAGATCATACTTCCCGGGATTGTCCTCCAGCTGTTTCAGCATCGGCTTGCCGAACGCGTCGCCGACAATGGCCATATTGGTCACGCCGTTCCTGTCGACCGTCTCCCACAGGTTCTGCGGGCTGAAATTCTTGTTTTCGGTCAGCGTCACGATCGTGCCGCCATTCAGGATCACACTCATCGCCGTAAACAGGCCGGTGCCGTGCATCAGCGGACAGGCAGGAATGATCCGCGCGTGGCGGCCCAGCTCGAGTGCGTTGGCAACATGCTCCGCTAGGTCCTTCGGCACCACGCCGCCGGCCTTGGCCACGCCGTCCATGCCCGCCTGACGCCAGATGCCGTGAGACCACATCACGCCCTTCGGCATGCCTGTCGTCCCGCCGGTATAGAGGAACAGCAGGTCGTCGCCCGACCGCTCGATACCCAGCGGCGAGGCATCGCCCTTGCTGGCAAGATCTTCATAGGCCACGGCAAAGTCCGGCACGCTGTCGCCGCCAATCTGCACCCACGCCACCACGCCGGGAAGGCGCTCGCGTACGCGCTCCACCTGCTCGATAAATTCCACATCGTAGAACACGACCGTGGAGTCCGAATTGTCGAAAATATAGACCAGCTCCTCGTCGAGATAGCGGTAATTGACGTTCACATGCGTCAGCCGCGCCTTGAAACAGGCGGCGAGCGCTTCGGTATATTCCGGCTGGTTGCGCAGGTAGAACCCGGCCTTGTCGCCGGTCTTGGCACCCATCTCCCGCAGGTTCCGCGCCAGCCGGTTCGACCGCGCCGTCATTTCAGGCCACGAGATCACCCGGTCGCCATGGATCAGGGCCGGGGCATCGTCGCCCAGCACCTCGCCCAGCGCATCCAGCATGTCCCCGAAATTCCAGTCAAAAGCCTTGGCCAATGTGTGTCTCTCCCTGATTATGTTTTCGGCAAGTGTAAGGCCTTGCCGCGAGGGCAGCAAAGCCTGAAACGCAAATGGACGCTGCGTCTTTGGTCAGATCAGCGCGGTGCCATCCGGATCGCACCGTCGAGGCGGATCGTCTGGCCGTTGAAATAGCCATTGGTGGCAAACTGCATGGCCAGAGAGGCGAACTCTTCCGGCTTGCCGAGACGTTTGGGGAAGGGGACCGACGCGGCAAGGCTGTCGAGCACCTTCTGCGGCGCGCCGAGCATCAGCGGCGTGGCAAAGATGCCCGGCATGATCGAGTTCACGCGGATGCCGAGATCCATCAGGTCACGCGCCAGCGGCAGCACCAGCCCGTTCACACCGGCCTTGCACGAGCCATAGACCACCTGTCCGATCTGCGCGTCCATCGCCGCGACAGACGCCGTCAGCGTGATCACGCCGCGCTCGCCATCCTCGGTGATCGGCTCGGCATTCGCCATGCCCAGCGCCGAGATCGACGCGACACGATAGGAAGACACCAGGATGCCCTGCGCGCCGAATTCATAGTCCTCGGTTGGCAGGCGCTTGAAGGCATGTGTTTCCTTGTCGAAACGCAGCGTCTTGCCGCCCTTGGCGGTCATCGCGCAATGCACGGTCGCGCGTTCCTGCCCATGCGCCTTGCGGGCCTTTTCAAAGCCGTCGAGCACGGATTGCTCGTCGAGGATGTTCACCTTGCAGAACAGGCCGCCAATCGCCTTTGCGACGGCCTCGCCCTTTTCCTCATTGATGTCGAAAATCGCGACAGGGGCGCCTGCCTTGGCAAAGGCTTCGGCGGTGGCCTGTCCCAGGCCGGATGCGCCGCCGGTGACGACAAGCGGTGTGGTTTTGCTGATCTGCATGGGTTTCTCTCCTCAGGGCTTTCTTTTGCCCGATTTGTAGACCCAGTCCTTCATCCTGAAAACGCCTGCCGCAGCGACAGGCCGTAACGTCAGGCAATTCCGTCCTTCCTGGCGCGCCAGTGGAAGTAGGCCGCCAGCAATACGCTCACGACCGGCAACAGGATGCCAAACTCGTCGATATAGAGATGCGTGCCGTCGCCCTCCACCGTCAGCGGCGTGAAGATGCGCTGCAGGAACAGGTTATGCGCCGCGTGCAGGATCACCGCCGGCCACAGGCTGCCAGACCGGAAGGCGAGATACGCATACACAATGCCCATCGGAACAATCGACAAGGTGAACAGCGCCATTTGCAGCACGAAATTGCCCGTACCCGCATTATAGTCGGTGAACAGGATGCCGGGCCAGTGCCACACCGCCCAGATCAGCCCTGACAACAGCCCGACAGCCCAGAACGGCATCACCTTGCGCATCTCCCAGATCAGGAAGCCGCGCCAGCCAATTTCCTCGCCCAGCGCCCGCGCCGCCGACGCCACCACGCCCAGCGTGCCCATAAGGATCACGCAGAATACCACCGCTGCGATATTCACATCGCCGCTCACGATCTGGCTGGAGAAGTCCGCCAGCGTCTCCGCGTTCGGGAATCCGCTGCCACCGAGCCCCAGCAACCAGACCGGCACATACATCACCAGCCCGTAGCCAATCGGCAATGCCCAGGCCAGCCAGTTCCAGCGCCACGCGCCCCAGCGCCAGGGCAGGCTGGCAATCGGCCGCCTCAGCAACAGGCAGGTCAGGATCGCCGCTATCCCCGAGCTCCACATGATGCCTGTCACCAGCAACAGGCTCATCGCCCCGCGCTGTGCCATCAGCGTGTCGAACACCGCACTCAGCGCAAGCATCAGGGCCATGAAAATGCCAATGGCCTTCCACGCCGCGCCGCGCTCCTGAGCCGTCACGTCCACTGTATCCGTCATCCGCCCTGATCTCCCGCCATCATGCCTCCGGCAAACTCTGGTCCGGTTGCGGACCCGCGTCCAGACCCTGCCCATGCGGTACCTATGGGCAAGCCCCGGTTTCACGCTTAGCTTGAGCCCAACAGAACAGGGAGAAAACACACATGGCTATCGATTTCACCATTCCGGACGATGCAAAGGAAGTCCGCGAACGCGTCCGCCAATGGGTGCAGGATGAATGTATCCCCGCCGAAAAGGAAATGTCTGCCGGCAAGCCTTACAAGACCGTATTGGCCGAATTGCGCAAGAAGGCCCGCGCCCAGGGCCTGTGGCTGCCTTTCATCCCCACCGAGCATGGCGGCATGGGCCTCGGCCCCCTCGCCAATGCGCTCGTCCAGATGGAACTCGGTCAGAGCCATCTCGGCGCCCTCTCGATGAACTCGCAGGGCCCGGATGACGCGACCATGCTCACGCTGCTCGCCCACGGCACCGATTTCCAGAAAGAGAAATACCTCAAGCCGCTGTTCAATGGCGAAAAGCGCATCTGCTATTCGATGACCGAGAAGGCCGCCGGCGCCGACGCCACCGGCATGCAGACCGCCGCCGTCAAGGACGGCAAGGGCAACTATGTCCTGAACGGCGAGAAATGGTTCTCCAGCGCCGCCAGCGCGGCCGATATCGCCGTCGTCATGGCCAAGACCAATCCCGACGCGCCGCGCCACCAGCAATACTCCACCTTCCTCGTCGAACTGCCCAATCCCGGTTACAAGATCATTCGCGACATCCCCACAATGGCGGTCCATGGCGCCCATTATGAAGAGATGGGCGGCGGTCACGCCGAGGTGAAGATCGACAATCTCATCGTGCCGGAAGAAAACCTGCTCGGCGGCGAAGGCGGCGGCTTCAGCATGGGCCAGCACCGGCTCGCTTATGGCCGCCTGCGCCACGGCATGCACAATGTCGCCATGGCCCAGCGCGCGCTTGATCTGGCAACGGAACATGTCACCAAGCGCTCCACCTTCGGCAAGGGCCTTGAAGATCGCCAGGGCGTCCAGTTCATGCTCGCCGAATGCGCCAGCGAACTCTACATCGCCCGCCTGATGCTGATGCACATCGCCTACAAGGCCGAGAACGGCCTCGACCTGCGCCAGGAGAACGGCATCGCCAAGGTCTTCCTCGCCAACATGGTGCACAAGGTCGTCGACACGGCCATCCAGCTCCACGGCGCGCTTGGCTACAGCCTCGATACGCCGCTGGCCGCCTGGTACACGCATATCCGCTCCCAGCGCCTCGTCGACGGGCCGGATGAGGTGCACAAATGGATCACTGGCAAGAACGTCATCCGCGCCTTCAAGAAGGATGGCACGACAGCGGCGGCAGCAGGCGGCGACCTGCTCTAGGCAAACTGAGGAGTCACGGCGCGTCCCGCGCCGTGGCGTCCACCGCAACGGTAAACCAGTCCTGCTTGCGAAATGCTGTTGTCAGTCGACGCAGGATCACAATTCCTGCATCCACCAATTGCCCATGCGAAAAGTCATTCGCTGTCCCCCACCCGCAAAGTCTAGCGCGAATTTCTCGATTGCCTAGTCCGGATTCTTCCGCCCCGGAACGACCAGGCTGCTCAGTCCTCCGCCCCGGCAAGGTTCTTCAGGATAATCGACCAGTGATCGAGGCCATCATAGAAGCTCTCGACGGGTAGGCGTTCATTCAGGCCATGGGCGAACGTGTCGTTCTGCTTGGCGGCGGCAGCTGAAATGCCCACCGTGTCATAGCCGAGATTGCGATAGTGCATGCCGTCCGTGCCCCCCGATGACATGTGCGGTAGGATCGGCACATCGACACCGCGCTCGATGAGCGAGGCCTTGATTGCATCGGTCACGTCGTCGCGCATGATAGATTCCGGGCTTTCAACGAGGTCGGAGATTAGTTTGAACTTCACCTCTTCATTGCCGACCACCTCTTTTAGCCTGGCCTCGGTGGCGTCAATGCCGACCCCCGGGAAGATGCGGCAATTGATGGTCACTGTTGCTGATTGAGGAAGTGCGTTTTCAGCATGGCCGGCGCGCAGCATGGTCGTGACGCAGGTGGTGCCGATGGTGCCGACCGTAGCCGGGTTGGCGCGCAGGACGGCAATCGCGTCTTCATCGGAAGGGTTATCGGCAAAGTCCCGCATCGCCTGGCCGAGCTTGTCGAGCCGCTGGCGCCCGCCGACCCGCAGCGAAGCGCGCGTCAGTTCGCTCGACATTACCGGGAACTTGTAGTCGCGGAGTTTCAGGATCGCCTCGGAGAGCTCGTAGATCGCATTGTCGGAGCGCGGAGCAGACGAATGCCCGCCCGGATTGTTCACGGTCAGCTCCCAGGTGGCATAGGTCTTTTCAGCGCCCTGCACGCCGTAATAGAGCGGCTGGCCCATTGGCCCGAGCGCCAGGCCGCCTGCATCGGCATTCAGCACGAATTCCGGCTTGATATGCTCATCGACATATTTGGCCTGCCCACGGGTCGAGACCATGCCGGTCTCCTCATCGCCCGACAGCACCATGACGATATCCCGGTTCGGCTCCCAGCCTTCATTCTTCAGGCGAATGAAAGTCTGCACCAGGTTGGTCACGCCATACTTGTTGTCGGCGGTCCCGCGACCGAAGAAGTAGCCCTCTTCCTCAGTCAGCTCATAGGGTGCCCGTACCCAGTCCTCGGCGAGCGCATCGACGACATCCACATGCGCGAGCAGAACGATCGGCGCCTTCACCGGGTCTTTGGCCCGGTACCAGATCATCAGGCCCTGTGTGGCCTCGCCATTATTGTCGTAGTTAGTGACTTCCATGTCCCCGTCGACAAACCCGGCAGTGGCTAGCTCGCTCTTCAGGTATGCGAAGACTTCAGGGACGTTTTCTTGCCCGCGTGCTGAGCGGATCGAGACGATCTTGGCATAGATCTCGCGCGCTTTCTGTTCATCGGCGGTGCGTTCTTGCGCAGTCGCGAGCGGCGTCAGGCAGCTCGCCCCCAGCAGGACGGAAAGGGCGAATAGCGAATGTCTGGCGGTCATGGTCAATCCTTCTGGTCTAGACGCGGACGTTCCGCGCAGTCAGTCTTGCCGAACCATAGCCATAGGCCGAGAAGAGGCAGCGGCAAAGTCCGGCGCGGGTAGTTAGAGGCGCGATCTCTACGCTGCACCTATTCAATTACCTGCAGCTGGTCCCAGAGATCAATCGGCGGCACATCCCTTATCATTGCGTCGACCATGTCCGTGAAACCTGTATTGAAATAGCCTTGGCAGAGCTGCCACAGCGCCCGCCCGCGCGGCGTGCCGAGGACGAAATAGATCACGCCCTGATACGTCTCCCACGACTCTTTCGTGATCGCGCCGTTCTGGTATTGCAGCCACTCATATTCGCGCGCACGCATCTGGCCGATCATCCAGAAGAACAGCTTGGTCTTCTCCTCAAAGCTCGGCGTTTCAGTTTGCGAGAAGATGCGGCCAAGCTCAGGAAAGTCGACGAATTTGTAGACGCCCGTCTGGTCATAGGTGAGTTGCGCCTGCCGACTCTCGGACCGCATCTGCTGCGCCCCCTGATGAACCTGCAAGGCAAGGTAGATCAGCGTCGCGGCCACTACGACAACACCGATGATCTGGGCGATGAGGGCCGCTTGTTCGAGCGTCATAGCGGGGGCTCCGATTCAGTCGGTTGCCCCTCAGAGGGTGGCAGCTTGAGCTTGTCGAGATAGCCTGCGAGGAAGTCCTCATCGAGCCCTTCGACGACCGGACCAGCAACTTCCATCATGGGCGTGCCTTCCCAGCCGGGCGCCTGAAGCGACCACCAGTGCTTGGCAAAGCGGCTGCCGAAATAATAGGGTGCCGCGTTGAGCACATGCTGGCGCGCATCTTCGCGGCTGGCCAGCCCGGCCACTTCCATCTGGAAGCGATGTTCCCATTGCAGCATCAATGCGACGAGGATCCCATCCATGGTTCGTATTTCGGCGTCGGTCAGGTCTTCCGGGTGCCTGATCGACTTGACCCAGACTGCGGATATTTCCGGCTTTGCGACATTGAATTCGATTTCGGCGAGAACATCATTCTTCTGCTGCTCCATCGCGGCACGGGACAGGGCCGCGTTCTGGCGCACTTCCACGATCAGGATGATCAGGCCTAGCAGCACGCCGATATTCGCGCCCAGCGCTAACCACTGGTTCAAACGTTCGGTGCGGCTGCGGGCAGGGGCCGCCTCCACCGGCGTCGCCACCACTTCCGGTTCAGGCAACGGCACTTTGGCGGTCCCGGACGACCGGAACCGGGCCAGGACTTTCGGCAATTTCATATGGTCAGCGCCTCACATAGAGGCACGCCACGCACTTTGAATTGAAATCGTCCCACGCTTGTCCCCCCACGAAACATGTTGTGAGAGAGTTATGGAACGATTTTTTCCAATTGTCTCGCCTCCATGTCCCAAAGCGATCCTTTGGCGTGCTGAATTTCCGTGCAATCAACGCATTGAGGCGATTCCGGCCCAGGCCTTGTCGAGTATGAGGGCGATCAGGAGCGTCAGTCCGGCGATGGGCAGGAACAGGCCAAGCGCGATCACCAGGCCGATCACGCCCGCCGCCAGCGTCCGGTCTTTCGGCATGGGCGGCACGCCGACGCGCCCCTTGGGCCGCCGGCGCCACCACATCACACCGCCCGTCACGCTCAGCGCCACCACGCCCAATGCCGCGATCACGCCCAGGACCTGGTTCATCCATCCGAACAGCGCGCCTTCATGGAAGGCCACGCCAACCGCCATTACCCGGTCGGCCACGTTCTGGTCGCGAAACCGGATACGCATCACTTCATCGCCTGTCCATTTGTCATAATGCACGGTCTCGTAGCGTGGCCGGTATTGCGGCATCGCCCGCACGGTCCACACGCCATTCTCGCCGCGCGGCGGCTGGATATTCACCGGTGGCCACAATGGCTGCGGCTCCACTTTGTCCACCACCTGCTGCAGCGTGATCCCGGACATGACCGTTCCGGCTGCCGCAATGGCCGCGTTTTCGTCATCCGCGCTGCCCGTCGTCCACAGGTCGCTGCCGTCCATGGCATGCCCGGTATGCGGGTCGCCCGATTGCAGCGTCACGAACCATTCCTGTTCCGGCGATGTCAGCCCGGCCAGGTCCTTCGCGCGTGTGAAACCTGCGCCCCAGACCTGCGTCCAGGGCAGGCCCGACAGCAGCATCACCAGCACCAGGACGCCGATCCATGCGCCTACCGCACCATGCACCTTTTTCCAGGCGCCGCGCTTGCCGGACGGTGCAGCAAAGTCCGGTACGAAGGCCCGCCACCAGGCCGCGCCGCGAGGCCACCACAGGTAAAGGCCGGTCGCGATCAGGATGATCGTCCAGGAGGCCATGATCTCCACGACCAGCGAACCCCGGTCCCCGCCCAGCAGCGTGCCATGGATGCGGGCAACAAAAGTCATGATGCGGCGGCGGGACGGCATGTCGTGCAGCACGCCGCCGCTGGCCGTATCCAGCCACAGGGTCCGGGCTGTGCCATCGCCCACCAGTTCCACCTCGGCGGTCCGGTCACCCGGCCCCTTCGGCAGGACATATGTCTTCAAGGCCCATCCGGGATGAGCGGCGAGCGCGGCCGCGACCAGATCGTCAGCGGGAACCGTTCTGCCATCGGCAGTTCGTGCCTCCGCCGTCGCATTGATGCGGCTTTCAATCGCCGCCTCGACCTGCGGCTTGAACAGGTAGATCGATCCCGTCACCGCCAGGATGACAACAAACGGGATCACCATGAGTCCGGCGAAGAAGTGCCAGCGCCAGATGCGGTGTTGAAGGCTTGACCGGGTCGCGCTCGCCATCCGCCTAGAACCTCGCCCGTATGCCGCCGAACACGGCGCGCCGTTCGACCGGATAATAGATCGCCGATGCCGGGTCCGCCGTAATCACGGCGCTGACATCGCCGATGGCATTCTCGTCCGTCAGGTTCCGCGCATCCAGGAACAGGTCCATGGTGTCTGTCACGCTCCAGCTCGCTGTCGCGCCTAGGAGGACATAGCCATCCAGCCGGGTTGTGTTGTTGTAATCGGCATACGGACCGTCAACAACCCATTCCAGGCTCGGTGACACGTGCAGGCCATCCGTCCCGATCCGCAGTTCGGCGCGGTAGACATGCTCCGGCACCACTGGCAGCGTATTGTCGCCATACTGGGCATCGCCGTCGAAGCTTAAGTCCGACCATGTATACACCTGCCGCAGGCGCATCCATTCGTTCAGTGACAGCGAAAGACCCGCCTCGATGCCCTGATGCACGGTATCGCCGGCATTGAAGGTCGATGCCGGAATGTCCGGGCCGACTGTGTATTGAAGCAATTCGCCATCCAGTTCCGAGCGATAGAGCGTGACGTCCCATTCTGCCATGCCGGCGCGTCCGCGTGTGCCGGCTTCCAGCGTCCACGCCGTCTGCTTCTCGACCGGAACGAAAGCGGCCACCTGCGCCAGTTCGCCATAGCCGGGGAATTCGGCCGACTTGCTCAAATTGCCATAGAATTGGATATCCGGTGCCGCCTGGTAGAGCGCGCCGAATTTCGGCGAGAAGGCGTTGAATTCCTTTTCGCCCTTCACGCCGGTCGTGCCGCCCGCGAACATGTTGAATGTCTCGAACTGCTCGCGTTTGCCACTGGCATAGATACCGCCGCCGATCAGCGTCAGCCTTTCGGTCGCGTGATAGCGCAGTTCCGAATAGACATTGCTGGTATAGGCTTCCTGATCGGCATCGAAAGTCAGCGCGCCGCTCGCCCCGTTATTGTTCGCATAGCGCTTGTAGTCGACCTCACCGAAGCGGGCTTCGGTGCCAATCGTCGCCTCGAAACGGTCGCCGGCCCAGTCCCAGCGGGCAAAGCCGCCCCGGTCCTGCGTGTCCTGCTCGATCACCTGGAAGATCGGGTGATGCAGGGATTTGTCGTTCAGGAACAGGCCGACTTTCAACTGGCTCGCGCCAAGGTCCACGGTCGTCTGGTTCTGCACGCGAAGGGAATCCACGTCGCGGCCCTGGTCATTGACGAAATTGCCGGTCTCCGGGGCAGACAGGGCCACCGCCTGCGTCAGGGCGCCAGGCAGGTCCTGGTTGATCTGGTTGACGCTGGCATAGAACCGCGTCGTCACCCTGTCAGTGACCGCATAGCCGAGATTGCCGTGAAAGCGAACGGACTCCCGCGCCGCATGGTCCCGATCGCCATCCGACGTGTCGGCGCTCAGCGCCGCCCAGCCATCCAGCCGGTCTCCCGCGATGCCGCCCGACACCAGCAGGCGCGCCGTATCATTGCTGCCCATATCGGCGCGCACGTACAGGCCCGGCGCGGTGCGTCCGGTCGGCGTTACGCCATTGATCGCGCCGCCCAGCGTACCTGATCCGAACCGCAATGCATTGGCCCCGCGAAACACCTCCAGATGGTCGAAGAAGATCGGTTCCAATTCCTGGAAGTCGCCATTGTCATCGGCCAGGTTGATTGGGGCGCCATCCTGCAACAGCGTCAGGCCGCGCATGTGATAGCCCCGGCTCAGGCCCGATCCACGGATCGATATCCGCACTTCCTGGCCATAGCGCGGCTGGGTATAGACGCCCGGCGAGAAGGTCAGCGTATCGCGCAGCGAGACGAGGAACCGGTCGGCATAGTCCTCGTGCGAGACGACCTCCGCGCCGCCGGGGGTCCTGGCGACCAGCGCCTCGGCTTCCAGCGTGCTGGCATTGGAGGTCACAATGATTGTGTCCTGGTAAAGCGTCGCATCGTCGGCGACAGCAAAGGGGGCGAAACCAAGCATTGCGCCCAGCACGACAAGGCTCGTGGCAGAGCCGTTTTTCAGGTGTTTCATGGTAGGTTCTGGTTCTCTTCTGGCGCCTTCAGTGACGTGCGCCGTGTCTGACAAAAGGGTTCAAGGTCGATGTCAGGTGAAGAGCGGCGGCCCGCGAGCGGGCAGGGGAGCAGTGATAATGCGCGCGGCAGGCGGTGCCCGCGTTTGCGGCAGCGACCGGTCGGCCGTGTCCAGGACAGCAGGCGCTTCAAAAGCGGCGCCCTGTCCGGCCATGGCGAGGATGGACGCCATGGCGAAGGCGCAGGGCGGCATGTGAGACGGATCGGAATGGTCGCCATCCTGTCCGCTGTCAGCAGGCTGGCTGTCGCTATCGATCCCCGCCACGCGGCGCGATTGCAGGTCGAGTGTCACCGTCCGGCCGGAACACATCGCAATCGTGAACCCGTCATCCGGCGTGGGCGCAACCATCCAGCCGGTCGGCACGGCCGCCCGCACCAGCAGCGCCACCAGCATGATGCCGGCAATCGCCTGGAAGCGTAAGACACGAGAGAGCAGGTGGCTGCGCATGGACCTGCCTTAGGCGGTCCGTTGCGCGCCTGCAATTGCGACAGTGTCGCAGATGCAAAAACGGCCCTCCGTTTCGGGAGGGCCGTCTGTTCGTTTCGGTTGGCTTGGCGCCTGGACTAGAAGCCCATGCCGCCCATGCCACCCATGCCGCCCATGTCTGGCATGCCGCCACCGCCGCCGCCGGCTGCTTCCTTCTTCGGCGCTTCGGCAATCGAAGCTTCCGTCGTGATCAGCAGGGCTGCAACAGATGCCGCATTCTGCAGGGCAGAGCGGACAACTTTCACAGGGTCGATGACGCCCATGGCGACCAGGTCGCCATATTCTTCGGTCTGGGCGTTGAAGCCGTAAGAGCGCGACTTGTTCGACAGGATCGCGTTAACGACAACCGAACCTTCGACACCGGCATTCTCGACGATCTGGCGAAGCGGAGCTTCCAGCGCCTTGCGAACGATGTCGATGCCAGCTTTTTCGTCGTCATTGACGCCGACGACGTCAATGTTCTTCGAAGCGCGCAGCAGGGCCACGCCGCCACCGGGAACAATGCCTTCTTCAACAGCTGCGCGCGTAGCGTTCAGCGCATCGTCGACACGGTCTTTCTTCTCTTTCACTTCGACTTCGGTCGCACCGCCAACCTTGATCACGGCAACACCGCCAGCGAGTTTCGCCAGGCGTTCCTGCAGTTTCTCACGGTCATAGTCCGATGACGTGTCTTCGATCTGGGCACGGATCTGCGAGACGCGTGCTTCGATGTCTTTCTTCTTGCCGGCACCATCGACGATGGTTGTGTCGTCTTTCGTGATCGACACGCGCTTGGCTTTGCCGAGCATGTCCATCGAGACGTTTTCCAGCTTGATGCCGAGGTCTTCGGAGATGACCTGGCCGCCCGTCAGGACAGCGATGTCCTGCAGCATGGCCTTGCGGCGGTCGCCGAAGCCGGGTGCCTTCACGGCAGCGATTTTCAGGCCGCCGCGCAGCTTGTTCACGACCAGCGTGGCAAGGGCTTCGCCATCAACGTCTTCAGCGATGATCAGGAGCGGCTTCTGGCTCTGGACCACGGCTTCGAGGATCGGCAGCATTGGCTGGAGCGAAGACAGTTTCGATTCGTGCAGCAGGATGAGGACATCTTCCTGTTCGGCAATCATCTTGTCAGCATTGGTGATGAAGTAAGGCGACAGGTAACCGCGGTCGAACTGCATGCCTTCGACGACATCAAGTTCGGTTTCCAGCGACTTGGCTTCTTCAACCGTGATGACGCCTTCATTGCCGACTTTCGCCATGGCTTCAGCGATCATCGCGCCGACTTCCGTGTCACCATTTGCCGAGATCGTGCCGACCTGGGCGATCTCTTCGTTGGTTTTCACTTTCTTGGCGTGGTGGGCGAGGTCCTTGACGACTTCAGCGGAGGCTTTCTCGATGCCGCGCTTCAGGTCCATCGGGTTCATGCCCGCGGCGACGCGCTTCATGCCTTCGCGAACGATGGCCTGTGCGAGAACCGTGGCAGTCGTCGTGCCGTCACCGGCGACGTCGTTTGCCTTGGAGGCCACTTCGCGCAGCATTTGTGCGCCCATGTTCTCCAGCTTGTCTTCAAGTTCGATTTCTTTTGCGACGGTGACGCCGTCCTTCGTGGAGCGCGGTGCGCCGAAGGATTTCTCGATCACCACGTTACGGCCTTTAGGGCCGAGCGTGACTTTCACTGCGTTTGCGAGCGTGTCGACGCCCTTCAGCATCTTCTCGCGGGCTTCGGAGCCGAAAACAACGTGTTTGGCAGCCATAGTGAGTTACCTCTTTGAATAGGTTGAAAATTCAGGAAATAGCGACAGGGCGGAGACTATTTGCTCTCCAGTACGCCCATGATGTCGCTCTCTTTCATGATGAGCAGCTCTTCGCCGTCAACGGTGACTTCCGTGCCGGACCATTTGCCGAACAGGACGCGGTCTTTCGCTTTCACGTCGAGCGGGATGCGCTTGCCGTCTTCACCGAGGGCGCCAGCGCCCACAGCGACGATCACGCCTTCCTGGGGTTTTTCCTTGGCGGTGTCGGGAATGATGATCCCGCCCTTGGACTTTTCTTCTTCCTTGACGCGGCGCACGACGACGCGGTCGTGGAGGGGACGAAGTTTCATGATTGAGCCTCTCGCTTTTCTACGTAGGTTCTGGGTTGAATGGGTCGCGCTGGCAGCGGGAAAGGGGAGGCCTTTGGCACTCACCTGCCCAGACTGCTAACGTTGGAGCGGAAATAGGAGTGGCAGGGGGCTCCGTCAACAGGCGGACCGTGAATTTTTTGTTCACCAAGCGGCCGTCAATGCTATGAAATCAGGCAATTAGGGACGCGGGATGGCTCGAATCGAATATGACGCAATGGGGAAACCCGTGAACGTGCCGGGCCTTGAGGCGATTGCCTCGAAACGCCCGGAATTCGCCCACGGCCCGCGCATCTGGGCCGAAACGCTGGCGCCCGCCCTCCACGCCCGCGAAATCGAGCGCCGCGAGACCTTCCGCAAGGTCTGGCGCAAGACAGCCGTGGCAGCCGTGATTCCCTGGCTGCTCCTGCTCGTCTTCGGTGTGATGAATCCGTTCCTGTTCGGGGGATGGGCGATTGTCCTGGCCTTCGGAACGCCGATTTCGATCCTCCTGATCGCCGGCATGGACTGGCTGCGCGTCTACGCCATGAAGTCCGCCACCAAGGAACTCGTGCTCGGCGCGGCCTGCCAGTGTTTCGGCTTCACCTACGAAACGCTCGCGCCGGACGTGTCCCGGGTCACCGATTATCGCAGCCTCATCGCCGCCGCCCGGGCCCATCAGACGCGCTATGCCGCACCCGGCGCCCGGGCCGGCAAGCGCAAACGCAAGCGCGGCGGCCAGACCCGTATCACCACGCCGTTCGGCAGCGCCAGCTTCGGCGCGTCCGATGCGTCCGGCCCGGAATGCCCGACTCCCGCCTATGACGTGCTCGAGGATGCCAGCCTGTTGCCCGGCCATGAGTCCCGCCATTTCGAAGACCTGATCAAGGGCGAGCGGGCAGGGGCCGCCTTCTCGCTGGTCGAGGCGAGGCTGGAGACGACGGGCGAGAATAGCACCACCGTGTTCCAGGGCCTCCTCTTCCATGTCCAGTACCCGGACCGTTTCCACGGCCGCACGCTGATGGCCCGCTCGCGCTGGTGGAAGCGCGGCAAGGCGGCGAAGGAACTCCAGAAAGTCAGCCTCGTCTCGGCCGAGCTCGACCGGGCCTTCACGGTCTATTCCACCGACCAGGTCGAAGCCCGCGCCCTGCTGACGCCCGACCGGATGGAGCGGCTGATCGCGCTCGAGCGCCACTTTTCCGGCGGAAAGCTGCGCGGCATATTCGAGGAAGGCCACATGACCATCGCCCTGGAGGCGCCCAACCAGTTCGAGGCAGGGTCCATCTTCAAACCGCTTGCCGATCCGGACCGCTTCGCCACCGCCCTCGTCGAACTCGGCCTCGTCTGCGACCTGATCGACGGCTTCCTGACGCGCGACTGGGCGCAGGACAGGCTGTAGGACAGGCGCCCGCCTCTCCGCCCCCGCCAGATCTGTGGCATGATGGGGCCCATGTTCCCGCTCGACCAACAGGATATCGACCATATCGCGCCCGAAGGCTGGCTGCGCATTGCCAGCCTCGTGGCCATGGCGCGGCAAATCCTCGGGCTCGACGCGATCCCCCTGCCGCGGGGCCTCGCCGCCAAGGCGCTGCTGGTCCTCAAGCCCGCCGAAGCCATGGCGCGGCGCCTGCTCTACCTGATGGCGCCCGACATGACGCTTTCCGTGTCCCCGGCGAAAGCCGGGGCCTCAGGCCAGTCGATCCCGGCAAGCATGACGCCCGCCTCTCCTGCGAAGGCGGCGGCCGGGATTCCCCGGTTCCGCTTCACCGAACCCCTCGGCCCCGGCCCGAAGAACACCGGCCCGCGCATCCGCTTCTTCAACGAACCGCCGACGCCACCCAAACCCGTGCGCGTGCCGCAGCCGAAAACCAGCGCGCCGCTGCTCGCCCGCATCCGCGCCCTTCAGGCCGTCATCGACCAGCCTGACAAGCACGCCAAACGCTTCGCCCGCTGGATCGCAAGGCGCAAGGCCAAGGGCCATCCGCGCCCGGTCGCGTTCGCCTTCCTGAAAATCCCCGGCATCAACCGCAAGCGGCTCGAACCCATGGTCAAGCAGGACCTGCGCTTCTTCAACGAAGCCGCCTTCTACAAGCTCCAGCCCCCGCCCGAACCGGGCTAGGCCGAATAGACAGGCCATCTCAGGGGCTCATCCTGAGCGAAGTCGAAGGACGGGCCCCGTGCGATGGAACCCCATGCGCGCGGCCCGCGCCCGTGCTTCGACTTCGCTCAGCATGAGCGCTATATCCGTGTGTATGCGAATATGGGTCTATGTTCTCGAATGTGCTGATGGACGCCTCTATGTCGGGTCGCACCGGGGAGAGGATGTCGCCGCGCGCGTCTGGGACCACAATGAGGGTGTTTCCAAAACGGCCTACACCTATCACCGCCGCCCGGTAACGTTGGTCTGGGCCGGTGAGTTCGAAGACCCCGCCGAAGCGGTCGCTTTCGAACGCCAGATGAAGGGCTGGACCCGTGCCAAGAAGCGGGCCTTCATCGCCGAAGACTGGGACACATTGAAACAACTCTCCCGCTCCCGGACTGCCCCGGCAGTTCACGAGAAAGGCAAATTCTACAGGCTCACCCACCCTGAATCGGGTGACGAGAAGGGCTCATCCTGAGCGAAGTCGAAGGACGGGCCCGAGGAGAGCGGCATTCGCCCACGCGCGTCATTCGACTTCGCTCAGGATGAGCGTTCAAAGGCAGCGAGGCCCCCGGCGATACGTCACCCCTTCACATCATATTTGTCGCTCTTGCGCTCGCCCAGCAACATCCGCTGTTCGAGCCGCTTGCGCAGGGCGGAATAATACGCCTCGAGGAAAGCGAGGTCGGTCTCACCCGTGCCACGCTCCCAGCCCACCTTGGCGCGAATGCGCGCCGCCACCTGTTGCTTGATCTCCGGCGTCGATTGCCTCAGCACGTCTTCAAGGACATGCAGCTCATGGATGCCATAGGCGTCCGCCTGTTGCGGCGTGAAGGCGAAGCGCGACGCCCGTTCCGGCGATGACACGGCCGAGACGATGTCCTGCATCAGCTGCGCCTTGGGCGTCTTGATCACCCATGTGCCGGCCAGCAGGTCGCCGACCCGCATCTTGTCCTTGTTGAATACCGGGAAGAACAGGAACACGCCGGACCAGGTCAGTCCGAGAAGGGCGATCCATGCCCCCACCTGATCGCCGCCCATGAGCAGGAATTGCAGCGGCAGGCCAATCTCCACTTCGCGCATGAAGTTCCGCGCCAGCACGGAATCGGCCGTCAGCCGCCCGCCATTGCGCGCCGCCACCCGCAAACCGAGCGCCCGCTTGCCGGGCGTTGCTGCCTTCCGGCCGATCTCGAAGAAAATGTAATAGAAGTTCCGGACGAAAAAATAGAAAACCAGCCAGAACGCAAACGCGACATTGGCCTCATCATAGCCCATCGCCCGCATCGTGTAGCCGAGTGCCAGCAGCGAGCCGATCACGATGGCCCACTGGATCGCCACATCGATGGCGAAAGCACCGGCGCGCTCTGCCACGCTGGCCAGCTTCAGGTGGATCTTGGCGCCCTCGGGCGTTACCAGCGTGCGCGTCATCTTGCCGACGCGCATCTGCTCGGCCAGCCGGGCGCGGCGGCGCTGGGCGGCTTCCATGCTGATGCCCGGACGGGCAGGGGCAGGCGTATGGGTCACAGGTCACGCTCCCGGCGCGGCAGGTAGAAGTAGGCGCACCAGAGGAACAGGCTGGTCACCGCAATTGCATAGCGCGCCGTGTCGGAATTGATCAGCTGCCGCCCGAAGCCTTCCAGTAGCGCCGCGATTACCAGCATGATCACACAGCCCATCGCCATCGTCGCGGCCTTCTGCCCGGAGGCCCGGGCCGAGGCGAGCCGGGTCTTCTGACCCGGAAAGGCCACCGCCCCGCCAATCACGAATCCCGCCGCGCCGGCCAGCACGATGGCAAACAACTCCGTCACGCCATGGATCATCAGCCAGCCTGTGAATTCATAGCCCAGCCCCTTCTGCCAGAACACGGCATACATCGAGCCCAGCGAGACGCCATTATACAGCAGCAGCCAGGCTGTCGGCACACCGAACGCAAAGCCCAGCGCAAAGGCGAACAGCGAGATCTGCGCATTATTGTTGAACAGGAAACTGGAAAATGCGGCCAGTTCGCTTTGCCCGTTCTCCCCGTCCTGCGTGTAGATTGTCGAGCGCAGGTATTCCACCGTCGCATCCGGGTTGCGCCCGTCGAAGAAATTCTCGCCATGGAAGGTCCAGAACCATTCCATATCCTGCAGGCAGAGGACGAAGGCCAGGCCCACGCCACCAAACAGGAACAGGAAGGACAGCAGCGTCGGCCACACAGCGCCGCACACCGCCTGCGGCCAGCCACGGCGCAGGAAGTCCATCATCCGCTCGCCCAGTGTCGTCCGCGCGCCGTAGACAAAGAAATACGCCCGCGTGCACAGGCTCTCCAGGTAGGTGATCACGTTCTGGTCCAGCGAGATCGATCTGGCTACGGACAGCGACGACACCGCCTGCCGGTACAGCCGGGGCAGGGCGGTCATCTCGTCATCGCTCAACCCTTTGACGCCGCCATTTTCCGCCCGCGTCAGGATCAGGTCCAGCTTGCGCCAGTCGGACTCGCGCTCCTCGCGAAAGCGATACGATTTGAGCATGTCGCTCATAGCATGTCCCTCTGCTTGATCTGCAGGTAGCGGGATATCAGCGCCCCGCCAAAGGCTTCCGGCCGTGTCTCGATGATCTGGACGCCCATCCGCTGCAGGCGCCGGAACACCACGTCCCGCTCTGCCAGCATCCCGTCGGCAATCACTGCGCGGGTCACGTCCTCGGTTGTTTCCGGCGGCGCATCCACCAGGCCTGACAGGGCCTCGTCCTCGAACGTGGCGAACAGGACCAGGTGGCGTTCGGTCAGGCGCTTGACGTTTTCCAGCATCAGCTCCGCCGAGATTGTGTCGACAAAGTCCGAGAAGATGATGATCAGGCTGCGCCGCTCCAGCCGGCTGGCCAGCGTCGACAAAGCCAGCGTGTAGTTCGTCTCCTCGGTCGAATAGTCGAGGCTCGCCGCCATGCCCTGCGCCTTGGGAAAGCCGCGCGGCCCGCTCAGGAACC
>Ga0209344_10000343_pt1 | contig 86963 bp, 91 predicted proteins | sample Cruoilmetagenom6_FD_187293 | JGI IMG/M metagenome (GOLD analysis project Ga0209344, IMG submission 187293) | Oil polluted marine microbial communities from Coal Oil Point, Santa Barbara, California, USA - Santa Barbara Oil Seep Sample 6 (SPAdes)... | ecosystem: Environmental > Aquatic > Marine... | reverse complement strand
CATCCAGCGGATCGACAGGTAATAGGTGCGTTCGAGCGCCATCATGCCGGTGGCGCTGAGGGCGAAGGTGCTCATCACCGCGATTCCGATCGCGAGAATCCACATCCGCATCCTGAGAGACGAGCCGCCATAGAGCATGTCTTCGATGGCGCCCATCGTGCAGAACCGCCCGAGCCGTGCGGCCAGGCCCAGAAAGATACCCGATGCCAGCCCTACAAGGGCCACGAGGGTATTGTCCCCCAGAAGTTCAGACATGCCCACGCTCCTCCCGCCTGGGTGGCCCGCGCGTCAGGCGCGGGCTGCCTCGGTCTCTTCGACGCAGAATAGTTCATAGACCAGTTCAAGTACACGGCGCGGGCGATTGTCGGCGAGGCGGTAATAGATCGTCTTGCCCTCGCGGCGCGGCACCACCAGCCCTTCGAGCCTGAGGCGCGACAATTGCTGGGAAACCGCCGCCTGGCGCGCCGAAAGCAGTTCTTCGAGTTCGGTCACGGATTTTTCGCCCGAAACGAGGTGACAGAGGATCATCAACCGCCCCTCGTGGCTGATCGCCTTGAGGAAATTCGAGGCGTTGGTTGCGTTCTCGACCATCTGGTCCATTTCGGCTTCGCTGAGCGAAGTATCAAAAACAGGAAGTACCATCGTTCAGGTTTCCGTCCCCATCGGCCATTGCTCCCGGTTTGCATCGGGTTCTTGTTGGCGCAGTTTTTAGTTCGTTTTCGCGGGTTGTGCAAAATCCGTGTGTTCGGTCAACATCATCTCGAGCAGCCCCCAGAAGAAATCCTCGCCGGGATAGCCCTCGATCCTGGAGAGTTCGCGCCCGTCATCCACCAGCACGAAGGTCGGAGTGAACAGGACCGGGCGGACGAAATCGACGCCATCGGGCGGGGCCTCGGAGATGGAGATCATGCGCAGCGGCGCATAGGCGCCTGCCTCGGTCCTGGGATAGATCGGTCCGATCTCGTCCTTCCACTGGATGCAGTAGTGACAGCCCGCGCGCTCCACCATGATGAGTTCCACCGCATGCGCGGCCGGAGACATGACGACCCAGAGCGGGATCAGCAAACCGGCGAATAGACGAAAGACCATGAGATAACCAATTGACGTTGGGTGCTCATACAACCTAATTTGAATATGTCATTTTCACAAGGAGCTTCGCGAATGCTCGATATTTCCTATGCGGGCGCGGCTCTTGCGGGATTGCTGTCCTTTTTCACGCCATGCATCCTGCCGATGGTTCCCTTCTACCTGTGCTACATGGCGGGCCTGTCGATGAGCGAGCTGCGCAGCGATGGCGCGATCGCGCCGGGGGCGCAGAAGCGGCTGGTGATCTCGGCGGTGTTCTTTGCGCTGGGCGTCACCACGATCTTCGTGCTGCTGGGTATGGGGGCGACGGCGCTGGGGCAGGCCTTTGCGCAGTGGCGCCAGCCGCTGAGCTATGTGGCGGCGGCGATCCTGTTCGTGTTCGGGCTGCATTTCCTGGGGGTCGTGCGCATCCCGCTTCTCTATCGCGAGGCGCGGATCGAAAGCACGGCCGAGCCGACCACGGTGCTGGGCGCCTACGTGATGGGGCTGGCCTTCGGATTTGGCTGGACGCCCTGCGTCGGCCCGGCGCTGGCGGCGATCCTGATGGTCGCGAGCGGCATGGGCAGCGTGGGCGAGGGGGCCTTGCTGCTGCTGGTTTACGGGCTGGCGATGACCGCGCCCTTCGTGGTGGCGGCGCTGTTCGCGCGCCCGTTCCTGAGCTGGATGCAGAGCAAGCGCAAATACATGGCCTATGTAGAAAAGGTGATGGGCGCGATGCTGATCGTCTTTGCGGTGCTGATCGCAACCAACGCGGTGAATGTCATCGCCAATTTCATGATCGAATGGTTCCCGAGTTTCCAGTCGCTGGGCTAGGGCCGTTCACGTCGAGGGAGGAAAGACATGAGAAAGTTTATGGCGGCGGTTCTGCTGGCGCTTGCAGCGATGAGCCTGCCGGGGCTGGCCGCGAATGTGGGCGACGACGGGCTGCACAAGTCGCCCTGGATGCGCGAGACGTTCCTCGATCTGCGCGAGGACCTTGCCGAGGCCAATGCCGAGGGCAAACGCCTGGCGCTGATGATCGAGCAGCGCGGCTGCATCTATTGCAAGATGATGCACGAAGAGGTTTATCCGCAGCCCGAAATCGCGCAGTATATTTCCGACAACTTCTTCGTGGTGCAGATCAACCTGCATGGCGACCGGGAGGTCACCGATCTGGACGGGGAATCGCTGCCCGAGAAGGACATGCTGCGCAAATGGGGGATTCTGTTCACGCCGACAGTGATCTTCCTGCCCGAGGAGGTGGACGAGGGGATGTCCGCCAAGGACGCGGCGGTGGCCATGATGCCCGGCGCCTTCCAGAAGGGGACGACCCTGGACATGTATACCTGGGTCAACGAGAAACGATATGACATGGAAAACGGGGAGGATTTCCAGAGATACCACGCCCGTCGCATTCAGGAGCGGCAGAGCAAGCAGGACTGAATAGAAACCGCGCGGCCGGAGGCGGGCAGGCGAGAAATTCACAATCGTGAATTTGTTGTTGCGTCGTCCGTATCTGGTGGCCTACTGTATACCGAGCTATCGAAACTCAGAACATGGTAGCCAAGGGAGGAAACATGAAGCTTTCAACGACAATTCTGGCGGCGAGCGCGCTTGCGGCCGGCTCTGCATTCGCCGAACCGGTGGCGCCGGGCGACGTTCAGTTCGACGATTACGGCGCAGTCGCCGAATCGCTGACCGGGAAACCGGGCGATCCCGAGAAGGGCGCCGAGGTTCTGAGCAAGCGGTCGCTGGGCAATTGCGTGGCCTGCCACCAGATCTCGTCGCTGGCCGACGTGCCCTTCCAGGGCAATATCGGACCGACGCTGGACGGTGTCGGCGACCGTTGGAACGAAGCCGAGCTGCGGGGCATCCTGTCCGATGCGAACAATGTCTATCCGGGCACGATGATGCCGTCCTACTACCGGGTGGATGGCTTTATCCGCCCCGGCAACGGCTATACCGGCAAGGCAGCCGAGGGTCCGCTCGAGCCGCTGCTGACGGCGGAGCAAATCGAAGATGTGGTCGCCTTCCTGGTGACACAGAAGGAACAGTGACCGGGTCACGTTTATCAAGGAGATGAAGATGGATTTCACAAGACGCGAAACCCTGGTCATCGGGGCCGCCGCTGCCGCGGTGGTGACGCTGCCGATGCCCGCGATGGCCTCGGCCGTGGATGACGCGATCGCAGCGTTCACCGGCGGTGCCGACATGGGCGATTCCGGCGTCGAGCTGGATGCGCCGGAGATCGCCGAGAACGGCAACACCGTGCCGATCGAAGTGAGCGCCGAAGGCGCAAGCGCGATCATGGTGCTGGCCGCCGGCAACCCGACACCGGGCGTGGCGACGTTCAACTTCGGCCCGCTGGCCGGAGCGCAGCGCGCAAAGACCCGTATCCGCCTGGCCGGCACGCAGGACGTGATCGCCATTGCGAAGCTGGCCGACGGCAGCTTTGCCAAGGCGCAGAAGAACGTCAAGGTCACCATCGGCGGCTGCGGCGGCTGAGCGAGAAGGAGTAGAGAACTATGGCAGAGAATGTACGCCCCCGCGTGAAAGCGCCGAAGTCGGCCTCGGCCGGCGAGGTTGTCGTCCTCAAGACGCTGATCAGCCACCCGATGGAATCCGGTCAGCGCAAGGACAGCAGCGGCAACGTGATCCCGCGCTCGATCATCAATCGCTTCACCTGCGAGTTCAACGGCGAGAGCGTCGTGGACGTCAAGATGGAGCCCGCGATCTCGACCAATCCGTATTTCGAATTCGAGGCCAAAGTGCCTGAATCCGGTGATTTCAAGTTCACCTGGTATGACGACGACGGGTCGGTCTACGAAGACACGCAATCGGTCACGGTTGGCTGATCGAATATAATTATAATGGTGCCCTGCCGGACCTTCGAGGGGGAAAGGCGGGGCCACCAAAGGGAGGAACGCATGAAATTCAATGCAATGACAGCCGTGGCAGCCCTGATGCTGGCCGTGCCGGGCATCGCTGCGGCGGACCCGGATGATGACACGCTCATCATCAACGGCGAGCTGGAGATGACCACGAAAGCGCCTCTGCCCGCGCATATGGAAGACGTCAACATGGACCAGATCATGTCCGGTTGGCATTTCCGCTCGGACGAGACACAAGCGCTGGAGATGGACGATTTCGATAACCCCGGCATGATCTTTGTCGATGCGGGCCGGGATCAGTGGAACGCCGTCGAAGGCTCCGAGGGCAAGTCCTGCGCGTCCTGCCACGAGGATGAAAGCAGCATGACAGGTGTGCGCGCGGTCTATCCCAAATGGGATGAAAAGGCCGGCGAGGTGCAGACCGTCGCCATGCAGATCAACGATTGCCGCGTGAACAACATGGGCGCCGAGCCCTACAAATACGACAGCGGCCCGATGGCGAACATGGAAGCCCTGATCGCGCTGCAGTCGCGCGGCATGCCGGTGAACGTGAAGATCGACGGTCCGGCCCAGGAAACCTGGGAAAAGGGCAAGGAAATCTACTATACCCGTTTCGGCCAGCTGGAACTGAGCTGCGCCAATTGTCACGAGGACAATTACGGCAACATGATCCGCGCCGACCACCTGAGCCAGGGGCAGATCAACGGTTTCCCGACCTACCGTCTGAAGAACGCCAAGCTGAACACAGCGCATGGCCGCTTCAAGGGCTGCATCCGCGATACCCGCGCGCATACCTTTAGCCCGGGCAGCGACGAGTTCGTGGCGCTGGAGCTTTACGTCGCAAGCCGCGGCAACGGCCTGTCGGTCGAAGGCCCCTCGGTGCGCAACTGAGATGACACCGGCCGGGGCGGCGACAGCTGCCCCGGCCGCGCCGTTGCCTGCATGACATTCAAACCGGAGGCCGCGATGCCTCGATCGGCTCCCGCGCCAGATGCGCGGACCGGCAGACCTCTAACCACTCGGAGTCAGACATGATTTCTCGTCGCGATTTTCTTCAGGTCAGCATGGCGGCCTCGGCGCTCTATGGTGCATCGGGTTTCGGCAACTGGGCGAAACTGGCTGCGCAGCAGGCGCTGACGCAGGATCAATTGCTGGAATTCGACACGTTCGGCAATGTCAGCCTGATTCATGTCACCGACATTCACGCGCAGATGAAGCCGATCTATTTCCGCGAGCCGGAGATCAATATCGGCGTCGGCCCCAACAAGGGCGAGGTGCCGCATGTCACCGGCGCGGATTTCCGCAAGCTTTATGGCATCGACGATGGCAGCCCCAGCCATTACGCGCTGACCTACAATGATTTCTCGGCGCTGGCGAAGGAATATGGCCGGGTCGGCGGGCTGGACCGCGTGGCCACCGTGGTCAAGGCGATCCGTGCCGCGCGCCCCGACGCATTGTTGCTGGATGGCGGCGACACCTGGCATGGCTCCTATACCTGCTATCACACCGAAGGCCAGGACATGGTCAACGTGATGAATGCGCTGAAGCCCGACGCGATGACCTTTCACTGGGAATTCACCCTGGGTCAGGACCGCGTGCGCGAGCTGGTCGAGGGGCTGCCCTACGACGCGCTGGGGCAGAACATTTTCGACGCCGAGTGGGACGAACCCGCGGCCGATTTCAAACCCTACGAGTTCTACGAGCGCGGCGGCGTGAAGATCGCCGTGATCGGCCAGGCCTTCCCCTATATGCCGATCGCCAATCCCGGCTGGATGTTCCCCGATTACAGCTTCGGCATTCGCGACGACAACATGCAGCAGATGGTCAACGAGGTGCGCGACCAGGGTGCGGAACTGGTGGTCTGCCTCAGCCATAACGGCTTTGACGTGGACAAGAAGATGGCCGGCATGGTCAGCGGGATCGACGTGATCCTGTCGGGGCACACCCATGACGCGCTGCCCGAGCCGGTGCTGGTGGGCGACACGATCATCATCGCCAGCGGCTCGAACGGCAAATTCGTGAGCCGCGTCGACCTGGATGTGCGCGACGGGCAGATGATGGGCTTCCGCCACAAGCTGATCCCGATCTTCAGCGACGTGATCGAGCCCGATGGCGAGATGCAGGCCCTGATCGACGAGCAGCGCGCGCCCTATGCCAGCGACCTGAGCGAGGTGATCGGCCAGACCGACAGCCTGCTGTACCGGCGCGGCAATTTCAACGGGTCCTGGGATGACCTGATCTGCGACGCGCTGCTGAGCGAGCGCGATGCCGAGATCGCCATGAGCCCCGGCGTGCGCTGGGGGCCGAGCCTCGTTCCCGGCGACGACATCACCCGCGAGGATATCTGGAACGTCACCTCGATGACCTATGGCAAGGCCTATCGCAGCGAGATGACGGGCGAGTTCATCAAGGTGATCCTCGAGGACGTGGCCGACAATATCTTCAACCCCGACCCCTACTACCAGCAGGGCGGCGACATGGTGCGGATCGGCGGCATGGCCTATGCGATCGACATCTCGAAGCCCCAGGGCGAGCGCATCAGCGACATGACATTGCTGAGCACCGGTGAGGCCATCGACCCGTCGCGCAACTATGTCGTGGCCGGTTGGGCCAGCGTCAACGAGGGCACCGAGGGACCGCAGATCTGGGACGTTGTGGAAAACCACATCCGCAAGCTGGGCACGGTTTCCCTTGAACCGAACACGAGCGTGAAGGTCAGCGGCCTTTAAGGCGGCCGCGGCCGACTGACAGAGGAGATTTCATCTTCATCTATCCGACAAATGCATATAGATGAATATGATGTTGTAAGAGGAGGCTTTGGACAGATGACAGCCGAGACCGAAAAGAAGGGTGCTTCGCGCCGCGCGTTCCTGAAGGGCGCGGTGGCGGCGGGTGGGGCCGTGGCGGGCGCCGGGATGGCGCGCGCCGCCGAACCCGATCCGCTGATCACCGAAGTTCAGGAATGGGCCAGCGGCCTGGGCGAGGGCGTGGACGCCACCCCCTACGGGATGCCGATCCGTTTCGAGGATGACGTGATCCGGCGCAACGTGGAGTGGCTGACGGCGGATACGATCAGCTCGATCAACTTCACCCCGATCCACGCGCTTGACGGCACGATCACCCCGCAGGGCTGCGCCTTTGAGCGTCACCATTCGGGTGCCATCGAGCTGAAGAAGGAAGATTACCGGCTGATGATCAACGGGCTTGTCGACAAGCCGATGATCTTTACCTACGCCGATCTTGAACGCTTCCCGCGCGAGAACCACGTCTATTTCTGCGAATGCGCTGCCAATACCGGCATGGAATGGGCGGGCGCGCAGTTGAATGGCGCGCAGTTCACCCACGGCATGATCCACAACATGGAATATTCCGGCGTCTCGCTGCGCACGCTTCTGACCGAAGCGGGCATGGAGACCACCGGCGATCTGTCGGACAAGTGGGTTTACGTCGAAGGCGCGGATGCGTCCTCGAACGGGCGTTCGATCCCGATGGACAAGGCGCTGGACGACGTTCTGGTCGCCTTCAAGGCCAATGGCGAGGCGCTGCGCAAGGAGCATGGTTACCCCGTGCGCCTGGTCGTGCCCGGCTGGGAAGGCAACATGTGGGTCAAATGGCTGCGCCGCATCGAGGTGATGGACGGCCCCGTGGAAAGCCGCGAGGAGACCAGCAAATACACCGACACGCTGGCCGATGGCACCAGCCGCAAATGGACCTGGGTCATGGATGCCAAATCGGTCGTTACCAGCCCCAGCCCGCAATCACCGATCACGCATGGCGCCGGTCCGCTGGTCATCACCGGGCTTGCATGGTCGGGCCACGGCAAGATCACCCGCGTCGACGTGTCGACCGATGGCGGCATGAACTGGCAGCAGGCGCGACTGGCCACGGAAGGTCAGAACAAGGCGCTGACCCGGTTCTATCTCGAGATCGACTGGGATGGCAGCGAGATGCTGCTGCAATCGCGCGCGCATGACGAGACGGGTTATGTCCAGCCCACCAAGGACGCGCTGCGCGAGGTCCGGGGCGAGAACTCGATCTACCACAACAACTGCATCCAGACCTGGTGGGTCAAGGAGAACGGGGAGGCAGAGAATGTCGAAGTCTCTTAAGCTATACTCGGTGCTCGGGGTCGCTTCGGCGGCGCTGATGGTCGGGGCCTATAATTTCGCCGACCGCTTTGTCGCGCCGATGCCGCAGGATGCACCGCGCATGGCGGCGGACTCGGCATCGCCCGACATGATGTTCATCGCTGCCGCCCGCGCGCAGGAGGCGGCCGACGCCAAGCGGCTGGGTCTGGGACGCGAGGCGCTGCCCGAGGAGATCGCCGCCTGGAACGTGGATGTGCGCCCTGACGGTTCGGGCCTGCCGGAAGGGTCGGGCTCGGTGATGGATGGCGAGGAACTGTTCGTCGATTACTGCGCCGTCTGCCACGGCGATTTCGCCGAAGGTGTCGACAACTGGCCCAAGCTGGCCGGGGGTGACGGCACGCTGGCGGACCGCGATCCGGTCAAGACGGTCGGCTCCTATTGGCCGTATCTGTCGACCGTGTGGGATTACGTGCATCGCTCGATGCCGTTCGGCGGGGCGCAGACGCTGAGCGCCGACGAGACCTATGCGATCGTGGCCTATATCCTGTATTCCAACTACCTGGTGGATGAGGAATTCGTCCTTTCCAAGGATAATTTCCTTGAAGTCGAGATGCCCAATGCCGACGGGTTCATCGTGGATGACCGCCCCGAGACGGAATATGGGCGCTTCAGCGAAGAAGCGTGCATGGAGAACTGCAAGGACAGCGTCGAGATCACCATGCATGCCACCGTGCTGGACGTGACCCCGGATGAAGGGGCCGAAGCCGAAGCGGGCGCGGCAATGGAAGAGGCGAATGCCGACACCGCCGCCGACGAGAAGATCGAGGCCGTGGCCGAGGCCGCTGAACCCGCCGCGGAAAGCGCAGCAGCAAGCGAGGCCCCGGCAGAGTCCGAGCCCGCCGCCGAAGGTGACGCGCTGGATATGGCGCTGGTGGAAGAAGGCGAAAGCGTCTTTCGGCAGTGCAAGGCATGCCACCAGGTCGGCGAGGGCGCCACGAACCGCGTCGGGCCGCAGCTGAACGGCATCGTCGGGCATCCGAAAGCGGCCGTCGACGGTTTCCGCTACTCCAAGACGCTGGAAAGCATGGGCGAAGCGGGCGAGGTCTGGAGCGAAGAGAACCTCGCGGCCTTCCTTGCCGATCCGCGCGGTTACGTCAAAGGCACCAAGATGTCCTTCAAGGGGCTGCGCAAGGACGAGGACATCGCCGCGGTGATCGAATATCTGAAATCCTTTTCGCAATAGCGGAATGGTGAACAGGGCCGGCCACGCGCCGGCCCTGTTGTTTTTGCCCCGAGAGGGCGAACTGGCGTAAACTGGTGATGAACCTTTGGGAGGAGGGCACCATGATAACACGCCGAACATTGCTGAGCACGCTTGCGGCAAGCGCCGTCACAGCGCGATCAGCCTTTGCCGCCGAACTGGGCGATGACGGGCTGCACAAGCAACCCTGGTTCATGGACAGCTTTCTGGAACTGCCCGACGATCTGGCCGATGCCGCCGGACGAGGCCGCCACCTGATGGTGCTTTTCGAGCAGAAGGGCTGTCCCTATTGCCGCGAGCTGCACGAGGTCAATTTCGCCCGCGACGAGGTCACCGGCTATATCCAGAATCATTTCGATGTCGTGCAGTTGGATCTGTGGGGCGCGAGAGAGGTGGTCGATTTCGACGGCGAAGCGCTGGAGGAGCGTGCGCTGGCTCAGAAATGGGGCGTGAACTACACCCCCACGACGATCCTGTTCGCCGCCGAGAATGCCGGTGCCGGGAACATGCGGGATGCGGAAACCCTGCGCCTGCCGGGGTATCTCAAGCCGTTCCACTATCTCTCGTCGCTGGAATATGTCGAGCTGGGCGAATATCGCAAGCAGCCGTTCCAGCGCTATCTTCAGGACAAGTTCGCCGAGTTGGAGGAGAAGGGTATTGATCCGGACGTATGGTAGGTTTGCGGCCGGTCTGGCCGCTCTGATACTGAGTGCCGCGTCGGCCGGGGCCGAGGCGATCGGCGATCCCGAGCGAGGCGAGGAACTGTTCGGGATGTGTTCGGGCTGTCACGAAGTCGGAAAGGGCGCCGAGAACGGTATCGGACCGCATCTCAACGGGATTTTCGGACGCAAGGCGGCGTCGGTTGCCGAGGGCTTCCGCTATTCGGACGGCTTGCGCCGGGCCGGGGCGGATGGGTTGGTCTGGCACCTGGACAAGCTCGATGCCTATCTCGAGAACCCGAAGGCGCTGGTCAGTGCCACGCGGATGAGCTTTGACGGGCTGGAAGATCCGCAGGAGCGCGCCGATATCCTGGCCTATCTGCGCCGCTATTCGGCCAACCCGCAGAACATCCCCGAGGCCGACCCGACGGCCCGCCCGCGCGAGGTGGAACTGGCCCCCGAAGTGCTGGCGCTGGTGGGAGACGAGGAATACGGTGAATACCTGTCGAGCGAGTGCAAGATCTGTCACCAGGCCGATGGCAATGACGAGGGTATCCCGTCGATCACCAACTGGCCCGAAGATGATTTCGTGGTCGCCATGCATGCCTACAAGCGCAAGCTCCGCCCGCATCCGGTGATGCAGATGATGGCCGGGCGGCTGTCGGATGAGGAAATCGCCGCGCTGGCGGCGTATTTCCAGAGTATTGAGTAGGTCGGACTGACCGGCCGATTTTTGGGAGGAGACTGAAATGACCTTGAACAGACGAGCCTTTATCGGCAGCGGCGCTGCCGCGGCGGCGATGTTGTCGGCCCCGATGCTGAAGGCGCAGGGCAAACCGCGCGTCGTGGTCGTGGGCGGCGGAGCGGGTGGCGCGACGGCGGCGCGCTATCTTGCGAAGGACAGCGACGGCGCGATCGACGTGACGCTGGTGGAGCCCACCCGGGCCTACTACACCTGCTTCTTCTCGAACCTCTATATTGGCGGTTTCCGCGAGCTGAGCTCGATCGGGCACAGCTATGGCACGCTCGCGAGCGAATACGGTATCAATGTCGTGCATGACTGGGCCGTGGGCATCGACCGCGACGCAAAGACCGTGACGCTGGCAGGGGGTGCGGTGCTGCCCTATGACCGGCTGATCCTGAGCCCCGGTATCGATTTCATCGACGATGCCGTGCCCGGCTGGAGCGTCGCGGCGCAGAACAAGATGCCCCATGCATACAAGGCCGGCAGCCAGAGCGAGCTGTTGAAGGCGCAGATCGAGGCGATGCCGGAGGGGGGACGGTTTGCGATGGTCGCCCCGCCCAACCCGTTCCGTTGCCCGCCGGGGCCGTATGAGCGGATCAGCATGGTCGCGCACCTCCTGAAGGAGATCAATCCGACCGCCAAGATCCTGATCGCCGACCCCAAGGAGAAGTTCTCGAAGCAGGCGCTGTTCGAGGAGGGCTGGCAGAAGCATTATAGCGGCATGATCGAGCGGATCGGCCCGGATTTCGGCGGCGGCAATGTCAGCGTCGATCCCGATGCGATGACGCTGAATATCGACGGCACGGTCGAGAAGGTCGATGTCTGCAACGTGATCCCTGCGCAGAAGGCCGGGCGCATCTGCGACATGGCCGGGATCACCGAGGGCAACTGGGCGCCGGTGGTGCCCGCGACGATGCAGTCGCGCATGGACGAGAACATCCACGTTCTGGGCGACGCCACCAGCCAGGGCGACATGCCCAAGTCGGGTTTCTCGGCCAACAGCCAGGCCAAGGTCGCGGCCATGGCGGTGCGCGGCGCGCTGATCGGGTCCAAGGTGTTCCCGGCCAAGTTCTCGAACACCTGCTGGAGCCTCATCGACACCGATGACGGCGTGAAGGTGGGGGCTTCCTACGAGGCGACCGAGGAGAAGATCTCGAAGGTGGACGGGTTCATCAGCGACACCGGCGAGGATGCGGCCCTGCGCAAGGCGACCTATGAGGAAAGCATCGGCTGGTATGCGGGAATCACCGAGGACATGTTCGGCTGAACACCGCGCGGCCATACCAAGCAAGACGAAGCCCCCGGCAGCGATGCCGGGGGTTTTCGCATGAAACGGCATGATCCGCGCCGCCCGGCGCGGCAAGTAAAACAATGGCGCTTCCCCTTGCAGCGTCTGGGGCGCGAGACTAAGACTCCGTTAGCACCTGAGCGGTAAAGATCGAAACATTCTAACAGGCGGGCAGATATGACAGACCCTTACGATACCTTCATGAATACACTGGTGCCCATGGTGGTCGAACAGACCAGCCGGGGTGAACGGGCCTATGACATCTTCTCGCGCCTGCTCAAGGAGCGGATCATCTTCGTCAACGGGCCGGTGCATGACGGCATGTCCAGCCTGATCGTGGCACAGCTCTTGCATCTCGAGGCCGAGAATCCGTCCAAAGAGATCAGCATGTATATCAACAGCCCCGGCGGCGTGGTGACGAGCGGTCTGTCGATCTATGACACGATGCAGTACATCAAGCCCAAGGTCAGCACGCTGGTCATCGGGCAGGCGGCCTCGATGGGGTCGCTGCTGCTGACGGCGGGCGAAAAGGGCATGCGCTTCTCGTTGCCCAACAGCCGAATCATGGTCCACCAGCCCTCGGGCGGCTACCAGGGCCAGGCGACGGATATCATGATCCACGCCGAAGAGACGCTGAAGCTCAAGAAACGGTTGAACCAGATCTATGTGCGTCATACAGGGCAGACGCTCAAGAAGGTCGAGGATGCGCTGGAGCGTGACAACTTCATGTCGCCCGAGGAAGCGAAATCCTGGGGTCTGATCGACGAGATCGTCGAGAACCGGGTCAAGACCGAGGGCGAGGGCAGCTGAGCGCCCGGCCCTCCGGGGTTGGGCGAATGCCAGTCATTTTGACATTGTGGTGCTCAACCACCTGTCTTAAGCTGGCTGGGAAGGGATCAAGAGACCGTCCCCGAGGGGGCGGGAAACTGCTGGGCACGGCCCGAAAGGTACGCAATGTCGAATAACTCTGGCGGCGACAGCAAAAACACCCTCTACTGCAGCTTCTGCGGCAAAAGCCAGCACGAGGTGCGCAAGCTGATCGCGGGCCCTACGGTGTTCATCTGCGACGAATGTGTCGAACTGTGCATGGACATCATCCGCGAGGAAACCAAGAGTGCGGGGCTGAAATCCAGCGAGGGCGTGCCGACGCCTCAGGAAATCTGCGAGGTTCTGGACGATTACGTGATCGGTCAGGCGATGGCCAAGCGGGTGCTGTCGGTGGCGGTTCACAACCATTACAAACGGCTCAATCATTCGGGCAAGAACGATATCGAGCTGCAGAAGTCCAACATCCTGCTGATCGGTCCGACCGGCTGCGGCAAGACCCTGCTGGCGCAGACGCTGGCGCGGATTCTGGATGTGCCCTTCACGATGGCCGATGCCACCACGCTGACCGAGGCGGGCTATGTGGGCGAGGATGTCGAGAACATCATCCTCAAGCTGTTGCAGTCGAGCGAATACAATGTCGAGCGCGCGCAGCGTGGCATCGTCTATATCGACGAGGTCGACAAGATCACCCGCAAATCCGAGAACCCCTCTATCACCCGCGACGTGTCGGGCGAGGGCGTGCAGCAGGCGCTGCTGAAGCTGATGGAGGGCACCGTCGCCGCGGTGCCGCCGCAAGGCGGGCGCAAGCACCCCCAGCAGGAATTCCTGCAGGTGGACACGACCAATATCCTGTTCATCTGTGGCGGCGCCTTTGCGGGGCTCGAGCGGATCATTTCGCAGCGCGGCAAGGGCAGCGCCATGGGCTTTGGTGCCGATGTGCGCGACGTGGATGCCCGCAACACCGGCGAGGTGTTCAAGGATCTCGAACCGGAGGATCTGCTGAAATTCGGCCTGATCCCGGAATTCGTCGGCCGCCTGCCGGTCATCGCGACGCTGGAAGATCTGGACGAGGATGCGCTGGTCACGATCCTGACCCAGCCGAAGAACGCGCTGATCAAGCAATACCAGCGCCTGTTCGAGCTGGAAAACGCGCAGCTGACCTTTACCGACGATGCGCTGAAGGCGATCGCCAAGCGCGCCATCGCGCGCAAGACCGGCGCGCGCGGGCTGCGCTCGATCCTCGAGGATATCCTGCTCAACACGATGTTCGAGCTGCCTGGCATGGAAGGCGTCGAAGAGGTCGTGGTCAACGAAGAGGCGGTGAATTCGGATGCTGCCCCGCTGATCATCTATGCCGATCAGAAAAAGGAAGGCGCCTCGGCGGGCTGAGCCGGCCACGGCGCTGTCACGACGTGTCTGCCAGAGAAAGACAACCTGAACCTGTCGCGGCTCCCGCGGCAGGTTTTTCATTACGCGGCGGTTGGTTCGCGCGAATTGTACGGGAAGGGTAAGGGGAATGCACATACGCACGGGTTTCAGGGATGATCGCGAGGCCATCATCGGGCTGTTCACCGATGCGTTCTCGGATGCGGAAGGCCCCGAGGAGGGGCGCGCCATCGGCCTGTTGACCGCAGCGCTGATGGATCAGACCCCAGCCGCGGACATCATCGTCTTTTCGGCGTGGCGCGATGAAGCGATCGCTGGCTGCATCCTGTTCACGCGCCTGACATTCGAGGACGATCCGCGCGATGTATTCCTGATGGCACCCGTTGCCGTCGCGACCGGGTGCCAGGGCGAGGGGATCGGGCAGGCGCTGATATCGCACGGGCTCGACGCGCTGCGCGGTCGCGGCGTGGACGTGGCGGTGACCTATGGCGATCCGGCCTATTACTCCCGGACCGGATTCGTGCCGGTCACTGACGAGGTGGTGCCGGCCCCATTGCCGCTCAGCCAGCCCGAGGGCTGGCAGGCGCAAACGCTGAACGACGCGCCGCTCGAGCCGATCAGGGGGCGGGCGCGATGCGTCGCCGCCTTCGACAATCCCGACTACTGGTAGGCGATGCACGAGGGCGTGGCAGGAGCGTCGCGCATGCATGCATCGCGCACTGGACCTTTGCCGCCAATTGCGCCATATCAGGGGGCAACTTATCGGAGGTTCCCATGGGCATTCTCAACACCCTTCTGCGTGCGGTCACCTGGTGGAACGGGCAGACGCTCAACACCCAGTTCTATACGTGGCGCAAGGGCGTGAAGGTAGGCGAGGACGAGCAGGGAAACATCTTTTACCGCTCGCGCGAAGGCGACCGGCGCTGGGTCATCTTCAACGGCGAGGCCGAGGCCAGCCGGATCAGCGCCGATTGGCATGGCTGGCTGCACCGGACCTATGACGAGCCGCCCTCGGAAACGCCGCTGGTGCACAAGCCGTGGGAAAAGCCGCATGAGGAAAACCTGACGGGCACGGCGCTGGCCTATGCCCCGGCGGGTTCGATCCGCCGCGCCCAGCCGGTAGAGCGGCGCGATTACGAGGCGTGGACGCCGGAATAAGGGCGCGTTTGATATGTCGGAAAGCACCACGGAAGTGATTGTGGGCGGGGCCGTTCTGGCGGCTGCCGTCGGGTTCCTGATCTATGCGGGGCAGGTCACAGGCTTTTCGGCCGGTGGCCAGGGCGAATACCGCCTGAGCGCAAGTTTCCGCAGCGCCGACGGGGTCGATGTGGGCACCGATGTGCGCATGGCGGGGGTCAAGGTGGGCCGCGTCACGACCATAGCGCTGGACCCGACCACCTATCGCGCGATTACCGAATTCACCGTCACCGAAGGCATCGAGGTGCCCGATGACAGTGCGGTTTCGGTCAGCTCGGAGGGGCTGTTGGGCGGCAATTACGTCGAGATCCTGCCCGGTGGGTCGCCGTTCTATTTCGCGCCGGGCGACGAGATCGAGTTCACCCAGAGTTCGGTGAGCCTGGTGTCGCTGCTGATGAAATTCGTGGCGGGCGACGATCAGGAAAGCACCCCGGAATGAAACTGCGGGCGGCGATCCTGAGCCTGGCGCTGGCGCTGGCGGCGGGGGTGGCGACGCAGGCGCAGGAGGTGTCGATCGGCACCGGGGCGGTGTTGCGCGGGCTGGACAAGATCAACGGCACCTCGGTGGACCTGACGCTGGCGGCCGGCGAGAGCGGCGCGCTTGGCAAGCTGACCGTCACCTTGCAGGAATGCCGCTATCCGGCCGGGGACGCGGCGGCGGATGCCTTTGCCTTTCTTACCGTGACGGAGCCCAAGGTCGAGACACCTGTATTCAAGGGCTGGATGATCGCCTCGTCACCGGCGCTCAACGCGATGCAGCATGCGCGCTACGACGTCTGGGTGCTGCGTTGCAGGACCGAGTAGCGGTCGCTGCATAGGGGCTGCGCGAGGATCGAGGCGGGCAATGCAAGGGCATTGCGCAGATGCGCGCGATACGCCGCGCGGGTGATTTCGATCGCGCCCATGCTGGCCAGATGCGGCGTGATGAACTGTGTGTCAAACAGGGTGAACCCGCAGCTGCGCAGGTGATCGCAAAGATGGACCAGCGCAAGTTTCGAGCCATCCCGGCGGCGCGAGAACATGCTTTCGCCAAAGAAGGCGCTGCCCAGGACCACGCCGTAAACCCCGCCCGCCAGTTCGCCGTCCTGCCATATCTCGAGGGAATGCGCGCGCCCCATTCTGTGCAGTGCCACGTAGAGGCGGCGGATTTCGGCGTTGATCCAGGTTTCGGCGCGGTCGGCGCAGGCATCGAGCACGCGCGAGAAGTCCGAATCGAGCGTCACCGTGTAGCCGCCCCGCCGGATCCGGCGCGCCAGCGACCGCGAGACGTGAATCCCGTCGAGCGGCAGGATGCCGCGAAAATGCGGGTCGACCCAGAAAATCTCGGGGTCGTCGCGATGCTCGGACATCGGGAACAGCCCGGCGCCGTAGGCCTGAATCAGGAGCTCGGGGGTCAGCGGGGCGGTGGCATCACTCATGAGAATTCGCAGGCTTTTCCGGTGGCGGCGGGGTGGTGTTGATCCTTCACTACCCTTTGCGGTGTTGGACCGGCAAGAGAGTCAGGGCAAAGGCGCCACATGATGCATGTTCAAGATCATGAACCGGTGGGGGCAACCAGGCGCAGGCGCGCCATGCGGTGCTGGCGGATGGATGTCGCCATGTGATCGCGGATTCGGCGATGTTTGTGCCGGGGCCGGGGATGGGCATTGGTTCCAAAGCCTTGCGGCCGCTGGGTCGCAATGCCGCGGCTTCACCTTGATCCCAAGTGGCTGAGGCGCGCGTCTCAGCCCTGAAGGTTGGTGGCGAGCCATTTTTCCAGCCAGTGGATGTTGTAGTTGCCCGACTGGATATCGGGTTCCTGCAACAGGGCGTGGAACAGCGGCACGGTTGTATCGACCCCATCGACGATCAGTTCGCCCAGTGCGCGGCTGAGGCGCGTGAGGGCGGCGTTGCGGTCGCGCCCATGCACGATCAGCTTGCCGATCAGCGAGTCGTAATAGGGCGGGATCGTGTAGCCGTCATAAAGCGCCGAATCGATCCGCACGCCCAGCCCGCCGGGGGCGTGGAACTGCGTGATCCGGCCCGGACGGGGCGCGAAATCGGGCAGCTTCTCGGCATTGATGCGCACTTCGATGGCGTGGCCGTTGATGACCAGGTCTTCTTGCGTGAAGGACATCGGGTGGCCTTCGGCGACGCGGATCTGTTCCTGCACCAGATCGACGCCGAAGATTGCCTCGGTCACGGGATGTTCCACCTGCAGGCGGGTATTCATTTCGATGAAATAGAACTCGCCGTCCTCGTAGAGGAATTCGATCGTGCCCGCCCCGGTATAGTTGATCGCGGCCACGGCTTCGGCGCAGATCTTGCCGATGCGTGCGCGCTCCTCTTCGGTGATGCAGGGGCCGGGGGCCTCTTCGAGCACCTTCTGGTGGCGCCGCTGGAGCGAGCAGTCGCGTTCGCCCAGATGCACGGCGCGGCCCTTGCCATCGCCGAAGACCTGGATCTCGATATGACGCGGCTTCTGGAGGTATTTCTCGATATAGACCTCGTCATTGCCGAATGCCGCCTTGGATTCGGAACGCGCGGTCATGAAGGCCTTTTCCATGTCGGCGGCGGTTTCGGCGACTTTCATGCCGCGCCCGCCACCACCTGCGGTGGCCTTGATGATCACCGGGTAGCCGATTTCTCCGCCAAGGCGGCGGGCCTCGTCGAGCGTGGGGACGCCGCCGTCCGAGCCCGGCACGCACGGCACGCCGAGCGCCTTCATGGTGTCCTTGGCGGTGATCTTGTCGCCCATGACACGGATATGTTCGGCGGTCGGGCCGATGAAGGTAAGGCCGTGATCCTCGACGATCTGCACGAAATTCGCGTTCTCGGACAGAAAGCCGTAGCCCGGATGGATCGCCTGCGCGCCGGTGACCTCGCAGGCGGCAATGATCGCGGGGATCGACAGGTAGCTTTCGGAGCTGGACGGCGGGCCAATACAAACGGATTCGTCGGCCATGCGCACATGCATCGCATCGGCGTCGGCGGTGGAATGCACCGCGACGGTGTGGATGCCCATCTCGCGTGCGGCGCGGATGACGCGCAGCGCGATCTCGCCGCGGTTAGCTACCAGGATCTTGTCGAACATGCGCAGGAGCCCTTATTCGATGATCATCAGGGGTGCGCCGTATTCCACGGCTGCGCCGTCCTCGACGAGGATGCGCTTGACGGTGCCGCCGCGCGGGGCGGGGATGTGGTTCATGGTTTTCATCGCCTCGACGATCAGGAGGGTGTCGCCCTCGGCCACCTTGTCGCCGACGCTGACGAAGGAAGGCGCGCCGGGTTCGGCCTGCATGTAGATCGTGCCGACCATCGGCGAGGTCACGGCGCCGGGATGGCTGGCGGGGTCGTCGGTCGCGCTCGCATCGCCCGAAGCGCCGCCCGTTGCCACCGGGCCGGAGGCGGGTGCGGTCGGCGACGGCAGTGCGGCGGGGCCGGGTGCCGGGGCGGTGACGTGGTTGATGACCTCCTGCTTGCGGCTGACACGCACGCTGAGCGCGTCATGATCGCCATATTCGCGCTTGACCTGCAATTCGGTGAGGTCGTTCTCGTTCAGGAGTTCGGCCAGGGCCTTGATGAAGGTCACGTCTGAATCATGGGTCTTGTTCGACATTGGGGTCCTCGAACGCTGGCGATGGACGCCGTCGCGCCATCGTGTTTTTGATTTTCGCCGCTTATAGGCCATGCGGGAGGCTTAGAAAAGCGGTCAATTCCCCGCAAACTGGGGCAGTTTGTCCGCGATTGCGAGGGGAAAAGCCGTGAGACGCGACCTCTTGCCGAATTCAGAGCGGCATCCCCGAGAGTTTGGCCACGAGTTCGGCGAGTTTGCGTGCCTGGAACTTGTCGAGAAGACGCGCGCGATAGACTTCGATGGTGCGGTAGCTGAGCCCGAGTTCCAGTCCGATTTCCTTGGACGTCATGCCCCGGCAGGTGAGGATGGCGACTTCGCGCTCGCGCCGGGTCAGTTCGACAACGGGGCGTTCATCGGAGAGGTCGGTAAAGGACCAGACGCCGCGACGAAACGGGTCTTCGGGCGTGACGGATTGCCCGCGCGCACGGCACCAGAACAGCGTGCCGTCGCGGCGCTTCATCACCCGCTCGTCGCTATATCGCCCGGTGTCGCGCATGATCGCCAGCGCGCGTTCGCCGATGCGGCTGTAATCCTCGATCGAAGGGTAGTAGCGCGCCAGCGGCACATCGATGAAATCCGCCGTTTCGCCGCCGAAGGTCGCCGCGAACTGGAGGTTGCAGCGGCGAATGATGCGGTTTTCCAGCAGCGTCAGCCCGACCGGGGCATGTTCAAAGGCGAGGGCGTCGATCTCCATCATGCGAGTATGCCCGCTGCTACGCACCGATCCAAGACCGGCGTTGAAATCCGCACCGCAACGGGCCAAGGCCGATGCTTGTCATCGAGACCCGAAACGCTTAGATGCGCTTCATGCGGTCGCAGCCTACCCGCTCAAAACAAGGACTCGAGATCATGAAGACGATTGTCATCTGCTCAGGCGGGCTGGATTCCGTCTCGCTTGCCCACAAGGTCGCCGCCGAACAGGATTTGGCGGGGCTTTTGTCGTTCGACTACGGACAGCGCCACGCCAAGGAGCTGGATTTCGCCCGGCTTTGCGCCGAGCGCCTGGGTGTGACGCATCGGGTGGTTGATCTGCGCGGCGTCGGTGCGGCGCTGTCGGGGTCGGCGCTGACGGATGATGTGGATGTGCCGGACGGGCATTACGCAGAGGAAACCATGAAGGTGACGGTCGTGCCCAATCGCAACGCGATCATGCTGGCTGTGGGATTCGGCATGGCCGCGGCGGAGGGCGCGGATGCGGTGGCCGTGGCGGTGCATGGCGGCGATCATTTCATCTATCCCGATTGCCGCCCCGGTTTCATCGACGCCTTTCAGGCGATGGAAGCGAGGGCGCTGGAGGGGGTGGCGGATGTCACGCTCTATGCGCCTTTCGTGAATGGCTCGAAGGCCGATATCGTGACCGAGGGCGCGCGCCACGGCACGCCGTTTGCGCAGACATGGTCCTGCTACAAGGGCGGCGAGGTGCATTGCGGGCGCTGTGGCACCTGCGTCGAGCGGCGAGAGGCGTTTCACCTTGCGGGGGTCGCGGACCCGACCGAATACGGCGATCCAGATTTCTGGCGCGAAACCGTGGGAGTCGCGTGATGTACACGATCACCAAGGAATTCCATTTCTCGGCCTCGCATCAGCTGTTCGGCCTGCCCGAGGATCATCAATGCGCGCGCCTGCACGGGCACAATTACATTGTCGTCGTGGAACTGCGCTCCGAGACGCTGAACCAGCACGGTTTCGTGCGCGATTACCACGATCTGGCGGGTTTGAAGCGCTATATCGACGAGGAACTGGATCACCGGCACCTCAACGATGTGCTGGGCGACGATTGCGTCACCGCCGAGCGCATGGCGAAGCATTTCTTTCAGTGGTGCCATGCGCAATGGCCCGAGGTAACGGCCGTGCGCGTGAGCGAGACCCCGAAGACATGGGCGGAGTATCGGCCGTGAGCGACGAAACCCCGCTTCGCGTGTCCGAGATCTTCGGCCCGACGATCCAGGGCGAGGGCGCGCTGATCGGCGTGCCAACGGTGTTCGTGCGCCTTGGCGGGTGCGATTACCGCTGTTCGTGGTGCGACAGTCTGCATGCCGTGGAAAGCGCCTATCGCGAGAGCTGGATCCCGATGAGCGCCGAGGCGGTCATGGATGAGGTTGCGCGCCTGTCGGGCGGGCGGCCCTTGCTGGTGTCGCTGTCGGGTGGCAACCCGGCGATCCAGCCCCTGGCGGGGCTGATCGGGCTGGGCCACGACAAGGGCTATTGCTTTGCGCTGGAGACGCAGGGGTCGGTGGCGCGCGACTGGTTTCCCGATCTCGACATGCTGGTGCTCAGCCCCAAGCCGCCCTCGAGCGGGATGGAGGTGGATTGGGCCGCGTTCCAGGCCTGTGTCGATGCGGGGCAGGGCGCGGATATGGTGATGAAGATCGTCATCTTCGACGAGACCGATTACCAATGGGCGCAGAGCGTGGCGGCGCGCTATCCGCACTTGCCGCTGTTCTTGCAGCCGGGCAACCACACGCCGCCGCCGCCCGACGACGATCATGCGCTGGTCGATCAGGCGGGCGTCGATGAGCGGATGCGCTGGCTTGTGGACAAGGTCACGCAGGATGGATGGTTTCAGGCGCGGGTCTTGCCGCAATTGCATGTGATGCTGTGGGGCAACAAGCGCGGCGTATGACGGGAAAGACGATATGAGCGACGATATCTACAAGGATCTCAAGCAATTGGGCGGTATGGCGGCGATGCCCCAGAGCCCCGATGAGGCCGAGCTGGAGCGGGTCAGGAACCCGCAGGCGGATGTGGCCTATAACGTGCGTTTCACCGCACCCGAGTTCACGTCGCTCTGCCCGATGACGGGGCAGCCGGATTTCGCGCACCTGGTGATCGATTACGTGCCGGGCGAATGGCTGGTGGAAAGCAAGTCGCTCAAGCTGTTCCTGGGGAGCTTTCGCAATCACGGCGCCTTTCACGAGGATTGCACCGTGACGATCGCGCGCCGCCTGGCCGATTTCCTTGAGCCCAGGTGGTTGCGGATCGGGGGCTATTGGTATCCGCGCGGCGGTATCCCGATCGACGTGTTCTACCAGACCGGAGAAATGCCCAGTGATGTCTGGATTCCCGATCAGGGGGTTGCGCCCTATCGCGGGCGGGGCTGACATGAAAAAGGGCGCCGCGCTTTGCTGCGCGACGCCCTGATGTCATCATGCCTTGTCAGGGGCAGGCGGCACGGTAATAGGTGCCATCGCCGCGCGAATAGGCGCAGGTATTGTTGTTGCGGTTACGCGCGACGAGCACGCCCGCGCCGGCCCCTGCCAGCGTCGAGACCACCGTCCAGTTGTCATTGGCGCCGAGCGCCTTGGCTGTGATCAGCCCCAGGCTGCCGCCGATTGCCGCGCCTGCGGCCTGGCGTTCCTGCTCTGCTGTCATGCAGCCGGTCAATGCCAGGCTTGCTGCGAAGGCGGTGGCAATAAGTGTCTTCTGCATTGTCTTGACCTCTCTTTGAAATGCTGTTGGTCGAAGGCCGGACCAGCCTAACATGCTGACGCGGCTCATGCAGCCCCGTGAGGTCACACGATCGGCGGAGGCGGTTTGCGCCGGGCGCCGGAAAGCGCGTTTCCGGCGATTGCGCCAAGCAGGACCGCGCCGCCCAGGAGCGTGTTGGCGGTGGCGGTTTCGCCCAGAGCCAGCCAGACCCAGAGCGGCCCAAGCACCACTTCGGCAAGCGAAAGCAGCGTCAGTTCCACTGCCGGAACGGTCTTTGAGCCGATGGTATACAGGATGAGTCCGGCGCCGACCTGGAACACGCCCATGCCAAGCGAGAGCGCGGTATCATGCGGCGAGACCACCAGCGAGAGGCCGGACCCGAGGCAGATCGCGCCCATGATCGGAACGGCGAACAGACCCGAGAGGAAAACCGCCGGCATCATTTCGCCGGCGCGCCCCCATCGGAGGGCCACGGTGAAGACCGCGAAGCCCGTTGCCGAGCCGAGCGCGGCCAGATTTCCCCTGAGCGCCGAATCACCTGTCTTGTCCCAGACCATCACCACGATCCCTGCGCAGGCCACGGCAATCGCCACCCAGGTCTGGGGGCGGACGGATTCGCTCAGGATCACCCGGCCAAGCACCGCCGCCAGCAGGGGCGCGCTGGCGAAAAGCAGCATCGCGTTGGCCACCGACGTGGTCTGAACGGCGTAGATCCCGCCGGTATAGGCACCGACCAGCGACAGCCCCGCGATCACACCGGGCAGCCCGGTGGCGCGGGCCAGCGCGAAGGGGCTGCGCCCGCTGCGCAGGCGGATCACCACGTAAAGCAGCAGCGAGAGGCTGACCGAGCGATAGAACAGGATCTGCCAGACCAGCGCATCCTCCATCAGGCGAATGCCCAGCCCCACGGTCGACCACAGCACCCCGGCGCAGAACACCATGACGATGCCACGCAGATCACGCTGTGGCAGGTTCAAGGCGGTATGAGTCAAAGGGCGTCTTCCTCCTCGGGGATCTGCTGGGGCAGTGGGCTGCCGGGCACGAAGACCCCTTCGGCGACGATGGCGGGCTCGGGCGTGTCGCGCCCGGCGCGCAATTCGCGGTAGCCAAGGTAGAGCCCGCTGCCCACGATCAGCGCCATGCCGATCAGCGTGTTGGCTGGTGGAATTTCATCCCAGAGGGCATAGGCCATCAGCGCCGCGAACGGAAGATAGGTATAATCGAACGGCGCCACGAGGCTGGCATTGGCCACCTGATAGGCGCGCGACAACAGCATGTAACCCGCCATCCCCAGGAGGCCGAGAAGCGCGAGGCCGGGCAGGTCCGCGAAAGAGACCGAAACGGGCGGCCAGGCAAGATGCGCGAAGCCCGCCCCCTGCGGTAGGATCTGGTTGAAGGCCCAGCCCATCGGCAAGATCATCAGCCCCGAGAAACCAAGCGTGTATAGCCCCACGGTCAGCGTGCTTTCGCGGTCGCCGATGCGCCGGGCGATGATCTGCGACGCGGCATAGGTCACGGCGCAGGTCAGCGGCAGAGCGGCGACCCAGGAAAACGCCTCGCCTGCGGGGTTCATCGCGATGATCACGCCGACAAACCCCACAGCCAGCGCCCAGGCCCGGTGGATACCGATGGTTTCCTTGAGAAACACCGTCGCCATCAGGGCGGTGATCAGCGGCGCCGAGAAGAAGATCGTGGTCACTTCGGCCAGCCCCATATAGGGGAAGGCCGCGTAGAACATCGAAAACCCCAGCGAGAACAGCATGGCCCGCGCAAGATGCAGCGGCCAGAGGGGCGTGCGCAGCCGGTGCGGCGCTCCCAGAAGCGCCACCAGCGGCAGCAGCAACAGCACCGACACGACCGCCCGCACGAAGATCAACTGCCAGACCGGATAGGATTCAAGCATGGTCTTCATCATCGCGTCCTGGGCGACGAAGAGCAGCATCCCGATTTCGACGCAGAGAATGCCGTGCAGCGCACGGGAGGGCAGTCTCGGGCTGTCGGGTGCCAGCAACGACATGGGGTCTCGTCCGGATGTTAAAGGTGGTGGCGCCGGATCTGTCGGCACCCTGCCGCCTACAATAGGACGATAGCGACGCTGGTCTCGCTTGTTAGCGACAAAAAGAAACCCCCGCAGGGCCGGGGCCGTGCGGGGGGCGATATGCGCGCCATGTGCGGGCGGATCAGCGGTTGCGGCGGTTCTCGATCAGATCGTCGACCACGCTGGGATCGGCAAGGGTCGAGGTGTCGCCGAGGCTGCCGTAATCGTTCTCGGCGATCTTGCGCAGGATGCGGCGCATGATCTTGCCCGAGCGGGTCTTGGGCAGGCCGGGCGCCCACTGGATCAGGTCGGGCTTGGCGATCGGGCCGATTTCCGCGCGCACCCATGCCTCGAGCTCCTTGCGCAGCTCGTCGCTGGGTTCTTCGCCGGTCATCAGGGTGACATAGGCATAGATGCCCTGGCCCTTGATGTCGTGGGGATAGCCCACGACCGCGGCCTCGGCGACCTTGGAATGCGCGACGAGAGCAGATTCGACCTCGGCGGTGCCCATGCGGTGCCCGGAGACGTTGATCACGTCATCGACGCGCCCGGTGATCCAGTAATAGCCGTCAGCATCGCGCCGGCAGCCATCGCCGGTAAAGTAATAGCCCTTGTATTGCTGGAAATACGTGGCCTGGAAGCGATCGTGATCGCCCCAAACGGTGCGCATCTGCCCCGGCCAGCTATCCTTGAGGGCTAGCACGCCCGAGGCTTCGGTCGTGGTGATCTCCTTGCCGGATTCGGTTTCCAGCACCACCGGCTGGACGCCGATGAAGGGCTTGGTCGCCGAGCCGGGTTTGGTGGCGATGGCGCCGGGCAGCGGGGTGATCAGGTGGCCGCCGGTCTCGGTCTGCCAGAAGGTGTCGACGATGGGGCAGTTTCCCTTGCCGACCACCTCGTTATACCAGTTCCAGGCTTCGGGGTTGATCGGTTCGCCGACGGTGCCCAGCACCTTGATATCCGAGAGATCGTACTTCTCGACGAAGTCGTTGCCCTGGCCCATCAGCGCGCGGATCGCGGTGGGGGCGGTGTAGAACTGGTTGACCTTGTGCTTTTCGCAGACCGCCCAGAACCGCCCGGCATCGGGGTAGGTGGGCACGCCCTCGAACATCAGTGTGGTCGCGCCATTGGCCAGCGGGCCATAGACGATATAGCTGTGGCCGGTGACCCAGCCGACATCGGCGGTACACCAGAACACGTCGCCCTGGTGATAGTCGAAGGTCAGCTCGTGGGTCATCGCCGCCCAGACGAGGTAACCGCCCTGGGTATGGACGACGCCCTTGGGCTGGCCGGTGGAGCCGCTGGTATAGAGGATGAACAGCGGGTCTTCGGCGTTCATTTCCTCGGGCGGGCAGTCAGAATCGACCTTCTCGAGCTCCTCATGCAGCCAGTAATCGCCTTCGGAGCGCCACGCGATCTGGTCGCCGCTGCGCTGCACCACAAGGCATTTCACGTCATTGACGTCATGCAGGAGGGCCTGGTTCACGTTATCCTTGAGTTTGGTCATGCGACCGCCGCGCGGGGCTGAGTCGGCCGTGATCACGAGTCGCGCATCGCAGCCGTTGATCCGCGCACCCAGAGCGTCGGGAGAAAAGCCCGCAAAGACGATGGAATGGATCGCGCCGATCCGCGCGCAGGCCAGCATCGCATAGGCGGCCTCGGGGATCATCGGCAGGTAGATCACCACCCGATCGCCCTTCTTGACGCCGAGATTCTTGAGCACGTTCGACATCTTGCAGACGTTTTCGTGCAATTCGCGATAGGTGATGTGGCGGGCCGCGTCGCCGGGTTCGTCGGGTTCCCAGATGATCGCGGTCTGATCGCCACGGGTCTCGAGGTGGCGGTCGATGCAATTGGCCGCGACGTTGAGCGTGCCGTCCTCGAACCATTTGATCGAGACATTGCCAAATGTGAAATCGACGTTCTTCACCTTGGTGAAGGGTTTCATCCAGTCGACGCGCTTGCCGTGCTCGGCCCAGAAGGCCTCGGGATCGTTGATCGAGGCGGCGTAGAGGTCTTCATAACGGTCGGCGTCCACATGGGCCCCGGCGACGAATTCTTTTGAGGGGGGATAAATCTTGTCGGACATGTCGGACCTTTACGTTCTTGAATTTCGCAGAAAGGGTAGGGGCCTGCCAGCGCTTATGCAAGCGCCGCCAGGACCATGAGGCGCGTTCAGATCGCCAGGTATTCGGCGCGCAGCTCCTCGTTCTCGAGGACTTCGGAGGCGGAACCGTCGAAAACGATCGAGCCGGTGTCGAGGATCACGGCACGGTCGGCGAGTTCCAGCGCACGCACGGCGTTCTGTTCGACGAGGATCGTGGTGATGCCCTGCTCCTTGATCAGGCGAAGGGTCTTTTCGATCTCGTCGACGATCACCGGGGCAAGCCCTTCATAGGGTTCGTCGAGCAGCAGCACCTTGATGTCGCGCGCCAGGGCGCGGGCCACGGCCAGCATCTGCTGTTCGCCGCCCGACAGGGTCACACCCTCCTGGCGGCGGCGTTCGGCGAGTCGGGGAAACAGTTCGTAGAGGCGATCGATCGACCAGCCGACGGGCGGTGCGATCTGAGCCAGCTCGAGGTTTTCCTCGACGGTGAGGCCGGGGATGATGCAACGATCCTCGGGCACCAGCGCGATACCGGCGGCCGCGGCCTCGTGGCTCTTCATGTTGTGAAGCGCCTGGTGATCCAGCCAGACTTCGCCGTGGTTCATCTGTGGGCTGTCCATCCGCGCGATGGCGCGCAGGGTGGTTGTTTTGCCCGCACCGTTGCGGCCCAGAAGCGCGAGGATCTCGCCCTCGTGGACGTTGAAGCTGATCCCCTGGACGATATAGCTTTCGCCGTAATAGGCCTGCATTTCCCAGACCGAGAGAAAGGCCGGGGCGGTTTCGGCGTAGTTCTTGCCCTTGGAGAAGTCCGGTTTGACGTTCATCTCGTGATCTCCTTCTTAGGCCGCTTCGCCGAGATAGGCTTCGCGCACCTTCGGGTGGCCCTTGATCTTTTCGGGCGTGTCTTCGACCAGCGGTGTTCCCTGCGCCAGCACGGTGATCCGCTCGGCGAGCGAGAACACCACATGCATGTCATGTTCGATGATGGCGATGGTGATGTCGCGCTCGTCCTTGATCTGCTTGAGCAGGTCGATGGTGTTGTTGGTGTCGGCCCGCGCCATGCCAGCGGTGGGCTCGTCGAGCAACAAGAGTCGCGGGTTCTGCGCCAGGCACATGCCGATCTCGAGGCGGCGCTTGTCGCCGCGGCTCATCGAGGCGGAATGGAAATGGCGCTTGTCGGCCATGTTGAGGTCTTCAAGCATGGCCTCGGCCTTTTCGATGATCTCCTTCTCCTGGGCGCTGCTTTCGATCGCATGCATCCGGAACGATCCGTCGCGCTTGGCGAAGATCGGGATCATCATGTTTTCCAGCACGCTGAGATCGCCGAAGATCTCGGGGGTCTGGAACACGCGCGAGATGCCCATCTGGTTGATTTCGAACGGTTTGCGCCCCAGCACCGACTGGCCGTCGAACATGACGCTGCCGGTGTCCGGGATCAGCTTGCCCACCAGCACGTTGAGCAGGGTGGACTTGCCTGCGCCGTTGGGGCCGATGATGGCGTGGCAGGAGTTCTCGGCCACGCTGAGATTGACATCGCCCAGGGCCTGAAGGCCGCCGAAACGCTTGTTGACGTTCTTGACTTCGAGGATACCCATTGATCCCTCTCCTTATTCCGCAGGCGTGGACTGGGTGGACTTGTCGGTCTCCTGGCCGCTTTTCTTGCGACGGAAGAGCCGGCCGATCCGCTGGCCGCCTTCGACGAGGCCGCCGGGCAGGAAGATCACCACGAGCATGAACAGAATGCCCAGGGTCAGGTGCCAGCCCTTGCCGATGAAGGGATAGACAAGTGCGATCAGCGTATCCTCGAGCCCGTCAGGCATGAACGAGAACCAGCTGTGAAGGATGCCTTCGTTGATCTTCGAGAAGATGTTCTCGAAATACTTGATGAAGCCTGCACCCAGAACCGGGCCGATCAGCGTGCCCGCGCCGCCCAGGATGGTCATCAGAACGACTTCGCCGCTGGCGGTCCACTGCATCCTCTCGGCGCCCGCAAGCGGGTCCATCGAGGCCATCAGGCCGCCGGCAAGCCCGGCATACATGCCGGAGATCACGAAGGCCGCCAGTGTATAGGGGCGCGAATTGAGGCCTGTATAGTTCATCCGGGTCTGGTTGGACTTGACCGCGCGCAGCATCATCCCAAAGGGCGAGCGGAAGATCCGGATCGCCAGGTAGAAGGACAGGAGCATCAGGATCGCGCTGAGGTAATAGCCGGTGTTGAACTGGAAGTTCCAGGGGCCAACCACCATCTCGTAGGTCGCGCGCATTTCGGCGCCGAACAGGTTGGTGACCGGGATCGAGCCATCCGCCGTGGACGAACTGCCCAATACGCGCGGGTCGTCCAGCGTCAGTTGCAGGCCGGTTTCACCATTGGTGATCGGTGTCAGCACCGAATAGGCGAGGTTGAAGCTCATCTGCGCGAAGGCCAGGGTGAGGATCGAGAAGTAGATACCCGAGCGGCGCAGCGACACGAAGCCGATCAGAAGAGCGAAAACCCCGGCGACGACAACCGACAGTAGGATCGCCGGCAGGACGTTCATGCTGAGCAGCTTGAACATCCAGACCGCGGAATAGCTGCCCACCCCGAGGAACGCCGCGTGGCCGAAGGAAAGGTAGCCGGTCAGCCCGAACAGGATGTTGAAGCCGATCGCGAAGATACCGAAGATCACGAAGCGCTGCATCAGGTCGGGATAGCCCGCGTTGAACTGTGCCATGGCACTGTCGGTGGGAAACGGGTTGAGGAGGAACGGCGCTGCCAGGGTCAGGGCCGCCACGATGATAAGGAGCGTGGTGTCTTTCTTGTCGAGACCGAACATGGCTTAGTCCTCCATCACGCCCTTGCGGCCCATCAGGCCACGGGGACGCGTCAGCAGAATGATGATTGCAACGAGATAAATGATGATCTGGTCGATACCGGGAAAGATCGACTTGATCTCGTTCATCGACGCGAAGCTCTCGAGGATTCCGAGGAGGAACCCGGCCAGAACGGCACCTGGCAGTGAGCCCATGCCGCCGACCACGACCACGACGAAGCTGAGCACGAGGAAATCCATGCCCATGTGGTAGTTCGGTGAATTGATCGGCGCATACATCACCCCAGCAAGCCCCGCTACCGCGGCGGCAATGCCGAACATGATGGTGAAACGGCGGTCGATGTTAATACCGAGGAGACCGACGGTTTCACGGTCGGCCATGCCGGCGCGCACCACCATACCGAAGGTGGTGAACTGCAGGAATGCGAAGACCCCGCCGATGATCACGGCCGCGAAGGCGAAATAGACCAGGCGCCAGTAGGGATAGATGACGGCGTTGGCCTGGAACCCCAGGAACGCGCCGAAATCGAAGCTGCCGGTCAGCGCCTCGGGCGCCGGGGTGGGTATCGGGTTGGCGCCGTAGAAATACTTGATGATCTCCTGAAGCACGATGGCCAGGCCGAAGGTCACGAGGATCTGGTCGGCATGTGGACGCTTGTAGAAATGCTTGATCAGGCCGCGCTCCATGATGAAGCCGATGGCGATCATGATCGGGATCGAGAACAGGATCGCCAGGGGCACCGCCCAGTCGATGATCGCGCCGCCCAGTTCCGGGCCGAACCAGCTTTCGACATAGGGCGTCTTGACCTTGAGGGGGTTGCCGAGAAAGTCGGTCTGGCTTTCGTCGATGACCTCGTAGCTGAGGTTGAAGATCTTCGACAGTGTGACCGCGCAGAAGGCACCGATCATGAACAGCGCGCCATGCGCGAAATTCACCACGCCGAGCGTGCCGAAGATCAGCGTCAGGCCAAGCGCGATCAGCGCGTAGGCCGAGCCTTTGTCGAGCCCGTTCAGGATTTGCAGAATAATAGCGTCCATTGTTCCCACCCGTGGGTTAAGAGAAGTGGTGGTTTATCCGATGGTGACGGATCGTGTCCGGCCGCGCGTCAACACGCGGCCGGACACCTTGAAGGCCTCAGGCGCCGGGGTTGCAGGTACCCAGGTTGCCGCCTGCGAACATCGGGTGATCCGGTTCGTAGGTGACCTGTGCAGCGGGCGTGACTTCAACCACTTCCAGCAAGTCGAACTCGCTGGTCGGGTTTTCCTTGCCGCGCACGACCAGAACATCCTTGAAGCACTGGTGGTCTTCGGCGCGATAAAGCGTCTTGCCGTTGCCCAGACCGTCGAACTCGAACCCTTCCAGGGCCTCTGCGACACCGCAGGGGTTGAAGGTGCCCGCACGCTGGCAGGCATCCGCATAAAGCAGGGTCTGGCAGTAGACGGTATGTGCGGCCTGGCTCGGCGGGAAGCCGTATTTCTCGCCGAAGGATTTGACGAATGCCTTGGAGGCATCATCCTGAAGCGACCAGTGCCAGTTCGTCGAGCCGTGAATGCCTTTCACGTTCTCGCCGGCACCTTTGGCCATCAGGCGCGAATAGAGCGGAACGACGATTTCGAAGTTCTTGCCGTTCACCTGCTTTTCGCGCAGGCCGAACTGAACCGCGTTGGTCAGCGAGTTGACCATGTTGCCGCCGTAGTGGTTCAGGACCAGAACGTCGGCGCCCGAGTTCAGAACCGGTGCGATGTAGGACGAGAAGTCGGTCGCGGCCAGCGGGGTCTTGACCGTGTTCACGGTTTCCCAGCCCAGTGCCTCGGTCGAGGCGACGATCGATTCTTCCTGTGTCCAGCCCCAAGTATAGTCGGCGGTCAGGTGATAGGCCTTGCGGTCAGAGCCGTAGAGTTTCTCAAGCACGGGCGCCAGGGCGGCGCCTGACATGTAGGCGTTGAAGAAGTGACGGAAACCGTTGGCCTTCTTGTCCTTGCCGGTGGTGTCGTTCGAGTGGGTCAGGCCCGCCATGAAGATCACGCCGGCCTCCTGGCAGAGACCCTGCACAGCGATAGCGACGCCCGAGGACGAGCCGCCGGTGATCATGATGGCGCCGTCCTTTTCGATCATCGACTTCGCCGATGCGCGGGCAGCGTCGGATTTGGTCTGCGTGTCGCCGGTGACGAACTCGACCTTCTTGCCCATGATTCCCGATCCGTCGAGAGCCTTGGAGCTGAAGGTGTTCATCATGCCGCCGTCGCCGCCACCGTTCAGGTGCTCGACCGCCAGTTCGTAGGCGCGCAGTTCGTCTGCGCCCTCGTCGGCATAGGGGCCGGTCTGCGGCACGTTGAAGCCAAGCGTTACCGAAGAGCCGGTCGGCTCGTTGGTGTATGCTGCGGCCGAGGAAGCGGTGAAGATCGTCGGCAGTGCGATGCCGGCACCGGCAACCGCGCTGGTTTTCAGCAATCCACGACGCGTGAGATTGGATTTGGACATAGATATCCTCCCATTATGAAATGCATGGGGGATACGCCTCCTCTGCGCTCCCCCACGTGGCACAGATGTGCAAACGCATTATCGCAAGAAGAAAGAAAATTTCGCAACAACTGCTTTTACTTGAACGATTTTTTTGTAAAAAACTCGACAACACGAAAGTGATTATTGTAAAAAAGTTGCAAATAATGCGCTGAAGGCGCGCGAATTGCAGGAAAATTTCCGATGCCTGAAAGCTCGATGATCGGCAGCCGCATCCGCGAAAGACGCGTGATGAACGGCATTCGGCAGTCCGATTTGGCCCGCCGTGTCGGGATTTCGCCGTCTTACCTGAACCTGATCGAACATAACCGGCGCAGAATCGGCGGTAAGACCCTTCTCGATATCGCCGATGCGTTGGAGGTGGAGCCCGCGCTGCTTTCCGAGGGGGCCGAGGCGACGCTGATCACCGGGTTGCGCGAAGCTGCGGGCGCCCAGGCCGCGCAAGGCGTCGAGACCGACCGCACCGAGGAATTCGCCGGGCGCTTTCCGGGCTGGGCGCGCCTGCTGGTGGACCTGCATGGCCGCGCCGGGGCCCTGCAGCGCACGGTCGAGACCCTGACGGACCGCTTGGCGCATGACCCGCATCTGGCGGATTCGCTGCACGAGGTGATCTCGACGGTGACCGCGATCCGCTCGACCTCGTCGATCCTGGTCGAGACCGAGGCGCTGGAGCCCGAATGGCAGAACCGCTTTCACCGCAATATCGACGAAGACAGCCGCCGACTTGCCGAAGGCGCCGAGGCGCTGGTGCGCTATCTTGAGGGGGCGGCCAATACCGAGGTCGAGATCAAGTCGCCGCAGGACGAGCTGTTGGCGTTCCTGTCGGCCAACGATTTCCATTTCCCGGCGCTCGAAGTCGGCGCGGGGCCGCAGGTTGCGAAGAAGATCGTGGAGCAGGCCGGGGCGCTGGTTTCGGATGCGGCGCGGCGGCTGGCGCTGGACGCGCTGGAGCAATACCGCGCGGATGCCGAACGCCTGCCGCTAAAACCGCTGTTGGAGGAAATGCGCCGCGATCCCGCACCCGAGCGGCTTGCGCAGCTCTTTGGCGGTGATCTGCCCGCGGTTTTCCGGCGCATCGCGTCGCTGCCCGAAAGCGAGGTGGGGCTGGTCGGATTGGTGACATGCGATGCGTCGGGCGCGTTGATCCATCGCCGCCCGTTCCCGCGTTTCGCGATGCCGCGCGATGCCGGGGCCTGCGCACTCTGGCCGCTTTTCCAGGTGCTTGGGCAACCGCAAGTGCCGGTTCGGGTGCGCCTGCGCCAGGCGGGACGTGGGCAGGAGACGGTGTTGGCGCTGGCTGTCGCCGAGCAGCTTGCCCCGGCAACCTTCGAGCGGCCGGCGCTGATGCGGGCGCATATGCTGATCCTGCCCGACGGATCGGACCGAAGCGAGGGCGAGGTGCGCGATGTCGGGGTCAGTTGCCGGATCTGCCCGCTCAGGGACTGCCCTGCGCGCCGCGAACCGTCGATTGTTGCAGACGGATTTTGACAGCGGCGCAGACATTGACGATAAATGCGCGGTGGCAACCGCCGCAATCGACTGGAGGGGAGGCCGATTGAATGGGGAAACGAGTTCTTCTTATCGAAGACGAGCCCAATATCATCGAAGCCGTCAGCTTTATCCTGTCCCGAGACGGATGGGACGTGAAAACCCATTCCAACGGACATGATGCGATTGATGCGGTGCGCGCCAGGGCGCCGGACCTGGTGATCCTCGACGTGATGCTGCCGGGCAAGAGTGGTTTTGATATCCTGCAGGAAATCCGTGCCGACGGCGAACTGGCCACGATGCCGGTGCTGATGCTGACGGCGCGCGGGCAGGTGAAGGATCGTGAACTGGCCGAGCAATCGGGCGTCAGTCGTTACATGACCAAGCCGTTCTCGAATGCCGACGTTCTCGAGGTGGTGCGCAGCATGGTTGCAACATGAGCCGCGAGCGTGGTCCGGTTTTCCTCGAACGGCGCACCTATCGGCGCCGCCGGATGTCGGATGCGGCGCGCCTGATGCCGATCCTGGGGGCGGCGCTGTTCGGGCTGCCGCTGCTTTGGGGGATGGCGGGTCCGCCGACATCGACCAAGCGGGTGATGTTCTATGTTTTTTCCATCTGGTTTGTCCTGACCGTGCTGACGGCGGTGATCTCGCGCTACCTGCGTCAAGAGAAACAGGACACGTCCGATACCGGAGAGTGGTGAATGGCCACACTGAACCTGCTGGTCCTGGTCTGTTTCCTTTACGTGGCCTTCCTTTTCACCATCGCCTTCGGGGCGGACCGCGCGGCGCGGCGCGGACGCGGCACATGGCTGCGCTCGCCGGTGGTCTATACGCTGTCGCTGTCGATCTATTGCACGGCCTGGACATTCTACGGGGCGGTCGGCTTTGCGGCGCGCTCGGGGCTTGAGTTCGTTACGATCTATCTTGGCCCGACGCTGGTGATGATCGGCTGGTGGTGGACCCTGCGCAAGATGGTGCGGGTGGGGCGCAGCCAGCGGATCACTTCGGTGGCCGACCTGATCTCGTCGCGCTACGGCAAGTCGAACCTGCTGGCCGTATTCGTCACGGTGCTGGCCGTGGTCGGCACAACACCCTATATCGCGCTGCAGTTGCAATCGGTCACCCTGTCCTTTGCGGCCTTCGCGGCCAATGAACCCAGCGGTACCGATCTGCCCAACCAGCAATCCATCGCGCTTTGGGTCGCGCTTGGGCTGGCGCTGTTCACCATCCTATTCGGGACGCGTAACCTTGATGCCAATGAGCGCCATCACGGCGTGGTCATGGCCATCGCGATCGAGGCGGTCGTGAAGCTGTTCGCTCTCCTGGCGGTTGGCGTCTTCGTGGTCTGGGGCCTTGCCGGGGGGGTCAACGACACGCTCGCAAGGATAGATGCCTCGCCGATCGCGGCATGGGAGGTATCGGGCAGCCGCTGGGTCGGGCTGACCATGCTGTCCGCGGCCGCTTTCCTGTGCCTGCCGCGAATGTTCCAGGTTATGGTGGTCGAGAACGAGGACGAGGGGCATCTGCGCACGGCGTCCTGGGCGTTTCCGGCGTATCTCATGTTGATGAGCCTGTTCGTTCTGCCGATCGCGGCAGTGGGGCTGGATGTCTTGCCGGAGGGCGCGAACCCGGACCTGTTCGTGCTGACGCTGCCCTTGCAAGACGGGCGCGACGGGCTGGCGATCCTGTCGTTCATCGGCGGGTTCTCGTCGGCCACGTCGATGGTCATCGTGGCGGCGATCGCGCTGTCGACGATGGTGTCGAACCATGTGGTGATGCCTGTCTGGCTGTGGATCACCGGCGGTTCGGCGGTGATGTCGGGCGATGTTCGTAACGTGGCGCTGCTGGCGCGACGGACCTCGATCGCGGGGATCGTCCTGCTGGGCTATCTCTATTTCCACGTGTCTGGCGGGGGCACGGCCCTGGCCGCGATCGGGCTCGTGTCGTTCGCGGGTGTGGCGCAGTTCCTGCCGGCCCTCATGGGAGGGCTGTACTGGCGCGCAGCGAACCGGACGGGTGCATTGGCCGGGTTGGGCGTGGGTTTTGTCGTTTGGCTCTATTGCTTGTTCCTGCCCAGTTTCGGGCCGTCCCCGGTGATGCCGCAGGCCGTGATCGACCACGGGCTTTTCGGTTTGCATTGGCTGCGTCCGCAGGCGTTGTTCGGGGCGGAAGGAATGGACCCGCTGATTCATGCCGTGATGTGGAGCATCTCGCTCAACACCATCGTTTTCATCACCGTCTCGATCATCAGTTTCCCGCGCCCCGTCGAACGCCTGCAGGGTGCGCAGTTCGTCAATGTGTTCGAGCATTCGGGCAGCCCGCCGGGCTGGACAGGCGGGCTGGCCCAGAGCGAAGATCTTCTGATCATGTCGCAACGCATCATCGGCGGGCCGCAGGCACAGGCGCTGTTCGCCGCCGCAGCGCAGCGCCAGGGGCTGGCGGGATATCTTCCCGAACCCAGCCCCGAGTTCCTGCAGGAGATGGAGCGCGAGCTTTCGGGTTCGGTCGGCGCGGCGACGGCGCATGCGATGATCTCGCAGATCGTGGGCGGCGCCAGCGTTTCGGTCGAGGACCTGATGGCGGTGGCCGATGAAACCGCCCAGATCATGGAATATTCAAGCCGCCTGGAGGCCAAGACCGAGGAACAGGAACGCACCGCCCGACAGCTGCGCGAGGCCAACCAGAAGCTGACGCAGCTATCGGTCCAGAAGGATGCGTTCCTGAGTCAGATCAGCCATGAGTTGCGCACGCCGATGACCTCGATCCGGGCGTTCTCGGAGATCCTGCGCGACACGCAGGGCCTGAAAACCGCCGAGAAAAGCAAATACGCCGCGATCATTCATGACGAGACCGTGCGTCTGACGCGGCTTCTTGACGATCTTCTGGACCTGAGCGTGCTGGAAAACGGGCAGGTGGTGCTGAACAGCCAGACGGGCCGGCTGGGGCCTCTTCTGGATCGCGCCATTGCGGCCGCCGGGGTCGATGCAGAGACATTTCGCATCGAGCGCGACCGGCAGGCCGAGGACGTGATGCTGACCACGGATCTGGACCGGCTGGCGCAGGTCTTCATCAACCTGATCTCGAACGCACGCAAGTATTGCGATTCACCGAGCCAGGTACTGACGATTGCGCCAAAACGGCAGAAGGACCGGCTGCTGATCGATTTCATCGACAATGGATCGGGGATCCCGACTGATCATCAATCCATGGTCTTCGAGAAATTCTCGCGGATCGGGGAAACCAAGGCGGGTGGCGCGGGGCTGGGGCTGGCGATCTGCCGCGAGATCATGGCGCGGCTGGGGGGGGATATCACCTATCTGCCCGGTCAATCCGGCGCGGCCTTCCGGGTGACGCTGCCACAGCCTTTCGCGGACACCACGCCGCCGGTATCCGCATAAAGCCCTTGGTAACCTTCACGGAGGTAAGTTGAGGGGCGGCACGCAGTGGCGGGCCGCTTTTGACGGCAGGCAACGGCGGATCAGATGAGCACGCAGGAGGGACATTCGGTCATTCATCGCAAGGCGGCGGATGCGCGCAAGGTATTCGATGCGCGTGCCATGTCGCCATCGCGGGCGTTGCGCCTGTCGCTGGCGCGCGCAGCGGATTCGGTGCTCAATCTGGCGGCGACCGTGGCCACGCTGGAGCAGATGGTGCTGCCACATGACGGCATCGCACGGGAAATGGGCGAGTATGGCTTGTTGCTGTTGCTGGACGGGCCGGGCGCGCGGCGCGGCGCGCTTCGCTTCGATCCGCAATTCATGGCTGCCCTGATCGAAGTGCAGACCATCGGCACCGTCGAGCGGGCCGAGGCCATACCCCGCCCCGTGACGCGGACCGATGCGGCGATCGCGGCACCGCTGGTGGATTCGATGCTGGCCCTGGCCGATGATCTCCTGGCCGAGGCCGCGGATGGTCCTGATGAGCCCGCGCCATCCGGTTTCCGCTTTGGCGACATGGTCGAGGATCTGCGGATGCTGATGCTGTCGCTGGACGCGCCGGATTTCGATCTGTTCCGGTTGACCGTCGATCTGGGCGAGGGTGCGAAGACCGGAGTGATGACCCTGCTGCTGCCGCATGAACCCGCGAGGCGCAAGCAACCGGATGCCGCGCAGGGCGGCACCACGCTGAAGGCGAATGCACTGGGTGCGCCTGTCGTTCTTGAAGCGGTGATCGAACGCTTGTCGCTGCCGCTGCGGGAGGTCTGCACGCTGATGCCGGGAGCGGTGTTGAACCTGTCGCGCAGGGCGCTGGACGACACCCGGCTGATGGCCGCGGGCGCACATCCGGTGGCCACGGTGAAGCTGGGGCAGGCGGGCGGGTGGCGGGCGGTGCGCCTGCTTGGTTCCGCGCAGGAGGCCGGCGGCCCGGAGGCCGCGGCGATCGCCGCGCCGCAGCCCGCGCCACGCAACTCGGAACCCGACGCGGCGCAGGCGCCCAAGACCTCGCTGTCGGCTTTGCGCGACTCTTGACTTGCATCAAGGCCGGGGGCGTTCCCATATGAAAGGGTAGTCGCGCGGACGGAGGAGCATCATGCAATCTAAACAGGTATATCGCGACGCCCTGATGGGGCGTTTGGCCGAACTCGATAGTCGGCTGCACAAGATCGAGGGCGCGCTGGACGAGCCCCATTCCAAGGATTGGGACGATGCCGCCATCGAACACGAGAACGATGAGGTGCTGGAGCAGCTGGGCCAAAGTGGGCAGGACGAGATCGTCCGTATCCGCGCCGCGCTGCAACGGCTGCGCGATGGCAGTTTCGGAACCTGCACCCGCTGTGGCGAGCAGATTTCTGCCGAGCGTCTGGATACCCTGCCTGAAACCCCGTTCTGCCGGGATTGTGCCGCATCGATCTGAGCCGGCTCGTGATATGGTTCGAGGGCGGGCCGCAGCGCCCGCCAGCCCGCCACCAGGATGGGAAGGGTGACTTGAGCGACGAGAGCGAGCAGGACGATGAAGGAAGAGGAGGAGGTGATCATGACCGAACTGAATACCCAGCTTCTGACACTCAAGGAGCAGATCAGGGATGCCAGTCCCGATATGCGTCCCGCGTTCGCGCCGCAACTTGCCGGGTTGATCGCAACCATGAATGAGAAGGGCATACCGGTGCCCGCCGAAATTCAGGACCTGCACGACGACCTGGTGAACGAATCCATCGAGGCGCAGTTCGACAACATGCCGGTTTGATCCCGCCGGTTGCCGGAATTCCAGATGCGGTGCTTGCGTGCGATGCGATTCTTCGTAGTAATTGCAGGCATATGATTTCGGTATTCACAGGCAGGGAACGGGGTGGCGTCGGAAGTTCACACTGAACTCAGCGATGGCATCGCTGTGGTTACAATGGATCGTCCCGTGGCCAATGCGCTTGCGCCGGGGCTGCGCGCGCAACTGGCGCAGGCCCTGCACGATGCCTTTGCGAACGAGGATGTGCGCGCACTGGTGCTGCGCGGTGCGGGCAGCGTATTTTCGAGCGGTGTAGACATCTCGGAATATGATGGCCCGCTGGCGGAGCCCTGGATCGGTGGGCTGTGCGATCTCATCGAGTCCGGCCCCAAGCCTGTGGTTGCCGCGCTGCATGGCGCGGCATTGGGCGGCGGGCTGGAACTGGCGCTGGCGGCGCATGCCCGCGTCGCCGAGGCCACGACCCGGCTGGCGCAGCCGGAACTGTCGCTCGGGCTGATACCCGGAGGCGGCGCGACACAGCGCCTGCCGCGCCTGATCGGCGCGCAGGCCTCGCTGGAATTCCTGATGTCTGCCCAGCCCGCGCGCGCCAATGACCCGCGTCTGGCGCGACTGTGTGACCGGCTGGTCCCGGGCGATCCGCTGGAACCTGCGCGGGAGCTTGCGCGCAGTCTTGCCGATCGCGCCACCTGGACCCCGACACGCGAGCGCAGGCGCGGTTTTTCGGATCCCGAGGGCTATCAGCGTGCCGTCGCCGCCGTTACGGCCCGCATCAACGGCAAGGACGGCGCCGAAGCTGATTTGCTGAAATGCATCGAAGCGGCGCAGCTTCTGCCTTTCGAGCAGGGCGTGGCGCTGGAGCAGGCGTTGTTCCGGGACCGGCTTGTCGCGCCGGATGCGCTTTGCCGCCGGCATCTCTATACCGCCGAGCGCCGCGCCGGGATCATGCCCGAACCGGGGCGCGCGGGTGCCGTCCAGCCACCAATGCGGGTGCTGATGCTGGGTGCCGGTGCGGAGTTGGCCGAGCTTTCGGTCGCCTGTCTTCAGGCGGGCCGGCAGGTTGATATCCTGGCGCCATCGACCGAACAGGCCAATGCCACGATCTCGCGAATTGCGCGGATTCTGGATGATTGGGCGGGGCGCGGTCGCCTGACCGGCGCGGCGCGTGAGGCCTATCTGCAGCGGCTGGCGGTCGCGCGGGGACGCGAGGCGCTGGCGGGCGCCGATCTGGTGGTGGACAGTGGCAACAGTGCTGTCCCCGAGAGCGGCGATCTGGGCGCGCGTGCGATCTGGGCGGTTCTGGGCACAGCCCGGGAAATCGGCGCGCGCAGACTCGAGGTGCCCGCGCCTGAGTGGTTGCTTGGGCTGCGCCTTTACCGCCCGGTGCAAAGCGCGCGTTTGGCCGAGATCCTCGTGCCCGACGGGGTGGTGCCCGAGGCAGTTGCCGGGCTTGTGCGGCTCTTGGGTGAAATGGGCCGTATCGTGGTGCGCACGGCAGCAAGCGGCGCCAGCGCGGGCGACGACCTTCAGGCGGCCTTGCTGCGCGCGGCACTGGCTCTCGCCGATGCCGGCTGGTCACCCTATGAGCTGGACGAAGCGGCGCGCGGGCTTGGCTTTGCTGCAGGGCCTTTCGAGACAGCCGATCAGGACGGGCTGGAACGGGTTCTGGCGCGGCTCGATCTGATCGGCGATCTGCGCGCGCAGCAACGCCTGGCGGGCACGTCGCTTCTGTCGAAGCGGATCGCCGCGGGCGCGGGCGGGCGCGCCGTTGGCAAGGGACTCTATCTTTATCCCGCCGAGGGCGGAAAGCGGCCTGATCCCGCGGTCCTGGCATGGGCCGAAGGACGCCGGGCCAACGGGCGCGACGCGGTGCCGGAGCTTGACCCTGCCCGGGCATTGCATGCGGCATTGGTGAACGAGGCCGCGCGCTTTCTGGCGGGGCGGGTTGTTCAACGTGCGTCGGATCTGGATCTGGTGATGGTGCGGGGGCTGGGTTTTGCCGCGGCGCGCGGCGGCCCGCTCTTGCAGGCGGATATGGCGGGGCTGCTCACGCTGCTCAAGGTGATGAAACAGGCCGCCCGGCTGGCGCCCGCAATCTGGACACCGCATCCTATGATCGAAGCGATGGTCAAGAATGGCGAGGGGTTCTTTCGCCGTCCCGGCGCCTGAGACACCCGCGCCATCAGGCGTCAGCCCAGGACGATCCCGACCACCACCAGCATGAGACCGAAAACCGAGAGGAGCAGCGCGCCGAAATTGACCGGCACAACCTTTTGGACACGAGCCCGCAACGCCTCGTCGCTGAGCCCGGCCTTGCGGGCCTTCCACACGGTCACGATACACCAAACCAGCCCGCCAAGCCCCAAGAGCGAGATGAGCGCGCCCAGCCAGATCAGCATCTCCATCCGCGTGGTCCTTTCGATCATACCGATATCCGCATGCGCCTATCCCAAGCCTTGCGAAACTGCAACTGCCGCGCGGTTTGCGAAAGCGTCTTGCAGCAGCAGGGCGGCGCGGTTAGGAGAGAACCTCTTACGGACCGGAGGGCCTTATGGACGAGTCGAATCCACAGTCGAGCTATCGCGTCACCGCCGACGAACTGCGCCAGTTCATCGAACGCTTCGAGCGTCTGGAATCCGAGAAGAAGGATATCGCCGATCAGCAGAAAGAGGTGATGTCCGAGGCCAAGGCGCGCGGCTATGATACCAAGGTCATGCGCAAGGTGATCTCGTTGCGCAAGCGCGACAAGGACGACATCGCCGAGGAAGAGGCGGTTCTGGAGATGTACAAGGAAGCGCTCGGGATGATGTAAGGCGCGCGACGCGCGGCACGTTCAGGGTGTGATGACACGCACACCGGGAATGTGCTGAATGACGTCGCAATCCTCGTCGTAAAGCGCGGTCAGTTCATCGACCAGCGCCTCGGTCCAGCCGGGCAGGTCCAGTTCTTCCTCGATCGCGTCCTCTTCTGCGAACTTGTCGAGAAAGGCCGCGATGACCCGGCGCTTCTGGATTTCGGTCATGCCGGGATGGGAGTCGAGATAGGTCTTGAACCGCTTCATGCCGGATTCGCTCATGATCTCCGACAACAGGGCGAATTCGCCGGTGATCGGCGCGCGCGTCTCCAGCCCGGCCATTTCGCGCACGAGTTCAGCCCAGATCAGTGGCGTATCCTCGTTGCACCAGACTGTGATCGGCATGTCGGGAAATGCGGTGCGCACCCGCTGGATCATTTCGGACCAGCGGACATTCTGCGGCGGGGTGCCGCGCATCAGCTCGTCGAAACTGTTCAGCGATGTCTGCCGGAAGATCGCGGGCAGGAACGTGGCGAGGTTGCAGGTGGCCAGGAACAGCTCGATCCGGTCCTCTCCGAAAATCTCACTCAGGGTGGCAAGGCGCATCTCGGCGGCGGAGTAGAGAACCCCGGCCGATGCCGCCATCTTGGGGGTGCCGAAGAAGCCTGGGTTGGACAGGATCAGCCGCTCGGTCTGCGCATCGGCCTGCACGGCCGCAAGGGCGCGATCACGCAGATGCGGGGCATAGCCTTCATCATGCGCCACGTTCAGGATATCGCGCAGTTCCTTGCGATAGAGATTGGGTGGCGGCGCAAGCGTGCCTTCGCTTTCCAGAAGGTCCTGGTTCTCCAACAGGCACTTCACCAGCCTGTCTTCGTCGGTGACATGCGCGCCCGCGTGTAGAACAACCTGCATACTGGTTCCGGTCTTTTCATTGAACGTTGCCAATATACGCCTTTTCGCACCGAGTTAAACCGGGATTGCGCACCGGTGGTTCACGCTGCGGGAAGCGGGTATTTTGACTTGCAGAACCAGGGCGATCTGCGTATCCAGTCGCCCGGAGCCCCTATAGCTCAGCTGGTAGAGCAACTGATTTGTAATCAGTAGGTCCGCGGTTCGAGTCCGTGTGGGGGCACCATCCTTATCAAGTATCGCCCTGATGCCCGTTGTCGCATCGCTGCTATGCTGCGTTCAAACGGGTGCGACCATCGACCGGGTCATGATGGCGCGGTTGGGCATTCGTTTCTTGACAGATAAAATTGGCTAAAATAGCCGATGTCAGAACAATCAGGGCAGCGGGCGACGGGGTGGTGGCTGATGGACAGCATACTTGGTGAGGACGGCGCGCTTGTTGGCGCGCAGATCGCGCAGGCTGCCGACTTCATCCTGCTTGGCGGGCCTGCGATATGGGCCATTGCGGCACTTTCGGTGATTGCACTGGCGCTGATCCTTTGGAAAATCTGGCGGTTGGCATTGCTTGGGGCCTGGGCCGGGGGGCGCCGCGCGCGCCGCGCGGTCGAACTGTGGGCGCAGGGGCTCGAAGAGAGCGCGCTGCAGGAATTGCAGGGGCGGCGCACCTGTCGTGCGGTGCTGATCCGCGCCGCGATGGACGCGCGTAGGGACATCTCGCTTGATGACGCGGGCGCGCGCGCCGAAACCGAAAGGGTTGCCCGCAACCTGATCGCCGAGGCGCGCAGCGGGTTGCGGCCACTGGAACTGATCGCGACGATCGCACCGCTTCTGGGGCTTCTTGGCACGGTTCTGGGGATGATCGCGGCCTTTCAGGCGCTTCAGGAAGCCGGAAGCCAGACGGATCCCGCCACATTGGCCGGCGGTATCTGGGAGGCGTTGCTGACAACTGCGGCGGGTATGGCGGTGGCGATCCCGGCCTCGATGGCGCTGACATGGTTCGAAAGCGTGGTCGACGGATTGCGGCTGGAGATGGAAGATGCCGCGACACGTATTTTCCTGCGGCCCGTGCGCGAACCCGTGGAGCCGGTCGCGGCACGGGTGGCCGGTTAGGATGTTTGCCTTCGACACCCCGCGCCAGCGGCGCAAGCCCAGCCTGACGCCGATGATCGATGTGGTCTTTCTGCTGCTGGTCTTTTTCATGCTGGCGTCGCGGTTCGGCGCCGACATGCATCTGACGTTGAACGCGGCAGGAGAGGGCAGTTCGGCCGCTTACGAGGGGCCGCCGCGTCTGATCGATATCCTGCGGGACGGGTTGCAGTTGAATGGCCAAACGGTCAGCGCGGCGGATCTGCCCCAAGCGGTTGCGCGGCTGGTCGAGGGCAAGGACGATCCGATCGTGCTGCGCGCCCGCGACGGGGCGGATCTGCAGAGGGTCGTGGACGTTATGCAGCAGCTGTCGGCGGCCGGGTTCACGCGGCTCGTGCTGGTGGAATAACGCCATGCAATTCCCGGACCCACCGCGTCGCAAACCACCTGAAAGCATCGTTCCGATGATCAACGTGGTGTTTCTGCTGTTGATCTTCTTCCTGATGACGGCGCAGATCGCACCGCCCGATCCGTTCGAGATCGACCCACCCGACAGCGCGCAGGCGGGCGACCCGGCGGAGGGTGAATTCACGCTCTATCTTGGGGCATCGGGTGCACTGGCCTATCGCGACGCGCGCGGCGAGGATGCCGCATTTGCAGCATTGCAGGGCGACAAGGCCGCGTATTGCGCCAAGGGCGGCTGTTCTGAGGATGTGCCGCCGCCACCCCTTGTCCTGCGGGCGGATGCGTCGGTGCCGGGTGCGGCGCTGGCGGCGTTGATGCCGCGGTTGGCGCAGGCGGGATTCTCTGAAATCCAGCTCGTGACGGTGCCGCGATGAGACGGACGCTGGAATTCTCGCTGTTCATCGGGCTGGCGGTGGCGGCGCATCTGGCAGTCGCCGCGATCGGACGCCACGATCAGGGCGCCGAGTCGATGGGGCAGGGCGGTGCGGCGGCGATCACGCTTCAGGCATCGGATGCGCAGATGGCGGCGATGGTGTCGCAATGGGACACGCCGCCCGAGACAACCCCTGCGCCCGAGCGCGCCAAGATGCCCGCCCCCATACCGCAGGCGCCGGATATGTCTCCAGTGCAGGCAGACCCCATGATCGCGAAGGCACCGAACGTGCCCGGACTCGCGCTGCCAAAGGCCGAGAGCCTGCCCGAGCGCAGCGCCACCGCGCCGCCGCCACCAAAACCACCGGCCCCCGAGGCCAAGCCGAAGGCCAAACCGGAACCCAAACCCAAGCCCAAACCCGCCTCGCCCCGCAAGGCCAAGCCGCAATCGCAAAAGCCCGCGCCTGCGACCGCGGCCCAAGCAGCCAAGGGCAAGGGAGGCACCGCGAATGCCGGAGAGGCGCAGCGACCTGCGGCCGCGTCGACCCTGAGCGCTGGTCAGCGGCAGAGCCTGTTGCAACAATGGGGTGCGCAGGTGCGCAACAAGATAGAACGTGGCAAGCGCTATCCCGGTGCGGCAAGGGGAGCATCTGGGACGGTGCGCGTCCGCATCACCGTGGGGCGTGACGGCCGCTTGCGCGGCGCTGCGCTGGCGGGGTCATCCGGGGTGGCGGCACTGGACGAGGCGGCATTGCGGGCGGTGCGGTCGGCGGGTCGCTTTGCCCCCGCGCCGGGTGGCCTGACCCAGCCGAATTACACCTTCACGCTGCCCATGCACTTCAGGGGTTGAGGTGTTCGCATCAATGCGGCGCGGCACATTTCCGACACATTTTTGCCAAATGAGCGACAGAGTTTTTCGAATCCGGGCGTAGATCGCTTCGGCTTTGTCGTGCAGGCTGGGTGGACGAAAGGGGCGGATTGCGCCGTCCCGGCCTTTTTCCCGCGGTGCATTTTGCGGGAAGGGCGATTGCAAGAACTGCATTTCACGGGCGCCGGTCAGGCGCTGTCTGGCCGGTCTGCCCCAAGCAAAGGAGTAGACGGCATGGCCACAGCACCCCCCATTCAGGCGGGTTCGGGCCCCGACAAGCCCAGCCAACCCAAGACACCCACATTTCCAGAGAATTCGCGCACAATTTCAAGACAGGTTTTTGACGACTTCGCCAGTATCTGAACCGCTCCGGGGATCTCGCTTTCGCGAATCGATTTTGTCTCGGTGTTGTCCGGGCTTACGCCTTTGCCGGCATGTGGCAGATGTCTTTTCCAATCTGCGAGGGGGCTTCTGTCTGAAGTCTCTGTAAAACATGGGCTTTCCGCGATCCGTACTCGTCTGCCTCCCAAGGCCAGTGTTGGAATTGGAAAAAACACTTTACCAATTCGTGAGGTCTTTTAGTATCAGGCGCACAGTCATCGACTGAAAGCGCCATGCGTGTCGGAGGGGCACGCGGCCATAGGGAGGATAATATGACAAAAAAACCAATTTCACGCCGTGCCGCACTGGGCGGGCTGGCGACAGCGGGGGCGGCGACGCTTGGCGCCCCGGCAATCGCGACCGCGCAGGGTCAGACAACCACCTGGAAGGTCCAGACATCGTGGCCAGGCGGTATCGGCTTGCAGATCTTCAAGGACTGGGCCGGGTCGATCGTCGAGAAGACCGGCGGCGAACTGGCATTCGAGCCTTTCGGCGCCAATGACGTGGTGGGGGATTTCCAGCTTTTCGATGCGGTCAAGAACGGCGTTCTGGACGCGGTGAACCCCTTCACGATCTATGCGCAGGGCATCATCCCCGCCGCCATGTTCCTGACCAGCTATCCGATGGGGCTGCGCAATCCGCATGAGTTCGACACGTTCTACTACGGCCTTGGCGGTCTTGAGATTGCGCGCGAGCTGTATGCGCGCCAGAACATGTATTTCGTCGGGCCGATCCATCACGGTCCCAATATCATTCACTCCAAGGTGCCGATCCGTTCGGTCGACGATTTCGCGGGCCGCAAGATGCGCGCGCCCGGCGGCATGGTGGCGGAACTGTTCTCGGCGCTTGGCGCCAAGACAACGCTGCTGCCCGGCTCGGAGATTTTCCCGGCGCTGGAGAAAGGCACGATCGACGTGGCCGATTACGTTGGCCCGGCGGTCAACTATGCGCTCGGTTTCAGCCAGGTGACCGATTACATCTCGATGGGCCCGCCGGGCTTCATGTCGGTCTATCAGCCGGTCGACATCATGGACCTGACCGTCGGCATGGACAGCTGGAACGCTCTGAGCGATCAGATGAAGCAATTCGTCGAAATGGAAGTGCATACCTATTCCGACATGCACCATGCCGCGATCCAGAAGGCCGATCAGGAGTCCTGGCAGAAGTTCGAGGACGACGGCACCGAGGTGACGCGCCTCAGCCAGACCGATGTCGAGATCATGACCGAGGTCGCCGTTCCCATCTGGTACAAATACGCAAACCGCGACAAGGACGCCGCGCGCGTCTTCAAGATCCATCTGGATTACATGATGTCGGGGTCGCTTGGCTATGTGACGCCCGAAATGGTCGAAGGTCAGACACTGGATCTGTGATCCGGGCAGGGGCCTGACCAAATGGTAGCGTCCCCGGTTCTCCGGGGGCGCGCTTCTCATCCGACATATCGTACGGAACACATATCACAATGCCCAGCATCAACTTCATTCTGCCACACTGGCTGTATTGGGGCACGCTGATCGTCTTTCCGCTATTCGCCATGTTCATGGCGCGGAGGTCGACAAGCGGCAGCTACTCGCTCCCGATCGGCTACATGATCCTTGTCACCGGTGGCCTTCTCGGGCTGCACCGGCTCTATCTGCGCAATTTCTGGGGATTGCTGTTCATCCCGATCTTCTTTGTCATCTTGTTCGCCAACGCCCAGGGGCGTGATGCGCGCGAGATCCATTCGCAGGCGGCGAATGTGGTCTCCAGCGCCGAGCGGGTGATCGCGCGCCTCGAGCCGCAGGTCGATGGGGCAGACGCCCGGATCGCCAAGTTGCAGGCCGATCTGGCCGAGGCGGAAGAGGGCAGCCTTGCGCAGATCCGCGCAGAGCGAACGCTTGAAAAGGCACAGACGACGCTGGAAACCGAAGCGGCCCGGCTGGAAGAGAAACGAGCCGAGCTCGAAGAGGCCCGACCGGCGCTCGAGGCCGCCATGCAGGGGCGCACCTTCTGGTCGGACGTGGCATTCTATGCCTTTCTGCTGATCTGCGCGCTCGTCGTGCTTGATGCGGTGCTGCTGCCCGGGATGGTGCGCAAGGCACGCCAGCGTTTGGCCCGTGAAGAGGCCGAAGCGCAACCCGATGCTCCGGAAAGTCTTGCCGGGATCGAGGATGCGGCGGCGAACCGGCTCGAGGAATACGAGCATGAGGTTCCCAAGGGCGATCTGGCCCATGTCGGAACCGGATGGACCGGCGCGATCGACAGGGTGTCCTTTTATGCCGGCGAGTTCGTGGCGTACTGGGCCGTGATCGCGGTCTTTGCCTACTACTTCGAGGTGGTGGCGCGCTACGTGTTCAACTCGCCCTCGATCTGGGTGCATGAGGGCATGTATCTGATGTTCGGCATGCAATACCTGATCGCGGGCGCCTATGCGGCGCTGACCGATGCGCATGTGAAGGTCGATGTGTTCTATGCCGCGTGGTCGCCGCTGCGAAAGGCGGTGGTCGATCTGTTCACCTCGATCTTCTTCTTCATCTTCGCGGGCACGCTTCTGGCCACGGGCTGGATCTTTGCGATGGACGCCACGCGCGTGCATGAAGTGTCCTTCTCGGAATGGACCATCGCCTATTGGCCGTTCAAATGGGCGATCGTCGTCGGCGCGGTGCTGTTGATCCTTCAGGGGATCGCCAAGCTGGCTCGCGATATCGTCGCCATCCGTCAAAGCCTTCAGGGAGCCTGATTCATGGGTATCGAAATCGAAATCGGCTGGCTGACGGTGCTCATGTTCGGCAGCCTCATGGTGCTGCTGATGGCGGGGCTTCCGCTTGCCTTCGTGACCGGCGGGCTGGCCTGTGTGTTCCTGTTCATCCTCGGGGATTCACGAACGCTCAATATCGTTCCGTCGCGGATCTTTCCGCTGATGACGAATTACCAGCTATCGGCGATTCCGCTCTTCATCTTCCTCGCGGCCATGCTTGAACGGGCTGGGATCATCAACGAGATGTTCGACGTGATCTACAAGCTGCTCGGCGGGGTGAAAGGCGGGCTTGCAGCGGCCACGATCATCGCCTCGACGATCCTGGCGGCAATGGTCGGTGTGATCGGCGCGGCCGTCGTGACGATGGGAATCATCGCACTGCCTGCGATGCTCGCGCGCGATTACGATCCGAAGATCGCGATGGGTTCGATCATGGCGGGCGGCACATTGGGCATTCTCATCCCGCCCTCGATCCTTGCGATCATCTATGCCGTGGTGGCCGAACAATCGGTGGGCGAGCTCTTTATCGGGGCGGTCCTGCCGGGGCTGCTGCTGTCTGGCATGTATATCCTGTATGTCATGACCATGTGCTATGTCGATCCGGCCAAGGGGCCGCCCATCCCGGTGGAGGAGCGCGTCAGCAATGCCGAAAAGTTGCGCCTTCTTGGTAACATGGCGGCGCCGTTGACGCTGATCGCCGTGGTTCTGGGGGTGATCTTCGCGGGCATCGCGACCCCGGTCGAGGCGGCGGGCATCGGCACGTTCGGGGCCTTCATCGTGGCCGCGATCCATCGCAAGCTGACATGGGCGACCGTGCGCGAGGCCTGTCTGACCACATTGAAGGCCAGCGCGATGGTGATCTGGATCATGTTCGGTGCGACCATCTTCGTCGGGCTTTACGTGCTCGAAGGCGGTCAGCAATTCGTGGAAAGCACGATGACCGGGCTGGGTCTTGGGCCGTGGGGGATTCTGCTGCTGATGCAGATCATCCTGATCGCGCTTGGCATGTTCCTTGACTGGGTGGGCATCCTGCTGCTGGCGGTGCCGATCTTCGTGCCGATCATCAAGGCGCTTGGTGCGCAGGCCTTCGGGCTGGGTTCGGAAACCGACCTGGTACTGTGGTTCGGGGTTCTTTACCTTGTGAACATGCAGATGAGCTTCCTTTCGCCGCCCTTCGGCTATGCGCTGTTCTACCTGCGTGGGGTGGCACCTGCGGAAATCCCGATGAGCGACATTTTCAAATCGGCGCTGCCGTTCCTGTTCCTGCAGGTGGTGGGCCTTGCGCTTTGCATGTTGTTCCCGCAGATTATCACCTGGTTGCCACGGCTGGTCTACGGAGGATAGCCGGGGCCAGGCATGGGAATGGATCGATGAAGAACTGGACGGGCGAGGCTGAACTCGGACACCCTTGGTGGTGGGAGGCGGCGCCGCCCTCCGGTGATTCTGACGATATTTCAGATAGTTGCGATATCCTGGTCATCGGTGCGGGCTATACCGGCCTGTCGGCCGCGATCGCCGCGCATGATGCAGGAGCGCAGGTTCTGGTGCTGGAGGCCGGTGTGCCGGGGCAGGGTGCGTCGACGCGCAATGGCGGGATGTTCGGGGCGCATCCGCGGTTGGGCTGGGACGATCTGGCGGGGCGGTTCGGGGCCGAGACCGCGGATGCGGTCTTTGCCGAGGCCAACCCGGCCATGAACTGGGTGCGTGCGCTGATCGAAGCCGAGGGCATCGACTGCGATTTTCAGCAAACGGGCCGGATCCAGCTGGCATGGACGCCTGAACATGCCAACAATCAGAAAAGATTGGCAAAAAGCGTCGAGGAAAAGAGCGACGTGGCGGTCAAGATCCTGGATCGCGATGCCGTGAAACAAGAGATTTCCACGGACCGGTATCATGGGGGGATGCTGTTTCCGGAGCATGGGGCGATCCATCCGGCGAAGTTTCACAAGGGATTGCTGGAGGCGGTGCGCCGGCGCGGAATTCCGGTGGTCGCGCATGCCGCCGTGTCGGGCCTCGAACGGATCGCGGGGCGGTGCAGAGTGCAGAGCGCGAAGGGCACAGTGGACGCGGAAAAGGTGATCCTGGCCACCAACGGTTACACGACGAAACCCTTTAACTGGTTCATTTCGCGTGTTTTTCCGCTGCCGAGCTTCATGATCGCGACCGAGGAACTGCCCTCGAATCTCATTGGTCACATCGCGCCGGGGCGGCGGATGATGGTCGAGACGAGGGCGCGGCACAGTTATTATCGGATCTCGCCGGACGGCAAACGGGTGCTGTTCGGGGGGCGGGCCTCGATGTGGGATACAAGGCTGGAACGGGGTGCAGAACGCCTGCGGCAGACCATGTGCGGCATCTGGCCCGAGCTTAATGACGTCAAAATTTCCCATGCGTGGTATGGGTTTACGGGATTCAGCTTCAACCACATGCCGCAGGTTGGGGAGCGGGACGGAATTTTCTATGCGATGGGATTCTCGGGGTCGGGGACGGTGATGGCACCCTATCTGGGCGCGAAGGCGGCCTATCAGGCGATGGGCGACCCGAGGGGCGAGACCGCCTATGCCAACACCTTGTTCAAAAAGCATTTTCTGCACCAGTTCGAGAAGCCGCATTTCCTGCGCGCGGCGGATGTCTATTACCGGCACTGGGTGGACAGGGTCGAGAACTGGCAGGCGCGCTGAGAGATTCCAACGTACAAAACGTCCGGTTTGTACGCGGGTTTTGTACCGAAATCGGCTTGCTGGCGATCAGGTCTGTACAGAAAGGGAAAATTCGGCGCTTGAAGGGCGCGCGGAGAGCCCGGTGCCCTTGCCCCGGAGCGTGCCGGGGCAAGGGGTTGGCGATGGCGGGGCCTATTCGCGGGCTTCCGCCTCAAAGACCCGCTGGAGCCGTTCGCTGCTGCGCGCGGCGGCTTCGTCTTCCTCCATCTCCTTTTGTTCGATGCGTGCCTGCATGACATGGAAGGCAAGCCAGAACGCCAGCCCGATAATGAAAAGGATCATTTCCGTTCCCACCATCGGGTAGATCGGGCCGAGTTGGCTGAGGTCCGCGCCGGACCAGCTTTCGACGATTGTGGTAGACATGTCGTTACCTCCTTATGTCAGCAGTCCGAGACGCTTGGCCTCGTCGATGTCGGCCTGGGAGACCTCGATCGCGTCGGCCTCTTCACGCAGCTCTTCGCTCATGTCGAGGCCCACCAGCTCGACCGCTGGCGGAACGCGCAGCATGCCGAAGGCGGCGAGGATCTTGGACACGATGAAAGCGGGGATGAAGCCCAGCACGATGGCCATGATGCAGGCGCCGATGAACTGGCCCCAGGGCGTGATGACCGCCGTTTCGGCATGGTAGCCCGCCGTCGCCGGATGACCCCAGAGCACGAAGCCGCAGATCACCAGACCGATGAAGCCGGCATAGCCATGCACCGCGACCGCGCCGACCGGATCGTCGATCTTGAACCGGCGCTCGACCCAGAAGTGCAGCTTGTAGGCGCAGACCGCGCCGACGCCGCCGATCAGCATCGCCTGGATCGGGTGATAGAGGTCGTTCCCCGCCGAGGCGGTGATGACCCCTGCCAGACCGCAGGAATAGGTCCAGAAGGCTTCGCCGCGCGACACCACGTAGCCCGCCAGCATCCCGCCCGAAAGCGACATCAGGAAGTTGAACACGATGGCCGAGAGCGTGGTTGGCGTGAGGTAGATCGTGGTTGCGGTAAAGGTGCCTTCGGCGGCGCCGATAGCGCCCGATCCGATGATCGGCACGTTGCAGGCGACATAGAAGCCCCAGAAGCCGCAATAGATCAGGAACAGACCGATCGTCACCAGCCACTTGTTATGGGGGTTGATGTTGCGCGGCGTGCCATCGGGTGCGAATTTGCCGATCCGTGGCCCGAGCACGCAGATCACGCCAAGCGCGAAACCGCCCGCGATGGCGTGGATCACCCCGGATGCATAGGCATCGTGATAGCCGAGCTGCGTGACCATCCAGCCATCCGGGTGCCAGCCCCATGCGGCGTCGATGATCCAGGTGAACGAGCCGATCACGACCGCAAGGATCCAGAAGGCCGAGGGGCGGATGCGTTCGATGGTCGCCCCCGAGACGATCGAGGCCGCTGTCCAGCTGAACAGGAGGAAGGCTGCCCAGAACACGCCGTTGAGTCGCGCCCAGAAGGGGTTGCCAAGTTCTGCACCATAGCCGACGGCCTCGCCCTGATTGACGCCGGGGCCGCCCAGATGGGTGCCCATCAGCTCGCCCCAGGGGACGGCGTTGTCAGACTGTGTCAGCCCGCCGGTGATTCCCGGCCCGTTGGGGAAGGCGAAGTAGATCCACCATCCGAAGAAGAAGAAGGTGACGGTCACCAGCGGAATCAGCATGGTGTTCTTCATCAGGGTGTGAACGTGGTTCTTGTGACGAGTGGCGCCGACTTCATACATGCAGAAGCCGACGTGAATCAGGAACATGAGCGGCACCGTCACCCAGTAGTAAAACTCGGTGAAGATCACCGTCAGCGCGCCGATATCGGTATCCATTCAGCTGTCCTCCCGTTGGACTGTTTGAGATGGCCGAGGTTTGCCCCGGTCTGGGATTTTGGGTCAATTTTGGTTTATTGACAGGACCGATGTTACACCAAAGGCGCAGAAATCGAGAAATTTTTTCGTATTTTTTTGCGTTTTATCCGCGTCTTACGCCTGAAAATAAGGCGTGTTTCTTTCAGGGAATAAATTTTGCCTTGAATTTCAATCCGCTAGGACAGGGTGGAATTTTACGCACGCAGGCGGTGAGGGGCGATGGTTGCGGGCGGGCGCCGTGACGGTGACCGATGCAAGGGCGGCGCGGGCGACGGGCGAAAAGCGACACGACCGTGCCGTGAACAGAGCGTCGATAGGGGCCGCAAAAGGGCGCGCCCGGACAGGAATCGTGGTGAATCGGTCGGGGCGAGGGGGGCGGCGTGTCGTGGATCATGCGGCAGGGCGGTATCTTGCCGGGCTGGCGCGAAGGCTGTGACATGGAACGGAAAATCGCGATTTTCAGTGTTTTCACGCGATTTGCAGGGGGGCGCTGCGCGGGGTGTGTGGTTTAAACGTCACAGCCCGGACAACAACCACCCCCGTCTTGGCGGGTTCGTTGACACTCAGGGGGTGTTTGCCGCATTTCATCTTCAAGCCGCATCCAAGTCAGGGTCGGTGGAACATGAAACTTCCTGCTTTATGGAGGGACACCTTGAAAAAGCATCTTCTCTGCACCAGCGCGATCGCTCTCGGCGTCGCAGCTGCGCCCGCAGCAGCCCAGGAATGGAATCTGGACTGGGGCGGCTACTACAACACGCACGTGGGTTTCGCTGACGTCAGCGGCGCCCCGATCGGTCAAGACTGGGACGGCATGGGCATCGTCGGCGACGGTGAGATCATCTTCACCCCGTCCGTTACGCTCGACAACGGCCTGACCTTCGGTATCAACGTTCAGATGGAAGCTCAGAATGGCGGCGGCGGTGTCGACGGCATCGACGAGTCCTACATCACCATCAGCAGCGACTCGTTCGGTCGTATCGAGCTGGGCGGCGAGAACTCTGCCGGTTACAAATCCATGGTTGGCGCACCGGGCGTTGGTTCGTTCGCAATCATGTCGGCATCGGTTTCGGGCTTCGCTCCGATCGCACATGCCTTCCGTCAGGCTGCAGGTTCGCCCTGGACTGAAGTTGGCGGCAACAACGACGTTCAGCGCGTGAGCTACTTCACGCCGAGCTTCAACGGCCTGACCGTTGGTGTGTCGTATGCCCCGGCAAACAACACGAACGCATCGAACGCAGGTGCCTTCAACCGTAACGCCGTGGCGCTGACCGATATCTTCGACATCGGTGTTCGCTACAGCCAGTCCTTCGGTTCCACCGACGTGACCATCGGCGCCCGCTGGGGTACCGGTAACTCGAACATCGTCGGCGTTTCGGATCCCGAAACCTGGGGTATCGGCGCACAGGTCGGCTTCGGTGCATTCACCGTTGGCGGTCACTATGCCGAGAACGACAACGGCGCCGTTGGCGGTGTTGGCGACCAGGAAGGCTGGAGCCTTGGTGCAACCTACGACCTCGACGGTCCGTGGTCGATCGGTCTGACCGGTTTCCAGGGCAAGATCGACTTCGGTGCAGGCTTCCAGGACCAGGAATACAACGCCTACAAACTGGCCGGTTCGCGTGAACTGGGTGCAGGCGTCAGCTGGGACATCTGGGCCGTTTATGCCGAGAACCAAGATCTGGGCGGCGTTCTCAATGCCGACATCGACGCAACCATCGTCGGTACCTCGATCAACCTGAGCTTCTAAGCTTCGGCTTGAACTTAGTCGGCGGGGAGGGGATATACATCCCCTCCCCGTTGTTGTATCCGCAGCAAGCGTTTTTGATGAAAATCCAGGGACATTTGCGCGATGAAGAAGAATATCGTCTGGCTTGCCTCCTATCCCAAGTCGGGCAACACGTGGACGCGCATTTTCCTGGCCAATTACCTGAGTAATGCCGAGACCCCGGTGCCGATCAACGAGGTCAAGCGGTTCGGTATGGGCGATTCCATCGCCAAGACCTACGAGATCGTGGCCCGGCAGAGGATCGACACGAAGAATGTCGCCCAGACATTGCAGCTGCGTGACAAGGTGCTGCGCGGGATTTCCGGCAATAATGCCGATGTGAACCTCGTGAAGACCCACAATATCTGCAAGGGCGCGCGCGGTGTGGAGCTGATTCCGCCGCAATACACGCGCTCGGCGATCTATATCATCCGAAATCCGCTGGACATGGTGCTGTCCTATGCGCGCCATTACAACATGACGCCCGAGCGCGCCGCCCATGCGATCTGTCACAAGGATAACGCGCTGCTGCCGGATGCAGAGACGGTGATCAGTTTCCTGGGCACATGGTCGGATCATGTGCGTAGCTGGACGCGCAAGCAGCCCTTTCCGGTGCTGGTGCTGCGCTACGAGGATTTGCTGGCCGATCCCGAAGGGGAATTTTCAAAGGTTATCAAGCATTTCGGAATGGATGTTGATGTCGAGCGCCTGCGCCGGGCGATCCGCTTTGCGAGCTTCAAGGAAGTGAAGAAGCAGGAAGAGGCCGGCGGTTTCATCGAGCGTCCCGCCGCCAGCGAGAGCTTTTTCACCAAGGGCGGCAGCGGTCATTGGAAAGACGAGCTGGCCCCCGAACTGGCCGAGCAGATCCGCACCGCCAACCACGCAACAATGAAATATCACGGGTATCTCGATGAGTGATCTGCGGCGCATCATCTGGCTGGCCTCCTATCCCAAATCGGGCAACACATGGATGCGCAGCCTGTTGGCGCATTATTTCATGCCCAAGGGAAAAGCGCCGGATATCAATAACTTGCGACAGTTCACGACGGGCGATACGCGCAAGGATTTCTTTGATGCGGCGTCGGGCGGCGCCTATCAGGGGGGCAGTGTCGAGGACTGGGTGCGCCTGCGCCCCAAGGTGCTGCGCCTGATCGCGGGATCGAAACCGGACCATCATTTCGTCAAGACCCATTGCCAAGCTGCGGTGTTCCTGGGCCAGCAACTGATCCCGGCCGAGGTCACGGCGGCGGCGATCTACATGATGCGCAACCCGTTCGACGTGGCGCCGTCATTCGCGCGCCATCAGGCGGTGGACGTGGATACGGCGATCGAGAAGATGTGCGATGTCGCTACGGTCACGGGCGCGCATCAGGGCATCTATGATGCGCTGGGACGCTGGGACGATCATGTGCGCGCATGGACCGAGGCGCCCGGATTGCCGCTTCATGTGGTGCGCTATGAGGACATGCTGGCGCGGCCCGCGCCGACGGCCCGGGCGCTGCTGGAAAAGTTCCTGCGCGTGAAAGTGGACAAACCCAAACTTGCCTATGCGGTGAAGTCCACTAGCTTTGAGGCGATGAAGGCGCAGGAGACGACGCTTGGTTTCACCGAAAAGCCCAAGGGAATGCAGAGCTTTTTCGCCAAGGGGCAGGCGGGCGCATGGCGCGAGGACCTGACCCCGGCGCAGGTGGCACGCCTGCGCGAGGCGTTCCTGCCGACGCTCGAGAAGTTCTATCCCGAGCTGTTGGCGGAAACCGAGGCATTCGCCGCGCGCGGTTGATCGGGGCAAGAGCCGGTGCGGCCTGCCGATGACATGAGGAGTGGCGGAAAATGAGATTTGTAAAAGCGCTTTCAGTAGCTTGTCTTGGGTTGATGGCGGGATGCGTTTCCCCCGGCCCCGAAGTGGTGGCCCGGCTGGGCGATAACCCGGCACTGGGCGGGGGCAGCTATTCGACCGGCGGCGGGATCACCGTGGCGGCGGATATGCGCAACTACGAGGGGCGCACGATGGTCTGTGGCGTCTGGGCGAAAAGCCGTCAGCAATCGATCCTGACCAAGATGGTGGAACCGCAGCTTCTGGGCACCGGGTCGGTGTCGATCGGGAGCGAAACGGTGCTGCGCGGGCTTGGTTTCATGCGCGAGGTGGCACCGGCGGCCGATTACGGCGGGCTTGCCGCCGATTGCGTGGTGACCGGGCGCGCTTGGCGCGCAGGCGACGAGGCGCGCGCGCCGGTGGTGCGCATTCCGCGTCAGCAACTTGTCAACGAGGCGGATGCCGATGGCGGCGATGCGGGCGGCGTGATCGTCTATTTCCGCGCAGACGGGCCGGGCGCGGGTACGCGCTGATGACAGGGGCCTGACGCCGGGGACATACCGGGCGTCGGGCATTGCATTCACAGGACCGATGGCACTGCCGCGCCGCGCCCGGAAATCCGGGCGCGGCGTCGTTGCACCTGAGCGATGGCGAAGCGGTTATTGCCTGACGCCATACCGGGCAGTCTTTCTCGCTGAGGATTAGCGATTGGTTCATGCTTTCGCGATAGCTATGCGCTGCGCGCGCTTACCCATGCGCGACAGATTCCGCGAAGGGGGCCTGGGCGAGCGGGACCGGTGACGACAAGACAACCGGGATGGTGTGTGACCTGCGGCTGGGAAGAAACCGGGGGTTTCGACCGTGGGCCGGACGCGGACCGTCAAACCCGGTCAAACCGAGGCAGGATACGCCGAAAGGACGTGTTGAATGGTGCAACCGGGCGCTGTGCCGGATCGGGAAAACCTCTATCGCAGCGCGCTGCGGCGGCTACGTGGCGGGCTTGTCATGGCGGGCCTTTTCAGTGCGGCGGTGAACCTGCTGATGCTGACCGGCCCGATGTTCATGCTTCAGGTTTATGACCGGGTATTGTCGAGCGGGTCTGTGGCGACGTTGCAGGCGCTGTTCGTGATCGTGCTGGCGCTGTTCATCTTTCTGGGGCTTTACGATTTTCTGCGCAGGCGGCTGTTGTCGCGCGCGGCCTATCGCCTTGATCAGTATGTCGGCCAGCCGCTGCATGACCTGTGGCTGCGCTCGGGGCTGCGCCCGAGGCCGGGGACGGGGCGGCCGCTCAATGATCTGGCGGTGGTGCGGGGGTTTTTGCCGAGTCCCGCGATGCTGGGGCTGTTCGATACGCCCTGGATCCCGTTCTACATGGCGGTGGTGTTCCTGATCCATCCTTGGCTTGGCTTTCTGGCGCTGGCGGGGTTGGGGATCGTGACCGTGCTGGCGCTGCTCAACCAATGGGCCACCCGTGCGCATCATGCCCGCGCCATGCAGATGGACAGCGCCGAGAGCTTTCTTGCCGATCAGTCGCGCCGCAATGCCGAGGCGATCGTTCCTCTGGGCATGAGCGGGCGCGTGACCGCACGCTGGGCCGAGATGCATCGCGCGGGGCTGGCCGTGGGGCAGGTGGGGGGCGACCGGGGCGAGGCGTTCGCCGCCGGGTCCAGGGCGTTCCGGCTGGCGCTGCAATCGGCGCTTCTGGGGCTGGGCGGTTACCTGGCCCTGCAACAGGAGATTTCGGCCGGGATGATCGTGGCGGTCTCGATCATCGCGGGGCGGGCGCTGGCGCCGGTCGATATGGTGATCGGGCAATGGCGCAGCATCGTGCGCGCCCGCGAGGCGCACGGGCGTCTGGCCGCCCTCTTTGACGCGGCGCCCGGTGCGCGCGCCGCCATGCAACTGCCCGCGCCCAAGGGGCGGCTTGAGGTCAGGGCCGTCACCAAGTTCGCGCCCGGCGGAAGGGGCGGCGCGCGCGCGCCGATCCTCGATCAGGTATCGTTCCGTCTGGCGCCCGGCGATGCTGTCGGGGTGATCGGCCCTTCGGGCAGCGGCAAATCGAGCCTTGCGCGCATATTGGTCGGGGCCTGGCGCCCGGATGCGGGCGAGCTGCGCATCGACGGCGCGACGCCGGAGCAATGGGAGGACGCGGCGCTTGGCCGTCACATCGGCTATCTGCCCCAGCGTCTCGAACTGCTGGCGGGCACGATCCGGGACAATATCGCGCGTTTCGACCCCGAGGCCGATGACGCGGCGGTGATCGCCGCCGCGCGGCTGGCCGGGGTGCATGACATGGTGCTGCGACTGCCCGATGGCTATGCCACCGAACTGGGGCATGATCATGCACCGCTTTCGGGCGGTCAGGTTCAGCGGGTGGGGCTGGCGCGCGCGGTCTACGGGATGCCGCGCTACGTGGTGCTGGACGAGCCCAATTCCAACCTTGACGCGAGCGGCGACGAGGCGCTGGCACAGGCCATCATCGCCCTGCGCGGGCATGGCTGCACCGTGGTGGTCATGGCACATCGGCCAAGCGCCATCGAAGCGGTCAACAAGGTGTTGGTGCTGCATGGCGGGCGTGTCGCCGAGTTCGGCCCCAAGGAGGAGGTGCTGCAACGCGCCACCCGGCCGCGCCGGGACAGCGTTGAAAGGGTCTGACATCATGTCGAGCGCGCCATCGCCTTGGGTCGTTTCCGGGACCGACGGCCCCATTCTCAGGACCGGCCTGGGCGGCAGCGGGCATCTTGGGGTGGTGGCGTTTCTGGTCCTGTTCGCGGGGGTCGCCTGCTGGGCCGCGGCGACGCGGATTTCCGGCGCGGTCATCGCGCCGGGCCAGGTCGAGGTGATCGGCAAGCCGAAATCGATCCAGCATCTCGATGGCGGCATCGTCGAGGAGATTTTCGTGAGCGACGGCGCGTTCGTCGGGAAGGGGCAGCCATTGCTGCGTCTCGATGAGACGCTGCCGAGGGCGAGGCTGGAGATCTACCGCGCGCGTCTGTCCGATGCTCTGGCCACCCGTGACCGCCTGATTGCCGAACAGGGCGGGGGCGCGCAGATCACCTTCGCGCCGCCCGATCCGGCTCTCGAGGGGATCGACACGGGCGTGCATCGCCGGGGGCAGCAGGAAATATTCATCGCGCGGCGGGATCTGGAGGCGGGGCGCAAGGAACAGCTGGCCGAGAAGATCCGCCAGTTCGGGAACCAGTCGCAAGGGGTCGGCGCGCTGATCGAAGCGAAGACCCGGCAACTGGCGCTGATCGGGCAGGAAATCCGGGCGATGACCACCCTTTCGGAAAAGGGGCTTGCCCGCGCCAGCCAGTTGCTGGGCCTGCAACGCGGTGAGGCCGACCTGCTGGGGCAGATCGCCGAGCACAGGTCCGAACTGGCCCGTATCCAGAACGCGATCCGCGATACGGAGCTTGAGACGCTTCAGGACGAGCGCCAGATCAAGGAAGACGTGGTGAGCGAACTGCGCGAGGTCACCGTCGCGATCGGGGAAATCCGCCAGCAGATCGCCGCCACCCGCAAGCAGCTTGAACGCGTATATCTGCGCGCGCCCAATTCGGGGCGGATCCACGAGATGCAGGTCACGACCATCGGCGGCGTCGTGCGCCCCGGCGAGACGCTGTTGCAGATCGTGCCGGTGGGCGAGGGGGTGGCGTTTCGCACCCGGATCAGCCCCGGCTCGGTCGATCAGGTCTATCCGGGCCAGCCCGCGACGCTGCGCTTTCCCGCGTTCAACGAGCGCAGGACGCCGGAATTGCAGGGCACGGTTGCCGATATTTCCCCGGCATCGGTGAAGGACGGGGTGACGGGGCAGGCGTTTTTCCGGGTCAGCGTCACGGTGAGCGAAGGGGAACTGGCGCGGCTGGGGGATCTGGATCTGCTGCCCGGCATGCCCGTCGAGGCCCATATCAGGACCACCGACCGAACCGTTCTGAGTTATCTCGTGAAGCCGCTAAGCGATCAGATCAAACAGGCCTTTCGCGAGGAATAAGCTGCCTTTGGGGGCGGCGCGCGCGATCAGAGCGCGCGGTTGCGCATCACGAGCACCGGGATGAAAACGCCGAGGAGCAGAAGCCGAAAGACGTGATGCGCGGCGACGAGCGTCGGTTCGAGCCCGGTTTCGACGGCGAGCGCGGCCATCACTTCGACCCCGCCGGGCGCGAAGGCCAGCAACAGGGCCGCGGGCGACAGGCCGACCAGCCGCGCCGCCACCATGGCCCCGAGCGCCGCCACGGCGCAGGTCATCAATGTGGTCACGAGCCCCGCCGAAAGGGCGGCGGTGAACTCGCGGCGGGCAAATCCGCGAAACCGCGAGCCGATGAGCGCGCCCATGCAGATGAAGGCCAGCGACGTGAGCCAGGACGGGGGCGACCCCGGCGTCACATTGGCGCCGTGGCTGATGGCGGACACGACCATTGCCCCGATCAGGAGCGGCGCGGGCACATTCAGCCGCTTGAGCAGCAGACCCGCGACGATCGCCAGGAGAAAGACCAGCGCCAGCGCGATGGGCGCGATCGCGCCGGGATCGACAAGCCGCGAGCGCCCCTCGACCCCCCAGAGCGAGACCAGCACGGGCACCAGCAGCGTCAGGAGCAGAACCCGAACGGTCTGCACCAGGGCGACCCGGCGGATATCGGCGGTGAGGTCGGTGGCGATGCTGAGGACATAGCTGAGATGGCCGGGTGTGGCGGACATGAGCGCGGTCATCCGGTCAAAGCCGAATACACGCATCAGGATCGTCCGTGACAGGATCAGAGCCACGAAGAGCGTGAGGCTGAGGACAACCAGCGACAGGGGCCAGGTCAGGGCGGTGTCGATGACCTCGGGGGTGACGGTGCTGCCGATGGTGATGCCGAGGATCAGGAACACCCCGTCACGCAGGAGCGGCGGGATCGCGGTTCTGACGCCCAGGATCGTCGCCAGCGTCACCGCGGCCGCGGGCCCGGTCAGCACCGCCGCGGGAAAGCCGATCAGCCAGAACAGCGCCGCGCCGGCCGCGCCGATCACGAAGGTCGGGAGCGCCTCTTTCCATTCGGGGTCAATCGCCATCATAGGTCCAGCGATAATGCGGCGGGGTCGGCCCCTTGTTGCGCCCGCCCTGCTGCATCTGTTCCCAGGAATGCGCCAATATCCCGACCGAGCGCGAGAGGCCGAAAAAGCCGCGCGCCAGCGGGGCGGGGCAGCCGAGTTCGGCGTAGATCACCGCCGTGGCCCCGTCGATATTCATCGGCACCGGCGCGCCGCGCTCGGCGGCGAGATGGGCCTCGATGGCGCGGGCGATCCTTGCATGGGCGCCGGCGACCGCGCCCGCCTCGACGGCCGCGTCCACCAGTGCCAGAAGGCGCGGTGCGCGCGGATCGACGGGTTTGTGAAAGCGGTGGCCGAAGCCGGGCAGGTAGCGCCCGTGATCGGCCCGCCAGCGATCAAGCGCATCGCCCAATGCCGCGTCGCCGGGGCCAGCCGCAAGCGCCGCATCATAAAGCATCACCGCCTGTTCGCCCGCGCCGCCATGCACATCGCCCAGCATGTTCAGCCCCGTCGCCATCGCCGATTGCAGGCCTACCCCGCAGGTCGCGGCCATGCGCGCAGCGGCGATGGAGGGCGCTTGCGGCCCGTGATCCACCGCCGCGACGAGAGCGGCCTCGAAGAGGTCGGCGCGCGGGCCTTCGATGGTCTGTCCGGTGACCATGAGCCAGATCATCGGGGCGAAACCGGTGGTGCCGATCAGATCCTGCACGGGGCGGCCGCGCAGGTGGATGCGGCCCGGCTCCATGTCGATGATTTCGGTGCGCCACCAGTCGGCCACGTCCTTTCCGCCGCTCAAATCACTCCCTCCGCGCGCAATTCCTCGATCTCATCGGCGCTATAGCCCAATTCGCTCAGGATGGCATCACTATCTGCGCCAAGGGTGGGCGGCGGCGTGGTCACCGAGGGGCGCTGCCCGTCGATCATCGCGCCGATGCGCACGACGTCAATCGCACGGCCGATGCCGGGCACGTCCTCGAACCGCCCCAGAAAGGCGCGGTCCGCCACCTGCGGATGCGCAAGGATGTCCGGCACCAGCATCACTTCGCCGACCGGCACGCCGATGGCGTTCAACTCCTGCGCCCAGTCCTTTGCGCAGCGGGTCGTCAGCACGGTTTCCAGTTCGGCCTTGAGGCGCAGGCGGTTGCGCTTGCGCGCCTCGCGGCTGGCATAGGCGGGCGCATCGAGAAGATCGGCGCGCCCCAGGTGATGCGCGAGCGCGTGCCACTGTTCATCCTTGTTGGCGGCGATATTCAGCAGCCCGTCGGCGCATTGAAACGTGCCGGAGGGTGCGGACGTGGGGTTTTCGTTGCCATGCGGTGCCGGATCGACCCCGCCGATCAGGTGGTTCGACACCACCCAGCCCATCGTGGCCAGCACCGAATCGAGCATCGAGACATCGATGAAGCCACCCCTTTCCGGCGCATTGAGCGCCGCGCAGATCGTCATTGCTGCGGTGATCCCGCCCAGCGTGTCGGCCAGCGGATAGCCCACGCGCAATGGCGCGCTGTCGGCGTCGCCGGTGATCGACATGACGCCGGAAAGCCCCTGCACGATCTGGTCATAGGCGGGGCGGTCCGCCCAGGGACCGTCCTGGCCAAAGCCGGAAATGGCGCAGTAGATCAGGCGGGGATTGTCGGCGGCCAGCGCCTCGTGGCCAAGGCCCAGCCGATCCATGACGCCGGGGCGGAAATTCTCGACCAGCACATCGGCAGTGGTCACGAGCCGCCGCAGCGCCGTCTTGCCGCGCGCATCCTTGAGGTTCAGCGTGAGCGAGGATTTTCCCGCGTTCTGCGCCAGGAAACTGATGCCCATACCCCGCGCCGAAAGCGCGGGGTCGGCGCCGAGGTTGCGCGCAAGATCGCCGGCACCGACCGCTTCGACCTTGATCACCTCTGCGCCCAGATGGGCAAGCTGGTGGCAGGCGAAGGGGCCGGCCAGCACATTGGTCAGGTCGAGCACGCGGATCCCGGCAAGCGGGCGTTGCGCCGACCCGGGCTCAGTCGCCATCGGCGACCCCTTCGGCCCGTTTGCGCGCGCGATAGGCGCGGAAGCTGGGCAGGATCACCAGGAGCGCCGCCAGCACCAGGAGGCCCAGCGTCATCGGGCGTTCGAGCACGAAGTCGAAGCCCCGGTAAAGCTGCATCGCGCGGGCGAAGTTGTTTTCCAGCATGACCCCGAGGATGAACCCGATCAGCAGCGGTGCCAGCGGGTAATCGGCAAAGCGCAGGATCGTGGCGATCACGCCGAAGCCCACCAGGATCAGCAGTTCGGTCGAATTGTTCTGGCCCAGGTAGCTGCCCATCAGGGTGAAGAACAGGATGAACGGGATCAGGAAGGTGCGCGGGATCGTCAGGATCTTCGCGATATAGGGGATCAGTGGCAGGTTCAGGATCAGCAGCACGAGGTTGCCGATATACATCGAGATGATGACCGCCCAGAACACGTCGGGCGTGTCGATCATGAGCCGCGGCCCCGGTGTGACGTTGAGCGCCAGGAGCGCGCCCAGCAGGATCGCCGTGGTGCCCGAGCCGGGAATGCCCAGGGTCAGCAGCGGCACGAAGGACCCGGTGCAAGCGGCGTTGTTGGCGGTTTCGGGTGCGGCGAGCCCCTTGATCGAGCCCTTGCCGAACTCGGCCTGTTCCGCGCCCTTGGCGATGTTGCGCTCGACCGCGTAGCCAAGGAAGGAGGCGATGGTCGCGCCTGCGCCGGGCAGGACGCCGATGAAGAAGCCCTGCACCGATTGCCGCCCGATCACGGGCGCGATGCTGCGCGCTTCGGCGCCGGTGATACGCATGCCGGTGATCTTGCCTGAGTCACCGGTGGCGGCGCGCGCCGGGTTCATCACCAGGAACAGCGCCTCGGGGAGGGCGAACATCGCCATCGCCAGCGTGATGAAGGAGAAGCCGCTCTGCAGGTCCATCATCCCGAAGGTGAAACGCGGCGTGTTCGAGAGCGCGCCTTCGCCCACGGTGCCCAGCATCAGTCCGAGGATCGTCATCATCAGCGCCTTGGCGACCTGGCCGGTGCCCGCGAAGGCGGCGATGGCGGAAAGGCCCACCACCATCAGCGCGAAATATTCCGCCGAGTGGAACAGCAGCGCCACCGATGAGAGCGCGGGCGCGAAGATCATCAGCAGGATCGCACCGATGGTGCCGCCTGCGAAACTGGCGATGGCGGCGATGGTCAGCGCCTTGCCGGCCTGACCCTTGCGCGCCATCGGGTAGCCATCGAAGCTGGTGGCGACGGTGCCCGCGACCCCCGGCGCATTGAGCAGGATCGACGAGGTGGAGCCACCGAAGATGGCGCCGTAATAGACCCCCGAAAGCAGGATCAGCGCCGCGGTGGGATCGCCGATGCCGATGGCGACGGGGATCATGATGGCGATGATGGACATCGGCCCGAGGCCGGGCAGCATCCCGATCAGGGTGCCGACCACACAGCCCATGACGACCATCATCAGATTGAACGGAGAAATGGCTGCGGAGAGCCCGATCAGAAGACCTTCGATCATCGTCCTGCCCCTTCCTTACATCAGAAAACCGGGCCAGGGGCGCAGGAATATCCCCAGCACCTCCTGGACCAGATACCAGATCGACCCGGCGGCGATGACCGCTACGGGGATCAGGATGTGAAACCTGCGCTCTCCGAGGAGCAGCGAGCCGATTACCAGAAAGCCGATGGTCGCCCCGACGAAACCCAACGGGCGCAGGGTGAGGGCGTAGATGACCATCAGCACGAGCAGGGCGATGGCCTGCCCGACATGGTAGTCACCGAGCCGCGAGAGGTCGATCGTTCCGTCCCGCGCGCCGTCGCCCGGCGCCTTGGGCGTGAACAGGACGATCAGCCCCACCACCAGCCCGAGCACCGTCAGGATCTTGGGAAAGGTCGACGGCCAGACCGGGTTGCGTTGCAGGATGGGCGGCAACAGGTCGTCCATCGTGAAGAAGGCGGCATAGCCGTAGACGCAACACAATGCGACAAAGGCCAGCGCGACCCAGCGATCCAAGGCCATTCTTTTCCCTCCCGTTCCAGGTTCTTGTCAGCAGCAGGTCTGTCCGGGCCCGAGGACGGGCCGGGACATGAGTTTGAAGGATGGCGATGGCCTCAGAGGAAGCCGAGGTCGCGCATCAGGTCGCCGATCTGCTTTTCCTGGGCTTCCAGGAAGGTTTTGAACTCGTCGCCGGGGCGGAAGATGTTGACCAGACCCATGCGGGCGCGGATCGCCTCCCATTCGGGGGTTTCCATCATCGTGGCCAGAAGCTCCTGATAGGCGGCGAGCTTCTCTTCAGGCAGGTTCGGGGCGGCGAAGAAACCGCGCCAGTTGACGAATTCGGCGTCGATGCCCTGTTCGACAAAGGTCGGGGCCTCTTCATAGGCGGGGACGCGCTCGGCGGAGGTCACGCCGAGGATACGGATTTCGCCCTGATCTGCCAGGGCCACGGCCTCGGAAAAGCCGGTCGAGAGGGCGTCGATCTCGCCCGAGAGCAGACCGGCCATCGCTTCGCCGCCCGCGTCATAGCCGAGATAGTTGAAGGCGGTCGGGTCTTCGCCCGCGCCCTGCATCACGATGGCGGCGACAAGATGGTCCATGCCGCCGGGCACCGATCCGCCACCGATGGCGAAACCCTGCGGGTCTTCGCGATACATTGCCAGCGCGTCTTCCATCGATTTGATCGGGCTGTCGGCGGTGACCACCAGTGCCGCGTAGTCGCCCACGGTGCCTGCGACAAGCGTCAGGTCACGGAAGCTCTGTGCGATCTCGCCGGTCAGGGAACGGATCACGATGGGCGTGGAGTTCACCATCAGCGTGCCGTGGCTGCTGGCAGCGTTCTCGATCAGGTTGCCGATCGCCACGCCGCCGCCGCCGCCCGACATGTTCTCGTAGGTCGCGGTGCCCACGAGACCGGCATTCATCAGGGCCTCGCCGGTGCCGCGCGCCGTGCCGTCCCAGCCGCCGCCGGCGCCGCCGGGAATGAGAAAGTGGACGGAGTCCATCATCTGATCGGCCTTCGCGATGCCGGTCATTGCAAGAGTCGCAGCTGCCGCGGCCATCAACGCGCGGCGGGTCCACCCAGAGTGGTTCATTGGTAGTCCTCCCATTTGACAGGCGATCCTCCACCGCCCATAAAATCATCTAATCACGAAAAGCTGACAGAACCCTGACACATCAGCTGGCCCGCAATACCGGGAGCGAGGGAGGCCGATGCGATACCTACTGGTCGAGGACAATGTCGAACTGGCCGATGCCGTCATCAAGCGGCTGGTGCTGGACGGGCATGCCGTCGATCACGCGACCACCCTGGCGGGGGCCGAAGACTGTCTTGCCGTTGCCGGTTACGATCTCATCCTGCTGGATGTGATGCTGCCCGATGGCGACGGGCGCGATTTCCTCGCGCGCAGCCGCGCCCACCTGGAAACGCCGGTGATCGTCCTGACCGCCCGCAGCCAGGTGGCCGACCGTGTGAGTGCGCTGGATCAGGGGGCGGATGATTATATCACCAAGCCCTTCGATTTTGCCGAGCTTGAAGCCCGTTGCCGGGCGGTGATGCGGCGGCGGGGCGGATCAGCGCGCAACGAGATCGCGCTTGGTCCGGTCATCTTCGACCTGCTGGCCGGAACCCTGAGCGACGGAAACGAGATCGTGGAACTGCGCCACCGCGAGATACGCCTGCTTGAGGTCTTTGCCCGTCACCAGGGCCAGATCCTGTCGAAATCGCACCTGATGGACCGGCTGTTTTCCTATGACACGAGCGTCACCGAGAACGCCATCGAGGTCTATGTGGGCCGTCTGCGCCGCCGGATTGAGGGCATCGGTCTGCGCATCGAGACGGTGCGGGGCCTCGGATACCGGATCGAGACCGGAAAGACATGATCGAAACCCGCTCCATCGGCAAACGCCTGACGCTGCTTCTGGCGGGCGTGGCCGCGCTGTTGTCGGTGCTGAGCTGGGGCATGGTCACGGGGCTGGCCCGGGAAGGGGCGCAGCGCACGCAGGACAACGTGCTTGCCGCATCGGTCACGACCATCGCCGAGACGCTGCGCAGCGAACAGGGCGAGGTGCGGCTGGAACTGCCCTATGCCGCCTTCGCGATGCTGGGCGCGATCAGCGAGGACCGGGTCTTTTATCGCGTGACCGCCGGTGACGAGATTCTCACAGGTTATGACGACCTGCCCGCCGCCAGCCCGGCACGGCCGGGACAGGTGGTGTTCGACATCGCGGACTATCGCGGCGTGGCGATACGGATGGCGTCGATCGCGCGGCTGGTCCTGGCGGGCGAGGGGCCGGTTCTGGTGACGGTGACGGTCGGCCAGACCCGCGATGGCGCGGGCGCCATCGCCGCGGAGCTGTCATGGCTGGCCGCGATCCTTGCGGTCGTGTTCTTCCTGGTGGCCGTGGCGCTGTCGGCGCTGGTTGCGCGCACGTCGCTGCGGCCGCTCAACGAGATCGCGGCGGCCATGTCGCGGCGCGGCCCGTCCGACCTGCGCCCGCTGTCGCGCCCTGCGCCCGCCGATCTGGCGCCGCTTCTGTCGGCGCTCAACCGGTTGATGGACCGTTTGCGGCAATCGATCCGGCGTTCCGAGGATTTCATCGCCGAAGCCGCGCACCGGGTGCGCACGCCCCTGGCAACTGTGCGCGCGCAGGCCGAGATCGCGTTGCGCAGCGCCAAGGGCGACACCGAAAAGGAGCGTCTGCGCCGGATCATCCGCGCGGTGGACGAAAGCTCGCGCTCGGCGGGGCAGTTGCTTGACCATGCGACGGTCGCCTATCGCACCGAGGATCTTGCGCATGATCCGCTGGACCTTGCCGATCTGGCGGCGCGGACCGTGGCGGCGATGGAGCCGACGGCGTCGATGCGCGATATCCTGTTGAAGCTCGAGACCGAACCGGCGCGGATCGCGGGGGATGCTATCCTGATCGAGAACGCGATCCGCAACGTTCTGGACAATGCGATAAAGTATTCACCCGAGGAGACAACGGTGTCGCTGCGGATCACCAGCGCCGGGGACGAGGCGCGTCTGACGGTGCGCGATCAGGGGCCGGGCCTGGGCGATGAGCCGGTCGAGGCGCTGACCGAGCGGTTCCGGCGCGGCCAGAACACCGAGAGCATCGTCGGATCGGGGCTGGGTCTGACAATCGCGGCGGATGTCCTGCGCGCGCATGGCGGGCGGCTGGAACTGGGCGGCAACAAGAACGGAAGGGGGGGCGCATGCGTATCCTTGGTCTTGCCCTTGGCGTGATCTGCGGGATCGTGCAGGGGGCGGCGGCATTCGCGATCGAAATCGAGGATCACCGCCATTATGCGGGCACGGGCGAGCGCGTGCTGCGGATCGTCTCGACCACGGATCTGAACGTGTTCGAGCCCTATGTCACCGCGTTTCAGGGTCTGCGCCCGGACGTGTCGGTCGACTACACTGTCGTCTCGTCGAGCGAGCTGCACCGCGCCATGCGCGCGGGCGCGGAGTTCGACCTGGCGATGTCCTCGGCGATGGACCTGCAGTTCCAGCTGGCCAATGACGGGTTTTCGCGCCCGTATCGCTCGGCGGCGACCGAGGCCTTGCCCGACTGGGCGCGGTGGCGCGACCTGATCTTCGCCTTCACCACCGAACCGGCGGTCGTGGTCATCAACAGCGCGCGTTTCGAGGGGCTTGAATTGCCCGCGACGCGCCAGGAGCTGATCGCGGTCTTGCGCGACAACCCCGAGCGGTTCTCGGGCGCTGTCGGCACCTATGACGTCCGCGACAGCGGCCTTGGCTATCTGTTCGCAACGCAGGAGGATCGTTCGAGCGATGCCTATTGGCGGCTGAACGAGGTGATGGGCCGCCTCGGGCCGCGTCTTTACTGCTGCTCGTCGCAGATGATCGACGACGTGGCGCAGGGGCGGCTGGCCGTCGCCTATAACGTGCTGGGCAGCTATGCCGACGACCGGCTCGCCGAGGATCGGAGCGGGCGGATGCAGATCCTGAGGATGCAGGATTTCAGCAATGTCATGCTGCGCACCGTGATCGTGCCCGCGACGGCAGAGGAGATCGACGCGGCGGGCGCGATGATCGACATGCTGGCCGGCCTTGGCCTGCGCAGCCAGGCGGGCGACTGGCCCTTGCCGGCGCTCAGCCAGACCGGCCCGCGGGAAAGCTCGGGCTTTGGGCCGATCCGCCTGGGGCCGGGACTGATGGCCTATCTCGACCCGCTCAACCGGCGGGCATTCCTGAGCGAATGGGAAAACGCGATGGAGCAGCGCTAGCGGTCCGGCCTGCCGTCGCGGCGGCCTCACGCGCGAACGTGCGGCGCGGGCACGGCAGCCGATCTGCCAGCGAGGGCCGTTGTCCAGATTGACAGAGTGAAACAAACCTGCATTCTCATCAACCTTACCGCGGGGGAGAGCGCGGCACAAAAAGTAACGCAGCACCACTGCGAACCATCGGAGGAGGAAAACATGAAACACCTTTTGGGCGGCCTTGCCGCCGCTGCCATGCTGTGCGCGACACCTGTCGTGGCAGAGACCACGCTGCGCATCACGCTGCAACTGCCGCTTGCCAGCCACCTGGGCCAGAACCTGCTGATGTTCAAGGAGGAGGTCGAGGCCAAGTCCGACATGAAGATCGAGATCTACGACAGCGCCCAGCTTTATCGTGACAGCGAAGTGCCCGAGGCCGTGGGCGCGGGCGAGATCGAGATGGGGGTCGCCTCGCTGACCCGCTATGTCGGGGAAATCCCGGCGGTCGATCTTTTCTACATGCCCTTTGTCCTGAACTCCGAGGAGAAGGTGCGCGCCGCAGTAACGCCCGGCTCGCCCGTGCGCCAGCCGATCGACGATGCGATCCGCGAGACGGGTTCGCATGTGTTGTGGTGGCAGGCCTATGGCGGCTCGGTGCTGCTGAGCAAGGACGAACCGCTGAGCGGTCCCGAGGACATGCAGGGCAAGAAGGTCCGCGTCTTCGGCAAATGGCTGGGCGAATGGGTCAACGTTCTGGGCGGCGCACCGACGCTGATTTCCGGTTCGGAGCAGTTCCTCGCCTATCAGCGCGGCACGGTCGACATCGGTATGACCGGCGTGTCCGGCGTCGTGTCGCGCAAGCTGTGGGAAGTGATGGACGCGATCACGGTCGTCAACAACGCCGATATCGAGTTCATCGTGGTCGTGAACGAAGACGTCTGGGACGGGCTGACCGACGAGCAGCGCGACATCCTCACGACCGCCGCCCGCAACGCCGAAACGGCGGTGCGCGATTACATGTCGGAATTCGAGGCCGATGCCTACAAGCAGGCCGAAGCCAACGGCATGAAGGTCCACTATCCCTCGGACGAGGAAATCGCCGCATGGCGTGCCGCCTCGGCCCCGGTGATCGATGCCTGGCTGGCGGAATCCGGCGATCTTGGCCGTCAGTTGCTCGACGCGGCCGAGAAATTCTGACGATCCATGCAGGCCTTCGCATCCCTGGTTGATCGCGTCGCCGACCAGCTGGCCCAGCTTTGCGGCTGGGCCTACCTGGCCATCGGGCTGATGCTCGGATTCGAGGTGATCGCGCGCTATTTCTTCAACGCGCCCACGATCTGGGCCGAGGAATTGTCGCGTCTGGTGTTCCTGTTCGCCACCTTGCTGGCGGCCCCGGCTCTGCTGCGCCAGAATGCGCATATCCGCGTCACCGCCCTGACCGCGCTGATGAATCCCGCGGCGCAACGCGCGGCGCGGCTTGTTGCGCTGGGCTTTGTGATTGCGCTGTGCTGCGTGCTGGTTTGGTACGGCAAGGATGCGCCGCTCAATTCCTATGCGCGCGGGCGATCCTCGGGTTCGATGCTGGATATTCCCGCATGGTGGGCGCAAACCGCCGTGCCGCTGGCCTTTGCCCTGCTGGCGCTACAGGCCACGCTTGAATTCATCCGCTGTGCGCTTGGCGCGCCGCTGCCCCCCGAAGCACATATGCCGGAGTAGGCGCTGGTGACCGTTTTCCTGATCCTGATCGCACTGTTCGTGCTTCTGCTTGTCGGTGTGCCGGTGGCCTTCGCCCTTGGCGGGCTGGGTGTGGGGCTGTTGCTTATCGGCGATTTCGCGCCGCGCATCGCCGCGACCGCGCTGCTGTCCTCGCTTGACAGTTTCATCCTGATCGCGGTGCCGCTGTTCCTGCTGATGTCCAATATCCTGCTGCGCGGCGGCGTCGGGCGCGATCTTTTTGCCGCGGTGCAGGCCTGGGTCGGGCACTGGCCCGGCGGGCTCGCCGTGGCGACGGTGATTTCCTGCGGGCTGTTCTCGGCCATTTCCGGCTCGTCAGTGGCCACCGCAGGCACCATTGGTTCGGTCGCCATCCCCGAAATGACCAAGCGCGGCTACCCGCGTTCTTTCGTGTTCGGCCTGCTGGCCGCGGGAGGCACCCTGGGTATCCTCATTCCGCCGTCGATCATCCTGATCGTGTATGGCGTGATCACCGAATCCTCGATCCTGAGCCTGTTCATGGCAGGGATCGGGCCGGGGCTTCTGCTGATGACGCTCTTCATCGGCTATTCGATGCTCTATGCGCGCTTCTCGTCGAAATATCGCCCGATGCCAAAGGCAACCTGGGCGGAGCGCCGTTCGACCGGGGTCAGGGCCATGCCCACGATGGCGCTTGCCGCGCTGATCATCGCGGGCATCTATGCCGGATGGTTCACCCCGACCGAAGCTTCGGCCATCGGGTTCCTTGGCGCGCTGATCCTGACCTTCGTGGTGCTGCGCAGCCTCGATTTCGCTGGGCTGCGCCAGGCGGTGATGGACGGGATGCGCGCCTCGGCGGCGATCCTGCTGATCGTGGCGGGCGCCAAGATATTCGGCAAGGCCATCGCGCTGTGGCGCATCCCGCAGGATGTGTCGACCTTCATCACGACCAATATCGACACGATCGGGTTCTTCATCATCGCGGTGGGTATCGCACTGCTTATCATGGGCCTCTTCATGGAGGCGCTTTCCATGATGCTGATCATGATGCCGGTGCTGGCCGGGACGGTGATGACGCTGGAGATCGACACGATCTGGTTCGGCATCTTCTTCGTGCTGATGGTCGAATGTGCGCTGATCACACCGCCGGTGGGGCTGAACCTCTATGTCATTCAGGCCATCGGCCGCGCCACGCTGGGCGAGGTGTCACGCGGGGCCGCGCCCTTTGTCGTTATGATGCTGCTTACCGTTTTCATCATCTACTGGATCGAGGATATCGTTCTATGGCTGCCACGGCTCATGTAACGCCTGATACCCCTGCCGCCAGGCTACGGACCCATCTGGAAAGCGGCCGCCTGCTGGTCACGCCATCCTGTGGCGATGCGCTTTCGGCGCGGCTGATCGAGGATGCCGGGTTTGACGCGATGTTCATGTCGGGTTTCGCTGTCTCTGCGCACCGCATCGGTGCGCCCGATACCGGCCTTATCTCTTATGGCGAGATGCGCGATGCGGTGCGCGATATCTGTGCCACCACGCGCCTGCCGGTGCTGGCCGATGGCGACACCGGATATGGCAACGCGATGAATGTGCGCCGCACGGTGACAGGATATGCCCGCGCGGGTGCTGCCGCGGTGATGATCGAGGATCAGCTTGCGCCCAAACGCTGTGGCCACACCAAGGGCAAGCTGGTCGTGGATCGCGCCGAGGCGGTGAACCGGATCCGCGCCGCGGATGACGCGCGCCGGGACGGTGGTCATGATATCCTGATCATCGCCCGTACCGATGCGCGCCACGGCCACGGGCTTGATGAGGCGCTGGCCCGTGCCGAGGCGTTCCACGACGCGGGTGCCGATATCCTTTTCGTCGAGGCGCCGCATGACGAGGCCGAGATGCGCCGTATCTGCGCCGAGCTTCCGGGATGGAAAATGGCCAATATGGTCGAGGGCGGCGCGACGCCGATCCTTCCGCCCGGCGTGCTGGCCGAGATCGGCTATCATCATGCCGCCTATCCGCTGACCCTCATGTCGGCGGCGATACGCGCGATGCAGGATGCGCTGGAATCCCTGCGCGACGGCCGCCCGCCCGAGAGGCTCTCGTCCTTCGATGAGCTGCGGCGGCTGGTCGGTTTCGATGACTATTACCAGACGGAACAGCAATACTCCGATCGTCGTCCCGACTGATCGCGCGGGCTCATACCCGTGATGCGCCGGTCATTCCGGCATCCGGTCTTGCACCGCGACCTGTGTCACCCGTCGCCGGAGCCGATGCCCGGCGCCGGATCCGCACCGTTTGTGGGCAGCATGACCGAGGCCTCGAAACCCGACTCCGCACCCGGACGCGGGGACTGGAGGATGAGCGAACTTCCGATCCGCTCCGCGATGGCTGCGACGATGGCGAGGCCGAGCCCGCTGCCAAGGGCATCGGCGTTCGCCCTTTCAAAGCGTGCCGTGAGGCGGCCGAGCATCTCGCGCGGCATGACGGGACCATCATTGGCGACCGCGAGGCGTCCGTCCGCCGTCAGGGTAACGTCGACCGCCCGGTTCTCCGCCCCGTGGCGGAGGGCGTTTTCCACGAGGTTTCGGCACAGGATCGCGAAGGCGTCGGGGTCGATGTCCGACATGACGGCTGCGTCCGGCAGGTTCAGCGCGATGCGGCCCGGCGCGCCCTCGCGTCTGATATCGTCGACGACGATGCGCGCGATGGCGCGCAGATCCGCGCTTTGATCGACCCGCAGCCGCCCGCCTTCGGCGCGCGCAAGTTGCATCAGGCGTTCGGAAAGCCGGGTCAGGCGTTTGAGCGTCGCCTCGATCTCCGAGGCGCGGGCACCGGCGGCGGGGTCGCTGGTCTCTGACTGAAGCCGCTGCGCCTGCGCGATGGCGCCCGCAAGCGGTGTGCGCAATTCGTGCGCGGCGTTGGCGGCAAAGCTACGTTCGGCCTCGAACGCCTCGCGCAGCCTGGCGAGCAGCCCGTTCAGCGTTTCGGCCAGCGGCCCGATCTCTGTCGGGAGTCCTTCGGCGGGAACCTGCGACAGGTCACGGGCGCCGCGCGCCTCGAGCCGCGAACGAAACCGGCGCAGCGGATCGAGGCTGAAGCGGACTGCAAGGATGATGGCCGCAAGCGCAACCGGCAGGACGATCAGCAGCGGCAGGCCGAGGCCCATCTGGATCTCACGCGCGACCGACGCGCGATGGGTCAGGGGCTCGGCCACGGTGATCCGGATCGTGTCCTGAAGCGCCGCGTCGCTGTAGAGCCGGTGAGTGGCGGTCTGCCGAAACCCCCGACCGCCCCAGGGCGGGAACACCGCAGGGTCGGCCGTATGGGATTGCAGCAGGATGCGCCCCTCGTCATCCTGAACTACATAAGTAAAGAACTCGCTGTGCTCGCGGATGCGCGCAAGCCGCTGCGTCACGCCCTGATCTTCGCGCCCGACGATGTCGGTCACTGCCAGCGGCAGAATGCGCTCGGCCGTCTCGCGCAGGGCGCTGTCGAAGACCTCGTCGAGCTCGCCCCGGACGATCACGGCTGTCACCGTCGCCGCCAGCAGCCAGAGCACCGTCAGAGCGACGCCAACCGACAGCCCGAGCCGACCCTGAAGGCTGGCGGGCCATCTCATGGCCGGCCCAGCCTGTAGCCCATGCCGCGCTCGGTCTCGATGACGGTGCTTCCGAGCTTCTTGCGCAGGCGGCTTATATGGACCTCGATGGTGTTGCTCTCGACCTCGGCCTCGAAGGCGTAGAGCTTCTCTTCGAGCTGTGCCTTGGAGAGAAGCTGTCCGGGGCGCGCGAGGAACGCCTCGAACAGCGCCCATTCCCTTGCGGTCAGCGCGACCGGCTTGCCGTCACGGTGAATGCTGCGGGCAGCGAGATCGATCTCGAGCGGCCCGTGGGTGACGATGGGGTTCGGATTGCCGCTGTAGCGTCGTGCGACCGAGCCGATCCGGGCGGACAGCTCCGCAAGGTCGAAGGGCTTCACGAGATAATCGTCGGCGCCCGCGTTCAGCCCCTCGATCCGGTCCGACACCTGGTCGAGCGCGGTCAGGATGATCACCGGCGTCACGTCGCCTCGCGCGCGAAGATTCTTGAGAAACGCGATGCCACGACCATCAGGCAGCATCAGGTCGAGAAGGATCAGGTCGTAGGACGCGGATTTGGCGGCGTCGCCGGCCGCATCGAGGCGCATCACCCAATCCACCGACTGCCCATCGGCCGCGATCTGGTCGCGCACAGCGGCCCCCAGAACCGTATCGTCCTCGATCAGCAGGATGCGCATGCTCGTCCCCGTTCTTTTTCCATGACCCTCGATGATCCGCCTGGCTGACACGAAGCTGACACGGGAGGCCGGAGCCCTTCAGGTTGCCGTCAGCTTCGCGGCGCATGGTTGCGTCAAGATGGCCGTAGCTAGGAGTTTGGCCCATGAAGAAGACATTGACAATTCTCGGCTTTCTCGCGGTCTTCCCGGCCGGTGGCGCGATGGCGGATGACGACTGCTTCGTGCCCATGGCCGACTGGCAGCCGCGCGACGTTGTCGCCCGACTGGCCGAAGAGAACGGCTGGACGGTGCGCCGGATCAAGATCGACGACGGCTGCTACGAGATCGATGGCCGTGACGCCGAGGGGCGCCGGATCGAGGTGACGATTCACCCGGCGACACTGCAGGTGATCGAGTTTGAATACGAGGACGAGGACGACGACGACGATCGCCCCCGCCGGGACCGCAAAGGAGGCGATGATGACTGACGCGCTCTCACACGAGGCGCCGGAGATGAACACCGCGCCAAGCAGCAAGGTCCGTGTCTGGGACCCGCTGATCCGGGTTTTCCACTGGGGCCTGGTCGCGGCCTTCGCGACCGCATGGCTGACCGCGGACGAACTGCAAACTGTTCACGAGTTCGCAGGCTACACCGTTGCGGGGCTGGTGGCCTTCCGGCTGGTCTGGGGCCTTGTCGGCAGTCGTTATGCGCGCTTCGCCCAGTTCCTGAAGCGCCCCGGCGAGACGCTCGCCTATCTTCGGGACATGACCCGCGCAAGCGAGCGGCGCTACCTGGGCCACAACCCGGCGGGCGCGGCGATGATCGTGGCGCTGCTGGTCACGCTGTCGGGCACGGCATTCACAGGCTGGCTGATGGAGGACGAGTCCCGCCTGGCGATGCTGCCCGCGATGCCGCAGATCGTGGCGCCCGCCTGGGCCGACGACGATGGCGACAGACACGAATATGGTGAAGGCGGTGAGGGCGAAGGTTTGCTGGAAGAGGTTCACGAGACGCTTGCAAACCTGATGCTGTTGCTCATCGCGCTTCATGTGGGGGGTGTCGTTCTGGCCTCCTTCCGGCACCACGAGAACTTGGCGCGTGCCATGGTGACGGGCGAGAAGCGCGGGCCCGGTCCCGGCGACATCGCCTGACCGCACCATGCCCAGGGCCGAGCGTCCCTTCGGCCCTGCCTGGCCTCGCCCTCACGGGTGGGGCCTTTTTCCATTCCGGCCACCTGTATCTTCCTGACGTCAAGCTGAAGCGGGAATCGCCAGCGCGTCAGGAAGCGCTCAGGTCGTGTCTCCAGATTGTCCTCAGCAGACGAAAGGAGACCCTGCCATGAAAACGACTTTGAATGCCTTCGCCCTGATTGCCCTTTTGCCCGCCGGCGCCGCGCTGGCCGAGGACGATGATTGCCATGCGCCCCGTGACCAGTGGCAGCCGCGCGAGGCCGCGATGCAGGTGGCCGGGACGAACGGCTGGACCGTGCGCGGATTCGAGATCGACGACGGTTGCTACGAGATCAAAGGCCGAGACCAGGAGGGCCGGGAGATCGAGGTGAAGCTCGATCCGGCGACTCTGCAAGTTGTCGAGATGGAGTACGAGGATGAGGACGACGACCGTCGCGGCGCCCGCAATCCCGCGCCCGCCGGCACGGTCGCCCCGCCGCAGAACGGCCTCTTCGGGAACGGCGCGGCTCCGAAGGTTCAGGTGAACTGAACCGCTCTCGACCCACTCTCAGAACAAGGATTCACCCGATGAAATCTCTTCTCGCAACGCTTGCGCTCTCCACCGCGCTGACGGTTCCCGGCCTCGCCATGGCACGGCCCGTGACACTGACCACGACCCTCAACAATTATGGCGGTGACGGGGCCTATCTTGCGCTCTATGTCACCGATGCCTCGGGGGCCTATGTGGGCAGCCTCTGGATGGCTGGCGGCAAGTCGAAGTATTACGAGCATCTGAGCGACTGGTATCGCGCCACCGGCGGCGACACTGCGCAGGTCAACGGCATCACCGGCGCCAGCGTGGGCGCGGGCCGCACGCTCGAGATCACGCTGGACCTGGCTGACGCGCTTTTTGATGCGGGCTACACGCTCCACATCGACGCGGCCGTCGAGGATATGCGCGACAGCCCGAACGAGGTGGCCGTCCCTCTCACGACGACAGGCGCGGGCACGCCCGCGCGCGGCCGTCGCTACATCGCCAGCTTCGCCTACGACATGTGAGGAGGCGGGCCATGATCCGTGCATTTCATCGTTGGCCGGGTCTTCTGGCCCTCGCGCTTGTCACCGTCCTGAGCCTGAGCGGCGCGGCGCTGTCGGTCTTTCCGGCAGCCGAGCGCATCGCTGCGCCGAAGACTGAAGACGGTCTGACCGTCGCCGCCCTCGCGGGCCGTGTCCAGGCCGTATATCCGGGCGTGGAGCAAATTCGCCGATCGCCCTCGGGCCGCATCACGGTCTACTGGTTCGACCAGGGCGCGCCGGGCGCTGCGGTGATCGACCCGGCGACGGGTGAGGGCGTGGCCTCGGCTGACCCGAACCGGGCCGAACGCTGGCTCACCAAGCTGCACCGTTCGCTTTTCCTTGGGGATGGCGGGCGCATGGCCATGGCTGCGGGGGCGGCGGCGATGCTGGTTCTGTCGCTGTCCGGCGCGGCGCTGGTCGCGCGGCGTGCAGGTGGCTGGCGGCACTGGTTCGCGCCGCTGCGCGGTCCGTTTGCCGGGCGGCTGCATGTCGAGATCGCCCGGATCGCCGTTATCGGTCTTGTCCTGTCCTCCGCGACCGCCCTATGGATGGCGGCCTCCACCTTTGATCTTCTGCCGGATGGCGGCGCCGCCCCCGCCGCCCCGGCCGAGGTGAGCGGGGAGACGGGGTTTGCGCCGGACCGGATGCCCACGCTGCGCGAGACGCCGGTCGCCTTGTTGCGCGAGTTGAGCTTTCCCTATCCCGGCGACGCGACGGACGTGTTCACGATCAAGACCGACCGGGGCACCGGATATCTGGATCAGGGCGACGGAAGCCTGCTGGCCTGGGGTGACCTGACGGGATGGGAGCGCGTCTCGGAAACGATCTACATGCTGCACACCGGGCAGGGAGCGGCGACGCTCGGCCTCGTGCTCGGCCTCATGGCGCTTGGCGTGCCCGCGCTGGGCGCGACCGGCGTCCTGGTCTGGCTTTCCGGGCGGCGCGGACGGCCGCGCATCCGGGGTAACCAGCCCGCGGGCCGTGCCGAGACGATCCTGCTTGTCGGCAGCGAGGGGGGCAGCACCTGGGGCTTTGCCGCCACGCTTCACGCTGCGCTGACGAAAGCGGGCCAGAGCGTCCATGTCGGCCCGATGTCGGGCTTTGCTCCGCTGCGCTACGGCAACGCCCGGCGGATCATTCTGCTTGCCGCGACCTATGGCGACGGCGCGGCGCCGGCTTCGGCGAAGGGTTTTCTTGAACGCCTGAATGTGCCCGGACCTGCGCCGGACATTCCTCTGGCCGTGCTCGGCTTCGGCGATCGCGGCTTTCCGGCCTATTGCGCCTTTGCCAGGGATGTCGCGGCAGCGGCGCAGGCGAAGGGCTGGCGCGCGCTTCTGCCGCTCGACACGGTCGACCGCCAATCGCCGCAGGATTTCGCGCGCTGGGGCCGTGCGCTCGGGGATGCGCTGGGCATTGCGCTTGAACTCTCGCATCAGCCGGTGCTGCCCGTGTTCGACAGGCTGACCCTGGTCTCGCGCCGCGACTATGGTGCCGAGGTGCAGGCCCCGACCTGCGTCCTCCGTTTCGCGCTTCCGCGCGTTCCGGTCTGGCAACGGCTGTGCGGGGCCGGTTTCGCGCGGTTCCAGGCGGGCGACCTGATCGGCATTCTGCCCGAGGGGAGCGCCGTTCCGCGGCTCTACTCGCTCGCCTCCGGTCGGCGCGACGGTTTCATCGAGATCGTGGTCAAGAAGCACCCCGGCGGCCTCTGCTCGGGTCAGCTCACGGCGCTGGAGCCGGGCGATACCGTCGCTGCCTTCCTGCGTCGCAATCCGGGTTTCCGTCCGGGGCGGGGCCGGGCGCCGCTGATCCTGATCGGCGCGGGGACCGGCATCGGGCCGCTTGCCGGCCTCGTACGCGGTAACGCGCGCGGCCGGCCCGTTCACCTGTTCTTCGGCATGCGCCATCCCGACAGCGATTTCTTCTACGGCGAGGATTTCCCCGGCTGGCAGGACGAGGGGCGTCTGACACGGATGGTCACGGCCGTTTCGCGCGGTGCGCGTCCCCATTACGTGCAGGACGCGCTGCGAGGCGATGCCTCACAGGTCGCGGAGCTTGTTCGCGATGGCGCGCGTGTGATGGTTTGTGGCGGACGCGAAATGGCGGCGGGTGTCGCCGAAGCGCTGGCCGATATCCTTGCCCCGGTCGGCCTCACACCGGCAGTTCTGAAGGCGGAGGGGCGGTATGTCGAGGATGTCTACTGAGCTGGCGCGCATCGCCCTGAACGGCCCGACGATGGGCACGCGCTGGTCGGCGCTGTTCTTCGGGGGAGGCGACATCGACAAGGAGGCAGTCCGGCGCGCGCTTCAGGCGGCCGCAGACGAGGTGGACGAACAGATGTCGACCTGGAAGCCTGACAGCGACCTGATGCGGCTCAACGCGGCGCCGGTGGGGGAATGGGTGACGGTGCCCGCGCAACTGGCTGCGGTCCTCGGACTTGGCATCAAGATTGGCCGCGCATCGGGCGGGGCGTTCGATATCGGCATGGGCGATGCGGTGACGGCCTGGGGCTTCGGACCTGGGGAGGCTGCACCGGAGCGTATCCGCGCCGCGATGAATGCCCCGCGTCGAGCGGCGCATGAAACCCTCGAGATCGATGGAACCCATGTGCGCAAGACCGCCGCCCTGGCGCTTGACCTGAACGGCATCGCCAAGGGCTACGGCGTCGACCGCCTCCATGAGACCCTGCGCGATCACGGAATCGCTGATGCGCTGGTCGGGATTGATGGCGAGATGCGCGCCACGGGCATCAGGCCCGATGGCGAGGCCTGGACCATCGCAGTCGAGGCGCCCGATCCCGAGCGCCGGACACCCCATTCCATCCTCGCGCTGAAGGATGCCGCCGTCGCGACCTCGGGCGATTACCGCCATTGGGTCGAGCTGCGGGGGCGCCGCCTTTCTCATACGATGGACCCGGCGCGCGGCGCGCCGCTTATCGCATCACCGGCCTCTGTCACCGTGGTGGCCCGCACCTGTGCCGAGGCCGATGCCTGGGCGACGGCCCTCATGGTGCTCGGCCCGGACAAAGGCGCGGCGCTCGCAAGGCGAACGGGACTCGATACGCTGTTCCTCCTGCGCGATGAAGATGCCAAGATACGGGGCGTGGGCGCCGGGCGGCTATTCTCCGACGAGCCCGAGACAATCGCGTCCGCCGGGAGCGTCCAGCTGGCAGCGAGGGGCCGTTCTGGGTCCCAATGACGGGCTGGTGTCGACCGCGACCTGGTGGTCGGTCTGGCCGCCGTGGAACGGCGTTTGGGAGGCCGGTTGCATCGCGATCGGCACCGCGAAGGCACCCCGGAGTTTCTTGACGCGACCCTTGAGCGTGATAGCGATCGGGACATTGGGTCGAAGGCCGGTCCAGAGGCTTTGGAAGAGCTGGACGCGGTGCAACAATTCGCGTTCGGAGCAACATTGTGTTGCACCAGCTCGGAGAACAGGGGCAAAAGGCCCCGAAATCAAGGGAAGTCGGTCAGGTGACCATGAGCGAAGAGCGAGCAAGACAGGGGGGGGCGAACATCCGGCGGGCCGCGCGCCTGAGTGTCGCGCCCATGATGGATTGGACCGATCGGCATTGCCGATACCTGCACCGGCTCATGTCGCGGCGCGTGTTGCTTTATACCGAGATGGTGACCGCTCCGGCGCTGGTGCGCGGGGGGGCGGTGCATCTGCTGGAATACGGCCCCGAAGAACATCCTGTCGCGTTGCAGCTGGGCGGATCGGACCCCGAGGAACTGGCGCAGGCGGCGCGGCTTGGGGCAGAGGCGGGGTATGACGAGATCAACCTCAATGTCGGCTGCCCCAGCGACCGGGTTCAATCGGGCACGTTCGGCGCCGTGCTGATGAAGGATCCGGGCCTTGTGGCCGAATGCTGTGCCGCGATGATCGAGGTGCAACCTGTCGAGGTCACGGTGAAATGCCGCATCGGTGTCGATGAGCAGGATCCGGAGACGGTGTTGCCAGAGTTCCTGTCGCGGGTCGGCGCGGCAGGGGTGGAGCGTTTCGCGATCCATGCGCGAAAGGCGTGGCTTCAGGGGCTTTCGCCCAAGGAGAACCGCGATATTCCGCCGCTCGATTATGATTTGGTGCTACGTATGAAGGCGCTGTTTCCGGGGCTGCATCTGTCGGTCAATGGCGGGATCGGGTCGCTTGAACAGGCCCGTGGCTTCCTGGAGGCCGGGCTTGACGGCGTGATGGTCGGGCGCGCGGCCTATCACCAGCCCGCCGATATTCTCTGCGCGGCGGACCGGGTGATATTCGGAGAGGATGGCCCGGACAGCACAGCCGAGGACGCGGTGCGCGCGATGCTGCCCTATATCGCGCGCCACATGGATTCGGGCGGGCGGCTGCACCAGGTGACGCGACACATGCTGGGCCTTTTCGCCGGGCGGCCCGGCGCGCGGGCCTGGCGGCGATTCCTGTCCGAGGGTGCAAGCCGCCCCGGCGCGGGCCCTGAGCTGGTAGAAGAGGCGCTGGCGCAGATCGAGACTGCGGTGACGGACGCCCGCGTGCGGGTCTGACGTTCGAGCGGCGAGAGAAAGCGCGCGATGCGCGGCCTTTCCCTTGGCGTAGCGCAGGTGTAAGCCTGCTGCGCGAGGACAGAGGAAAGGCGCGGATATGCCCGATACGATGCTGCTGATCGAGATGCTGGTGATGCTTTTGGTGATCGGCGCCTTTGCCGGGGTGCTGGCCGGCCTGTTGGGTGTCGGCGGCGGCATCGTGCTGGTACCGGCGTTTTTCTATGCGTTTCAGACACTTGGCTATGGCGGCCCGCAATTGATGCAAATCTGCCTGGCGACATCGCTGGCGACAATCATCGTGACCTCGGTGCGTTCGGTTCTGAGCCATAACAAGAAGGGCGCGGTGGAATGGTCGATCCTGCGCACATGGGCGCCGGGGATCGCGGTTGGCGCGGTGATCGGCGTGCTGGTGGCGGCAAGTCTGCGGTCGAGCACGCTGCAAGGGGTGTTCGGTGTGCTGGGTATCATCGTGGGGCTTTACCTTGGGTTCGGGCGCGCGCATTGGCGGCTGGGACCGCAGATGCCGACCGGGATCACGCGGGCGGTCATGTCGCCGGTGCTGGGGTTCCTTTCGGTGTTGATGGGGATAGGCGGAGGCAGTTTCGGTGTGCCGATCATGAGCCTTTACGGCGTGCCGATCCATCGGGCCGTGGCGACGGCGGCAGGGTTCGGCGTGACCATCGCATTGCCGTCGGTGATCGGTTTCCTGTTCCTCGAGATTGCGCCTGAAAACCGCCCGCCACTGACATTCGGCGCGGTGAATCTGGTGGCATTCGTCACGGTGATCGCGATGACTCTGATCACGGCCCCGTTGGGTGTCCGGCTGGCGCATGCAACCGACCCCAAGCCGCTGAAGCGGATCTTCGCGGTGTTCATCACGCTGGTCGCGTTGAACATGCTGCGCAAATCGCTGGGATGGTAGCGGAGTTGCACGACAAGGGCTGGACGCTGTTTCCGTCCGAAGCCAAGGTCGCGGCATGGGCGGAAGAGGCGCGCGCGGTGGCCTTGCGTCATATTCGCGATCCCGAGGCGCAGGCCAAGTGGCTGCAATGCGAGGGCACCTGGTTTGTCGGCGTCGACACGCTGCCCAACGGGCCGGATGGCGCAGTGGGGCAGGCGGGGCCGCTATCCGGGGCGGCCTTTCGCGCCGCCTGCGATCTTTATGGGGTGTTGCCGCTGCATCGCGGTCAGGTTTCGGTGATATATCCCGGCTATCCGCGTCCCCGTGCGGGCGAAAACGAGGCGGCGGCGCGTTACAGGCTGAAGCGGGACGCGGCGCATGTGGACGGGCTGCTGCCGGTTGGTCCGGCGCGTCAGCGAATGCTGATGGAGCGACATGCCTATATTCTTGGCTTGCCGCTGACGCCGTGCAACGCCACGGCGAGCCCGATGGTGGTCTGGGAGGGCAGTCACCGGCTCATGCGCGACATGTTCGCCGAGGCACTGGAGGCGCATCCGGAAGGCGACTGGGGCGGGATCGACCTGACCGCGCGCTATCAGGCGGCGCGGCGCGAGGTCTTTGAAACCTGCCAGCGTGTCGAGATCGCCGCCCAGCCGGGCGAGGCGTATCTCTTGCATCGCCACGCGCTGCACGGTGTTGCGCCATGGGGCAAGGACGCCAAGGCGCCGCCCGAGGGCCGGATGATTGCCTATTTCCGTCCCGAGCTTCCGGCGGGCACGCGTGATTGGCTGGAACTGGCCTAGCGGGCCGCGTTAGCCTTGGCTGCGCTTGAGGCGGGCCGCGCGACCGCCACGGCGCTTGGCCAGAAGCGGGGCACGGTCCGGCAGGGCGGCCATGATATCGCGCCGCTCTTGCGGTTCCATCCGAGACCAGCGGGCGATCTCGTCGATGCTGCGGTAACAGCCGGTGCAGATCCGCGCCTCGGGATGCACCACGCAGAGCCGGACACAGGGGCTTTCGACCTCGTCGCGGGTCCAGACCCGGTCGTTATCGCGCTGCTCGTCCTTCATCTGCCTGCTCTCATGTGACTCAAACGGTCCAATATACCCTGAAGGATATAGGAGGCAGCGACATTGTCGATCACTTCGGCGCGACGCTTTCGGGTCGTATCCGCCTCCAGCAGGGCGCGTTCGGCGGCAACGGTGGACAGGCGCTCGTCCCAGAAGGCGATCGGCAGGTCGGTCAGCTTCTCGAGATTGCGGGCGAAGGCGCGGGTCGATTGGCAGCGCGGCCCTTCGGAACCGTCCATGTTGCGCGGCAGGCCGAGAACGATGCCGCCGACCTCGCGCGCGGTGGTGATTTCGAGCAGCCGGGCGGCGTCGAGGCTGAATTTCCGCCGTTTCACGGTTTCAAGCGGCGTCGCCGCCGACAGGAGCCGGTCGGATAACGCGACGCCGATGGTCTTGGTGCCGAGGTCCAGCCCCAGGAGCGCCCGGCCCGCCGGGAGGGCGGCGGCGAAATCCTCGACCGCCTCGCAGATCATTCGGCCACGCCGGCGGATTGCGCCGCCTGTCGGAGCATCTCCATCGCCTGTTGGTCCGCCGCGAAAATCCCCTGGGCCTCGGTCCAGATGTCGCGTGCCTGTTCGGTGTCGCCAAGCACGCCGAGCGCACCGATCAGGCGAGCCCATTCGCTGGCGCTGCCGCCTTCGGTAGCGAGGCGCTCTGAAAGACCCTGCACCATCGAGCGGATCATCTGATCGCGCTCTTCGGTGCTCATTTCACTTGCGGCTTCGATATCCTCGGCACTGGGGCCGGGGGCGGTGCCGGTTGCGGCGGCGGGCGCATCGGGCAGCGGCGGCAGGCTGTAGTCGGTCTCACCTGCGCGCCATGCGACCTCCTCGATATGCTGGCGGATCGGAGCGACCCAGGGCGCGTTCGGATTGCTTTCGCGCAGCAACGCGTCCCAGGTGCGAAACGCGGCGTCGGGGCGGTCGACCTGCATCAGGTAAAGCCCGAGGTAATAGCGCGCGGGCGCGTTGCGCGGGTCGCGTTCGAGTGCGCTGCGCAGCGCCTCCTCGGCATCCTTCGAGACATAGCCCCCCGCGGCGCTGACCATCAGCTCGGCGAGGTAGGTGTAGTCGGAGGCGCTGGCATCCGCGGATTTCACGTCGATAATGCGCTGCTGCGCCGCGTAAGCCGCCTTGTAGTCGCCAAGTGCGGCTTCGTTGCGCGCCAGAAGGGTCAAACCGCGAAGATCATCGGGGCGCTTTTCGACAGTGTCACGCAGGCGCTCCATCAGCTCGAGGAACTGCGGCGTGGCCTCGGGGTTGAGATCGGCGGCAGGCATCTGCGCCTCGATCTCGGCCTGGGCAAGGCGGTTCGCGCGGGCCGCGTCCGATTGCGCGACGCGCGACTTGAGCGGCAGGTCGGAATAGCCGGGCGCGCCAAGCTGGCTGTAAAGCCCGACCGACCCCGCCGCCAGCACCAGCACCAGCAAGAGGGCCGCCACGCGGCCGCCGCGACTGGGTTGACCGCCGCTGTCGCCGCCCTCGCGCAGCTGCGCATCGGCACTCAGAACCCGGCGAGAGATTTCCGCGCGTGTGCGTTCGGCATCCTCGGGGCCGACAACCCCGCGCGCAAGGTCGCGATCCACCTCCTTGAGCTGGTCGCGATAGACCTGCAGGTCATAGGCCGCAGGCGGCTTGTCGCCGACACGACCCCGAAGAAGGGTCAGCCCCAGAATGATGCTGACCACAAGCGCAAGCGCGCCACTGACGATCCAGAAAACCATGCTTACTCCGCCAAATCCGTCCCTCCATGTAGCGACCCGCGCCCCTGGAAAAAAGAGGCAAAGGCGCGCAGGGCAACGGGTGGATCGCGGCGTGATGTCTCAATGTCGCGAATTGGGCGTTTTATGCCGCGCCGGGTATCCTTTGAATCAGGGTTCTGTCGCATTACGCTGGCATGGCAGGATGTCCTGCGATTCCAACACTCTTCAGAGAGCGCGCATGAAACGTTACTCCGCCTTTGCCGTCGCCCGCGAAGCCCTGCGCAACCATATGGGCTGGGAGCGGGCCTGGGCCTCGCCCGAGCCCAAGAAGAAATACGATGTGATCATCGTGGGCGCCGGGGGGCATGGTCTGGCGACGGCCTATTACCTGGGCAAGAATTTCGGCATCACCAATGTCGCGGTGCTGGAAAAGGGCTGGCTCGGTGGTGGCAACACGGGGCGCAACACCACGATCATCCGCTCGAATTACCTACAGGATGCCTCGGCGGCGATCTACGAGAAGTCGCGCAGCCTCTATGAGACGCTGAGCCAGGACCTGAACTACAACATCATGTACAGCCCGCGGGGCGTAATGATGCTGGCGCAGACCCAGCACGAGGTGCGCGGCTATGAGCGCACCGCCCATGCCAATGCGCTGCAGGGCGTGACGACCGAGTTCATATCGCCCGCACGGGTCAAGGAACTGGTGCCGATCATCAACCTCGAGGGGCCGCGCTATCCGGTTCTGGGAGCGCTCTGGCAGGCGCGCGCGGGCACGGCGCGCCATGACGCGGTGGCCTGGGGCTATGCGCGGGCGTGCAGCGCCATGGGCATGGATATCATCCAGAAATGCGAGGTCACCGGCATCAGCCGCGACGGCGGGCGCGTGACGGGCGTCAGCACCAACCGGGGCGATATCGCCTGTGACAAGCTGGGCATCGTCGTTGCGGGCCATTCGGGCCATCTGGCGGACATGGCGGGCTTCCG